>Ga0105238_10005779_pt1 | contig 12243 bp, 9 predicted proteins | sample KBSC34metaG_FD_81526 | JGI IMG/M metagenome (GOLD analysis project Ga0105238, IMG submission 81526) | Corn rhizosphere microbial communities from Kellogg Biological Station, Michigan, USA - KBS C3-4 metaG | ecosystem: Host-associated > Plants > Roots > Rhizosphere > Soil | place: Michigan, USA... | reverse complement strand
GCGATCACCGGGAAGATCGACACGATGAACGCGGAAGCGATCACGGTTTTCATCCCGTATCCGAACCAGATCACCAGCAGGGGTGCGATCGCGATGATCGGCACGGTCTGGAAGAAGACCGCGTAGGGATAGAACGATCTCTGTATCGCTCGTGAAGAAGAGAGCAGTACGGCGATGACGATACCTGAGAGGGTGCTGAGCGCAAATCCGACTAGCGCTCCTGCCGAAGTCTTCGCCATCGCCGCGGCGAGTTCGTCGCGATTGTCGAGTAGCGCTCGCAACACGGCGCTGGGAGCCGGCACCAGATAGCCGGCGACAACGCCAGCTCGCACCATCCATTCGAGCGCGAGTGTGACCACCACAAACGGAATCAGCGGCGGCAGGAGTTTCTTGAAGAGCACGGCCTATTCTTCCTCCATCGCGGCCATCAGGCGATTCATCTCTTCTCCCAGGCGAGGGTCGGACCGCAAGGAATTGTCGCGTTCGGCCGGCAGCTCGAGCCGTCGATCGATTTTGATATTGCCCTTGCGGCGAGCCAGCACGATCGCCCGGTTCGCCAGGAACGCGGCCTCTGAAATCGAGTGCGTCACGAAAATCACGGTCATGCCTCGGAGCTTCCACAACTCGCGAAGCTGCACTTCCAGGTGGAATCTTGTGATCTCGTCAAGAGCCGCGAACGGTTCGTCCATCAGCAGCAGCCGAGGCTCGGTAACCAACGCTCTCGCGAGCGATACCCGCATGCGCATGCCGCCGGAAAGCTGCGACGGATAGCGCGCCTCGGCATCTGCGAGTCCTACTTGTTCGAGTACGGCGCGGGTCTTGGAATAGCGCTCTTCGCGTCCGACTCCCATCAGCTCCAGGGGCAGGGCAGCGTTATCCAGCACGCTTCGCCAAGGCAGCAGGTGGGCGTCCTGAAAAACAAAAGCCGTTTGGAAATCACCAGGATGCGTGACAATGCGGCCGGCATCCGGAGGAGACAGCCGTGCGATCATCCGCAGCAGAGTGGACTTCCCGCATCCCGAGGGCCCTAGTACTGCGAGAAACTCACCCGCATCGATGCTCAGACTGAGGTCTTCGATCACCACCAGTTGATTGTCGAAGACCCGGCGGACGCCCTCCAGCCGCAAGGCGACGCCACGCTCCGCCAACGCGATGGGGCCCTCACTCATGCGTATCTGCACTTCTAACGATCTTACAACCCAGTGGACATTGGAGCTTGTCGGTACTGAGTCGAACGCCCGAAGGCCATTGGCAGTGAAATGGCCTAGTACGTGCAAACTATCGGCCCATGCGCGACCCAAAATCGATCTGCCGTTATCTTTGTTCGGAGCTGGTATTCATCACTCGTCCCGACCGACGTCGTCGGCCGGCCATGCTTGGCAACCTGGAAGAGATTGGAGAATGGTTCGTTGAGGTGCTTATGGACTGTTCTCTGCCGACCAACGCCCCACTGCGTATTGTGAGTAAAGACCATCAGCTGGAAGGCGTTGTAGAAACGTGCGTTCCGCGCCAGCCTCTGGGCTATTTCGTTAAGGTGAAGCTCTCGCCGCAGTCGCGTTGGTCCGAGCGCTGGTTCACGCCTCAACACTTGCTGCAGCTTTGGTCGGGTGCGCCGCCTAAGGCGTCTACCTTAAAAGCGGCCTCAGGTTACTGAGAAAAGAGTTCGTGCAGATTTTTTCCGAATCGGGCAAACTTTCCGGCTGTCTGAACCGAGAAGTTTGCGGACTGTCCCTAGTTGTTGGCAACGCCCGCGGGTGCGGGTACAACTTCGGTCCGTTTCTTCTTCTTATTGGGACGAAGTTTCGCGAAGGATCCGCGCATGCCTTCCATGTAGATGTAGACCACGGGAGTGATGTAGAGGGTGAGAAGTTGCGAAACGACTAGCCCGCCCACCACCGCTAGACCCAGCGGACGGCGCGCTTCAGATCCGGCGCCCAGTCCCATCGCGATCGGCAAGGTGCCGATCAACGCCGCCATGGTGGTCATCATAATTGGACGGAAACGCACCAGGCAGGCCTCGTAAATCGCATCCGCCGGCGGGACGTTATGCAGGCGCTGCGCTTCGATAGCGAAATCGATCATCATGATCGCGTTCTTCTTCACGATGCCCACCAGCATGATGATGCCGACGAAAGAGTAGATATTCAGTTCGTCGTGGAACAGGAGCAGCGTGGCCAGCGCGCCCATGCCGGCGGAAGGAAGTCCGGAAAGAATCGTGATGGGATGGATGAAGCTCTCGTACAAAATTCCCAGCACCATGTAGATCACCAGGATGGCCATGATCACCAGGAGGCCCATGCCCACCAGGGACGATTGGAATGCCGCGGCGACACCCTGGAACGTCGTGTGAATCGTATCAGGGAGCGCCTCGCGGGCCGCTTCCTCCACGCGCCCGACAGCGTCGCCTAGGGAAACGCCCGGAGCCAGATTGAATGAGATCGTTACGGCCGGCAACTGCCCCAGGTGGTTTACTGCCAGCGGTCCCACAGTAGTGCGGGCTTTCGCGATGGTGTCCAGCGAAACAAGTTTCCCGGTCGAGGACCGCACGTACAGCATGTTCAGCGCACTGGGATCCGCCTGATATTCGGGCAAAAGCTCCAGGATCACCTGGTAATCGTTGGTCGGTGCGTAAATATCGGATACCTGCCGGGTGCCGTAAGCGTTAAACAGCGCGTTACCCACCTGGTCTGCCGTCACGCCCAGGGAGGAAGCGTGATCGCGGTCGATCTTTACGTCCACCAGCGGGCTGGAGATCAACAGATCGCTATTGACGTCGATCAATCCAGGAATATCTCTGAGGCGCTTTTCGAAATCACCCGAGGCCTTATACAGCTCTTCAAGGTTCTGCGCCTGCAGTGTGTACTGGTACAAACTCCGGCTCTGCTGGCCTCCAATGCGCACCAGCGGCGGATTCTGGAAGTACGTCTTCACGCCGGGAATCTGGTTCACACCCGGCCGCAACTGGTCCATGACCTGTTCCGGCGTAAGTTTGCGCTCAGACCGGGGCTTCAGACGAATTTGCAGGTTGCCCGCGTTGCCGGCGTTATTGCCGCCTCCGCCCGTTCGAGAGAAGTAGGCATCCACGTTTGGATTTTTGGCGATGACGTCATCCACCTGCTTCTGCAACCGGCCCATGATGTCGAAGGAGGCATCCTGGGAAAACTCGGTGGATGCATTGATCTGATTGGTGTCCTGATTAGGAATAAAACCCTTGGGAACCAATCCGTAAAGATAGACCGTGACGGCCAGGGTAGCCACCGCAGTCATCAGCGTCAGGAACCGATGCCGGATGACGCCGTTGAGCGTCCAGCGATACCCATCGCGCAGGGCGTCGAAGCCGCGTTCGGTGAACTGGAACAGCTTCCCATGTTTCTCGCCCGGCGGGCGCAGGAAGCGGCTGCACAGCATGGGCGTCAGGCTGAGCGAAACAAATCCGGATATCAGAATCGCCACGCTGATGACCACGGCGAATTCGTGGAACAGCCGTCCCACGATGCCGCCCATGAAGAGTACCGGGACGAACACCGCAGTCAGCGATAGCGTCATCGAGAGAACCGTAAAGCCGATCTCGCGGCCGCCCTCAATGGCCGCCGCCATGCGTGACTTGCCCATTTCCATGTGCCGGACGATGTTCTCCAGCACCACGATCGCGTCGTCCACCACGAATCCGACCGCCAGAGTCAGCGCCATAGCGACAGATTGTCCAGGCTGTAGTTGAGGAAGTACATCGCGGCGAAAGTGCCCACGACGGAAATCGGCAGGGCCAAGCTGGGAATGATGGTGGCCGAGACGTTGCGCAGGAAGATGAAAATCACCAGCACCACCAGGCCAATCGTCAACAGCAGCGTGAACTTCACGTCATTTACCGACTCACGGATGGACGTCGAGCGGTCATAAACCACGTCCAGATTGACCGATGGGGGTAGCTGTGCGCGGAACTCCGGAAACAGTTCCTTGATATGGTCGATGATTTCGACGGTATTAGTGCCGGGCTGGCGCTGCACCTGGAACATGATCGAGCGAGTATCGCCGTTACCTCGGTCGATGTCATTGACCCAAGCCAATTCCTTGTCGTTCTGGATACCGTCCAGCACGCGTCCCAATTCACCCAGCCGCACCGGGTAGCCATTGTTGTAGGAGACAATCAGCGATCGATAACCGGCCGCGTCAGTCAACTGGCCGTCGGCCTGGACCGTATAGGCCTGGTTCTTGCCCCACAGAGTTCCTGCCGGCAGGTTGACGTTATGCTTCTGGATGGCGTCGGCCACTTCGTCAATACCAATGCCGCGGGCCGCCAGCTGATTGGGATCCATCTGTGCGCGCACAGCGAATTTCGCCGCGCCCCAGACGTTCACCTGCGCCACGCCGCTGATGGTCGAGATGCGCGGAGCGATCAGCACCTCGGCATACTCGTCCAACGCCTGGGGCGAGATGGTGGAGGAGTTTACTCCCATGAACAGGATCGCCTGATCCGCCGGATTCACTTTTTGTAATTGGGGAGGCGCCGGCATTCCTACCGGAAGTTTACGAACCACGGCGGCAATCTGATTCTGCACGTCCTGAGAAGCGGCGTCGATGTTGCGGTCCAAATTGAACTGAAGCGTGATGTTGCTTCGCCCGCGCACGCTGGTGGACGTCATCGAATCCACGCCGGGGACCGTCGAAAACTGTCGCTCCAGCACTGTCGCCACGGAGGCTGCCATCGTCTCCGGACTGGCGCCGGGCAGACTGGCTTGTACTTGGATGGTCGGGTAATCGATGTTGGGGAGATCGCTGACCGGCAGCGTCCGATATCCGGCGACACCGAAAATGATGATCGCCATCATGACTAGCGCGGTCATGACGGGCCGCTTGATGAAGAGCGCTGTGAGGTTCAAGGCGAGACGTCCCTAAATGTAATGTTACCTAGAATCTGGCGCACTCAAACAGTGCCAAACGGATTAGGATGAAGAAAAAGCAAGAAAAACCTGGCTGGAATCGATATCTTCTGTATTCTCCAGTACATACACCTGTTCGAAGCCTTCGCTAGGCAATCCCGGAAGGGACGCAGTCAGGTCCGCCGTCTGCTTTTGGACCACCTCCGGTGCCACCAGCCGGTCCGCTCGCGACTGAAGCCGCGCCAGACACGTTTCTAGCGGAAGGTGCAGCACGATGGCGACGGCCGGCCTCCCGTAGGGCGCTGCCAGCGCCTTCAGGCTGCGGCGCGAATCCCGTTGGACGCTGGTCGCATCGATGACCGTCAGCCTGCCTCTCCGCAGACGCTTTCCCGCAATCAGCCGCAGCACCTCGAAGGCGTCGGCCGAAGCACTCTGATCGGCTTCATCATCCGAAACTGCCGCGCGCAATGCATCGGACGACACGATTTCGGTGCTCTTGAAATGTTTCCGCGCGAAGGTGGATTTGCCGCTTCCCGATGCGCCCACCAATAGCACTAGTGCGCGCGAGGGAATGTTTAAAACCACGATTGAAGTATAGTAGTTCGGACGTGACGCCTTCCTCAAAAACTGCCTGGTACGCGGCCGTAGTCCTGATGCTGTGCTACACGCTCTCCTTCGTGGACCGGCAGATCCTCGGGCTGCTCGTTCCGTTCATCAAGGCCGACCTTAAGATCAATGACACTCTGGTCGGCCTGCTGGCTGGAACTGCGTTCGCGATTTTTTATGCCGTGATGGGTCTGCCGCTCGGACGCGTGGCGGATTCGGCCAATCGCCGCAATCTCATTTCGATCTCTATTGCATTCTGGAGCATCTTCACCGCGGGATGCGCTATGGCTCGCAGCTACGCCATGCTGTTTCTCGCGCGGATGGGCGTGGGCATCGGCGAAGCCGGACTGAATCCAGCATCTTTCTCGATCCTCTCGGATCTTTTTCCGAAGGAACGTCTGGGCGCCGCGCTGAGCGTTTTCTATATAGGCAACCTGCTTGGCTCGAGCCTGGCGCTCATCGTAGGAGGAAGCGTAGTTCAAGCAGTCACCCGGCAACCGGAAATCACTCTGCCCCTTCTGGGAACTATGGCCTCTTGGCGAGCGACGTTTCTGATTCTGGGGTTGCCCGGATTGCTGTTCGCCCTGCTGGTATTTACCGTGAAGGAGCCGATTCGGAAAAACCTCGCGCGGACGTCTTCGGGGGTGACAAAGCTAAGCCTGGCGGAAACCTTCACCGAGATCCGATCGCGCTGGCAATCGGTGGTGGGAATCTCCGTGGGCTTCGCGCTACAGGCTGCGTGCAACTACGGATTCAATCTGTGGGTCCCGCAATATTTCCTTCGCGTCCACGGCTGGACCATCGGCGAGACCGGACGCGCGCTGGGATTGCTGATCCTTCCCTTCGGATGCCTGGGTCTGTATCTCGGTGGATGGTTCAGTGAGCGCTGGCAAAAGCAAGGAAAAATCGATGGGGCACTGCTGGTGGGGATTCCATGCGCCATCGGAATCCTGCTGTTTCTGGTTCCCGCGATGTTGATGCCCAGCGCTGGATTGTCGCTGGCGCTGATCGGACCGGGATTCTTCTTTCTTGTCTTCCCGATGGGAACGGCCGGCGCAGCGCTGCAAGTGATCTTTCCCAATCAAGTGCGTGCGCAGGTGAGCGCGTTGTACCTGTTCATCCTGAACCTAGGCGGCCTGTCGCTGGGTCCGCTGCTGCCGGGCGTCTTCACCGATTACTTGTTCAAGGATCCGAAGATGATCGGCGTCGCGCTCGCGCTGACGATGGCCGTCTCAGCCATACTGATGATCGTGGTCATTTCGGCAACGCGGCGGCCGTATCGGGAGCATTACCTCAAAATGAATCCTGGGGCCTAGTTAGCCACAGCCACAGCGATGTTCCCACCACCGGAACCAGCATCACCAGCACGAACGTCTCGGTATAGCGCTGCTGATCGAACCAGTGCCCCAGCATAGGAAGCGTAATAGCCACTAGCGCCGACCAGGTTCCCGCACCTAATCCAGCCACCATCGACGTCTGGCCCGGCGGAAAGGATTTCGTGACTACCCGAAGTGCCACTACGATGAATCCGGCTGCCGCGAACATCGACAGGAAGAATATCAGCATCACCTGCAGTTCCGAATGCAGCAGAGTCACTCCGCCGATAGGAAGTCCCAACACAGTAAGTAGCACGAAGATTCCGACCGGGCGCGCTCGATCCCCGACGAAGCGATCGCACACCCAGCCCCAGAAAAAATATCCGACTTCCCAGCCGAGCGGTGGAACCCATAAAACCTTCAGGATGTCGGCCTGCGACAATCCTAATCCGCGATTCAAGTACAGCGGTGTCAGATAGAGGATCGGCCCCAGCGCAAACGCCCCCAGCGCGTACCCCGAAATCAGAATCCAGAAGCGGCGCTCGAACGGATTCGGCCAGACAATCTTCGCCGGCCTGCGTGCTGGCTGCGTCAAGTACGGAGGCTTGGCGAAGATCCACCACAAAACCAACCATGCCGCTCCCAGCAAGCCTGTGAGCAAAAATGCGCGACGCCATCCGAAACTGGCTGCGATGGGCGCTGCCATCAGCGGCGTGAGTATAGCGCCCAGCGATCCGCCGCTGTAACAAATCGCCATGCCGCGAGCTTGCCGATTCGGGGGCAGGGAATCGAGGGCCGTGCGGAACCCTGCGGGGAACGTCGCGCCTTCGCCTAGCCCCAGCAACGCGCGAGCTGCAGCGAAGCCGAGAAAGGCTGCGATCCCTGGTCCTACCCAGGCATGCGAGGCGCTCGCTAGACTCCAGATGGCAACCGCCGCCAGCATGCCGGTCCGCAAGCCGACGTAATCCAGCAGCGATCCCCAGAGCGGGTTCGAGATCGAATAGGCGATGGAAAAGGCCGCCACCACCAACCCATATCGTTCCGCACTCAACCCTGTATCTGCCAGGATCGATGGCGAAAGGACGGCCAGCATCTGGCGATCAACATAAGACAACCAGGAGCAGCCCATCATTACCGTTGATGCGGTCCACATTCGCCAGCCAGGAGCGATTGCTGGAGCCGTCACGGTCGTTTCCACTTCTGGTAGAATACAGCACATATGTCTTCGACCATCGAAGTTTTGAACCAAAAGATCGACGCCAAACACCTTTTGAAGCATCCGTTTTATGTGGCCTGGAGCAAGGGCGAGCTGTCTCTCGAAGACCTGCAATCCTACGCACGCCAGTATTTCACGCACGTCCGCGCGTTTCCCGCATACTTGAGCGAAATGCACAGCCGCTGCGAAGACCTCGCTTCCCGGCAGACCATCGCTGCGAACCTGGCTGATGAAGAAGCCACTTCACCCACGCATCCCGAGCTGTGGCTGGATTTCGCCGCCGGGCTGGGCGAATCGCGCCAGGCAGTTCTCGGACAAACCGCTGGTGCGAAGATGCAAGCGCTGGTAGACACATTCCGTTCCATCGCCAAGATGGACACTGGACTCGCCGCCGCAGGCTTGTATTGCTACGAGAACCAGATCCCCGCAGTATCGGCTGCCAAGATCGAGGGCCTCAAGGCCAACTACAAGATCACCGAAGATGACACCCTGCGCTACTTCGCCGTGCACGAATCGGCTGACGTGGAACACGCCGCACAGTGGGAAGCGCTGATCGCACGGCATCAGGTCCCGGCCGCCGAGGCTGCCGCGGTCGCGGATCGTATCCTGGATGCGCTGAACGGTGCGCTGGATGAAATCTACGCCGGCTGCCAGTGCACGTCGGTTAATTAAGTCGCGGCCTTCAGATCGAAACTTTCATCTCCAGCCTGATCGGGGCTCAGCTTTACGCGGGCTCCGATCAGCTTCCGTGCCGCCAGGTGCTCCGCCGGGCGGTTGATGGAATCTACTGCCCGCAACCCTCCTTCACGGAAGTAAAACACCGAAAACTTGCGGCTCTCCGGATCGCCTCGCGATACGACCTGGTCGAAGCCGTGCGGCAATCCTGCCATCTGCAGGTGGATATCGTACTGATCCGTCCAGAACCACGGAACCGCCGTGTAACGCGCCGCTCGGCCGACAATCGCCTTGGCCACGCACGCAGCCTGATCCACAGCGTTCTGCACCGATTCCAAACGAACACTGCCGTCGGCGAAGGAAGTCGGATACTCTGCGCAGTCGCCAATCGCATAGATGCGTTCGTCTGCAGTCTTGAGGTTCGCATCGACCGTAATGCCGTTCGCCACCGGCAAGCCAGCCTCCTGCGCGAGCTCCAGATTCGGCACGACCCCGATACCGGCGATCACCAGATCGGCCTTGCGCTGCGCGCTTTCGAAAGTCGAGTTGAGCAGGATTTCCACGCCCTGAGCCGTGTGCTGTGCCCGAAAATATTCCGACACCACGGGAGCCACCGCGCGGGCCATCACGCGCGTGCCGGCCTCAATGACGGTAACCTGCTTGCCAAGGGTTCTCGCGGCTGCGGCGATTTCGAGGCCGATGAATCCCCCGCCGATGATGGCGACATAATTCGCATCGCGCAGCCTTTGCCGCAGCTCTGCGGCTTCGGCCAGGGTTCGCAGATAGAAAACGTCCGGCAGCGGAAGCTGGCGATTGCGAGCTCCGGTAGCGAGCACCAATGTGTCGTACTCGATCTGCTCTCCTGAATCGAGCGTGACTCGCCGGCCGTGGCGGTCGATGGCCGTCGCGCGTGCCGTTACCAACGTGATGCGGTGCGTCTCATAGAACGCTGCGGGACGCAGTTCGGTATGGCGCTGATCTTGCTTTCCAAGCAGGTAGCCTTTGGATAGCGGAGGCCGCTGATACGGAACGCCCGGCTCATCGCCGATCAGCGTGATGCGTTCCTGGTAGCCCTCGGCGCGCAGGGACGCGGCGGTTTGGAAACCGCCCTGTCCTCCGCCAATGATGACGACGGCCACTTACTGCTGAGTCGGAGGCGTGTGAACCACCAGGCCGTCGAATTCCGGTGTGACGTGGAGCTGGCAGCCCAGGCGGCTATTGGATTTCCGGGGCGACGCCGTGGTTTCGAGCATCGCATCCTCGTCTTCAGCCATCGCCTTCAGCAGCGGCAGGTACTTTTCTTCCACGTACACGTGGCAGGTGGCGCACTGGCAGTTGCCGCCGCATTCAGCGACAATTCCATCCACGTCGTTCTGTACGGCGCCTTCCATGACGGTGTCGCCGACGGGAACGTCGATGGTGCGCGAGGTTCCAGAGTCTGAAATATATGTGATTTTGGGCATGTTGAGCGGAACTCACATTATCGCCCAACACGCCCACACGCTGGGCTCTACTGAAGTACGAAGTTCACCGTGACGGTGGAGTTCACGGCGACGGGTTGCCCGTTCAGCATGAACGGCTGGTAAACCCATTGCGAGACCGCGTCGAGGGCTGCTTGCGTGAGCAGCGGAGGGCCGGAGAGAATTGCCGCGTTCTGCACTTTCCCGTCGGTTCCGATCACGATGCCCAGCTCAACGGCACCTTGTACTCTCGCGGTCTTGGCATTCGCAGGATAATCCGGTGGCACTCTCTGGATTATTCGCGACTCCATGACCTTTCCCCCAACCGTGACCGGCCTGGAACCTCCCACTGCAGCGACCGGCTCAGGCGATTGCTGCAGGCGGAAGTTGACTTCGATATTGGCCATGACGGGTACCGGCTGGCCATCCTTTAAGCCGGGCCTGAAGCGCCACTTCTGTACCGCCTCGATGGCTTTTTGATCCAGGCCGAGGCCCAGCGGACGGACGACCTGGATATTCTGCGGCACGCCGCTTGGGTCGACCACTAATTGCAGCAGCACAGCGCCTTGCCATTTGGCCGCGCGAGCCTCTTCGGAGTATTCAGGCTCGGGCCGGACGGTCGGAACCGGGGCGCTGACGCCTCCCCCGATCCGGAAGACTCCCGGAGGCAATGGGGTCGGAGCCACCGGCGTCGCTATTGCTACTGCCGGTTGCAGCATGATGAATAGCGAGACGTTAGCGCGCTGCGAGTCGTAGGTTCTGTTTACTACGAGATGCTCGTCGATTTGCTGTAATTCTTCATTCAGCCGGCGCTGGCCTTCTGCGTTCAACGTATCACCCTGCCGAACCGTCAGACGGTTCTGCACGCGCTGTTGAAGCTCGGAACTCAGGCCCCGGAACTGGATCTGCTGCACCACCGCACTTTCCGCTGGCGGAGGTGGCGGAGGCGGCGGTGGTGGAGCTTGAGGTAGTAAACCGCTCCTGCCTCCACGCCCACCCGCGCCGGGAGGCGGTGGGGGCGGAGGAGGTGGCGGGGGAGGTGGGGGAGGCGGCGCCGCCGCTGCCGTCGTGGATCTTTCTCCGAAGTGAATCGTCGCGTGCACTAGCGAGGGCGGAGCGGTGTCCGCCACATAGTGCCACTCGAGCACGCTGGCTAATGCTGCCTTGCGAAGCTCGTCCGGCCCACTCAGCACGCGCGCGTCGGAGACTTCGCCTTTGGAATTGAGCGTCAGTTCCACCAGCACATCTCCGCCCTTAGTGATCCCGCGCGGATACTGAACCGGCGGACGATGCGCCAGCGCTGCCCCGGCGTTCACTGTGATGCCGGGGTCATCCGGCACCACCTGCGCAGCGCTCTGCAAGGGAAAGAACCAGACCGCGACGAACACGCCGGCGATGGCGAGAGACGCAGCGGCCGTGACATGGGCTGCAAGGCGGGATGCGGGCATAGAGGTCTCCTTCAGTAACGCGGCCACTCGCACCGCGAGCTGGCGCTTTTTCAAAAACATATTCGATAGCAACGGCGCCGGCGCGATATCCGGCTGCAGGTTCTGAGCGGCCACCGATACCAGCGCATTCAGATAGCCCGCACAATTCCGTGTGGCGTCGACAACTTCCCGATCCACCACCTGCTCACGCGCGAGCTGGATCTGCGCGAGCGCAAACCACACGGCAGGGTGGAACCACAACAGGCTTCGGACGAATTCTTCCGCCATGACGAACAGCCAGTCACGGCGATGGACATGGAACAGCTCATGGCTGGCGATCGCTTCCTGGACTTCCGCGGGCAGTTCGCCTACGCTCGCCGGCAGCAGGATGAAAGGCCGCATCCAGCCAAACGTCACCGGACCGCGAACCTGATCCGACACGTACCAGCGCGCGCTGCCGCCAAACGCAACCGGAGACTGCTCCAGCGGGCGCGCATTTTTGCGGATGCGGCGGAGACGCAATAGTCCTACGCCGATCCACAGCAGCCTGAGCGCGACACCCGACGCCAGCAGACCCAGAACAGGGTTCACACGCCACCCGGACGAGGTAGGGACGGGAAGTGCGGGCAGGCTTTGGATCGTGGAGGTGATCTGCGCAGAGACCGT
>Ga0105238_10005772_pt1 | contig 12248 bp, 10 predicted proteins | sample KBSC34metaG_FD_81526 | JGI IMG/M metagenome (GOLD analysis project Ga0105238, IMG submission 81526) | Corn rhizosphere microbial communities from Kellogg Biological Station, Michigan, USA - KBS C3-4 metaG | ecosystem: Host-associated > Plants > Roots > Rhizosphere > Soil | place: Michigan, USA... | reverse complement strand
GCACTTCTATGACAAATACTTCGGCATCAAGTATCCGCTGGCAAAGCTGGACTTGATCGCGATCCCCGACTTTGAAGCCGGCGCAATGGAGAACTTCGGATGCATCACCTTCCGCGAGACGGAGCTGCTGGTGGACGCGAAGGACGGTACGCTGGCCGCGCGTAAAGAAGTGGTTACCACTGTGGCGCATGAGATGGCGCACCAATGGTTCGGCGACCTGGTGACTCCGGAGTGGTGGGACAATCTGTGGCTTAATGAAGGCTTCGCGACGTGGATGGAGACCAAGGCCGCGGCAAAGTGGAAGCCGAAGTGGGAATTTGAGCAGGATCGAGCAGCCGAACGCAGCGGCATTCTGGATGAGGATGCAGCGCACGCCACGCGACCGATCCTGCAGCGGGCAGAGACGCCGGCGGAGATTGACGAGCTATTCGATGACATTGCGTATGGCAAGGCGGGTGCAGTGATCACGATGGTGGAACACTGGCTCGGCGAGAAGGTATTTCGCCAAGGCGTACAGACCTATCTGAGTGCGCACCAGTATGGAAATGCTACCGCCGAAGACTTCTGGAATACGCAAGCGAAGACCAGTGGGCTGCCAGTAGATGCCGTAATGCGGAGCTTCGTGGAGCAGCCGGGAGCACCTGTGGTGCGGTTCGGCGAGCGACGTGCCGGTGAGATCGCTTTCTCGCAAAAGAGGTTTACAGATCGCGCGAAACCTCGCAATGCTGCCGCCGCTCAGTTTGAACCTGGTGAGACGGCTAGTGACAGCGAGCGATGGACGATTCCGATCTGCATTAAGGGCGATGGGTGCGAGATTGTCACGCCGGGTACTTCAGCCGTCCGGGTACCAATGAAGGAGCCATACTTCTTCGCGAATGCTGACGGCAAAGGCTATTACCGCTCCGCATATACGAGCGAAGAATATGCGGCGATTGTCGCGAATGCGGAGACTAGGCTGACGCCCGTCGAGCGCATCGGGCTGTTAGGAGATGGCTGGGCGCTGATGCGCGGAGGCGAAGGCACCGTCGGCGAGTTTATGGACCTGGCACTGGCCTTGAAGCAGGACCCTGATCCGACAGTTGCGGAGAGTGTTCTTGGCAGAATCCAGGCGGTCGGCGAGCGCATTGCGTCAGATGAAGATCGTGAGCAGCTGGACGCGATAGTTCGTCGCGAATTTGGTCCGGTGTATTCCGCGATGGGTGGTCCGCACAGACACGAGTCCGAGGACCATGCCGAGCTACGAGAGGCACTGTTTGATGCGCTGGGCGAAGCGCACGATCCGCAGGTCCTAGCTGAGGCGCAACGACTGACCGAGCAACTTATCGCCGGAAAGAAGGCCGCCGATCCCAACATTGTGGATGCAGCTGTGGCATTGACCGCCGCGAAAGGTGATGCCGCGTTGTATGACCGCCTAATGAGTGTGATCGCCATTACAAAAGACCCGGACTTCCGAGAGGCTGCGCTGCGCGCTCTCACATGGTTTCAGTCGCCGGACCTGGCGGAGCGGACTCTGAAGTTCGCCGTGTCTGACGAGGTGCGTAGCCAGGACACCTGGTTGTTGATCGCATGGATGCTGCAGAGACGGGAGACGCAGGAGCAGGCATGGAATTTTGTGCGCGAGCATTGGGACGAGATTGAACGCAAATCCACGGAGAGCTCCGGCGCGCACATTGTTGAAGCTGCCGGTTCCTTCTGCTCAGTCGAGCGGCACGACGAAGTGGCAAGCTTCTTTGCAGCGCACAAAGTCCGTTCTGCGGAACGGACACTGGCCAAGACGCTGGAGCGTATTAGCGATTGCTCGCAGTTACGCGTAGCCCAGGAGCCTGAGCTGCATCGATGGCTTGGGTCACAGGAGAGGGCCTCCGCCGTTCGCACATTCTAGAGTGAGCTTGGGTTTACCATCAGTTCCATGGATTGGAAGAGCCGCCGCATCACTACGTTGCTGGAGACCGCCTTGCTGGAAGACAAGGCGTTGAATGACGTTACCACCGCCCTCACCATCGACCCTCAGCTGCGTGCCACCGGCACCATCATTGCCAAGGAAAGCTGCGTCGTCTCCGGCATCGGTTGCATCTCTGCGTTCCTTTCGATCTTCTCTCGCCTGTCTGCCCCTGCGGGCCAATCGCCTGCGCGGTTTGAGGTGGTTTCGCATCCGGAGATCTTCGATGGAGTTCGCGTGCGCCCGAACCAGGCCATCGCTGTGATCCGCGCGAATGCCGCGTCAATTCTGTCCACTGAGCGCGTAATCCTGAACGTGATGCAGCGCATGAGCGGCATCGCAACGCTCACGAACCAGTTTGTGCAGGCTGTTGGGGCGGCGAAGTCCAAAGTCAGGATCCTCGATACGCGGAAGACAATTCCCGGCCTGCGTGTGCTCGACAAATATGCTGTCTGCTGTGGCGGCGGCCAGAACCATCGCCATGACCTGCAGGATGGCATTCTCATCAAGAACAACCACATCTCGCTGGGAGGCGGGCTACCTGCGGTGCTGGAACGCGCTCGCGCCGGCCGCAAACCGGGGCAGCTGGTACAGGTAGAAGTCCGCACGCCAGCCGAGCTGGAGCAGGCCATCGCAGGCGGAGCAGACGCTCTGTTGCTGGACAATATGTCGCCCAAAGAAGCAGCCGCAGCCGTTAAACTTATTCGCAAGCGCCTTCCTGATGCCAGTATTGAAGCCTCCGGTAATATGAACCTGAAGAACGTTGCGGATTATGCAAAAACAGGCGCGGACTATATTTCCGTTGGCGCGTTGACGCATTCTGCGCCCGCCGCTGATCTAAGCATGAAGATCACCGCTGCAGCGTATTAGGATTCCTGCGTCTCAAGTACGCTTGCCACCGTCAAAGAATCATCAGCCGCACAGAGTTTGTGGAGATAGGTAATCTGCACTGCATTTCTTTGTGGTTTAGCTTTCTGGATTGAAGCATTCTGCTTTTGTTCTATTCCGGTAGAGATGCCCACGGATTCCATTCCGCGCTTTGATCTGGCGCAGGTGAACCGCGCCGTGGCTGGCACTGAGTTTGCCGGCCGGGTGCAGCATCTGCCTACAATCCCATCCACCAACTCTTTCGCCCTCGCCATCGCGCAGTCCGGCGCACGGCACGGCGTGTGGATTGCCGACGAGCAGACCGCTGGCCGCGGACGGGGCACTCATGCGTGGCATTCTGCAGTGGGAGAAGGCCTTTACATGTCGGCGATCGTCGCGCCGCCTATCTCTGCGGCCGTAGCGCAGCATCTGTCGTTCCGCACGGCCATTGCGGTCCAGTCCGCCATTGCTTCCACGTTTGGTCTCGCCATCCGTGAGCAGATCGACATTCGCTGGCCGAATGACCTTATGTTCGCGAGGCCCAGCGGGCCGCAGCGCAAGCTCGGCGGCATTCTGATTGAGACAGCCGCCAATCCCGCGCCCGCCCACTCTGCCGCCATGTTGCGCTTTGCTGTAATAGGAGCTGGCGTCAACCTCAACCATATGGTGTTTCCTGTCGAGCTCGATCCCATCGCCACCTCCATCCGCCGAGAGCTGCCGCAGCTTGCTGCGGCCCTGCGCCGTGAACCGCTTGCAGCCGCAATTTTGATCGCTCTGGATGAAGAGATACGCACGCTCATTCGCATGGATCGCGGGACGAACAATATCCCGGACCGTGACTTCACGCAGTACAGCTCCTGGCTCTCCGGCAAGCGCGTGCAGGTTGAGCAAAGGGACAGTAACAAAGGCTATTCCGGAACTACCGCTGGCTTGGATACAAGCGGATTTTTACGCGTCAAGGCAGACGATGGCACTGTGCAGACGGTGCTCTCCGGCGGTATTCGTGAACTGTACGCGGGATTGTAAAGCAATCGCGCGAATCGGGAAGCGTGTAGCATCGAGTATCTAGAGGATTGCCGCTGTTCCTATGCTGCTTGCGATTGACGTTGGAAATACCAATATTGTTCTGGGCCTCTACCGCCTCGCTGCAGAGGCAGACAAATCGGCTGCAACAAAGGTAGCTCCCGAGCTTCTCGCTCACTGGCGCGTCACAACACCTCGCACTGTGACCGCGGATGAGATTGGCGTCCTGCTCGGCGATCTTTTTTCGCTGCGCTCCCTTTCGCTGGCCGATGTGACCGGCGTTGTCGTCTCTTCGGTCGTTCCGCCTATCGATTCAACGCTGCGCCGCGCGTTTGAGACGTACTGCCGCGTAAAGCCTCTATTTGTGGAGCCTGGTGTGCGAACGGGAGTTCCGATCCTTACGGATAATCCCTCTGAGGTTGGCGCCGACCGCATCGTCAACTGTGTTGCCGCCCACGACCTCTTCAAGAGCACCGACGCCGCCGCGCCGCATCCTCACATTATTGTGGTTGACCTGGGGACGGCAACTACGTTCGATGTCGTCAGCCCCAAGGGCGAATATCTTGGCGGCGCCATCGCTCCGGGGCTTGGCATCTCGGCTGACGCGCTGTTCACCCGCGCCGCCCGGCTGCCTCGTGTGGACGTTCGCAAACCAGCCAGGATTATCGGCACCAATACCGTAGACCATTTACAAATTGGCCTGTATTACGGATACATCGGCCTTGTGGATGGAATTCTGGAGCGTATGGTTGCCGAACTAGGACCTGAAACCAAGTTCCTTGCTACTGGCGGTCTTGCGCGTCTTATTGCCGGCGGCTCAAAGTACATATCCATGGTTGATGAGCACCTGACGTTGACCGGACTGCGTCTTATTTACGAAAGAAATGAGCGCGGTGACCGTTCCTCTGAGCGCGGCGCCAAAAGCCGCTCTTAGCCTGCAGGCACCCAGAAGCCGTGATGCAGGCGACCCGCTTCGCCTTCGATCGCGGGCCCAGCGACGATGATGTTCCGATGTCCGCGGGCAAAGATCTCGCGGCAGGAAATGTCGAGCGTAGGATTCTCTTGGTGCGGCCCGGTGTACTTGGCGAGGCCTTGCTCACTGAGGGCGTACACAACACGTCCGATGCCGACCCAATAGATTGCGCCGGCGCACATGGCGCATGGCTCGGTGCTGGTATAGAGCGTGCATGTAGCCATCTCTGCCTCAGTCATTCTGCGCGACAGCGCACGACACGCCAGCATTTCCGCATGCTGCGTGGGGTCTCCCGCGGGACGTACCGCATTGTTGCGTGTCTCGACGAGTGTTTGCCCCTGCGAATTCACAATGAGCGCGCCGAAAGGATGGCGTCCTTCGCTGCGCGCACGGCTGGAGAGCTCGATTGTGCGACGTAGAAAAACGAGGTCTCGCGTGTCGACAATTTGACCGGCCAATGGATCACCTGGTGTGGGCTGTGTTTTCAAGTGCTCATCATAGATACTGACAGACGACAGTCCACGCATGAATAACTTCGCCTATTTCACAGAGATCGAGGAGCGTTTCGCGCAGCGGCGCGGCTCGCTGCTGCTGCTATCTACACTGGATTGGGCGCTGATTGAGACCTGGCGCGAGGCTGGGGTGCCTCTTGAGGCGGTCCTGCGCGGCATTGATGCTGCCTTCGATAAGCATGAGGCGCAGCGTTCGCGGCTGGGAAACCGTCGCCAGCAGAAGGTGAACGGCCTGGCCTGGTGCGCACAGGCCGTGATGGAAGCAGCCGAACACGCCCGCGAAGCTGCTGTAGGAATGACGGCCGCTAAGCCTGAACGAGAATCAGGCTTTGAGGCTGTTCGCGTTTCCCAGTTCCTCGTAGCGAATGCAGATAAATTGGAAGCTGCTTCAGCGAAGTTGCCCGCGCCAGCAGGCGGCGCAGCTTTAGCAGCGGCTGGGCGACTGCGCGAACTGGTTGAGTCAATCTCCGAGCCCGACAGCTTGAAGCTTGAAGACCTGGATCGCACTCTCACCGTGCTGGAAGAAAAGCTATTCTCCGCCTTGTTGGCCGCTGCGCCCGAGGCAGACCTGGTTGCTTTGCGCGCGCAGGCTGACCGCGAGCTTGTACCCTATCGCGGAAAGATGGGCGTGGTACAGATCAGGCAGGTACAACAGCAGTTTCTGCACAAGCAGCTGCTGGAGAAGTATTTACTGCCCCGCCTTTCACTTTTTTATATGCCGCATCACGATGGAGACGATGCAGCGTGAACGAAATGAGCAACAGCGATAAGCGTGCCAAGCCACCATGCCCCCACTTCGGAAGTTGCGGTGGGTGCCAGTTGCAGGATCTGAGTTATTCCGCACAGCTTGAGCAAAAGGCCACGCAGCTACGAGAGATGCTTGGCACGTTTACGCTGCCTGAGCTTCAGCTTCATGCGTCGCCGCCACTTGGCTATCGCAATCGCATCCGGCTGACGCTGCGCGAGGTAGAAGGCGCGTTGCTAGCGGGTTACCTGGGTGATCCAGAAGACCTCAACGAGCGAAGCAATCCTCAATTTGTTCCGATTACACAGTGCTCCATCGCAGCACCTGTTCTCTGGCGCACAGCCCAGGCATTTCTCACCCTGGCCGCCGATCCACAAATGAAATGGCTGCGCTCACAGACCCTCACGCCAGACCAACTCGAACTCTTCACCACTGCGGATGAGTCGCGCGTGCTGCTTACGCTTTATCTGCGTACAGGACAGAAGACGCCGCTGGCAAAACTCGCCGCGGAGCTTGCCGCTTTTTGCGACTCGCTTTGCGCAAACGTGCCGGAATTGGTTGGCGCAGGTATTGCATTCTTGCCGCTGGCCGCGCGCGGCCGCCGCATAGAGCAGCCCCGCCCCGGGCCCACGTGGGGCGCTCCAGGGGTGAACTATTCCATAGTCCTTGAACCGCAAATCCAAAAACCTGAACCTTTCACCTACTGGGTTCCGCGTGGTGCTTTCTTTCAAGCCAATAGATTCCTGTTGCCTGAACTTCTTGCGCTCGTCACACAGGCAGCCGCATCTCGTTCGACGCACACTGCTCTTGCCTGGGACCTCTACGCTGGCGTTGGCCTCTTCTCTCAAGCTCTTGCCCGCACGTTCGCGAAAGTTACCGCCGTAGAAATTGCCGAGCCTGCTGTGACTGCACTTCTGCAAAAGAAGGTGCCCAACTTACAAGGGGTGAAGGCTACCGCGCTCGACTTCCTCCGTGCTGCAGTTCTTCAGCGCGACCGGCCGTCTTGCATCGTTCTCGATCCACCGCGCAGCGGCCTGGGAACTGAGGTTTGTGCTTTGTTATCGCGTATTGCGGCAGGGGCACTGATCTACGTCTCGTGCTCGCCGCATGCGCTTGCTGCGGATCTTGCGCCACTAATTGCGTCTGGTTACTCCATCGCCGAGCTGCACCTCTTTGATCTCTTCCCGCAGACGGAGCATATTGAGACGGTAGTCATGTTGACTCGAGCGTGATCGCGCGAGAGGTGCGGCAACCGATTTCTGTGGCCGCAAAAGCTTCAATCTGAAAGAATGGCCGCGACCCCGACGGGTAGCCTGCTGTGGCTGCGAAAGCTGGTATCTCCAGACCCGAACTTGAAGCTCGCCTGTGGCCACGTGCGCAGCGAATCGAGCAGCTGTGCTTCCGCACCGCACCATTGCTGGCCGCAGCTGTGTGCTTTGCGCTTGGCGAAGGGCTGGGGCTTTTCTTGCAGCGACCGCCACATCTGGCGCTGCTTCTCGCGGCCGTAAGTGCGACCCTGTGCGCGCTGGTTTTTTCTACGCAGCGTCGCGCGCCATATGTTGCGACGGTTGCCATTTGCGCGTTCTGGGCCGTCGTGGGGCTTTGGTCAGAGCGAATTGAACCCATAAAAACGCAGAGCAGGCCTCTGCTCACCTACGCCGACGGCCTTAGCCGCACAGTCGAAGCCAAAGTCACTCGCATTCGGGAGCTTCGGCCGGGCAGGGCCGATGATGCCATGGGTCTCGACTCTGATCCTGACCAATGGGACGAGCATGGTGAGCCGGCGCTCTCAGTCGACCTTGCGGTCACAGTGGTCGAGGACGTCACACCCGACACAGCGCGGATGGTCCCAGCCAATGGAGGGCTGCGCATCTTGCTCTTGCGGAATCCAGGCCGCGCAAAGCATTCGCTGCCGGCTGAAGTATCGCCCGTCGCGGCGCCGCAGCTTCATTGCGGTGACATCATCCAGGCGCCGGTGAGGCTGCGCATCCCGGAACGCTATCGAGATCCAGGAGCGTGGCAGTATGCCGACTCTCTGCTGGACCAGGGCATCACCGCCACAGGGAGCGTCCGGGCGGACCAACTCCACATCGACAATGCCACTGCCAAGCAACTTGCGCTCACAAATGGATTCTCAGCGTTAAGGTGTCGCATCTATGCGGCGCAGAGCTGGGCGGCTACGCGCCTGCCGAATTTTGTGAGCTCACGTGTGAACCGTAGGCTGCCGGCAATGTTTCGGCTCACTCTGGACGATGCCGGCATGTTGAACGCGATGCTTTTCGGCGATCGCTCGCGGCTGACGAAGGGGCTGCGTGTGGGTTTTGAACGCACCGGTTCGTTCCATCTCTTTGTCGTCTCCGGCATGCACGTGGCGCTGCTCGCTGGATTTCTTTTCTGGATCGCGCGTCGGTTTCGGCTTGGAGATGCCGCCGCGACTCTGCTGACACTGGCATTTACTGCCGCCTATGCGCTGCTCACAGGTTTTGGCGTTCCAGTGCAACGCGCTTTACTGATGACAGTCGCCTTTCTGCTGGCACGTCTGCTCTGGCGCGACCGCAATGTGCTGAATGCACTGGGCGCAGCTGCGCTGGCCGTGCTGGTCTGGTCGCCGCGCGCGCTCTTCGAGGCCAGCTTCCAGATGACCTTCCTCGCGATTGTCGCCATCGGCGGCATTGCTGTGCCACTGGGAGAGCGCACCTTTCTGCCATACGCACGCGCCGCACGCCTGCTGAATGAACGGTGGCGCGATGTTGCCATGCCGCCGCATCTGGCGCAGCTGCGTGTAATGCTGCGGCTATGGGGCGAGGCGCTGGCAGGCGTCTTCGGGCGGCGCACGTATTCGCTGCCGTCGGTTTTGTTGCGAACCGCGCTATGGGCGGCAGAGCTGGCACTGATCGGCATTGTTGCTGAGGCCGTGATGGCACTGCCCATGGCAATGTACTTTCATCGTGCGACGGTCTTCGCGTTGCCAGCGAACATGTTGAGTGTGCCGCTGGTTGTGGTGTTAGCGCCGCTGGGGCTGATGACGTTTCTTGCATCGCTGGTCAGTTCATGGTTTGCGGCCATCCCCGGCGCGACGCTGGCGGTTCTGCTGCATCTCGTTACCGGCGCGATCAATCGCCTGAGCCACGCACACGCGGCAGACATCCGCGTGCCCGGGCCGACCTTGCTCCATACCTTGGCTGCGCTTGCAGTGCTTGCATTCTGCTTCTGGGCCGTGCGGCGCTCGCGAGCGATGGTAATAGTTGCGATAGCTGTGCTGTCTCTGGTTCCGTTGGCGGCACTATTGCCCAGCGTGCCGGTTGTTCACAAGGGCCTGCTGGAGGTGACCGCGATCGATGTGGGGCAGGGCGATTCGTTGCTGGTCGCAGGACCAGGAGGTCGGACGATGCTGATTGATGCGGGAGGTCCGACCGGCGCTGCAGCGAATGCGGAGAATGCGGCAGGTGCGGCGGCCTTTGACATAGGTGAGGAGGTGGTGTCGCCCTATCTGTGGTCGCGGCAGATGCGGCGGATTGATGTGCTGGTGCTAACGCATGCGCATTCGGACCATATGGGAGGCATGCCGGCGGTGCTGCACAACTTCCGGCCGCGTGAGTTGTGGGTGGGCGTCGATCCGGATTCGGAGCACTATCGGGAGTTGCTGGCTGAGGCAATCGCACTTGGCGTGCGGGTGCGGCATCTGCGAGCAGGAGACCATATCGATTGGGACTCAGTTGGCGTCGACGTGCTGGCGCCGGCGCGCGGCTATGCGAACTCCGGGCCGCCGGTCAATGACGACTCGCTGGTGCTGCGTCTGCGATATGGCAAGGCCTCGGCGCTGTTGGAGGGGGATGCGCAGGCGGCGAGCGAAGATGCGATGGTTGCGCGTGCTGGTTCCGGTGATCCGGCTATGCGGATTGGCCCGGATACGCTGCTGAAGGTGGCGCACCACGGGAGTCGAACCTCAACTACGCCCGAGTTTATGAGGCTTGCGGAGCCGGAGGATGCGGTGATCTCCGTCGGCGCGAACAACACTTTTGGCCATCCAAGGGAGGAGGTGCTGGGCAGGTTGGCCGCGGCACACGTGAAGGTGTACCGCACCGATCGTGACGGAGCTACGACCTTCCTGCTCTCGCCGGACGGGAGAATCGTGGAAGCCAATTTTGCGTCTAATCCATAAAGAGTGTCCCTAGAGATGAAGCGGGCTGCGTGATCAGGAGGCGACTGAATGGAAAAGACGGTGGCGGAAAGACAAGAACCAGCAGTTGTGATGAACCTGGCGGAGCGCGAAGAAGAACGCAGGCTCATCCGGCGGATGCAGATGATGATGAACCTGGTGATGCAGACCATCGCACAGGACAGTTCGCTGACCTACGATGAGGCGGCGCAGATGATCGCCGATGCGCGGCGAGCAGCGTTGACGATGTTTCCGGGTAAAGAACTGGCGTACGACCTGATCTGGCGGCCGCGCTTTAAACGGCTGATGCTGGAGCGTTTTCGCCTGATGTAGGCCCATTTCAGTCTGATGCAGGCTGATCGTGCATCAGACGGGAGATGGGTCTGTCGCACCAGTTCGGAGCGCTGCTGCTGCTGGCTCTGGCGGTGGCCTGCGTAAGCTGGACGGTGACGCACGAGGAGGTCTTCCGCGAGCCGCGGGAGAAGTGCAAGGAGAAGGCGGAGACGGGGCCAACGCTGCCAGTGCGGAAGTTCTTCTACCTGTTCACCTGCGAGTACTGCTTCTCGCATTATGTGGCGGCGGGGTTTCTGGCGATCACGCGCTTCACGCTGCTGTACGCAGGGTGGCGAGGGTATCTGGTAGCGTGGTTTGCGCTGGTGTGGGTGGCGAACATCTACATGAGCGCATTCAACCGGCTGCGGCTGGACATCAAGCACGAGCACGTGGCCATCGCGACCGATGAAGCGGTGAAGGAAAAGGTGGCTGGGAGTTAGCGCCTATCGCCGAGATCAACGGCCATCGCTCGTTTTGCCGATCCAGCGATCAATTAGGCGCGCGCCGAAACCTGTTCGCAACGGCTTATTTAGTTTGCCGACGGCCGCTCGACGTGGTCAATGACGACGTATTTCTCCGGCCCCATAGCGGGTTGCAGCTTGAGGCCGAGTTCCTGAAGAGCGGTGAAGATGGAAGGCGCGTCTTCCGACGGCGTAGTGGCGACGGCCAATCCTCCCGGACCTGCTTTCATCTGCGGCGACCAGTTCAGCGTGAAGTTATAGGAGCCAGACAGGCCTGTCTTGTCCACCACAGGGTGCCCAACTCCTGCGAACGGCTGCGATAGAAAGCTGGCGAGCGAACCAACGGAATAACCCTGGGCTGTCAGGTGATCGCTAAGGAACCACATGATGCCGGCCAGTGGTTTGCCGTCCGGCCCTTTGCGCAGGTGCTCATCGGTATCAGTGGCTGCGTCTTTCAGTTTGGGGCCGCCTTTGGCGACCACGAGCTCGTAGATCGGGACATCTTTCGTTACGGTGTGGGTTCGCAGCCTGAAGCGGTCTTCAAGGAGAGACCGAAGCATCTGCGCACGACGTGACTTCATTTCTTCCGGACCCAACTTTTGAAACTCTGCAGCATCCTCCGGGCTTAACTTCGCCTCGATGTCATAGCGATCGGACTTAACCCATCCTGATCCGACGGACACCTGGTCTTCACTGCGTACGCCGTAGGCAAAGACAATCATCTCCGAGAGGGTCGCCGCGGACGCGTTGATGCCGTCGGGCCGGTTGATCAGGCCGGTGATGGACAGCATTCCCTCGTGCGGCTTGATGGTGGCTACGTCAAGAGAGAACGCGGGCGCGGTTGGTGATGCGGTTGAACTCATCGGGTTCTGCGCTGCCAAAGACGAGGTGACTAAGACACAAGCTGTGGCGACGCGAAGGGCTTTGCGCTGAAGCTCTAAGTGCGGCATCGGTCCTCTTTCTCGCGGCTATCCCTTATACGTGAGGCGGAGGCTGCCGGGATGCAACTTCAGAGAATGCCTTCTATCCCAGCGAATCCAGGGCTGCGCGAGTCTTGTCGCGCAGGGTGATGAGGTCGGCGGTCTGTTTGCGCAGGCCGTCGACGATATGTTCCGGCGCCTTGGCGGTGAAGGATTCGTCGGAGAGGCGGGTTTCGTTGGCTGCGACTTGTTTATCGAGCTTCGTCAGCTCTTTGGTCAGGCGCTCACGCTCGGCGGCGAGATCGATCTTGCGCTC
>Ga0105238_10005771_pt1 | contig 12248 bp, 10 predicted proteins | sample KBSC34metaG_FD_81526 | JGI IMG/M metagenome (GOLD analysis project Ga0105238, IMG submission 81526) | Corn rhizosphere microbial communities from Kellogg Biological Station, Michigan, USA - KBS C3-4 metaG | ecosystem: Host-associated > Plants > Roots > Rhizosphere > Soil | place: Michigan, USA... | reverse complement strand
GCTACTACGAGCGCCCGCGCTACTCGGCGCCGCCGCCCGCCGCCTACTACGAGGCCCCGCAATACGCGCCGGAGCCGGCGTACTACGGCCCGCCGCCGGTCGCCTACTACGCGCCTGCGCCCGTGTACTACGCACCGCCCGTCTACTACGGGCCGAGCTTCGTCATCGGCTCGTTCGGGCACGGGTACCGGCACTACGCGCGGGGGCATCACCGCCGCTGGTAGTCCCCGGGCGCCGGCTGCGCTCAGCGGCCGGCGCGCTCCGCCAGGTAGCGCTCCGTCGCGTCGCGGCCCACCGCCATGGCGCCCACCACGGCGCCGGCGGCGTCCTTCAGCATCCCGAAGCTGAAGTCGACGTAGAGCTTCCGCCCGTCCTTGTGCACCGCGCGCGTGGTCATCACGCGTCCCGAGTATTTCGTCTCGCCGCTTCCGAGCGCCCGGTCGTAGCCCTGCCAATGGGCCTCGCGCAGCCGCTCCGGGATGATCACGTCGAGGCTGCGTCCCAGGACCTCCCCCGCGGCGAAGCCGAAGAGCGACTCCGAGGCGCGGTTCCATGCACGGATCACGCCTTCGCGGTCCGCGAGGATGATGGAGACCGGCGCCTGGTCGACGATGGACCGGAAGAGCGCGGGATCGAGCGGGCTTTCGTCCGGCGGCATGGCGGCTAGCGCATCCTCCAGGCGACCGCCATCAGCACGAGCGCCACGCCGGCGAGGGCGGCGAGGATCCACTTGCGCGCCTCCTCCCACGTCGAGGGCCGCGCCCGCTCCGGCGCGAAGATGAGGCCGCGCGTATCGGGGGGAAGCGCGCCCACCTTCTTGACCGCGCCCGACGCCACGTCGATGGTGACGAGCGCCGCGTTCGAGGGCGCGCCGCCGTTGGAATTGACCGCGTAGAGCGTCCCGGAAGGCGAGAGCGTCATGTTGTCGATGGACACGGCAAATGGCGCGCCGGTGAGCTTCGGGCCCTGCGTTCCCTTGCCGGTCTCGAGGTCGATCGCGTCGAGCGTCCCGTTGGCGCCCGTCGCGGCGACGTACGCCTTTCCGCCGCCGCGGTCGATCGCGAGGCCGCCGCTCGGCCCCGCCTCGATGCCGGAGGGCCCCAGCGGCTCGATCTGCCCGTTCTCCGGATCGACCTTCACCAGGCGCTTCGCCTCGGGCGCCCACATGTAGAGCGTGCCGTCCGCCGCGAACGCGAGGTCCGAGCCGCGCATCGAGATGGGCGCCACCAGCGTCGCGCGCGCCGAGTCGAGGTCCACCGTCACGAGCGAGCGCGGCACCGCCGGCGAGAGTCCCGCCGTGATGCCGTAGAAGACGCCCGTGCGCGGATGGGTCGCGACCGCCGTGATTCCGACCGCGGTCTCCCCCAGGCGGATGGGGCCGATCAGCTTCGCCGCCGCGGTCGCGGGCTCCACCGTGTAGAGGTTCCCCGCGACGAACGCGCCGCCCGCCGCCTCCCCCCGGAGGCTCGTCGCGTAGAGCGTGTCCGCGCCTCGCGCGGCGAGCGATGCGGCGAGGAGGACCAGGGCGGCGGCGAGGCGGGTTCGCATCCGCATCAGAGCCGGGACGCCAGCGCGCGCGTGAGATCCGCCGCCGGAGCCTCGCGGCACCCCGACGCGTTCTGGCCGCTCCAGAGCGGCGAGAAATCGCCGGAGCCGCGCGCCTCGGCCCGCGCGCGAAGCGGCGCGACGGCGGAGGTCGCGAGCGGGAAGGCCGGCGGCGCGGAGCCGATGGGGCCCAGCTCGCGGATGAGCCGGTTCACGATGCCGCGTGCCGGTCGGCCGGTGAAGAGGTTGGTGAGCGCGGTATGGCGTGCCGCGTCGGCCTTCAGCGCCGCGCGATGCACCGCCGAGGTCGTCGCCTCGCCGCAGAGGAGGTACGCGGTGCCCACCTGCACGGCCGAGGCTCCCAGCGCCATCGCCGCCGCTACGCCCGCAGCGTCCGCAATGCCGCCGGCGGCGATCACCGGCACCCTCACCGCGCGAACCACCTGCGGGACGAGGGCGAACGTGCCCACCTGCGTGGTGAGGTCGTCCGTGAGGAAGTTGCCGCGATGCCCGCCCGCCTCCACGCCCTGCGCGATCACGGCGTCCGCGCCGTTCGCCTCGAGCCAGAGCGCCTCCGCGACCGTGGTCGCGCACCCGAAGACCTTCGATCCCCAGCCCTTCACGCGCGCGAGGAGCTCGCGCCGCGGCAGGCCGAAATGGAAGCTCACCACCGCGGGGCGGAAGCGCTCGAGCGCGTCGGCCGCCTCCGCGCTGAAGGGCGCGCGTCCCGGCCCCGCGGGAATCGCCTGCGCGTCGATCCCGAATTCCGCGTAGTAGGGTGCCAGCGCGCTTCGCCACGCCGCCTCGCGCGCCGCGTCCGGCGTGGGCGGCGCGTGGCAGAAGAAGTTCACGTTGTACGGCCGGTCGGTGCGCGAGGCGATGAGCTCGAGCTCCTTCGCCATCGCCTCCGGCGTGAGCATCGCGCAGGGGAGCGATCCCAGGCCGCCCGCGCCGGAGACGGCGGCCGCGAGCGCGCCCAGCTGCACGCCCGCCATCGGGGCCTGGATCACCGGAAGCTCGATTCCGAGGTTTTGCGTCAGGTTCATGTGCTTGTTCTTTGTCCTCCGCAGCCAATGATACTGAAGCGGATGCGGGACTCGCCATGGCGGCCTTGACAGCGCCGCGCGCGCCGGAGCATCGTCGCCCGACGCGGGCCGCAGGGCGACATCGTATTTCGGTATGAGATACAGCGGCGCGCGATCCACCCCGCTCCCAGGAGGCTCCCCATGACCGCACTGCCCGCGTCCCCCATTCCCGTCGCTCCTCCATTTCGCCGCGCCCCGCTCGCCGCGGGCGTCGCCTGCGCGCTCGCCGCGGCCGCGCTCCTCGCCGCGCCCGGGGCGCAGGCGCGGCTCACCCGCATCACGATCGACTCCGTGAGCCCCGCGTTCGGCGGCGCGGCCTTCGGCAGCGTCGGCACCTACGAGCGGGTCGTGGGGACGGCGCAGGGCGAGCTCGATCCCGCGGCTCCCGGGAACGCCGTGATCGTCGACCTCGCGCTCGCGCCCCGGAACGCGCACGGGAACGTGGAGTACGCGTTCAACTTCTACATCCTCAAGCCCACCGACCTCGCGCGCGGCAACGACAAGGTGATGTACGAGCCGCCGAACCGCGGGCGGAAGCTCTTCAACGGTTTCGCTCGCATGGGGGCGGGCAACGACCCGGCCAGCGTCGCGGACTTCGCGGACGGCTTCCTCATGCCGCAGGGCTACACGATGGTGTGGAGCGGGTGGGACGCTTCCGCCGGCACGAGCAGCGCGGGCTTCAACTCGGTCATCACGCTCCCGGTCGCGCGGAACGCCGACGGCTCGACGATCACCGGCCCCTCCTTCGAGTACCTCGTGAGCGCGGGCGCCGCGAGCTCCTTCGCGATCACCTACGCGCCGGCCTCCCTGGACACGGCGCAGGCGACGCTCACCCACCGCGTGCACCTGGACGACCCGCCGGTCGCGATCCCCGCGGGCGGCTGGACCTATTCCGCGGACGGGAAGTCGATCTCGCTCCTCCCCGCGGGCACGAAGTTCGTCCCGAACGACATCTACGAGCTCTCCTACACCGCGAAGGACCCGACGGTGAACGGCATCGGGTTCGCGGCGATCCGCGACTTCAACGCGTTCCTGCGCAACGCCGCCGCCGACGGCGCGGGCACCGCCAACCCGCTCGCGGGGCACGTGCGGCGCATCTACACGTACACGCTCTCGCAGCCCGCGCGGCTCCTGAACGACTTCACGCACCTCGGGTTCAACGAGGACGAGTCCGGCCGGAAGGTCTTCGACGGCATGCTGCAGTGGATCGGCGCGGGCGACGGCATCAACCTCAACCTGCGCTTCTCGCAGCCGGGCCGCACCGAGAGGAACCGCCAGGACCACCTCTTCGCCGAGGGCGTCTTCCCGTTCGCGAACGTCGAGCAGCACGATCCCGTCACGGGCAAGACCGACAGCCGGTTCAGGCGCTGCCTCGCCTCCAACACGTGCCCCCTCACGATGGAGATCTACTCGGCGAACGAGTACTGGGTGAAGGCCGCCTCGCTCCTCCACACCTCGCCGGACGGCAAGCGCGACCTCCCCGATGCGCCGTTCGCGCGGAACTACTTCATCTCGGGCCACCAGCATGGCGTGGGGAACGGCGCGTCGAAGGGCGTGTGTCAGCAGCTCGGGAATCCGCTCGACTCCGCGCCGATCCAGCGCGCGCTCTGGATGGACCTCGACCAGTGGGTCGAGGCGCACGCGATGCCGCCCGCGAGCGCGGTGCCCACCTTCCGCGACGGCACGCTCGTCCCGCCCGACCAGGCCTCGGTCGGCTTCCCGGGCATCCCGGGCGTCACCTACACGGGCCTCAAGACCACGCGCTACCGCTACGACTACGGCCCGCGCTTCGACCAGGGGATCATGGACATCGATCCGCCGGTGCATTCCGCGCCGTACGAGGATAACCCCGCGAACGGACCGATCTATCCCAGCTTCGTCCCGAAGACCGACAGCGACGGGAACGACATCGCAGGCATCCGGCTTCCGGCCGTATCGGCGCCCACGGCGACCTATACCGGCTGGTCGCTCCGCGCGGGTCCGCAGGCGAACGACGGCTGCGAGGCTTCCGGCCAGATGATCCCGTTCGCGAAGACCGCGACCGAGCGCCTGGCATCCGGGGACCCGCGGCCCTCCATCGAGGAGCGCTACCCCACGCACGCGGCCTACGTGAACGCGGTGGGCCGCGCCGTGGACGGGCTGGTCGCCCGGCGGCTGTTGCTGGACGACGACGCGGCGGCCTACAAGGCGCAGGCCGCGGCGAGCACGATCGGCGAGTGAGGAACGCGGGCGGCGCCGCCTATTCGGCGATCGCGCCGCTCGCGTCGTTCTCGGAGATCGTGACCGCGCGCACCGGCAGGCCCGTCGCGCGCAGCCGATCGAGGATCCACGCGGCGATCACCTCGCTCGTGGGGTTCTCCAGGCCCTTCACGTCGTTGAGGTACCGGTGGTCGAGCTGCTTCATGAGCGGCTCGACCGCCCGGTCCACATCCGCGAAGTCGACCACCCATCCCAGCTCCGGGTCGAGCGGCCCCTCGCACTCGATGCGGCACTTGAACGTGTGGCCGTGCAGGTTGTGGCAGCGGTGGCCCGGCGGCACCTTCGGCAGGCGGTGCGCAGCTTCGAAGACGACATCCTTGTAGATCCTCATCGCGCTTCCACCGGCGGCCCCTTGATCTGCGTGCGATGCATCACGCGCCGGCTCGCGGGATCGAACGCGTCGCGGCGGTGGAGCGTGCAGCGGTTGTCCCAGAGCACGAGGTCGTGCGGCTCCCACGCCTGGCGGAACGTGAGCTCCGGCCGCGTCGCGTGCTCCCACAGGCGGTCGAGGAGCCGCTCGCTCTCCTCCAGGTCGAGCCCCACGATGTAGCTGTTGCGCCGCCGCCCGAGGAAGAGCGCGGGCCGCTGCGTGTCCGGGTGCACGATCACGAGCGGGTGCCGCGCCCCGGGCGCCTCGCGCGGGTCGGTCACGGGCTTCATGCCGTTGCGCATGATCCCGGCGCTGTTGTACGTGGCGTCGTGCACGGCGCGCCGCCCCTCGATGGCGGCCTTGAGGCTCGCGGGGAGCGTATCGTACGCGAGGTACATGTTGGACCAGTAGGTGTCGCCGCCCGCGGGCGGGAGCTCGAGGGCGTGCAGGAGCGCCGCGCGCGGCGGCGCCTCGACGTACGTCATGTCGCAGTGCCACGTCGCCTCGCCGTCGCCGAGGTTCCCGATGGGCTTGCCGTCGACCTTCACGTTCGAGATCACGTTGATCTCCGGGAAGTCCGCGAGGAACGGCGCGCCGTACGGGTTGGGCCCGGGCGGATCGAGCTCGCCGAAGAGGCGGCTGAACGCGAGGAGCTCGGGGTCGCTGAGGCGCTCGCCGCGGAAGCGCAGCACGAGGTGCTCGTGCCATGCTTCGCGGATGAGGGCGAAGGTGGCGGCGTCGACGCGATGCAGGTCGACGCCGCGGATCTCGGCGCCCAGGGCGGGCGCGAGGGGGGTCACGGTGATCTGGGCCATGGCGGGAAGGGTAGCAGCGGGTTCGCATGCCGTAAACGAGCGCCGGCCGGCGAACGGCGGCGCCCGGCGCCGGTCGTAAGGCCCATGGCAACCGAGATCCTCATCGCGGGCGCGGGGCCGACCGGTCTCGCGATGGCGCTCTGGCTGGCGAAGTCCGGCGTCCGGTTTCGCATCGTGGACAAGACGCCGCGACCCTCGGACGAGTCGCGCGCGCTCGTGGTCCACGCGCGCACGCTCGAGCTCTACGCGCAGGCGGGCTTCGCGGACGAGGCGATCGCGCACGGGCTCGAGTTCTCCGCGGCGAACCTGTGGGCCGCGGGCGAGCGCGTCGCCCGCGTGGGCCTGGGCGACATCGGCGCGGACCTGAGCCCGTATCCGTACATGCTGATCCTCGCGCAGGACCGGCACGAGCGCCTGCTCGTGGAGCGCCTGGCAACGCTGGGCGTGCAGGTCGAGCGCGAGACGGAGGTGGTCGACGTCGAGCAGGGCGAAGGGAGCATCGTCGCCCGCCTGCGACGGGGCGACGGGAGCGAGGAGCGCTGCGAGTGCGCCTGGCTCGCCGGCTGCGACGGCGCGCATTCGACGGTGCGCCAGAAGCTGGGCCTGCGCTTTCCGGGCGGCACCTACCAGCACCTCTTCTACGTGGCGGACGTGCAGGCGAGCGGGCCGGTCGTGAACCGCGAGTTGAACGTCGCGCTGGACGACGCCGATCTCCTCGCGGTCTTCCCGCTTCCGGGCGAGGGAAACGCGCGCCTCATCGGCACCATCCGCGCCGAATCGGAGGAGGCCGCGCGGCGCCTCGCCTGGGAGGACGTGAGCCGCGGCATCCTCGAGCACCTGCGGTTGAACGTGTCGAAGGTGAACTGGTTCTCCACGTACCACGTGCACCACCGGGTGACGGAGCATTTCCGCTTGGGCCGCGCGTTCCTGCTGGGCGATGCCGCGCACATCCACAGCCCCGTGGGCGGCCAGGGGATGAACACCGGCATCGGGGACGCCGTGAACCTCGCTTGGAAGCTCGCGATGGTCGTGCGGGGCCGCGCCGACGCGCGCATCCTGGACACGTACGAGCCGGAACGGATCGGGTTCGCCCGGCGCCTGGTCGCGACGACCGACCGCGGCTTCACGTTCGTCTCGAGCGCGGGGCCCATCGCGCGCGTGGTGCGCCTGCACATCGTGCCGCACCTGCTGCCGGCCGTGATGTCGTTCGACGCCGCGCGGCGCTACCTCTTCCGCACGGTGTCGCAGACGATGATCAACTACCGCGGGAGCGCGCTGAGCGCGGGATGGGCCGGGAGCGTCGCGGGCGGCGACCGGCTGCCGTGGACCGGGGACAATTTCGCGCCCCTCACGGCGCTCGACTGGCAGGTGCACGTCTACGGCGAGGCCTCGCGGCCGCTGATCGACGCCTGCCGCGCCCTGGGCATCTCCCTGCACGTCTTCCCGTGGGAGACGCGCGTGCAGCGCATGGGCCTCGCCCGGAACGCGATGTACCTCCTCCGCCCGGACGGGTACGTGGGCCTCGCGGACGGCGCGGCGGACCCCGCGCGGCTCCAGGGCTACATGCGATCGTGGGCCAACGCGGCGCCCGGCTGAAGCCTCCTCCAACCGGCTCATGCACCGGCAAGCCGATCGTCAGCGGCCCGGCGTAGGCTGGTAGCGCTGCGCCGAACGGAGGAGCGCGATGAGGGTCCTGCAACAGCTTTCCACCGTGCTCCTCGAGGAGCGCGATGCCCTGCTCGCGGAGTGGCGCGCGAAGGTGCGCGAGATCCCCGCCGCGCGCGAGCTCGACACACCGGCGCTGAACGACCACATGCCGCGGTTCGTGATGGAGCTCGCGACCGCGCTCCGGAAGGTGGAGGACGGCGACCCTGCGGAGCCCTACGTCGCCTCGCCGCCCGCGCACGGCTGCCAGCGCTTCGAGGACGGCTTCGACATCGAGGAGGTCGTGGCGGAGTACGCCGTGCTGCGCACCGCCGTGCTGGGGCTCGCGGAGCGCCGCGGCGTCGCGGTCCAGGGCGCGGCGCTGCGGGTGCTGAACGACGTGCTCGACCGCGCCATCGGCGAGGCGGTGAAGCACTTCGCGGAGCGCCAGGCGGCGGAAGTGCAGCGCCGCCGCGAGGAATACCTCGCCTTCGTCGCGCACGACCTGCGCACGCCCCTGAATGCGATCACGCTCGCGACCCACGTGCTTGAGCTCCGCTGGCCCGACGGCGGACCGGATCCGGACACCGCGCGCATGATGCGCACGCTGCGGCGCAACGCGGGGCACCTGAAGACGCTGGTCGACAAGGTGCTCGACGAGAACACGCACCTCCTCACCGAGCTCGGGGTGAAGCTCGAGCGGCGCCGCTTCGACCTCTGGCCGCTGGTGGAGGGCGTGATCCACGACCTGCAGCCGGTGGCGCTCGAGCGCCGGACCGGACTCGTGAACCAGGTGCCGGACGATCTCATGGTGAACGCGGATGCGGGCCTCGTGCGCCGCATCTTCCAGAACCTCATCTCGAATGCGATCGGCTACACCGCGGGCGGCGTGGTGACGATCGGCGCTCGCGAAGAGGGGCCGGAGGCGCCCGTCGAATGCTGGGTCGCGGACAACGGCGTGGGCATCCCGCAGGAGCGCCTGGCGACCGTCTTCGACGCGCTCGAGACCGATCCCGAGCGCGACGGCGTGGGGCTCGGCCTCGCCATCGTGAAGACGTTCGTGGAGGCGCACGACGGCCACGTGGCGGTCGAGAGCGCGCCAGGCAAGGGCTGCGTCTTCCGCTTCACGCTCCCGCGAACGGCGCCCGCTCCCGCGGCGGCCCCGGACCCGCACGCCACCCCGTAGCCGCACCGGGTCGCGCGGTGCAGAATGGCGCGGACACGTGCCTTCCGCGCCGACATCCTTGCCCTATGCAGACCATCGCCCGCCCCTCGGCCGCGCCGCCGGCGCGGGCTGGCGCCTGCCGACGCTCCGCGGTCCGTACGGACGGCCTCCCCTCTGGGAGTTCGTCTTCCTCTCGATGCTCCTCCACGCGCTCGCGATCGCGCTCTTCGGCGCGCCCGCCGGCGGCAGCCGCGAGGGCCGCGCGATGTGGGGCTCGCTGCAGGTGGTGCTGCAGGGCGCGGCACCGGAGGTCGTCCCCGGCCTGAGGATCGAGCGGCAGCTCGAGGGGCTGCGCACGCGGCCGTCCCGAGCAAGGCCCGAGCGCCGGGCGCCTGCGCGACCCGCTCCGGCCCCCACGCCGGCCGTGCCCGCGCCGCCGGCGAAGATCGAGGCTCCCAAGGTCGAGGCGCCGAAGGTCGACGCGCCGGCCGTGGCGCCGGACGCGGCGCCGCGCGAGGCGCCCTTCGTGGTGCCGCCGCTCATGGACCGCGTGACGCCCCCGGAGCCGGACGTGGAGATGGTGCCGCTTCCCGACGTGCCGATTCCGCCGCGGACGCCCATCGCGACGCCGGCCGAGGAGACGGCGCCGGAGCTCGCGGCTCCTCCCGCGCCTCCGCCCGTGCCCGAGCCGCCCGCCGCCGCAGCGCCGGCGATCGCGCCCGCCCCCGCGCCCGCACCGCCGGTCGCGATACAGCCGCCCGTGGTCGAGCGCGCGCCACCCGAGGCGCCGAAGATCGAGACGCCGAAGGTGGAAGCGCCGGTCGCGCAGCCCGTGGCGCCCCCGGTCCCGGCGGTTCCCCTGCCGCTTCCCGCGCCGCCGAAGCCGGAAGCCATCGAGCGCGCGCCGGTCGAGCGCGCACCCGTCGAGGCACCGGTCATCCCCGTCCCCGCGGCCACGCCCCCCGCGGCGGAGCCTCCGGTCGAGCTCCCGGCCATCCCGGTTCCGGAGACGCGAAGCGTCCCGGCGCCCGCGCGCGAGACGACCCCGCCCGTCGCGACGCCGGCCGCTCCCGTGCCCGTCGCGCCGAAGACGCCCGTGGAGGCCGCACCCCCGCTTCCGTCGAGCGCGCCCGCAGCGCCGCCGGCCCCGTCCGTCGAAGCGCCGGCGCGCGCGGAGCCTGCCACGCCGCAGCCCCCCACGACGGCCCCGGGCCGGCCGCAGGATCCCGCGCCCGCCCCGAGGCCCGAGCTGGATTCGCCCTTCCGGCGCGCCGCGCCGCCCGCACCCGATTACGATCCCACGCGTCCGGCCCCGGAGATCGACCTCGACGCGGTGCGCCGGCGCGCGGGCGAGCTCGCGCGCGCGGGCTCCGGCCAGCGCGCGCTGCTGCCGTTCCCGATGCCGCCCGTGCCGCCCAAGAAATCGAAGATGGAGACCGCGATCGAGAACGCGCGCAAGCCCGATTGCCGCACCGCGTACCAGGCGCTGGGTCTCGCCGCCGCGATCCCGCTCATCGCCAACGAATTCGGGGAAGGAAACTGCCGATGGTGAGATGGATCCGCGCGATCGCCGTGCTGGCGCTCGCCCTCGCCGCGGCCGCGGCGTGCGCCAAGACGCTGCGCTGGTCGGCGCAGACCGACGCCTCCACGCAGGACCCGCACGCGGAGGCGGAGCTCTTCACGAACATCGCGAACCTCATGGTCTACGAGCCGCTCGTGCGCTACGACGAGCACCTGCGGCTCGCCCCTTCGCTCGCGACCGAGTGGAAGAGCACCGGCCCGCGGACCTGGGTCTTCAAGCTGCGGCACGGCGTGCGGTTCCAGGACGGCACGCCCTTCACCGCGGACGACGTGGTGTTCTCGTTCGAGCGCGCGAAGACGTCGGGCTCGAGCTTCAAGCTCTACTCGAACCAGGCCGGAACGGCGCGGCGCATCGACGACTACACGGTGGAGTTCACGACCCCGGGCCCCAACCCGGTGATGCCGTCCAACGTGAGCAACATCCTCATCATGAGCCGCGCTTGGTGCGAGAAGAACCACGCCACGAAGACGCAGGACTTCGCGCACCACGAGGAGACCTACTCGTCGCGCCACGCGATGGGGACCGGCGCCTACATCCTCGTCTCGGCCGAGTCGGGCGTGAAGTCGGTCTACCGCAGGAATCCGGACTGGTGGGGCATCGGGGCCGGGCTCTACACGGGCAACGTCGACACGGTCGAGTTCCGGCCGATCGCGAACCCCGCGACCCGCATGGCGGCGCTCAAGTCCGGCGAGACGGATTTCGTGCTCGATCCCCCGGTGCAGGACGTGCCGAGGCTCAAGGGCGATCCCGCGGTGCACGTCTGGGAGGGCGAGGAGAACCGCGTGATCCTCATCGGCTTCGACCAGGCGCGGGACCAGCTCCTCTACTCCGACGTGAAGGGCCGCAATCCCTTCAAGGACCGGCGCGTGCGGATCGCGCTCTACCAGTCGATCGACATCGAGGCGTTGAAGCGCCAGGTGATGCGCGGGCTCGCGATCCCGACCGGCGTGCCCTTCCCGACGCTCGCGGACGCGCCGGGCGTGAAGGACGCGCGCCTGCCCTACGACCCGGCCGCCGCGCGCCGGCTCCTCGCCGAGGCGGGCTACCCGAAGGGCTTCGGCTTCACGCTGCACTGTCCCAACGACCGGTACGTGAACGACGAGAAGATCTGCATCGCGCTGGCCGGCATGTGGGCGAAGGTGGGCGTGCGCGTGGCGGTCGAGACGAGCCCGAAGGCGCTCTACTTCCAGAAGTGCGAGCGCCTCGACGTCTCCGCGTTCATGGTGGGCTGGGGCGGCGCCGCGACCGATCCCATCTTCACGCTGAAGCCCGTGCTCCACGGGCGGAACGCCCAGGGCGCGGGCGACTCCAACTTCGGCGATTTCCGCATCCCGGAGCTGGACGCCCTCTCGGACGCGATCGAGACGGAAATGGACGCGGGCAGGCGGCAGGATATGATTCGGCAGGCGGCCGCGATCCTCGCGCGCGAGGTACCCGTGCTGCCGCTCCATCGCCAGGTGATCCCGTGGGCCACGAAGGCCGGGATCCAGCTCACGCACCGGGCGAACAACACGCCGCTCTTCTTCACGATCAGGATGCCATGACCCCTTCCCACGACACCAAGAGCATGGCCGTCTTCTGCGACTTCGAGAACGTGGCGCTCGGCGTGCGCGAGGCGAAGTACGCCCAGTTCGACATCAGCAAGGTGCTCGAGCGCCTGCTCCTCAAGGGGAGCATCGTCGTGAAGAAGGCCTACTGCGACTGGGAGCGGTACAAGGAGTTCAAGGCGCCCATGCACCAGGCCTCCTTCGAGCTGATCGAGATCCCGCACCTGCGCCAGTCG
>Ga0105238_10005770_pt1 | contig 12250 bp, 13 predicted proteins | sample KBSC34metaG_FD_81526 | JGI IMG/M metagenome (GOLD analysis project Ga0105238, IMG submission 81526) | Corn rhizosphere microbial communities from Kellogg Biological Station, Michigan, USA - KBS C3-4 metaG | ecosystem: Host-associated > Plants > Roots > Rhizosphere > Soil | place: Michigan, USA... | reverse complement strand
GCCCGTTCCCGCATGCCCAGCAGGCCGAGCCGTTTGCGGCCTTTCGCCCGCATGACGTTCTGCACCTGAAACGATTTGCCATCGTCTTTGACTTTCATGCTCAAACTGCCGGGAAATTTCTGGAGGCTGACGTCCACACGACTGGCCTGGGCATGGCGTGACACGTTGGTGAGCGCTTCCTGCGCGATGCGAAAGAGCGCCGTGTGTTTGGCGATGTCAATTTTTTCCACGCCGGTGAAGGCCGACAACGACGTGTGCAGGCCGGTCCGTGCGTTAAAATCTTTCAAGTAGGTATGCAGCGCAGGGACGAGACCGAGATCATCCAGCACCGAGGGACGCAATTCGCGCGCGAACTGTTGCACGGAGTTCACGGATTTGGCCACGAGCAGTTGCGTATGATCCAGGTTGCGGTCAAATTCGGACGTGTTGTGGCCGGCCGTTTTTTTCAGGCCCGCCAGCCGGAGATTGATGCCCGTCAGCGTCTGGGCAATGACATCGTGCAACTCGCGGCTGATGCGCTTGCGCTCCTCTTCCTGCGCCCGCAACACTTCCCGCGACAACTGCCGCAGCTCGGCCTGCAACTGCCGCGCCTCGGCCAGCAAACGGGTTTGAAGGTGACGGCTTTGCTTCAGCGATTTTTCCACCGCCATCCGCTGGATGATCTCCGCCTCCAATTTCTGATTCGAGGCCGCCAGCACATCAATCCGGCGCTGGGCCTGCTCCGCCTGTTTGCGTTCGGTAATATTGGTGAAAAAGCAGACCACGCCAAAGTTACCCCCTGCCAGCGTGATGCGCTGGATCTGCCATTCATATACTTCATGCGCGCCGGTATCCCGTCGCTGCTCGGCAAACTCAGGCGATATATATGGCTCGCCCGTCTTGAGCGTATGGCGGAAACGGGCCACGGCCTGGGCCGCGACCGGCCGCGACCAGAGCAAATGGATGACCTCGGAAAAATCCCGGCCGATCAGCGGATGGATTTTGCCAAAAACCGCCTGCGCCGTCGGGTTGACCTGTTGCAGGCGAAACTGCGAATCCACCAGATACATGCCGACGGGAACTTGCGCGATGAGCATGGCAAACAGCGCCTCGCTGCGGCGCAACTGCTCTTCCGACTCCTTGCGCTTCGTGATATTGGTGATGTTTTCGAGCACGGCGACCGGACAACCCTGGCGATCGCGGTCCAGCGTCTTGCGGGCGAGCACGGTGAGATTGTCACCGTTGCGGCGGGTGTGCACCAGTTCGCCGACCCAGCGATCCGTCCGGTGCAGCTCCTCCGTCATCTGGCTCAACGGCACGGGAAATTTTGTGCGGAGCAAACGATGACTTAACTCTCCCAGAGCTTCTTTCCGCGACCATCCGTAAAGTTCCTCCGCGCCATGATTCCAGTAACGGATATGCCCCTTCATATCGCGCACGATGATGGCGTCGTGGCTCAAGTCCAGCAGCCGGGCCTTTTCCGCCAGCTCATGCTCCGCGTGCTTGCGCGCGGTGATGTCGCGGATGTTGCATTGGATGACAGCATGACCGTCTTCCTGATACAGATTGGCCACCACTTCGACTTCCTGATGCCGCCCGCTCCGGCTTTTAAGCGGCAAATCTTCGTAGCGGACTTCGCGGTTCCGTTTCAGTCGCTGAAACATTTCCTGGCTGGCGGACTCATCCTTGAGCAACCCGATCTCAAACAATTCCTTCCCGATCAATTGCAAGTGCGAATAGCCAAGCAGCTCCGTCATGAACGGATTGGCATCGGTAATCTTGCGCGTGTGCGGATCCAGCAACAGCACGCCATCGTGCGCCGCTTCAAAAAGCCGGCGATAACGGATTTCAGAGACACGCACTTTGTCCTCAGCCAGCTTCCGCTGGGTGACGTCCACCACGACCACGCGGCAGGCAGAACGGTTCAGCAGACAACGGGCCTCGATATTGACGGTCTTGGGCGGCTGGCCGGCGTTTAAAATCTCAAAATCACCGGACTGATTCTGGCCGGCAAAAACTTTTTTAAGAAAATTCTGAAACAGCGGCTTCAACCCTGCCGGCATGAGCCGGTCCAAACACCGGCCGATAAGGCGGGAACGGTCCACGCCGACCAGGTTGGCGCCTGTAAGATTGACCTGCTGGATGGTGCTGTCGGCGGCCAGCGTGAAATAGCCCACCGGCGCGAAATCATAGAGGTCGGTGTAATTGTCCAGCGACGCCTCCAGTTCATCCCGTGCCTGCCGCAATTCCGTGTTCTGCATCTCCAGCTCAATCTGGTGGACCTGCAATTCGTGGAGCAGCCGCTGCGTATCGGCGGCAGTTTTGGCCGGGCCGAACGCGGACAGCTTGATTCCCGGCTGCGCCAACAATTTGGCCTCGGCCATGCGGCGCATGCCGACGGCAACCACGGCGGGTTTGATTTTCATGGTTTGGTGCGACGCAGTGAACGCTTCAACGGCGCCGATTGTTTGGCGACCGATTGCTTCAGACTGGCATGCTGGCCGCGCAACTCCGCCTCGAGCTTTTTTGCCTCGGTGATATTGGTGAACGTGATGACCAGGCCTTCGATCCGGTCGTCCGCCGCGCGATACGGCATGATGCGCACGATGAACCAGCGGCCATCCGTCGCGCCGATCGGTTTTTCCACCGAAGCAAGTTTCCGCAACACCTCGCGCGCATCGGCGACGAGTTCCGGGTAGTGCAGGTCCGTGGCCAGATCGGTGATGGGCCGGCCGGCGTCGGCAGGGATGAGCTTGATGATCTTCGTCGCCTGCGGCGTGAACCGGCGGACGTTGAGGTTCTTGTCCAGAAAGAGCGTCGCGATGTCCGTGCTGTCGAGCAGGTTTTTCATGTCGTTACTGGTACGCGACAGTTCATCCACCTTCGTTTGCAGCTCGGCATTCACCGTCTGCATCTCCTCGTTCATGGATTGCATCTCCTCCTTGGAAGTGGTGAGCTCCTCGTTGGTGGACTGCAATTCTTCATTCGTGGACTGCAATTCCTCGTTGGCCGAGCGGAACTCTTCCTGCGAGGTCTGCATCTCTTCATGGGTTGCGCGGGCCTCGCCGCGAACGTGCAACAGCTCCTGCTCCAATTCCGCCAGGCGCGGACTGCGGGCATGGGCTTTGGGCGGCTGGCCGGGCGCGGACGCGGGCGCAGCCAGCGGTGCGACCACATCGGTAAACACGATCATCACCAGCCCGTGCAACGGCCCCGGCTCATCGAGGCACCGGAGGGTCACGTCCACGAACTGCGTGCCACCATTCGTGCCCACCTTGAGTCCGTGCAACACCACATTTTTTTTCTGCCGGAGCGCATCCTGAAACGCGCGGGTCAGTTCGTAGCGCAAGCCTTCGCGCGCCATCACAAACAGGTTCCAATTTGCCTTGCCCGCCGCCGGTTCGAGATATTTGCCCGTGCGGCCGCTGACGTAGAAAATATCGCCCGCGTCATTCGTCAACACGGCGGGCGGCGCATAGGTTTGCAACACCAGCTGGTCCGCCAGCGTTTGCAGGCTGGCCGTCGGCTTCGATGCGGGACGCGTTTCCAAGCCGGCAACCGGTGCCACGTGGAACGACGGGGGGAAAATCGCCGGCTCCGCCCGCAGCACCGATTCACGGCGCCGGAACAGACGCGATTTACCGCCCAGCGAGGCGAACAGATCCGTGCCATCGCCGATTGTTTCCGCGCTGCCTTGAAATAAAATGCCGCCGGGATTCAGGCTGTAATGGAACAGCGGAATCAGCTTCTTCTGCACTTCCGTGGTCAGGTAGATCAGCAGATTGCGGCAGCTCAGGATGTCCAGCTTGGTGAACGGCGGCTCCATGATGAGGTTCTGCGGCGCAAAGATCACCAGTTCGCGGATTTCTTTCCGCACGCGGTAGCCGAGCGCCTCCTTGGTAAAAAATCGTTTCAACCGCTCGGCGGAGATGTCGGCGGCAATGTTGGCCGGGAAAAATCCCTGCCGCGCCTTGTCAATCGCATCGCGGTCCAGGTCGGTGGCGAAAATCTGGATGGTGACCGGTTCCTTGGGCTTGCGCTGATCGACGGCTTCCTTGAGCGCGATGGCGAGCGAATACGCTTCTTCGCCGGTGGAGCAACCCGGCACCCACGCGCGCAATGCCTGGCCGGGCGCGCGGCTGGCCAGCAGCTCGGGCAGCACCTGCCGGCGCAATTGTTCCCAGGCGGCGGGATCGCGGAAAAAATTCGTCACGCCGATCAGCAGTTCCCGGAACAACAGGTCCAGCTCCTGCGAATTCTCCTGCAGATAGCGGACGTAGGCCGGCATCTTGCGGATCTGATGGATGCCCATGCGCCGCTCGATCCGCCGATACAACGTGCTCCGTTTGTAGAACGAAAAATCGTTGCCCGTGTGGGCGCGCAGCAACAGCACGATCTTTTCCAACGCGCTCTGCGCCTTGTCTTCCAGCAACGCCTCCGTCTTCGCCATGAGCGGTGTGCGCTGCAAGTAGGCGATGATTTTTCCCGGCAACGCCTCCACCGGTGCCACGATGTCCGCGAGGCCGGCGTCAATCGCACTGCGCGGCATGGAATCAAATTTGGCCGTCGCCGGTTCCTGCACCAGGACGACGCCCGCTTTCTCCTTGATGGCGCGCAAGCCCAGCGTGCCGTCCGAGCCCATGCCCGAAAGGATCACGCCCACGCTGCGCTCCTGTTGGTCCTGCGCCAGCGAACGGAAAAAAAAGTCGATCGGCAGCCGCAAACCGCGCGGCGTGGTCGGTGACAGCAGATGCAACACGCCGTGCAAAACCGACATGTCCTTGTTCGGCGGAATCACATAGACGCAGTCCGGGCGCACCACGGTGCGGTCTTTGACCTGGATCACCTTCATGCGGGTCGCACGCTGCAGCAGTTCCGACATGATGCCCTTGTGCGTGGGATCCAGGTGCTGGATGATGACAAACGCCATGCCGCTGCCCGCCGGCACCTGCTTGAGAAATTGTTCCAGGGCTTCGAGGCCGCCGGCGGACGCCCCAATGCCGACAATTGGAAAAATGCTTTTGGCGTTCGCGGCGGAGGTTTTGACGCGGCGGACCGGGGTGATGCTCTTCGATGAGCGGACGGGTGAGGATTTCCTTTTCATGCGCATGTCATTAACCGTTGGCGAGCATGACAGCTTTAAGCCCGGCTGGATAGTGTGACGGCAATTTATTTGGCAAACCGGCCGCCGGCTTGCTTCCGGGCGCAGATAATCGGTCGTGTTTCAAACCCTTGCCCGCCCGGACCAACGCAATCAACATGGGCGCAATTTCATCCAACGGGAGGATAAAGTCCACGTCGCCGGTCTGGATTGAAGCCTCCGGCATGGAGAAATTTTCCGAGGTGGGCCGGTCCTGCGCAATGACCGTGCCGCCATGGTCCTTGATGATTTGCACGCCGAAGGCGCCATCACCGTCGCCACCCGTGAGCACGATGGCAATGGCTTTGGTCCGGTAAGCTTTTGCGACTGAGGCAAACAGCGGTTCAGCGGATGGCCGGGCGAAGTGAATTTTTTGGGCGCGGGCCGAAGATAATTTGAGCCGCCCGCCTTTTCCCACCAGCAGATGATGGTTGGGTGGAGCGATAAAAGCGCACGCCGGGCAAAGATAATCGCCGGTGTGCGCCGGTTTGACGGTCAGATGCGTGCGCCGGCCCAGAATCTCCGCCAGCAGGCTTTCGTGATCGGGCGCCACGTGCATCACGATGGCGATGGCCGCCGGAAAATCCGCCGGCAAGCCGCCGAGAATAACCGACAAAGCCTTCAGGCCGCCGGCCGACGCCGCCATGGCAATGACGGGAAACGAACGGCTCGCGGGTGTGACGGGCGCCGGCGGCACATCGAGTTCACGCGCGAAACGGCGCACTGATTTTGCCGATTTGACCACCAGCCGCTGCGCGCTGGAAATCTCATTCCTGAGGCCCTTGGTATTGCTCCGCGCATGCTGTTTCAACGAGAGCAGCCGGACATTGATGCCCAGCAAGGTCTGCGCGATTTCATCTTGCAGTTCGCAACTGATATTTTTGCGTTCGTCTTCCTGCGAGACCATCATGCGGTGCGTCAGCCGGCGCAACAGCTTTTGCAACTGGAGCGATTCCTCGAGATTCTTTTTATAATGCTGGCCGTTTTTCTCGGCGGCCGCCGCCATGACTTTGTGGCGGGCGACCCCGCGCCTTAGTTCCCGGTTCGAGGCGGCCAGTTCCTCCGTACGCCGGCCGAGCGACGCCTGGGTCCGGATCAAATTCGCCCGGCCTTGCAGCGCCGCCTGATGGGTTGCTTCAATCAAGGCGTTGGTCGCGGCAAAGAAGATTCCGGCGAGTTTGGTGAAGGCGTTTTGCACGCCGGCCAGACCGAGCGCGACCAGCGCCCGCTCATGGATGCGTGCCAGCTCCAAGGTATCCAATTTCAGGGCGACCGCCGCGCGGCCCAACCTCGGCGCAGCCGGCGAACCCGCCCCCGGCCCCCGCTTCAGATATTTGGCCAGGGCCGCCTCATACTCTTGAGCCAGTCGGCTTAGATTCGTTTGCTTCATGATGTCATGCTGGTGTCACCGGGCGGGGCGGAAAGCTTGATCCGGGAATTTTTCGCACGGACTCGCAGCACTATCGACCGGAGATGGCACCGCGGTCTATGGGGTAAAACCCGACCATTCGTGCAAAAATAAAAGACCCGGCGAACACTGGAGGAAAGTGTTCGCCGGGGGCTTGCTGCCCGGATAGTTTTGATTTTATCCGGCCGGGCAATCATTGAAATTTCGGCGGAGGCGCCTGCTATCGGCGGATTATTTCCCGCGATATTTCTCCGGATGGCGGAGGCGGTCGAGCCGCTCGGCTTCCAGCTCCTTGTTCAACGCCAGTTGCTCCCGGTTTTTAAAAGCCTTCGCAAGGTTGCGGGGCAGCAGCGGAATTTCTTTGATCAACTGGACGAGCGTCAGCCAGACGACTTTCAACGTATTCACAAAAGCCTTCTTGCCGCCAGCGTCCGGCGCGTCAGCTGGCGATAAATGGTCCGGATGAACGCATCGGCGCGGAATCCCGACGGGCCTTCCCACAATTCAAATCCCTGGTCTCCGTTCATGATGAAATCGCCACGCTTCACCAGTTCGTTCCAACGCAAAGGCCGGAACGATTTCAAGCCGGCGGCATCCGCTTCACTGACCGGTGTTTCATCGGAAATCATATGATGATGATCGGGCTGGTGGACGGTTTGAGGATGCCATCAAACGCTTTTGGGTTTCACCAGCAACAGCACGATCCCGCCGACCAGTGCCAGTGCACCGACCGCCGGCGGAATAAAATGATTGTCCGTGGTGGCAATGTGCATGCCCAGAAAATTGATGTCTTTTCCCGGCGTCGTGAAGCTCAGGCCCGAGTAGGCCAGCACAACAATACCCAGCGTGATCAGGACGACGGAGAATATGGTTTTGGGGTTCATATGGATTGAAAAATTGATTAGCCGACAATGACTTAAACCGGTTTCTGCCCGGAGATAACCCGCAACAGCACCATCACAATGGCAATGACCAGCAGGATATGGATGAAACCACCCATCACCGTTCCGGTCACCAGACCGAGCAGCCACAAAATCAACAGCACCATGGCGATTGTGTATAACATAATATTTTCGGGAATTGCCGGCGGACGCCTGCGCGTCCGCCGGCAAATGTGTTTACGAATTACTTGGACGCAACCGGCTCACCAACAGTCATGTTGTTGATCACCTTGGCCACGCCTTCGACATCCGAGGCGAGCTTGGTGACGAGGCTTTTTTCCGCATCGTTCTTGGCGATGCCGCCGACCGTGACAACGCCGTCCGTCGTGGAAACCGAGGTCTTCAAGGCGCTCGTCGAGCGATGGGAGAGCAACGAAGCTTTGACGGACGCCGTGATGGACGCATCGTCAATTTTTTCGCCGGTCGTTTCACTGCGCACCGCCGGGGTCTTGGCAATGGTCATGTTGTTTTTGACTTCTTTGACATTGTCCACGTCCTTGACGTATTCCGTGGTCAGTTCTTTTTCGGCCTGGCTGGCGGCTTCACCCTGCAGGGTGACAACGCCGTCTTTCACGTACACCGAGGTTGTGGCACTGACATTGCGATGGAACAACAGCGCGGTTTTCACCTTGGTGTTGATCCAGGTATCGGAATGTTCCGCCGGCTGTTCGCCGTTGACCACGAGCTGGTTGTTCACGCTCTTCACACCGGGCAAACTTTCCACGGTATTTTCGGCCAATGATTTGTGGGAGGCTTCTGAAACCGTGCCGGTCAAAGTGACGACGCCGTTCTTGGACTCGGTCTTGATGGAATCGTCCTTGAGGTAGGTTTTGAACACGTGTGATTTGGCGGCGGCAGACTCGATCCGGCTGTCCGTATCGGCGGCGTGCAACGGCGTGCTGATTAATATGGTGCCCACCACGGCAGCGGCGAGCGTTAATGGAAGAATTGATTTCATGTTGTATTTGTTGGTTGAGTTATTTGTTTTTAACACTGGAGCCACTCTGACTTATCCGCAGATGACCGGCTATGGGGTGTAACCCTACCGCCCGTCCGCCACCCGGTTCCGGGCGAGACTGATCCGACAAATCCGGCTTCACACAAAGCATCACGCCCAAGTCCATGCCAGCCCAGCAGCTTGGCGCGCCCGGCCGGGCATGGGTGAAGCACCCCATATCGCCGGCCCGAAATCCGGTTGAATATATGGGTGCGCTTGAAATGCGTTTACGGAAATCCCGGACAATAAAAAATTATGAAACCACTGATCCCAGTATTGCTCGCCGCCTTCGTCCTCGTGGGCTGCGACAAACAAAAAACGGCCATCGACAACAACAAGGAAGCCACCAAGAGCGCCATTGACGACGAAAAGAAAGCGGTGGATGCCGCCGCCGTCGCCGCCAAAAAACAGGCCGACATCGATCTCGCGATTGAAAAAGCCAAGATCGAAGCCAAGCAGGCCGCCACCCAGGCGCAACTGGATGCCGACAAAAAGAAAGCGGATGCCGAAGCGGCTTTTGCCAAAGCCAAGTTGGACGCGGAAAAATAATGACCCGACATCAGCCGGCATTTCGCCAAAACGACACCAGCCGCTCAACCCAATGAGCGGCTGGATTTTTGTACTATTGGCCGGGGCGGACGCAGTTTAATTACAGCCGCAGGCGTCGCAGGATTCCTTGACGGCTTTTTCAATGGCCTCGCGGGTTTCGCCCGTGCGCTTCTGGATCCGGCCGATCAATTCGTCCGATTGGCCTTCAACGAATTGAAGGTCGTTGTCCGTGAGGTTCGCCCATTTCTGTTTCAATTTGCCCTTGGTGATATTCCAGTCGCCTTTAATTTCAAGTGTCGTCATAACGGTTTACTTTGGTTTGGTTGTGTGTTGCCACCGCCACCAACATGATCGCAAAAATATTTCTGCGCGGGCGGGATTCCAGACGCTAGGCCAGGGTGAAGCCTCTTAACATGGGGTGTTCACCCCATGGCATGGTTTTACTGCCGGAGTATTATTTTTCCATGAATAAAAATAAAAACCGGAAAATCTACGTGATCACCGGTGCCACCGCATTGTTTATAAGCCTGGCCGGCCAGGTTCAGGCGATTCCCATTCCGGTCAGCCAAAATCCGGACGCCGCGCCCGGCTCGCCCCATCCAGTTGGATCCATCCATGGCATCGCCAGGGATAACTTGGTTATGACCCGCATCAACCCGGTTACATTGTTAACGTCGGAATCACGCAAGGCGGCAGTCACAGCTGCGAACAGGGCGGCGGCAAAAAAACCCTCCAAAAAATTGGCGGAAGTTTTGACTCCGCCGATGGTTTCCCCTGTCACATTGTCACCGGTTGATCGCAATACGCTGGTCGCAAATGTCCCGGATGGCGGTGCCAGTGTCGTGATGTTGAGCGGAGCCTTTTCCGTGTTGTTTTTCTTGAAAAGAAAATCGGCAGCCTGATCTGGTGGCGAACGCTTCGGCGATGAAGCCGGAAGAGCGACGCCTGGACATTTTTCATCCCGTCCCCTGCCCGGTTGATCCTCGCCAGGCCGGTTGCGTTTCCCGCCAGCAACGCTTATTTCATTTTCGCCAGCAACAGCGCGAACACTTCCTCGTAAAGATTTTTCATGTCTGCACCCACACCAGCCAGGGCGCGGGCGCGCTCCGGCTGCGGCTCGTTTTCACCGGCGACCTTGGCCAGATGCCAGGCGTAACTCAACGCCTCGGTCTGGGTCAGCAACAAGGTCAGCTCAAATTCATCGCCGGTCTGGCTTAATAATTCCTTCTGCTTGGTGGCGGCAATCGCATCACGGGTGGCAGACTCACCGGCGGGCAGGCGGAAGTCATCCAGACGAATCGAAGGATCTTGGTGCGCAAGTTTTTCCAACAGCCTGGCTCCGGTCCCGGAAACGGTCGCGATTTTTTTGACCAGAGTCTTAACATCGGGATGTTCCCGCTTGATGAAGCGCAACAGGCTGACGTCCTTTTGTTCATCGAGGAGTTGATGCAGCAAGCTGTAGCAATTGTTCCGCGTGGCGGCGGGATTGCGGGGCACCGGCGTGGCCTGGGGAGATTGGCAGCCCGTCCAAAGGCCGGTGGCCAACAGCACCAACGCGAGCCTGCGGAAGATAATCTTCATTGGATGTTCAATCGTTCGCCACTTGCGGCAGACAATTCCAAAACGTCCGCTTCGGAAGGACCGTTGCTTTGGCGAACCGGATTTCCACGAAGTTTAGCGAACCAATAGCACCACGATGACGATGAGCAAAAGGAGGCCGACCGAGCCGCCGCCAATATAGAGAGCGCTGGCAAATACCGGGGAGAATAACAGATGCATAGGAGTCTTTCGTTTTGCTGACAAATCATTTGCCAGCAATATCTGAAGCCACTTTGCGCGATAAACACAGTCACGACCATGGGGTGTAACCCGACTAACGATCCGGCCAGCAGTCTGGCAAAGGGCGAGCAACTAGCGGGAGAGCAGTTCACTGACCGGCGACATCGTGGGGACACGGTCACTGATGACTTTGATCGAAACCAAAATCGGCACGGACAAGAACGCGCCCGGCACGCCCCAGAGCCACATCCAGAAGATCAACGAGACGAAAATGACCACGGGGTTCAGCGTAAAACGGCGCCCCAGCAACACCGGCGTGATCAAGTTCGCTTCCAGCAGATGAAACAACAGATACCACACGGGTGGCAGCAGTCCCTGCCAGAGATTGTCAAACGTGAGCACACCCATGACAGCCAGCACGCCGACGCCGGCAATCGGCCCGAAGTAAGGAACGAAATTCAACACGGCTGCGACCACGCCCCACATCAAGGCATTGGGCACACCCATGAAATAAAGTCCCCCGCTCACGACGAGGCCAAGACCGAGATTGATCAACGAAACGGTGAACAGGTAATTGGAAATGTTTTGCTGAATTTCATGGCTGACTTCAACCGCCCGCTTCTTGTCGTGCAACGTCGGCATGACCCGCACCAGCTTCTGCAGGAACAAGTCGCCGGAGGCAAGCAGCAGATAAAGTAAAACCAGGGTCTCGCCGATCCCGGCCAGAAAGGTTCCGGTCCAATTGATAAAGGCTCCGGGAATCCGGCTCGTTTTCAACTCCACGACGGGGGCCTCCTTGTCCACCTCCACCGTTGCGCCCAAATTATTCACCGCGTCAGCCGCCTGGGTAAAGCGGGCAAGCCGCGGAAAAACTTTTATCGCCCGCTGCCGCAGATCGGCCATGTGTTGCGGTGCCTCATTCATCCAGGTCACGGCCGGACGGCCCAGTTGAAAGAAACCGATCCCGATCGCAGACACCAGCAGGCAAAGCACCACCGCCGCCGAAATGGCCGGCGGAATGCCGCCGCCGGACGACCAGCGGATGAGCGGTTTCAACGTCATCGCGGCGACGCAGGCCAGTATGATCGGCAGCACGACCGGACGCGCAAAATAAAGAAGCACCAGCGCGCCCAGCGCCATGAAAAACACTGGCAGCGGAGTCGTTTTCTTGCCCGCCGTAAGCGCAATTGTTTCAGCAGCTGGCAAGGCATCCTTGGCCACAACCGGCTCAGGTATTTTGGGGGCGGCCATAATCGAACAAAACTTTTGGCGGGCCGCTGATCATCACGCAACAAACTGGTTTCTCCAGCCAAAAAAGAGCTGTCATTTATCTTTTTTCTCGCGGTCCTGACCTGGTTGATTCGGCTGGCCTCTTTCACCGGCACCCGAATTTTCCCGGTTCGGCTTTGCCGCCGGCGGAGAACTTCTCGGGGCTGGCTGATTGCCGCTGCCGGCCG
>Ga0105238_10005767_pt1 | contig 12253 bp, 10 predicted proteins | sample KBSC34metaG_FD_81526 | JGI IMG/M metagenome (GOLD analysis project Ga0105238, IMG submission 81526) | Corn rhizosphere microbial communities from Kellogg Biological Station, Michigan, USA - KBS C3-4 metaG | ecosystem: Host-associated > Plants > Roots > Rhizosphere > Soil | place: Michigan, USA... | reverse complement strand
GCAACTCGCGGGCAATCATGGCGGCAAGGCTGAAGGCTGAATTCTAAATGCTAAAAAGCCATCCGCCTACGCTAAAGCTACGGCGCGACAAGATGAAAATGAAAAAATTAAACCTTCTCATTGACGATATGCGAGTGACGATTTACGGGCGCAAGAAGATGTCTCGCGCAAAGGGTCTTGGCGCACGAGCCACAGACCGGCGCTACAGCGCGGCAAGGTCGGTATCCGGTGTGGGTTTGTCCAAGAGGCAGGAGCAGATACGTTGCTGCGCCCGGGGACGGGCGCGCTCCGGTGCGCGGGATTTAAGGCCAAATTAAACTGAATTAAACCAAATCAAGGTGAATCAAGGTTGTTTTATGTGGCGTGAAGAGAGGCATCAATCAATTTTGGCTGTGCCACGTCGCGCACTTTTTCGATTGACGCAGTTCTTTGTTGTGCCATTTTGCTACTGTTAAATATTGATAATCATCAATGGCTACGCCGAAAACCAGTTTTCTTGATAAAGTGCTTGGCCGCATCGGGCGACTGGACACGGAAGGGCTGCAAACGGTCGTCCAACGGCTAGCCCGGGAGCGGAGTTTCCTGGAAACGCTGTTTAATACGATTGAGGACGGGGTGCTGGTGGTGGACGAGGATGGGCGGGTCATCTATTTCAACCAGGCGGTGACGCAACTCATCGGGGTGCAGGCGGGCGAGGAGGAAGTGCATATCACCAAAATCCTGCCGGAGGTGGATTGGGAGAAGATTTCCCACATCGACCGGGCCGGTGGCGCGCAGGTGACGCGGCATGAATTTGAGGTGTTTTATCCGCGCGAACGGTTTCTCCGGCTCTACGCCGCGCCGCTGGATGGCGAGGCGACGGGGAGCACGGGCGTGGCGCTGATCCTGCATGATGCGACCGAGGCACGGCAGAAGACATTTGAAGCGATCGAGAGCGAGCGGGTACAGGCGCTCACGTTGCTGGCCGCGAGCGTGGCGCATGAGATCGGGAATCCGCTGAACGCATTGCACATCCATCTGCAATTGATGGAGCGCGAAGTCAAGAAACTGAAGGGCGACCCGTGGCGGGTGGCGGGAGACAAGAAAGCCGGACCCCGCACGGCGCAGACCGCGGCGGCGGACGCGACGGAGATCGGAAAGAAGTTGGAACAGTATCTGGAGGTGGCGAAGGGCGAGATCCACCGGCTGGATTACATCGTGACGCAATTCCTGGGGGCCATCCGCCCTGCCCCGGTACAATTGAAGATCGCCTCGCTGAATGATGTGGCGGTGAAAACCCTGGAGCTGCTCCGTCCGGAAATCGAGAACCGCGGCATCACGGTAAAAACGAAGCTGGCGCGTTCGCTGACGTCCACACCGATCGATGCCACGCAGTTGCAACAGGTGCTGGTGAACCTGATGAAGAACGCGTCGCAGGCGATGACGACGGGCGGGACGCTGACGTTGCAGACGGGCGAGAACAGCGACGGCGTGTGGGTGAGCGTGACGGACACGGGCGGCGGCATTCCGCAGGAACAGATCAACCGCATCTTTGAACCATTTTATACGACGAAGAAAAAGGGCAGCGGCCTGGGGCTGATGATCGTGCAGCGGATCGTCCGCGCGCACAACGGGAAGATCGAGCTGGAAAGCAACGTGGGTCGCGGGACGACGTTCCGGATCTGGCTGCCGTTGCATGAACGCAAGCCGCGGTTGCTGGCCAACAAGAACTGAATTTTTACCACGGATGAACACGGATAAACACAGATTCCGGAGGACTGGAAGCGGTCGCAGCCTGCAGATTCACGCGCGCGCTGATGCCAATATGGGAAGGCAAAGTTTGAGCCGACTGACGTCGGCTGCCACAGATGATAAAAGTTGGCTGCCGGTTTTCTCCGTGCGCAGCCGTGTTCATCTGTGGCTGAACGAAATTTGAAATGAAACCGACATTGCTCATCGTGGATGACGAGAAGACGACGCGCGAAGGTCTGCGCGCGGCGCTGGAGGAGCGCTATGACGTGTACATCGCCGAGGACGCAAAGGCGGCGACGGGGTTGCTGGAATCGGAAAATTTCGACGTGCTGCTGACGGATTTCCGCCTGCCGAACGAGGACGGCATGAAGCTGATCGCGCGGGCGAAGTCGCTGCCGAAGCCGCCCATCTGCATCCTGATGACGGCGTACGGCTCGGAAGAGCTGGCGGTGAACGCGATGAAGCAGGGCGCGGATGATTACATCGCGAAGGGCCGGCTGCAGATCGATGAACTGGAGATGCGCATCGCGCGGGCGCTGAAGCAGCAGCATCTGGAGGTGGAAAATGTCTCGCTGCGGAAGCAACTGGATTCGAAGTTCGGCCTGGAGAACATCGTCGGCGAATCACCGGTGATGAAGGAAATCTTTGACGTGGTGCAGCAGGTCGCGCCGACGCGGGCGACGGTGCTGATCGGCGGCGAGAGCGGGACGGGCAAGGAACTGATCGCGAAGGCAGTGCACCAGTTGAGCCCGCGGGCGAAGCAACCGTTCGTGACGGTACATTGCGCGGCGCTGGCGCCGACGTTGCTGGAGAGCGAGCTGTTCGGCCACGAACGCGGGGCATTCACCGGGGCGCATGAGCGGCGCATCGGACGGTTCGAGCAGGCGCAGGGCGGGACGCTGTTTTTGGACGAGATCGGGGAGATCGACGCGACGATCCAGGTGAAGCTGCTGCGGTTCCTGGGGGAGCGGACATTCGAGCGGGTCGGCTCGAACAAGACGCTGACGGCGGACGTGCGGCTGGTGGCGGCGACGAACAAAAGCCTGGAGGAGCAGGTGAAGGCGGGGAAGTTCCGCGAAGATTTATTTTTCCGCCTGCGGGTGGTGGAGATAGAATTGCCACCGTTGCGGGAGCGCGCGGGGGACATCCCGCTGCTGGCGCAGAGTTTTCTGCGCGAGTTCGCGAAGGAGAACGGCAAGGCGGTCAATGATTTCACGGCGGACGCGCTGGAGGCATTGATGCGGTTTGCCTGGCCGGGCAATGTGCGCGAGCTGCGCACGGCCGTGGAGCATGCGGTGGTCCTGAGCAAGGGCGACCGGATCACGCTGCGCGACCTGCCGTCATCGGTGCGGCACGGCGGCGCGGTGGAACCGAAGCTCCCGGCGGGCAAGGATTTCACGGTGAAGGACGCGGAGAAGCAGCTCATCATCCGCGCATTGAAAGAGACGGACGGCAACCGCACGCATGCGGCAAAAAAAATCGGCATGAGCCGGCGGACGTTCCACCGGAAACTGCACGAGTATCATCTGGAAGGATTTTGACCTATGTTTTTGCAGGAACGGCTGCAGGCGGCGATCCATGTGCTGGAGGTGGGGTTCGGCGTGCGGATCATCCGTTGGCTGGCCATCATCCTGGTGCCGGCGGCGATGATGGTGCTCTACGACACGCGGGCGTATCATAATTTCAATTCGCCGGAGGCGATGGATGCGGCGCAGGTGGCGCGGAATATTTCCGCAGGACGCGGCTTCACGACGGAATGCATCCGGCCCTTCAGCATTTACCTGGTCCAAAAGCATAATCGCGAGACGCGGCCGGCGGAATTTTTATCCACCAACATCACGGACGCGGCGCAGGTGAACACGGCGCATCCGGACCTGGCGAACGCACCGCTGTACCCGGTGGCACTGGCGGGGCTGATGAAGGCGTGGACGCCGCAATGGAAGGTGGAAAAACGGAAGCCGTTCTGGTCGGAGGGCGGGATGTTCCGCCGGTACCAGCCGGAATTCTGCATCGCCATCTTCAACCAGCTCCTGCTGTTTGGCGTGGTGGCGCTGACCTTCCTCCTGGCGCGGAAACTTTTTGACGGAACGACGGCCTGGCTGGCGGCAGGGCTGACATTGGGCCTGGACGTGCTGTGGAAATTCAGCGTGTCCGGCCTGTCAACGATGCTGTTGATGGTGATTTTTCTGGGGTTGGCGTGGTGCCTGGTGAAAGCGGAAGAAGGCGGCCGGAACGCGCAGCCAAACGTGCGCGGGCTGTTCCTGCTGGCGCTGCTGGCGGGGCTGTTGACGGGGCTGGGCATGCTGACGCGTTATTCCTTCGGCTGGCTGATCGTGCCGGTGGTCATTTTTCTGACGAATTTCGGAGGCGCCCGCCGCACGGGATTGGGCGTGGTCGCAACGCTGGCGTTCGCGCTGACGGTGCTACCGTGGGTCATCCGCAACGAGGCGGTGAGCGGCACGCTGTTCGGCACGGCCGGCTACGCGGTGGCCGAGGGGACATTCACGTTTCCCGGCGCGCGGCTGATGCAATCGTTGAACCCCGACCTGACCTCGGCTTACTGGATCGTGCCGTACGAACGCAAGCTGCTGGACAACCTCGGCTTCATCCTGCACGGCGACATTTTCCACCTGGGCGAAGGCTGGCTGGCCGCGCTATTTTTCGCCGGGCTGCTGCTGAGCCTGCGCGACACGGGTGCCCGCCGGCTGCGCTATTTTGTCCTGATGAGTTTGGGCGTGCTGATCTTTGTGGAAGCGCTGGGACGGACGCAACTGGCTTTTATCACGCCGGAGTTCAATTCCGAAAACCTGCTGGTGCTGGTCACGCCGTTCGTCGTGATCTTTGGGGCGGCATTTTTTCTGACCATGCTCAACCAAATCGACGTGCCGGCGCTGGAAGCGCGTCTGGGGATGATCGTCGTGCTGGCCGCGCTCATCTGGCAGCCGCTGGTATTCACGATCATCTCCAAGGTGCCGACGATCGCGTATCCGCCGTATTACCCTCCGGATGTGCAGCGGATCGCCGGCTGGATGGAGCCTGACGAGTTGATGATGAGCGACATCCCCTGGGCCGTCGCCTGGTACGGCGACCACCAGTGCGCGTGGACGACGATCAATTCGCAGTACGAATTCTTTTTGTTGAACGACCATATCAAGCCGGTGTCCGGGCTGTACCTTTCCCTGGAAACGGTGGACGCGAAATTTTTTTCGGAGTGCCTGCAAGGCGGGGTGGACAACTGGAAACGCTTCACGTGGCAAATCCTGTCGCCGCAGCAGAGAAACCCCTTGGATGAGCTGGGAAAAATCACATTAACCACGCCCAGGGCGACGGATTTTCCGACGAGTTTTCCGCTGAGATATTCCCCACAGGAAACGATCATCTCCGGGCTGTTCATCACGGACCGGCAGCGTTGGTGAAGCATCACGCCGCCGCGCGCCGGAGCCGGTCCGCGATGCCGGACCAGGCGGGCGATTCCGGCGGGGCCTCGACAACGATGAGCCGGGCGCCGGCGGCATCGCACCGGTGGAGTTCGCCGTACAACGCGCGCGCGAACGCCTCGGCATCGTGCGGGATGACGCTGACGTTTTCGGCCGCGAAGCCGGAGGGGATTTTGGTGTGCGCAATGATATGAACGGTCAAAGGCGGAAATTGAAAAGTGGAAATCTGGGAACGCAGATGCTCTTCGTCGCGCCAGTCCAGCACGATGAGCTTCGCCTTGGGCGAATAATGCTTTTCCAGCAGGCCGGGGCTGCGGAGAGTTTGTTGCGCGCCGCCCGACGTGTGCCGGGTGACTTCGGCCACCACGGCCGCCAGCGAACCGGCGTGGATCATGCCCGGTCGCAAAATCCGGGGCGGCGAAACCGTCAGGTCCAAAACGGTGGATTCGATCCCCACCTGGGACTGGCCACCATCCACGATAAGCGGAATTTTGCCGTCGAGCTGCGCCCGGACGTGCATGGCGTTGGTCGGCGAAATCTGGTTGGACAGGTTGGCGCTCGGCGCGGCCAGCGGAAAACCACACTCGCGGATGACGGCCTGCATGAACGGGTGGCCGGGCCAGCGGATGCCGGCGGTTTCGCCGCCAGCGGTGACGTTGGCGGGGATTGTTCGGGCGCGCGGCAGCACGAGGGTCAGCGGTCCCGGCCAGAACGCCTGCGAGAGTTTCGCCGCGGTTTCCGGCCATTCCGCCACGCAAGCCTGCGCCATTTCGTTCCCGACCACATGGATGATGACGGGGTTGTGCGCGGGCCGGCCCTTGACCTGAAAAATCCGGGCGACGGCACTTTCGTCGAGTGCGTTGGCAGCGAGGCCGTAAACGGTTTCCGTGGGCAGAGCCACGACTTCACCGGCGCGCAGCAGTTCCACCGCGCGCTTCACGGCGGCGGCGAACAATGCCTTGTTGTGCGTGGGAAGGATTTCCGTTTTCATCTTATGGCCGGTGACTTTTTAACGCAGAGACGCCGGGAACGCAAAGCTTCGCGGAGAAAACTTGCGGGCGTGTTTCTCCGGCGGCAATCACTCGTACCGCAACGCCTCGATCGGGTCGAGCCGCGAAGCTTTCCATGCGGGATAAAAGCCGGACACGATGCCGATGCCGGCGCTGGAGACACAGGCGATGGCGATCCAGATCACCGGGGTCAACGTAGGCCAGCCGGTGAAGTGCGAGGTGACCCATGCGGCCGCCATGCCGAGGGCGATGCCGATCAAGCCGCCGGCCGCGCTCAGCGTGACCGCCTCGATGAGAAACTGGACGAGGATGTCGCGGCCGCGTGCGCCGACCGCCATGCGGATGCCAATCTCGCGCGTCCGTTCCGTCACGCTCACGAGCATGATGTTCATGATGCCGATGCCACCGACGAGCAACGACACGCTGGCGATGGCAGCCAGCAGAACGGACATGATCTTGGACGTCTGCGTGGCCATCTGCATCACCTCGAGCTGGGTGCGGACGGTAAAATCCGGTTCCGGGCTCTTATGCCGGTCGCGCATCAGCGTGGTGATATCATTCTGCACCTGCGTGATGGAATCCTTGGTCGCAGCCTGCACCATGATGGAATTGACGAATGTCCGTTTAGTGATGCGTTTCATGTGGCTGGTATAGGGAATGATCACCACATCGTCCTGGTCCTGACCGAAAAGGTTAAAGCCCTTGGACTCGAGCACGCCCACAATCTTGAAGGGAATGTTGCGCACGATCAGGGTCTGTCCGACCGGGTCCTGGTTGGGATACAACTGGTCCACAACGGTCTTGCCCAGCACGGCGACCTTGCCCAGCGCGCGGACATCGCCATCGGTGAACATCACGCCATTGGCAATATCCCAGTCGCGGATCTGAGGATAGTCCGGCGATTCACCGAGGATGCGCGTGTTCCAATTCAAGCCGTTGGCGAGAACCTGCATGCGGTCATTGATCTCGGGACTGACAGCCACGACGTTGGCCACCTCGTTCTTGATCGCGCGCGAATCTTCCACGGTCAAGGTCGGCGCGCTGCCCCAGCCGCCGCGCATGCCGCCCATGTTCAGGTTGCCCGAAAAAACGGTGACGACGTTCTGGCCGAGGCTGGCGACCTTGTCTTCGACCTGCTTGGTCGCGCCCGTCGTGATACTGACGGCGGCGATGACCGAGCCGACGCCGATGATGATGCCCAGCATCGTCAGCAGCGAACGCATCTTGTTCCGGCGCAGGGCGCGCGCGGCAATCCGGAATGGCGCGAGCATTCTCATGTGCAGAAAATGAAGAATGAAGAATGAAGAATGAAGAATTGGCTCATTCGTGACCTCGCGCTTTTTTAAGAATGGTGATAAATATGGCGACCAATTCATCAGCCTCGGCCACCAACGCGCCCAAACTTTTTTCGGAAACAACTTTTTCGTCCAGAAGAAGCTCCAACCAGTACAACGTCTCGTCAGCCTCCTTCAAGCAGTCACCCATTTTAGAGATGAATTCAGCTTTGGACCGGGCGCGATTGGCCTCGCGATAATTTGCACCGACCGAAGTTCCAGAACGCAAAACCTGCTTGCCCAAAACTTGCGCGACCGTGTCTGTTTTGGAAAGGCTGCAATAAAGACGAATGATCCGGCGCGCAAACATCTTGGTGCGCGGCAGAAGATCTTTTTCTTCATTCTTCATTTTTCATTCTTCCTTCGCTTAAGCCAGTTTCACCGCCTGTTGCGCCTCGCGCAGGTTTTTCAGTTCGTTCTCCGCGTTCAGGCGGTCGGCCACGATTTCATCCGTGCGGACCTTGCCGTCGCGCAGGATGATCATGCGCTTCGTGTAGCGGGCGACATCGAGTTCGTGCGTGACCATGACGATGGTGATGCCCTGGTCATTCAACTTCTGGAAGACGCCCATGATCTCGATGCTGGTCTGGCTGTCAAGGTTGCCGGTCGGTTCGTCCGCCAGGAGGAGCGAGGGTTTGTTGACCAGCGCCCGCGCGATGGCGACGCGCTGCTGCTGGCCGCCGGAAAGCTGGTTGGGTTTGTGGTCGGTGCGCGCGCCCAGACCGACGAGTTCGAGCGAGTTCATGGCGCGCTCCTTTTGCTCGTGCGACGGCACGCGGCGACGGTTGTAGAGCATCGGCATCTCCACATTCTCGAGCGCGCTGGTGCGCGAAAGCAGATTGAAACCCTGGAACACGAAGCCGATTTTGTCGTTGCGGACATCGGCGAGGGCGTCGCGGTCAAGCGTTGAAACGTCGATACCATCGAGCAGGTATATGCCGCCGGTCGGCCGGTCGAGGGCGCCGATCATGTTCATCAACGTGCTTTTGCCGGAACCGCTGGAACCCATGATGGCGACGAACTCGCCGGGCATGATATCGAGCGTCACGCCGCGCACGGCATGGACGTCCACTTCACCGGTATGATAGACCTTGTGGATGTCAGACAGCTTGATGACGGCGTTGGCTTGCACGGTAAATGAGATCAGCGGCCGCGGAAACCGCCCCCACCGCCAAACGGACTGGCGGAGGACGTTGCAGCCTGGGGTTCGCTGGAAACGACGCCGGTGACGACCTTGTCGCCCTCCTGCAAACCATCAGTGACCTCGGTATAAATGCCATCCGTGATGCCGACCTTGACCTGCACCTGCTTGAGCTGCGAGGTCGGGCCGTCACCGATGGGAAGATAGACCATGCGCAAATTGCGGCTACCCTTGGCCTTGCCTTTGCCTTTGCCGCGCTGGCCGGCGGAGAGCTGGTTGGTCTCAGGTGCGGGCGCGGGCGCAGCCTCGGCGACGGTATTCGTCACAATCGTCACGCCTTCCGGCGGGCGGAAACGCAGCGCGGCGTTGGGCACTTTCAGGGCGTCGGGCCGGGTTGCGGCGATGATGGAAACATTCGCGGTCATGCCAGGCTTCAGTTTGTAATCGGAATTCGTCACGCTGACGACAGCGTCATAAGTCACGACGTTGTTGACAGTCGTCGGCGAATTCCGCACCTGCGAAACCTCGCCGTGGAATGTACGGGTAGGATACGCGTCCACGGTGAAATCCACATTTTGCCCCTCAATGATGCCACCCACATCGGCCTCCGCCACGGCGGCATCGATCTGCATCTGGGTCAGGTCATTTGCGATCAGAAAGAGAGTCGGGGTGTTAAAGCTCGCCGCCACCGTCTGCCCCACGTCCACGGCGCGTGAAATCACGACACCGTCCACGGGTGAGATGATCTTGGTATAGCCAAGGCTGGTGCGGGCATTCTGGAGCGCGGCATTCTTGATCTTTACCATGGCATCCGCCTGATGCAACGTCGCCATGGCTATGTCGTAGTCGGAACCCGAGACCAGTTTGTTCGTGTAGAGGTCGGCCATGCGCCGCGCTTGCACGTTTTGCAGCTCAAAGTTCGCCTCTGCATTCGCAAGATCCGCATCGGCGGACGCGACCTGCGCCTCGTAAACGCGCGGGTCGATCTCCGCGATGAGCTGTCCGTTCGTCACCACCGAATTGAAATCCACATAGATATTGCTGAGGCGCCCGGACACCTGGCAGCCGACCTGCACGCTCTTGTCCGGGTTCAAGGTGCCCGTGGCCGTCACAGTCTGGGTCAACTCACCGCGCGCCACCACGGTTGTGTTGAAGGTCACCGCCTCGGCACGTTTGTGGTGAAGATAAAAATAGCCGACCGCGAGCGCCGCAACGAGGAGCCCGGCGGCCACGATCCACTTGAACGAACTTCCGTCTGATTTTTCCGGCATAATATGATTCCAGCTTTGGTCCCAATTGAGACAGCAATGGCAATCATCAAGTTACGATAATCTCAACCCTCACCGCAATTTCAGTTTGTACCTTTCCTGGCACACCGTAAAATCCACGCGTGCTGGAAACACTCACCCAACAACTCGCCGCCGCGCAAGCCCTGTCCGCCGACCAAATTGGCGGCGCCATCAACCTGCTGGTCGATGAAAAAATCCCGGCGCAGGCCAAGGCGGATTTTCTCACGGCACTGGCGCAAAAAGGCGAGACACACGAGGAAATCTCCGCATTTGCCAGTGCGCTCCGCGAAAAGTCCATCCGGCCGCCGATCGAGCAAAACTGGCGCGATTCGAGGGAAATCCTTGATATTGTGGGTACAGGTGGCGACCGGTTGGGCACGTTCAACATCTCGACGACGAGCGCAATTCTCTGCGCGGCGGCAGGCGTGACGGTCGCCAAGCATGGTAACCGCGCGGTGACCTCGCAGGCCGGCAGTGCTGACGTGCTGGAGGCGCTGGGCATCCGCATCGACCTGTCGCCGGAGGAGGCTGCGCAATCTTTGCGCACGAAAAACTTCGCATTCTTCTTCGCCCCCAATTTTCATCCGGCGTTCAAACATATTGGCCCCGCGCGGAAGCTTTGCGCCGAGCGCGGCCAGCGGACGATCTTTAACTTTCTCGGCCCGCTGCTGAATCCGGCGCGCCCTTCCGCGATGCTGGTCGGTGTGCCACGCAAGGAATTGTGCGAACCGCTGGCCAAGGTTTTGCAGTCACTGGGTGTTCGCCGCGCCATGGTGGTGAGTGGCACGGTGGGAACAGCCGCGCGGATTGACGAACTTTCGACGTTGGGAGATAACTTTGTCGCTGAATTTTATCAGGAGCGCGGTTTTACATCGTCCACGTTGGCGCTGGAGCATTTTCCACTGCAACGCGCAACACTCGAAGACCTGCTCGGCGGCGACAAGGTTCAGAACGCAGAGATCACGCGGAACATTTTCCGCGGCGCAGACCGCGGACCCAAGCGCGACGCGGTTTTGCTTAATGCCGGCGCGGCCCTCTTTGTTGCCGGGAAAGCAAAATCACTGGCCGGAGGCTGGGAACTCGCGGGGGAAACGATTGATTCCGGCAAGGCGGCTGCGAAGCTCGCGGAACTCGCGGGCTGATTTCAGTGCGGGGTGTTTTTAACGGCTTCGATGGCCGCTTCTTCCGCCGCCTCCATCGAGGCGTAATGCAGGCCGAGATTGTGCTGGGCGGTCTTGTCGCCCTGACGCGCAGCGCGGATGAACCAGCGGACGGCCTCCGTCGTATTTTGCGGCACTCCGCGACCCGCTTGGTAACATAGGCCGAGGTTGCATTGCGCGGGCGCGAGTTCCTGCTCGGCGGCAGCGAGATACCATTTGGCCGCCTCGGCAAAATCCTGTTCGACGACCTGCCCGCTTTCGTAGAAGACACCGAGATTGAACTGGGCCGCAGGGTAGCCGCGTTGCGCCGATTCACGATACCATTTCACGGCCTCGGCATAATTGAGCGGGACGCCCTGGCCGGTTTCGTAAAGGGTGCCGAGATTGAACTGGGCCGCAGGGTCGCCCTGCTCCGCCGCCTCGCGCAGCCACTTGGCCGCCTCGCCAAATTCCTGCGGGACGCCCTGGCCCGTCCAGTAGCTGACACCGAGATAGCATTGCGCCACAGGATCGTTTTGCTCCGCTGATTTGCGGAACCATTTCACCGCCTCCACATAATCCTGCTTCACGCCCTGCCCGTTTTGATAGCAGACACCGAGATAGCATTGCGCCTGCGCGTCGCCTGCCTGTGCAGCGTCACGCATCGCCTCAAATGTGTCCCAAGATTTCCGGTGGATGGACATATTTTACAAGCCGGAAAAGAATAACTACTGCCGGACTGAACACAAGCTGCATATTCCGCTGAAATCCAAGCAAATAAGCCCTTTTGCCGCCCAAAATTTGGGCAATGGCGGTTCATCGGGGTTATTGGCAGCCAATTTCACTTCCGCGCGGGGGGATTGCCTGCTACAAAATCCGCATGGCTCAACTAAAAATCGGTTTTCTCGGCGCGGGCAAGATGGCCACGGCGCTCGCGCGCGGTTTTCTCAACGCCAAGCTCGTCAAGGCGACCCAACTGATCGCCGCCGACCCGTTTGAGGCGGCGCGAAAACAGTTTGCGGCGGAAACCGGGGCGAAAGCCGTGGGTGCCAATCTGGAAGCCGCGAAGACAGCGAATGTTTTGATTCTGGCGACGAAACCAGATCAAGTTGCTGTTGCATTGGCGGAAATTTCCAGTGTGTTCACCAAGGACCATCTAGTCGTCTCCATCG
>Ga0105238_10005766_pt1 | contig 12254 bp, 11 predicted proteins | sample KBSC34metaG_FD_81526 | JGI IMG/M metagenome (GOLD analysis project Ga0105238, IMG submission 81526) | Corn rhizosphere microbial communities from Kellogg Biological Station, Michigan, USA - KBS C3-4 metaG | ecosystem: Host-associated > Plants > Roots > Rhizosphere > Soil | place: Michigan, USA... | reverse complement strand
GGCGGGGGCGCCGGGACAAGGATCGATGCCGGGGCTGCCCCCAGGTCATCCTTGAACCCTCGCGCGCAAACGCGTATGTCTGTGCCCCGAAACCGCTGATTCCACGAAACGGAGAGCCGATGCCCGACTACAAGAAGCTGCGCGACATGGTCAGTCACCGTGTGACGTTCGAGTACGACTCCGGGGCCAAGGTCGTCGGTTACCTGGCCTCGTGTGCCCCCGCGACCGGCCCTGTTCAGATGGTGGTGCTGTCGAAGGTGCAGATGCTGGACTCCGGCAACGGCCTGATGGCCCGCTACGACGAGCTGCCGCTGGTCCCGAACGGGTTGCTCTCGTTCCGCGTGACCGAAGGCCCTCTTTGATCCTGGCGGGCCGTCCTTGGAACGGGGCCCACATCCCGTCACGTCGCCGCAGGGCGTGAAGCGCGCGGGAGCCGTCGTGCACGGCCGCGTGCAGGGCGTGGGCTTTCGCGCGACCACCCATGAGGTGGGGCGCCGCCTGGGGTTGATGGGCTGGGTGCGGAACCGGCCGGACGGTACGGTCGAAGTGCGCGCCCAGGGAGACGAGCAGCGTCTGGAGCAGTTTCATGAATTTCTGCGCCGGGGCCCCCGCATGGCGCATGTCACGAACGTGGATTGGTTCTGGGAAGAGCCCACCCCCGATCTGGGCCCTTTCGAGATCAAGTAGGCTGGCGGCCGGCTTGCCGCCGTTCCCAAGGAGGTTGAGATGAGCTCTTCGGACGAGGTTGGTGTCATCCAGTCGGTTTCCCGCGAGGTGCGCCGGTTCCCCCCACCGGCCGCCGCGAAGTCCCGGGCCCTGATCGACGAGGCGACGTACGAGCGGATGTACAAGCAGTCGGTGGACGACCCCGACACCTTCTGGAGCGCCCAGGCCGAGGCCGAGCTGGCCTGGACGAAGAAGTGGGACCGCGTCCTCGACTGGAAGCCCCCCTTCGCGCGCTGGTTCGACGGTGGCGAGCTGAACGTCTCGGCGAACTGCCTGGACCGCCATCTGGAGAAGCGCGGCGACAAGACCGCGCTGCTGTGGGAGGGCGAGCCGGGGGAGGTCCGCAAGCTGACCTTCCGCGACTTGCACGCGGAGGTGTGCAAGTTCTCGAACGTGCTGAAGTCGCTGGGCGTGAAGGCGGGCGACAAGGTCGCCATCTACATGCCGATGATCCCCGAGGCGGCCGTGGCGATGCTGGCCTGCACCCGCGTCGGCGCCGCGCACACCATCGTGTTCGGCGGCTTCTCGGCCGACTCGCTGCGGGACCGCATCAACGACTGCGGCGCCAAGCTGTGCATCACCGCCGACGGTGGCTATCGCCGCGGCAAGGTGGTGCCGCTGAAGGCGAACGTCGACAAGGCGCTGGCGTCCACGCCCACCATCGAGAAGTGCGTGGTCGTCCGCCGCACCGGCGAGGCGGTGGCGTTCGACGCCAAGCGCGACGTGTGGTGGCACGACCTGATGGCGAAGGCCGATCCGGTCTGCCCGCCCGCCAGCCTGCCCGCCGAGCAGCCGCTGTTCATCCTCTACACCTCGGGCACCACCGGGAAGCCCAAGGGCATCGTGCACACCACCGGCGGTTACCTGCTGGGCGCGCACATGACCACGAAGTACGTCTTCGATCTGCACGAGGACGACGTCTACTGGTGCACCGCCGACATCGGCTGGGTGACCGGTCACAGCTACGTGGTGTACGGCCCGCTGTCGAACGGCGCCACCACCGTGATGTACGAGGGCGCGCCCGACTCGCCTGACAAGGACCGCTTCTGGGACATCATCCAGCGGCACAAGGTGACCGTGTTCTACACGGCGCCGACCGCCATTCGCGCCTTCGTGCGCTGGGGCAACGAGTACCCGAACAAGCACGACATGTCTTCGCTGCGGGTGCTCGGCTCCGTGGGCGAGCCGATCAACCCCGAGGCGTGGATGTGGTACCACGAGATCATCGGCAAGGGGAACTGCCCCATCGTCGACACCTGGTGGCAGACCGAGACGGGCGCCATCATGATCTCGCCGCTGCCGGGCGCCACCACCACCAAGCCGGGAAGCTGCACCAAGCCGTTCTTCGGCGTGGTGCCCGAGATCGTGAAGCGCGACGGCACGCCCTGCGCGCCCGAGGAGGGCGGCTTCCTGATCCTGCGGCAGCCCTGGCCGTCGATGCTGCGCGGGATCCACGGCGATCCCGAGCGTTACCAGAAGACCTACTGGAGCGACGTCCCCGGCGCCTACTTCACGGGTGACGGGGCCCGCAAGGACAAGGACGGCTACTTTTGGGTGATGGGCCGGGTCGACGACGTGCTGAACGTGGCCGGGCACCGCCTGGGGACCGCCGAGATCGAGAGCGCGCTGGTCTCGCATCCGGGCGTCGCCGAGGCCGCGGTGGTGGGACCGCCCCACGAGCTGAAGGGGCAGGGCATCTGCGCCTTCGTCACGCTGAAGGCGGGCACGAAGGTGACCCCCGAGCTGAAGAAGGAGCTGTCGGACCACGTGGTGCGCGAGATCGGCGCGCTGGCGCGTCCGGACGACATCCGCTTCACGGACGCGCTGCCCAAGACGCGCTCGGGCAAGATCATGCGCCGCCTGCTGAAGGAGATCGCAACGACCGGCGTGGCGCTGGGTGACACCACCACGCTGGAAGACATCAACGTGCTGGGCCGGCTCTCCGCCGCCCGCGATGAAGAGTAGCGGCAGCGGGCGCCTCCTTCAGGGCCGTGTGCCGGCAGCTCTTCAAGCCGGCCCGGCCCAGCAGCACGGGCATCACCCGGCCCTCGGTGATCAGCTCGAAGTGACCGTACTGCGAGCGCAGGCACAGCAGCTTGGCCGCGCGCGCGTCGCGTGACAGGTCGGTGATGGCGGCCGGGATGCGGGGTAGGGTGATGGCGTAGGGCAGGCTCTTCACGAAGGGGTCGGCCCACTTCCCCGTGCCCTTCACCACCAGGGTCATGCGGTTGTTGCGCTCGCGGCCCAGCCAGTCGAGAAAGTCGGGCTCGTTGCCGTAGAGCGCGTCGATGAGGATCAGCTGGTGCAAGGTCGGCTCGTCCAGCCACGGCACCAGCGTGCGGTACGCGCCCGAGTGCCCCACCACGACCAGCGGGCCTGCGGGCTCGCGAATGCGCGCCTTGCGGAAGACCAGGTTCAGCAGGCGCCGCAAGGTGGACCAGGACGGCGACTCCTCGGGCGCGGCGGGCGCCTCGGGTGCGATGAACAGGGCATTGCGACGGCTGGCGGCGAACTGCTCGGCCAGGTGGTGCTCGTACCAGGCCTCGTCGATGTGCGTGTAGTAGCCGTGAACGTAGATGACGACGCCGGCCGTCTTGCGATCGAACCCGGGCGGCCGGAACAGATGGACCGGGCCGTGATTCGTCTCCAGGCGCATGTGACTGCCGCCAGCCTCCTGCTCCGTGGCGACCCGACCGCTGAGCGGCACGTGCAGCGGGATGGCGGTGGTCTCGGCGCCGACCTTCGTCTTCCGCAGCGGCGACGGGCCCGGTGCGCGGCGCGGCGTCGCCGTCTTCTCCTGCACGCGCGCCTTCACCAGCGGCTCCGTGGCCACGCCGTCATCGTCATCCTTCGCGTCATCCGTGCCGCCTTGCTTGCCGCTTTGCTCGGTGGCCTCCTTGCCCGCGGGAGCGGCCCCGGTCGAATCCGAGTCCACCGAATCCAGGTCCGCCGGTTCGAGCTTCGAGCCGGCCAGCAGCAGGACGAGGAGGAGGGCGGTGTTCACGTCACATACTCACTTCACTCACTTGGTGGCGCGGCGGGTGATGAGCAGGTGGTCATGGTTGCTGGCGTCGGGGTAGCCGAAGCGGAACGCCAGGGGCTGCGCCTTCTCGGCCCACAGCTTGCGGAACACCTCGGTGGGGCGAATGCCTCCCCCCAGGAATGGCCCGTCGAAGCGCCCGTACGGGATCTGCTCGAAGCCGCTGGCGACGGCGTCCTCGGTGGGAATTCCCGTGCTGTCCGAGATCATCCACACCATGTTCTTCAACAGGTAGTTGCGGATCAGGCTGAACTCTTTCCACCACAGCAGGTAGCTGGCCGCCTTGGTGATGGCGGCGATCTGTCCCTTGGACTCCAGATGGCGCAGCACGCTGGGGTCGGCCTTCAGGTGCGTGTCGTCCAGGTTGGCGGCGATGTGACGGAAGACGCGGCGCGGTCCGCCACCGCGAGGCTCGTACTCGATCTCCATGTTCGCGAAGGCGGCGCGGTGAAGCTTCGGCTCGCCCGTGGGGTCGAGGTCGTCCTTCGTCAGATACAGCGGCACGCCGTGGGCGCCTACGTGGAAGAAGCGCACGGCGACCGGATCGAACTGGTTCATCTCCAGCGCCACCAGCGCGTAGGTCAGGTCGCCAGGGAGCTTGCTCTTGGCCATCTTCCCCATGTCTATGGTCTTGGAGTGACCGTAGTGAAACAGATGGTTCACCTTCTCGCGCACCTCCGCCAGCATCGGCTCGAGGTCCAGTGACGTCAGCGCGTCGACGGTGCGGGGATCGCCGGCCGGCTCCAGCGACAGCGTCGTGATCTCGTTGGCGCGGGGGAACGTGACCAGCGCCGTCAGCAGATCACCGCCCCCGAACGGATAGACGACGGTCGGCGGCAGATCGTGAGGCACCACGCGCGACAGGAATGGTTGGGCCTGTGTCAGCCACAGCTGCCGCCACCGCTCCTGCAGCGTCGCCAGCAGCTTGCAGTGGTTCTCGACCACACGGGGGTCGAACCGCTCGGGCAGCGCCCCCAGCGGCGAGCAGGCCGCGATGTGCGCCAGCGTGCGCGCGTACGGTGTGAAGTCCAGCGCGTTCTCGACGTAGGCGGACGGCGGCAGCACCACGCCGGGGGGCACCACCAGGCCCGGCGGGGGTGGCGTGACCGGCGCAGGCGTCGGCGCGAGCTGCGTCGGGGGCGCGCTCGCTTCGGGCTGGGGCGGTGGAGGGGGAAGGGGACCAAGCGCGGCCGCCGCCACTGAAATCTGCAGGAAAGCGGCGCCAAAAACAGTACCGAGTATCACGAGCGAACTATACACTCTCGCTCGGTGACCTCCGAGAAACGCGGTCTGGGTGTGTGGTCGGGCGTGGGGCTGGTGGTCGCCAACACCGTCGGCGTGGGGGTGCTCACCAACACCGGCTACATGGCGGGCCGGCTGGGCCCGGGCGAGATCCTACTGGCCTGGCTGGTGGGCGGCGTGATGGCGCTGGCGGGGGCGCGCAGCTACGCGGCGATCGCGGCGGCCATCCCTCGCTCCGGGGGCGAGTACCGCTACCTGTCCGAGCTGTGGCACCCGGCGCTCGGTTCGCTGGCGGGATGGACGTCGCTGCTGGTCGGCTTCTCGGCGCCGGTGGCGCTGGCCGCGTCGACGGCCGGGCCCTTCTTCGCGACCCTGGTGCCAGGGGTGCGCCCCGTGGTCGTGTCGGTGGTGGTGATCGTGCTGGCCACGGCGTCGCAGGCGATCAACATGCGCTGGTCGAAGACCACGCAGAACGTGTTCGCGCTGGTGAAGGCGATCCTGCTGGGGGGCTTCATCGTGGGCGGCCTGCTGTTCGGGCACAACGCCTGGCCCACCTGGCACGCGCCCGAGGCGCCGGGGGGATTTCCGCTGCGACCGTTCGCGGTGTCGCTGGTCTACATCGCCTTCGCGTTCAGCGGGTGGAACACGGCCATCTACGCGGCAGAGGAGTTCCGCGAGCCGCGGCGGACCGTGCCGCTGGCCATGATGATAGGCACGTTCCTGGTGGCGGCCGTCTACCTGGCGGTCAACTGGATCTTCGTGGCGAACCTGTCGGGCGAGCGGCTCGTCGGGTGGTTGAAGGAGGACACCTCGCGCATCACCCTGGCGCACCTGCTGATCGGCGAGCTGGCCGGTGGCGGCGTGGCCCGGCTGGCTTCGCTGTTCGTGATCCTGTCGCTGATCTCGTCGGTGATCTCGATGACGATGGTGGGCCCGCGCGTGTCGGCCGCCATGGCGCGCGAAGGCTTCCTGCCGCGGGCGCTGGCGGGCAGGGACGGCCGCCCCCCGTTCGGCTCGGTGCTGTTGCAGAGCGGGCTGGCGCTGGTCCTGCTGGCCACGCACGGCTTCGAGGAGCTGCTGCGCTCGGTGGGCTCGATCCTGACCCTGACCTCGGGCCTGACCGTGGCGGCGCTGCTGCGCCTGCGCTTCACCCGCCGCCAGCTGGTGGCCCGCCCCTCGTGGCCCCTGGTCGGCGCGGCGCTGGTCTATCTGATTGGCTCGGGATGGATGCTCTATTTCACCCTGACCGAAGCCCCCCACACCCTGATCTGGCTAGCCGCCGTCGCCCTGGCCGCCGGCATCGCCTACCTGGTCGCCCGCCAGCGCAAGAATCCCCACTGAGCATCCCCGTCCCCCGTCACCCCTCCGCCGTCGCCCCCTCGATCTCCTTCTTCCTCTTCATCGACCGCGCCACCAGCTCCGACACATTCAGCACTTGCACCTTCTCCGTGGCGCTGCGGTCATTCACCCCGTCCGTCAGCATGATCGTGCAGAACGGGCACGCCGTCGCGACCGTGTCGGCCCCGCTCGCCAGCACCTCGTCGACGCGGTTGTGATTGACCCGCGTCCCGATCTTCTCCTCCATCCACATCCGCCCGCCACCCGCGCCGCAGCAGAAGCCGTTCTCGCGGGTCCGCGGCAGCTCGATGCGCTCGCCGGTGGTGGGGACGGCGTCCAGCACGTCGCGGGGCGCGTCGTACTCCCCGTTCCAGCGGCCGAGGTAGCAGGGATCGTGGAACGTCACCGACTTCCCCTGCGTCTTGGCGGCGTCCATCTGGATCTTCCCCGCCGCAACCAGCTCGCGGATCAGCTGGGTGTGGTGCTGCACCTCGAAGTTGCCGCCCAGCTGTGGGTACTCGTTCTTGATGGTGTGCAGGCAGTGGGGACAGGCGGTGACGACCTTCTTCACCTTCTTGGCGTTCATCGTCTCGACGTTCTGCTGCGCCTGCATCTGGTACAGCATCTCGTTGCCCGAACGGCGCGCGGGGTCACCGGTGCAGCCCTCTTCCAGGCCCAGCACGGCGAAGTCGACGCCGCCTTCCTTCATGACCTCGACCAGGGCCAGGGTCTGCTTCTTGATGCGGTCGTCGTAGGCCCCCGCGCAGCCGACCCACAGCAGGTACTCGGCATCCGGCTTGTCGTCCAGGGTCGGAACGCCGTGGCCCTCCGCCCAGTCCATGCGCTTGTCCGCGCCGATGCCCCAGGGGTTGCCGTTGCGCTCCAGGTTCGTGAAGGTGCGCGCCAGGTCGGGCGGCACCTTCTCCTGCACCAGCACCAGGTTCTGCCGCATCTGGATGATCTTCTCCGGGTGCTCGATGAACACCGGACAGACCTGCTGGCAGGCGCCGCAGGTCGTGCAGGCCCACAGCACGTCCTCGGTGGTGCGCCCCCCGATGAGGGGGATGACCTCGCCAGCCTTGGCGGCGGCCTCCTTCCCGTGCTGGAACGTCTCGATCAGGCGGTCGAGCGGCCCCCGGTCGGGCAGCCGCGACTTCATGTCGTCGCGCACGTCGTGGATCACCTGCATGGGCGACAGCGGCTTGCCCGTGTTGTAGGCCGGGCACGAGTTCGTGCAGCGGGCGCACTCGGTGCAGGCGAAGCCGTCCAGCAGCGAGCGCCAGGTGAAGTCCTTGTACTCCGACACCACGCCGGTCTGGGTGATCTCGTCGGCCTCCAGGTTCAGCTTCGGCAGCACGCCCCGCTGGTCCAGGTTGCGGAAGTAGATGTTGGGGAGCGCCGCGATGATGTGGCTGTGCTTCGAGTAGAGCAGGTAGTTCAGGAAGGCCAGAACGGTGACGACGTGGAGCCACCACAGCACCTCGGCCCCCACCGCCGCCGCGCCCGCCGGCACGCCGCCCAGCGCCTGCCCCAGCAGCGCCGACACGGGGAACCCCGGCTCGGCGGCGCCGGCCGCCACGCCGCGCAGCGCGTGCAGGCCCAGGTGGGTGACCATCAACGTGGCGATGCCGCCCAGGATGGCGGCCGCGTCACGGCTCATCGGGATCAGGCGAGGGCGCAGCACCACGCGGCGGAAGACCGCGAACCCGAGCAGCGCCAGCACCAGCACGTTCGCCACGTCCATCATCGCCCACAGGGCGCGGGCCACGGTGTCGCCCAGGACCACCGCCAGCGAGAACGACGGGAACAGGCCCTGGATCAGCGTCTCGGTCGTGCCGATGGTGATGACGATGAAGCCCCAGAAGATCAGGAAGTGGTAGCGGCTGCCGATGGCGGTCACCAGCCGCTGGGCGCGGGCGGCAGGGATGGCCGCCTTCTCGACCACCTTCTTCTGCCCGAAGAAGTAGGTCATCACCGAGCCCAGGCGCTCGCCGGGGCGATCGCTCATGTCCTTGGGCTTGCCTCCGAAGATCAGCCGGCCAAAGCGCCGCACCGTCCAGGCGAAACCGAGGTTGGCTGCCACCAGGAGAGCGGCGAACAGGGCGCGCTTCATCGTCGACGATCGTACCCCACCCAGGGGCAGGCGCTAATTCCTACTTTTCCCGTGACCGCCGCGATGATCGCGTCGACGGAGCTCGGCTTTGCCGAGCGGAGTCATCGCGGGAGGGTTTGGGACCCCTCTCAGGGTTCCCATCCCCATGATCGCGTCGACGGAGCTCGGCTTTGCCGAGCGGAGTCATCGCGGGAGGGTTTGGGACCCCTCTCAGGGTTCCCATCCCCATGCTAAACACGGGGGCATGGCTTTCGACAAAGATCTGGTCGCGCTGCTGGCTTGCCCCAAGTGCCACCAGTCGCTGCGCCTGACGAACGACGACGCTGGCTTCGTGTGCGAAGCCTGCCGCCTCATGTACCCCATCGAGGACGGCATCCCCAATTTCCTGGTCGAGGAAGCCAAGCCCCTCAACCCCTAAAGGCAAATTTCTTGCTGCCTCGGCAGGCGCCACTAACATCGACGCATGAAGGTCGAGCGCGAGCACCAGCGAGACGTGGCGGCGACGGTGGGCGACAGACGTTCCCCGGCGCAGAAAGAATCTGACCGCCGGAACGCCAGCCGCACCTCGGCGACGTTCGGTGTCTCGGAAGCGGATGGGACGCGGATTCACCTGTGCCAGGCCGAGGACATCGCGATCGGCGGCATCACCATCAAGCACGCCCCCGGCCTGAGCCACGAGCCACGGACCGAGGTGGCCCTGCGCTTCGCGCTGCCCGGCTCGACCGAGCAGATCGAGGCGCGAGGCGAGATCGTCTCGGACACCAAAGCAGGGAAGTTCCGCCGCACCGGCGTCCGCTTCATCGCCGTCCGCCCCGAGCACCAGCAGCTGATCGCCGCCTACTGCCGGCGCGGCTGAGCCCTCAGCCCTCGCGGACCAGGATGGGCCGGCGCAGGATGTCGCGTCGCGGTCGTGACGTGGTGAGCAGCCGGGCCAGGCCCCAGGCGCTCACGAACTCGCCCTCGATCCCCAGCCCGGGCAGGTTCTCGCGGCCCACGACGTACAGGTTCTTGATCCCCAGCGCGCCGTGCCCGATGCCCACCGGGTCGAACGAGCGCACGTGCTCGGCGCTGTAGACGGGCGCCATCGGCTGTGACGCCACGGCCACCGGCCGACCCGCGAAGCCGGGGATCTCGGGCGGCAGGCCGTCGTGGGGCGACGCCAGCACGATCAGGTGCCGATCGAAGAACGGCATCAGCCGCCCCAGTTGCTCGCGCATGCGTCCCCGCAGCGCCGCCAGGTGCCCTGGGCCCGCCTCGACGGCCGTTGCCGGGACCAGCGTCTCGACCCACACCGGCAAGCGGTCGGGCTCGCGCGGGTTCACCTGTCCCACGGTCACCGTCAGCGTGTTCTCCTCCAGGGGCGCCCGCTTGGGATCGGCGATCATGAACACCCGCGCGCCCATTCCCCCGGGCAGCGCCTCGGGTCGCACCAGCAGCGCCAGCGTGTACCGGTAACAGACAGGCCGCAGCGCCTGGGCCGCGTCACGGGCTCGCTTGGTGGGCGATTCGCCGAGCAGCGGCAGCGCCGCGGCCGCCGGAGCGGCCCACACCAGCGTCTTGCAGCCGATCGTCTCGTCGCGCGGGCGCACCCGCAGGCCCACCGCCTTGCCCCGCTGCAGGACGATCTCCACGGGCAAGACCTTCTCGCGCCGCTCACCCGAGAAGGTCTCGATCTTCTCCAGGAACAGCCCCCACAGCCCCGCCTCGGCGCCGTCGATGCGGTGGTGTCCGCGCCGCGCCTCGAGAAATGCCCGCGCCAGCGTGACCGCCCCCAGGTCCCCGGGACCGAAGGCGCCTCCCAGCACCGCCGTCGCCGCCACCACCGCTCGAAAGGGGTGGCGCGCGTCCAGCCCCGCCAGCGCGTCGGCTCCCGGCTTGGGCAGCTGCGACTCGAAGCGACTCATCTCGCGCCGCTCCCAGAACCCCTCGGCGGGGATGGTCATCTCCGTCGCCAGCAGCGGGTCGACGGCAGCGCTGATCTTCTCCAGGCCAGCGACAGCCTCCTCGATCGCGGCGCGGTCCTTCGGCCACTCGCGCTCGAGCTCACGGCGGAACGTCGCCTGGTCGGTGGTGACGTCGAAGCGGTGGCGCGGCAAGGCGACCTGAAAGCCGTCGCCGATCGGCTGTGCCCGCCGGCGCATCACCTGGACCAGGCCCAGCTCCTTCAGCACGCGCCCCAGCGCGGGGCTGTCGGGTGAGGGCAGGAGGGCGGGGCCCCGCGAGAGCGTGTACGGTCCCGCCTCGAAGCTGGGCCGCTGCAGGTCGTTCCCCAGCAGCAGCACGCGCAGGCCGCGCCGTCCCAGCAACGCCGCCGCCACCACCCCCGCCAGCTCGGCGCCGCAAACGATGACGTCGTAGAAGTTGGTGTCCATGAAGCGGGCAGGAGGCGCCGGCGGGAATCTTAGCCTAGACGGATCCAGCGCGGCGGGCGGGATCGGAGATGAAGCGCGCTACGCAGGCGTGACACGCACGTGACGACCGATCCTGGCGACCCGGCCCTCGCCGAGCGCGCGCACCATGGCGGGCAGCAGCTTGTGCTCCTCGGCCAGGATGCGCAGGCGCAAACGCTCGGCGTCGTCGTCCGGGAGCACGGGCACCACGGCCTGGGCGATGATGGGGCCGCTGTCTACCCCCAGCTCGACGAAGTGGACGGTGCAGCCGGCCACCTTCACGCCGTAGTCGAAAGCTTGCCTCTGGCTGTGCACGCCCGGAAACGCCGGCAGCAGGGAAGGGTGGATGTTGATGATCCGCTCGGGGAAGGCGTCCAGCAGCGCCGCCGTCACGATGCGCATGAAGCCCGCCAGCACCACCAGGTCGACCTGGCGCGCGCGCAGCTCCGCCACCAGTGCACGATCGAAGGCCTCGCGCGTCGAGTAGCCGCGGTGCTCGACCACGAACGTGTCCAGCCCCGCGGCGCGCGCGCGATCGAGCGCGCCGCACCCGGCGACGTTGCTGCCCACGACCACCAGGCGGGCGGGGCCCAATGTTCCAGCCACGTGGGCGTCGATCAGCGCCTGCAGGTTCGTGCCGCCGCCGGAGGCGAGCACCGCCACGCGTCGAGGGGCCCCGGTCGCGTTCGTCGGGCCGGTCCCGGACCCCGGCGCGCTCATGTCGCGCCGACGAACTCCACGGGTCCGTCGGGCTCGGCGGCCGCGGCGACCACGCCGATGTCGGTCACCTTCTCGCCCTCGGCCTCGAGCAACCGGCGCGCCTCGTCCGCGCGCGCCGCAGGGACGGCGACGATCATGCCCACGCCCAGGTTGAACGTGCGGCGCATCTCCTCGGGGGCGACCCGGCCGGCGCGGGCCAGCGCCTGCATGACCGGGGGGATGGTCCAGCTTCCCAGGCGGATCTGCAGCTTCAGCTTGGCGCCCGGGGGAATCATGCGCGTCGGGTTGTCCACCAGGCCACCGCCGGTGATGTGCGCCGCCCCGCGCAGCAGCTCCGCCGCCGCCAGCTTACGCAACGAACGGACGTAGATGCGCGTGGGCGCCAGCAGCACCTCGCCGAGCGGCCGGTCGTCCTGGGAACCCAGCCCTTGCCCGTCGAGGGGCTTCGTCAGGTCGGCCTTCAGCTCGTCCAGGAAGACCCGGCGCACCAACGAGTAGCCGTTCGAGTGGAACCCCGACGACGCGAGGGCGAGCAGCTTGTCGCCGGGCTCGAGCTGGCGGCCGTCGACGCGGCGGCTCTTCTCGACGATGCCGACGCAGAACCCGGCCAGGTCGTACTCGCCCGCCGCGTAAAAGCCCGGGAGCTCGGCGGTCTCGCCGCCCAGCAGCGCGCAGCCCGCCTGCT
>Ga0105238_10005765_pt1 | contig 12256 bp, 10 predicted proteins | sample KBSC34metaG_FD_81526 | JGI IMG/M metagenome (GOLD analysis project Ga0105238, IMG submission 81526) | Corn rhizosphere microbial communities from Kellogg Biological Station, Michigan, USA - KBS C3-4 metaG | ecosystem: Host-associated > Plants > Roots > Rhizosphere > Soil | place: Michigan, USA... | reverse complement strand
GAGGTGCCGCACTGCGGGCAAAACGACCACGCAGACACCAACACCATTCCGCATTTCAAACAATGAGCGTCCATAGTGAACCGCTCCTAATCGGCGTGCAGCCAGCTCGGCGACTTTCCATGCCGAGGCTCCTGCTGCAGCCCGAAACGTTACCCCTATCACTATGCCTCTGCCCGTGACCTCCATCACGCCCACACACGGCGCGCCGCCGTGACTCAGCTCCAGCGTCATCTCTCCTGCCGAAGGCGGTCGGCCCCACCGCAGGTGGCGTGCTAACCTCACATCACCGCATGAGCCAGGTCCCATCCGCACCCTTTAAAACACCTCCCGATCTGCCGCGCGTACTCGGTGCCTCGCAAGCCACAGCAATCGTCGTCGGAACCATCATCGGCAGCGGAATTTTTCTCGTCCCCACCGAGATGATGCGCGATACCGGCTCTTCCGCTCTCGTGTATCTCGCCTGGATCACCGGTGGTCTGTTATCCCTTTTCGGAGCCATCACCTACGCCGAACTTGGCGCAATGCTTCCCTACGCCGGCGGCGAGTATGTCTTTCTGCGCGGTGCCTATGGCGACACGCCCGCCTTCCTCTATATGTGGACGTGGTTTGCTGTAGCCAAGCCAGCCTCCATCGCCGCCGTCACCAGCGGACTGGCCCGAACCCTCGGCGTCTTCCCCGCATTTCATTTCCTCACCGACCACATCGCGGGAACTCCTCTCCTCTGGTCGCAAATCTTTGCCATCTGCGTCACCTGGCTCATCACAGGACTGAACTACCTCGGCATCAAAAAAGCCGGCGACTTCCAGCTAGTCTTCACAATCCTCAAAGCCGTACTCATCCTCATCGTCGCCGCGCTCTGCTTTGCTTCAGCATCGGGGTCCTTCGCAAACTTCACCACGTCCCTGCCCGGCGCACGAGGCGGCTTCGGCGGATTCATGCTGGCTCTCATCGCCACCCTCTGGGCCTACGACGGATGGAACGATCTCACCATGGTCGCCGGTGAAGTTCGCCGCCCCGAGCGTTCGCTTCCCATCGCACTCATTGGCGGCCTCTTCATTGTCGGCTTTCTCTTCATGGCCACCAATGCTGCCATTCAGTACATCCTTCCCGCTTCACAGATCGCGGCCTCAGAGCGTCCCGCCGTTGCAGCTCTTTCCGTAGTCGCCGGACCCCGCGGCGCAGGATTCGTTGCCGCTGCAATGGCGCTCAGCATCTTCGTCACCCTCAACGGCACCATCATGTCCGGCGCGCGAATTCCCTTCGCCGCAGCTCGCGACCGCCTCTTCTTTCCGCAGTTCGCGCACATTCACCCACGTTTCCAATCCCCCTCCACATCGCTTGTAATTCAGGCGCTGCTGTCGACCGTTCTGCTCTTGTTCCTCTCTCAATTTCAGCAGCACTTCGAGCTCGCAGTTTTCGCTGAATGGCTCTTCTACATGCTCACTGCCACTACGATCTTCATCTACCGTCGTCGCCGCCCAGATCTTCCCCGCCCCTATCGAGTGTGGGGATACCCAATCCTCCCCGCCATCTTCGTCATCTGCGCCGCCGCCGTCCTCATCTGGAGCTACGCCGGCAATCTCAAAGGCTCCCTCATCGGAACCGTCCTCATCCTCCTCGGCCTCCCCATCCTCTATCTGATTCGCAAACGCTACGGAAAGCCCGATTCGAAGAGCTAGTTCTCAATCAGCCGCGTGCCCCATGTCCCTTCTTTTGCGGACGTGGGATCCGGCTTGCCGGTTCCCTCCCCGAAAGAGGAATCTTTACTTTTGCTAATGTAAAGACGAGGTATAAGTTTGGAAGCCAAACTCAGCAGCAAGGGTCAAGCTACGATACCGAAAGCTGTTCGGGAGCGTTTGAGTCTCAAGCCGGGAGACCGCTTTAAGTTCTTCTTCCATCCCGACGGCGTGATCATTCTGCCTAAGATCCCCACTTCGCGGCTCAAGGGAGCTGGCCTCCTGATCTCGATTGACCCTTCATCCAGCCGATGATCCGATTCATCTTCAGTGTCCTAGGCTTATGTGCGGAGTTGCCCTCCTGACTTCGGAGGTACATGCGGGCGCGGGGATGCCATGCGTTGTGGCCACTCTCTCGGCGAACGGCAGTATTCTCGTTGTGAATGAACTGACTTTCGACGAGTCGCACAGCCAGTAGCCGTCCAAGCCCTTCATTGGCATTAGCGTGGAGTATCAACTTCCACCCATCAATCGGCTGCAGGTTAACGGACCTTCAGAGGAAAGGAACTCAAACCATGACACGATTTTCAGCCCTGCACAGAGTGGGGCCGCTGACCGCATTGCTCCTCGTAAGTATCACCCCACCCCTTCACGCTCAGATCCGATACTTTATAACCGATCTCGGCACATTGGGCGGCACCGTAGGTTTCGGATATGCCGTCAATGCTCAAGGCCAAGTGACAGGCGCAAGCTTGACCAGCGGAAATAATGGTTATCTGGCATTTCGAACAGCGCCCAATCTTCCTATCAAGGCCGCTGACTCTCTCGGCACGCTCGGCGGTGTCCAGAGTTACGGTCAGAGTATTAACAACTTGGGCCAGGTGGCCGGGGCCGCCGCAATTACGGATAGTTCCCCATTGCACGCCTTTCGTACGGAGCCTGACGTTCCCATCAATCCCGCCGTCGACGATCTCGGCACACTTGGCGGTACGGAAAGCGGGGCATCGGGTATCAACAGTCTGGGCCAAGTGGTCGGCTATTCATCGACCAGCGACGACACAATCCTCCACGCTTTTCGCACGGCTCCAAACCGTCCCATCAATCCCACTACTGATGACCTCGGCACACTTGGGGGTACCGATAGCGCGGCTTTTGGCATCAACAACTTGGGCCAGGTGGTCGGCTATGCTTCCACGAATGGCGGCACAAACCTCCACTTGCTCCACGCTTTTCGCACAACTCCAAACCGTCCCATCAATCCCGCCACCGATGATCTCGGGACACTGGGCGGCACGGAGAGTTCTGCCACAGCTATCAACAACGTGGGCCAAGTAGTCGGCTATGCTTTGACCAGCGACGACACAACCCTCCACGCTTTTCGCACGGCTCCAAACCTGCCCATCAATCCCGCCACAGATGACCTCGGCACCCTGGGAGCGGAAAGTTATGGCATGGCTATCAATGAGTCGGGCCAGGTGGTCGGATTTTCTTACACCAGCGACCGCACCGTCGTACACGCCTTCCTCTTCAGCCGGGGTCTGATGTATGACCTCAATAATCTAGTTCCAGCAGATTCCGGATGGGACCTACAGCAGGCATTTGGCATCAACGATGCCGGGCAGATCGTTGGCATCGGCACACACAGCGGTGTAGACCGTCCATTTTTGCTTACTCCTGCCAGCGATAACCTTTGCAAAAACAGGGGCTGGGAGAATTTCGGTTTCAAGAACGAAGGACAGTGTATCCAGTTCGTTAAAACCGGCAAATAGTACCGGATCGACGGCTACGATTCTGAATCCCGGGCGATGATTGTCCGGACAGGGCAGGAGAAGGCAAATGGCACTACCGGGCGGTAAAACACGACTTGTCTACCACCCGCAAGCCGATCTGGCTCGAATCAAGACGCCGGACCGTCCGCAGTCTTGTGAAATGATCGCCGGTGCTTTTCAAGGTCCAGCTTTACCTTGATCTGCTGTTCGTCCCTCTGTCGGGCGCGGTTGCGTAGGCCAGGTACATTCAGCCCAAGCAAAATACTCGGCCGGTCAGGTTCCGCTAACGCGGCCACTGCCTCTTCCAACTGGATACAGATCTTGCACGGCATTTGATTTTCCCTTGGTTGAAGCGTACACCCTTTGAGAGATCCAGACGCCTCCGCCGTGCTGCCGAATTCCGAAAGTCAATCCCTCTCCGCATTCACTCCCACCTAAGTTCCTCATTCCACTCCGAAAATTCCACCCGCCCATTTTGCAGGCAATTACCCCTCCCCGGCGCACAATGAAGTCGCAGTCAAATCTCGATCTGAATCACCGCTGAAATCGCTGACAAAACAGCCAACTCACCTGAGCAAACAGGTGGGTCCGGCCAAACCACGCCAACTCGTCACGTCGCGACCGGGGGCCCCCGCGGACAGGTCTTGGTCCGTGGGGTGGAGAAGCGACGCTAACTTGCTAATGTCGCGCACCGGGGCCCCCACGGACGGGTCTTGGTCCGTGGGGTGGAGAAGCGACGCTGACTCGCTAAAAGATTCACGAACTCTGAACAAGCAAAGCCTCACTGTCCACTGCTCACTGTTCACTGTCCACTCTTCACTGTTCACTCTTCACTGTTCACTCTTCACAAAGGAGCCATGATGTCCACTCAATGCACTCACACGCTCGCCACCGGCGAGCCCTGCAACGCACCCGCAGTCAGCGGCACCCCGTTTTGCCGCCATCACTATCCGCAACTTCCACTCAAAGATCCCAAGCCGAGTCCGCCCGTAGCCGACAACTTCACGCTCCCGCCTATTCGTGACAAAGCCTGCATCCTGGCCGCCATTATCGAAGTCCTCAACGCCATGGCCGATCGCCGCATCAAGCGCTCCGAGGCAGAAACCTTCATCCACGGTCTCAAATTCGCCGCCAGGCTCATGACAGAAATCGACGAGGAATGCATACCGTCGTTCCCAACCCATCAGCTCCATCCCGCCCAGTCCAGGTCAACCATGCCCAACGGCGCACAATCCCACAACCATATCGTTGCCGGACAACCTGCCCTCACAACAAACAAAGCTGCGCGCAGCGACTACAACAACGGCTCGGTAGCCCTGCCCGCCTTCGGCGATCGTCGAAATGCAGCCGGCGCCTTCAATCCTGCAAGTCTGTCCCACGCACATTCATCCCCTCTCGATCCATCCACCGCCCGCATCGTGAAGGACATCCTGGCCCAGACCCACCAACTAGCCAGCACCCAAAAGGCGAAGAGCTAATGGCTAAAAGCTAATAGCTAAGAGCTAAGAGCTAAAAGCTATCCGTACATAACTCCTGCATCCTGTATTAAGTACAAAAAACAGGGAAAAATTTAGAAAGAAACAAAGCGCCAAACCGAACCACAAACGCGGCATCAGCCAGCCATATCAACTGAAAACCGCACCTGCAAAACAGACCAATCCGGCGGCCACAATACCTCATTCATCAGCCACCAGACCCGATCTCTGCCTCGTCCCCTTGTCCCCTTGTCCCCTGTGCGTTGCCTATTCCGCCCTCAATGCCTCAACGGCATTCACGTTTGCCGCCCGAGTGGCCGGAACCGCCGCAGCGATCACCGCCGCCGCCAGGATCGTGAATGCCGACGCAACAAACGCCAGCGCTCCCGGCTTTCCGAGTGCCGTCAGGTATGTCGATGCGGCCTGGTCCAGACCGAAGCCCACAACCACGCCGATTCCCACTCCAATCGACGCCATGATCAGACCATCCACCAGCACGTCCTTCAAAATGTCGCGCCGTTGCGCACCCAGCGCCATCCTGATCCCAAACTCCCGCGTCCTGCTGCTCACACTGAACGCCAGCACGCCGGCAACACCCACCACCGAGATCAGCAGTGCCACCGCCGCGAACCCGCCGAACACAACCGCATTCAGCTTGTCCGGCGTCAGCACCTCCGCGCGCACATCGCCCAGCGTGCTCGCCTTCTCCACCGGCTGATCGTTCGACATCTCGTGAATCGTCCTACTGATCGCCGGAACCAGGGCATAAGGATCCTGGTGCGCCCGAATAAACAGCCGCCCGCTCCATCCTTCTTGCTCGATCGGCTGGTAGATCGTCTTCGCCGGAGAAGGAATGATGTTCTCGTCATCGAAGTCCGGCACCACCGCGATGATCCGCCGCGGCTCCGTGCTGATCCCGATGAACTTCATCACGCCGTCCGTCCACTCCAGCTTCCGGTTCAGCGGGTTCTGCCCCGGATAAAGCTCGTTCGCAAGGCTCTGGCTGATGATCACGACCCGCTCCGCACCCGTCTTGTCTCCATCATTGAAGTCGCGTCCCGCCGTAACCGGCACGCCAAACGTCGCGAAGAACCCCGGCGACACAGACCTGAAGTTCGCCCGGAAGTCCTGCCCATCCGCCCTTCGCGCACCCTGAGCCGCAAAGGCAAAGTTGATGTTCAGACCGCGATCATCCCGCCACGGCGCGCTGAAGCCCGATGCCACATGCTCCACGCCCGGCAGCGCACCGATCCTCCGCTGTACCTCGCGATAAAACTCCGTCACCTGCTCTGGTGTCTTCCCATACGACATCACCGGCAGATTGATCGCCATCACGTTCGCGGCATCGAAAGGCGGCCGCGTCTGTTCCAGCGTAAACAGCGTCTTCATCAGCACGCATGCCCCCGCCAGCAGAAGAAACGACGCCGTAATCTGTGTAACCGCGAACACCCGCAGCCGCTTGCTGCTCCCCCCGCCCGACCGAACCCCGCGCGCAGACAATCCACCTTGCGTGTTGTTCGGCGACGGCAGCCTCGGGATATACGCAAGGAACACTGCCGCAACAAGAGCCAGAGCAATTCCAAACCACACCAGGCTGAAGTCCAGCGTCAGATCATTCGCCCGCACAGAGAAGCGTGCTGCATACCGTCCAAGCTCGTAGACCATCGGAATCGCCAGCAGAATTGCCGCGATCGCTCCACTGCCGCATAGCACCAGGCCCTCGGCCAGCAGCGACCGTCTGATCGATGCCACACTGGCGCCCAGCGCCATCCGCACAGCCAGCTCCGACTCGCGCCGCACCGTCCGCGCCAGCACCAGGTTCGCCACATTCGAGCTCGCAATCACAAACAACAATCCCGCCGCCGCAAACAGAATCCAGAGAATCGTATTCGCCCGCGCATTGATCTGGTCGTGCATCCGCGTCACTTCAATGGCGTAGTGATCGCCCGGCTTGTACACTTCCGGATGCGCCGCAATCATCCCCCCATAAACAGCCCGCAGCTCCGACCTCGCCTGGTCCACCGTCGCTCCCGGCGCAAGACGCCCAAATACCTCCGTCATCCGATGCTCGCGCCCCTGCACCATCGTTGCCGACAGGTGATGCGGACTGGTAACGACATTCGCAATGATCTCCGTCGCCACCGGATACGGAACCGAAGGCTCCAGCACGCCCACCACCGTCGCCGAGCGCGCGCCCAGCACACCTTCCAGCCGCACCTGCTTCCCCAGCACACTCGGATCCGAATGCAGCTGCGACTTCCAGAAGCCGTTCGTCAGTACCACCGCACCCGCGGCATTCTGCCCGTCATCTCCCGGACCCAGCAGCCGCCCCAGAACAGGCTTGAGTCCCATCACCTCGAAATAGTGCCCATCCACCACGCCGGCCGGAATCTCCCGCGGCGTCCCCAGACCGATGACGGTGAAGTCGATCTCTGAGAATGTTCCCAGTTCCTGGATGGATTTCAGGTTGCCTTGGAGATCGTTGATCTCTGGAACCGAGAACGTCGTATTCGGCTCCCCAAGACCCTGCGCACTCTGCCGCACATAAAGTAGCCGGTCCTCGTCTCGATTCGCGAGCGGCCGCAGCAGCACTGCGCGTACCACACTGAAAATCGCAGCATTCGCACCGATGCCCAAAGCCAGCGTCAGCGCCACCGTAAACCAGAGAGCGCGCACCCGCGACAGCGAGCGAATAGCAATCTTTAGATCATGGAGAAACGACATCGAGGAGACCTCCAAGGGGAATGGGTCCAACGATAAACCGCCAGCATTAATCCGGTCTATCAATCCAAATTGACAATTACGTTGATATCAACTATTCTTCTCGCGTGTCAAGTGGAAAAACGCTGCCCTTCGAGACAACACTGATGGTCAAAGACCGTTGTCTCTGCCTGCATGTGCAGCGTGCTGCGCGCGCGCTCGGGCGCCGCTTTGATGAAGAACTCAGACCATTCGACCTCACCAATGGTCAGTTTTCCCTGCTCATGTCTCTCAACCGCCCCGAGCCTCCGCCGATGAGCCCCGTTGCTTCCCTGCTTGCAATGGACCGCACGACTCTTACAGCCGCGCTCAAGCCCCTGGAGCGCCGCGGCCTGGTAAAGATCGCGAACGATCCCAATGACCGCCGCAGCCGCATTCTCATCCTCACGGGAACGGGCCGGGCCCTTCTTGCCCGCGCACTTCCCGTCTGGCTCCGCACGCACGAGGAAATTGAGAACCAGTCCCCTGCGATCGACTGGAAAGCCTTTCGCGAAAACCTGCGCGCTGTCTCCTGACCCCGTCCGCTCCGTACCCTATTCAGATTTCATTAGAATTGGCGGAAGCGCGTGCGAGTCGAACACACCGTTGCCCGTAAGGACGACCGCCGGTTTTGAAGACCGGGAGGATCACCGGATCCCAGGCGCTTCCCTGTTTTAGAAGAGTTCGCCGTCAAGCACAAGATGCCCCTCGCCGACGGCAGACTCAACCAGAATGATACGGCCCGGTACGCCGAGGCTCTCAGTCGGCTACGAGAAATCGAAGACGCCTGGCAACTAGAAATACGTCTTAATCACATCCACCACGTTGTAGCTCTCATCCACCACCGACAACACCCGCCACTTATCGAACGTCAGGCAAGGGTGTGAGATGTTGAATCCAATCATGTCACCAACCCGCAGGTCATCTCCCGGCGAGATTTTCATGTACCCGTGTTGATCCATCAGCTTCGTGACGTCCCAATGTGCTAGAGTCGCCTGCGGCTCTCTGCTCCCCGGACGATAGTGCAATGCAGGCCTCGGCAGCCCCGAATCGAATGCCGCGTCGCGCCTTCCCAACGCCACCACCGCTAGTCCCGGCTCGGGAATCGACTGCACATATGCCCAGATATGCAGCGCCGGAACCAGCCCGGATCGCATCTCCCGCGCAACCGGATTCGACTTCAGAATTCGCTGCTGTTGCGTCTCGTAGTTGCCGACATCGTGCGTCAGGTAGCATCCCGGCCGCAGCACAGTCTCGACCGCATCGCCGAATCCCGCTGCCGCAAACTCCTCCGCTACCACGTCGTACCACGCCGATCCCGCACCCGAGATCAACGCCGGATGCCGCGAAAATCTCCCGGAATCTGCGAGTCGTTTCGTCGTTTCGCATCCGCGCCGCAGAAATGCCCTGATACTCTCCTCATCCTTAAGGACGCCCTCATACAGTTCGATCCCGCAAAGATCCACGCTTCCTCGCGCCCGCTCCAGAGCGTCAACCACCTGCTGTAACTGCGCATCATCCCGCACTCCGCAGCGCCCGCCCGTCACTCCCAGTTCCAGCAAAACCTTCAGCCTTACACCGCGATTTGTGAAATGCTCCGCCAACTGATCTACATTCGCCGCCGAATCCACGAGGCAATAGAATTCAAACTCCGGGTCCGCCAACATGTCGGCGACCATGCGCATGTTCTGCTTCCCCACAAGTTGATTTGCCATCAGAACCCGCCGAACTCCCTGCCCATATGCAACCAGCACCTGGTGAGCGGTCGCCAGCGTGATTCCCCAGGCGCCACCCTTCAGTTGCATATCGAAAAGTTTCGGCGCCATCGTGGTTTTGCCATGCGGGGCCAGCTTGACGCCATACGCATCAGTGAACCCCTGCATCCAGGTCAGGTTGTGCTCGATTTTGTCGCGATACAGCACCGCCGCCGGCAGGCTCAGGTCTTCTCGCAGCAGGTTCCATCCTCGTCCGACGATCTCTTCCGCTGTCGCTTTCTGTTCCAGCGCTCCAATTCCCTTGTTCAATGGCTCAATCACAATTGTCTTCCTGCTCTTCGATTCCACTCGGCACCCCCGCTCCCCGCACGGCAAATCCATAGTCTATAGTCTGAGTCAGTCCGCATGAATTGCGACACCCTCATCCGCAATGCAAACGTGCTCGACGGAAGCGGCGCTGACGCTCAGCTCGTTGATGTCGCCATCTCGGATGGTCGCATCACTTCGATCGGCTCATCTCTCCCACATCGCGCCGCAAAGATCATTGAAGCCGAAGGTCTTGCCCTCGCTCCGGGCTTTATTGATGTGCACACTCACGACGACACCAGTGTCATCGAGACTCCTGAGATGCTTCCGAAGATCTCCCAGGGCGTCACCACCGTCATTGTCGGCAACTGCGGCATCAGCGCCTCGCCGGTTCGTCTGAAAGACGGCGATCCGCCCGATCCCATGACCCTGCTTGGCTCGCGCGAGCGCTTTCGTTATCCCGCGTTCACCGACTATATCTCTGCGCTGGAATCAGCCAGCCCTTCGGTCAACGTCGCCGCCCTCATCGGACACACATCGCTCCGCAGCAATCACCTCGATCGCCTCGACCGGACCGCGACAGAATCCGAAATTGTAGCTATGCGCACCGAACTCGCTTCCGCACTCTCCGCTGGAGCCCTCGGCCTCAGCACCGGTCTTGCCTACGCGAACGCCAATGCCGCATCCACCGAGGAGGTTCTCGCCCTCGCCGAAGCCCTCATCGGTGCGAATGCGGTGTACACAACCCACATGCGCACCGAGGCCGACGCCATCCTCGACGCCATGAACGAAGCCTTCCGTATCGGCCGGTTTGCCCAATCACCAGTCATCATCTCGCACCTCAAATGTGCCGGAATAGACAACTGGGGTCGCAGCCTCGAAGTGCTCTCAGGTCTCGAGCAGGCCCGCACAACTCAGAAGGTCGGCTGCGATTGCTACCCCTATGCTGCCGGCTCCAGCACACTCGACCTCAAGCAGGTCGACCCACGTGTCCGCATCGACATCACATGGAGTGCTCCACACCCCGAAGTTATAGGCCGCCCTCTCTCCGACATCGCCTCCGAGTGGAACCTGTCTCATATCGAAGCCGCTCGCCGCCTCCAGCCCGCCGGTGCCATCTACCACAGCATCGACGAACAGGACATGCGCCGCATTCTTGCGCATCCAGCCACCATGATTGGCTCCGATGGATTGCCGTGGGACAAACACCCGCATCCGCGTCTCTGGGGCACATATCCCCGCGTCCTTGGTCGCTACTGCCGCGAAGAGAAACTCTTCTCACTTCCCGAGGCCATTCGCAAAATGACCTCCATGCCCGCGATGCGCGTCGGACTTGCTCGGCGCGGCCAGATCGCCGAAGGCTACTGTGCTGACCTTGTGCTCTTCGATCCAACGACAATACGCGACACCGCGACCTTTGCCGACCCCATCCGACCTTCCATTGGAATCCACTCCGTCTGGGTCAATGGCACACTGTCGTACACTGCTCAGGGACTCACAGGCAACCGCGCAGGTCGCTTTCTTCCTCGCGGCAGAACAGAGTGGATCCAATAACATCTCCAGTGGTCTTCACAGCACCGCCGAGCCTATCAACCGATGATCGATCCTCACAGCATCTTTCTCCTGCTCAGTGCCCTCGGCGCGGTCATCGGGATCATCCTTCTCGTCACGGTCCTTAAGCTCAACCCCTTCCTCAGCCTGTTGCTCGCATCCCTCGCTCTCGCCATCGTTGCGGGGATGCCCATGGCCAATGTCGTCCACTCTTTTGAAGTGGGCGTCGGCAACGTCCTCGGCCACATTGCCGTCGTCGTCGCACTGGGAACGATGCTCGGCAAAATGATGGCCGAATCCGGCGGAGCCGACACCATCGCCCTCACCCTCATTCGTGTCTTCGGCGAAAAACGTGTTCCTTGGGCCATGATGTGTATCGGCCTGATCGTAGGTCTTCCGGCATTCTTTGAAGTAGGATTTGTCCTCCTGATTCCCATAGCGTTCACCGTCGCGCGACGAACTGGCGTCCCGCTCATCAGTGTTGCTTTGCCGCTTGTTGCTGCCCTTTCTGTCGATCACGGACTGGTTCCACCTCATCCTGCCGCTCTTCTCGCGGTCAACACCTTCACGCCGACGTGGGCCGCACTATCTTCTATGCGCTGCTCATCGGCATTCCGACAGCCGCCCTCGCCGGCCCTCTCTTCGCGAAAGTCATCACGCCGTGGATCAAGGTTCCCGCCGAGAACCCAATGGCCGAAGACTTTGAGGATCACAATCCGGACCGCGCCCTTCCTGGCTTCTGGCTGACCATCGGCAGCATTCTGCTTCCAGTCGTCCTCATGCTCGTCGGCAGCTGGGCCGATGTATTCGCTCCAAGAGGCACCTTAGCCAACGAATCCATCCGCTTCCTTGGTAACGACGACATCGCCCTTCTCATCGGAGTCCTGATCGCCTTCGTCACACTCGGCACCATGCGCGGAGTCTCACGAGATACCATCCTTCGCTTTACCAACGAGTGCCTTGCGCCCACCGCCACCATCACACTCCTGGTCGGCGCAGGCGGCGGCTTTGGACGCGTCCTTCAG
>Ga0105238_10005764_pt1 | contig 12259 bp, 25 predicted proteins | sample KBSC34metaG_FD_81526 | JGI IMG/M metagenome (GOLD analysis project Ga0105238, IMG submission 81526) | Corn rhizosphere microbial communities from Kellogg Biological Station, Michigan, USA - KBS C3-4 metaG | ecosystem: Host-associated > Plants > Roots > Rhizosphere > Soil | place: Michigan, USA... | reverse complement strand
ATTCGTCCCGGAGTATCGGCGTATTCGATGTTTGCCCCGGCGGAATCGCCGTTTCTGACGGTTCAGCCTGCAGGCGTGAAGATCTCCCGTCGCTAGATTTGACGGTTGGTGATGGACTCGAAAAAATGGAAAGAATTGCGGATGGTCGGCTTCCATTCGCCGGCCGGATTCTGATCTACTGCGATCCGCCCTATCTGATGAGCACCCGGAGCGGAAAGCGGCTGTACGAGTTTGAAATGAGTGTGCTCGATCATCGCCGGCTCTTGCGATGTGCGATCGCGCTGAAGGATTCCTGCAGCATCATGATTTCCGGCTATGAGAGCAGCTTATACGCTCGGGCGCTGAAGGGCTGGAATTCGATTCAGTTTCAATCGATGACCCGCGGCGGATACCCGAAAACGGAGCATCTTTGGTTCAACTTCGCGCCTCCGGTCGAGCTCCACGACTACCGATACTTGGGCGGGAACTTCCGGGAACGGGAGCGCATCAAGCGGATGAAACAGAGGTGGACGGCTCGCCTCGATCGAATGCCGGCACTTCAGAGACAGGCTTTGCTTTCCGCGATCGCTGATCGTCAGTTCTGGCGGTGCTCGCCGCCGTTCGCTGTTTCTGGCGATGGAGGCCTCGGAGTATGAGGCGGCAAATCGCGCCGGGGCTCATCCTGCAAAACCGCCAAGTGCTCGGCACTGATGGTATCGGCTCGCTTCTCGACGTTCCAGCGCGCCACCCAAAGAAGAAAACCGGAGGCCAACGCAAGCCGTACCACCTCCACCGTAGGGCGGCGCAAGTCCTCCGATTGATTGCGCTGGGCCACACCTACCAACAGACGGCGCATATTCTCGGCATGAGCGCACCTTGCGCAGAGCAATACATCGCGAGATTCAAGGCACGCTGGGCTCCGGGGGCTCCCTTGACGGTACTGGTAGGCATAGCATTGCGTGAGGGCATTGTTTCTCCGCATGAGCTAATTTCGAACGCGGAACGGTATCTTAAACTTGATGCCTAACCCCCTTTGCTCCTTCATCATGTCGGCGTACGATCAGCCGGAACACCTGATTTTAGCCCTGTATTCGCTAAAGCTTCAGACAGAAAAGAACTTCGAAGTAATCGTCTGCGACAACTCGCCAGACCAACGAAACGGCCTCGCGTGCAACTACGTTGCGGATTCCCGGATCCGGTACCTCTGGACTGGTCAAACTTGCGGCAACTGCTACGAATCGGCCAACGTCGGAGCGCGGGAGGCGAAAGGAGATTTCTTTTGCTTCCCAAGCTGCGATAACTACTATGTGCCTCAATTCCTCGAAACCATGCTGAGAATGAGAGGCGTCGCGAACCTGATCTACTGCGACATGCTCTATGACCCGCGGTGGACGAAAAACCAATACACCGTGGTGGACGTTCAGCCAAAGGTAGGGTACATCGACAAAGGCGGGTTTCTGATCCACAGCCATTTCTTCCAACCGTTTCCTTACCTTCGGTCGGCAAAGGGCGAAGCGGATGGATTACTGGCGCAAGATCTTGTAGGGAGCGGGGTTTCTCACGCGAAAGCGCCGGGGGTCTTATGGGTCCACAACTAAAACTGGTCGTGGTCGGGAAAAACCAAGAAGATTGTTATCGATTCGTGCAAAATGATAACTTTCATACGCTGGGGCATCTTGTTGCATTGGAAGCGAATCGCACAGGGCGGGCAATCGCAGCAATCGGTAACTATCATCTCTCCAGAGAAAACTTTGAGGTTTTTGGACTTTGCCATGCCGATACGATCTTTCAAAATGGGGCGCTGGAAACCTTTTTAGACACAGCGGCGGCGGGCCGGGTCTGCGGGATGGTGGGGCGCGATCTACATGGCAATTATGTTTGGTCGAAAGACATCGGTGATCCGGTTGACGTTTCAACCCTCGATTGCTGCTCTGTCTTCTTCCGTCGAGATTCCGGCCTTCGATTCGATAAAGAAACCTTTGACGGATTCCACTGCTACGTAGAGGATTTATGCCTTCAAGCGCACGCGAAAGGTATCCCGGTCGTAGTGCCTCCAGCAAAAGCATCACACCTGGAAGAATCAACGCGCAATCCGGAGTGGCAAGCACAGTACAAGGTCTATCGAAAGAGACTTGCTGATAAGTGGACTGGGACGGTGTTTCAAACGACGTAGAATAAGGGTCATGACAAACCGTGCAAAGGAATCGCGCCCTGACGTAAGCACCGTTCTATCTGGATTTGTAGACCGCTCCCGGTGGCGCTGGTGGGATCGCGTCATAGTCTCACACGGACTGCAAGAGATTCCATTCTTTCAGGTTCCGGTGTGCTCAATTTGCCCGTTTAGCGGAAAGCGAAAGACGTTCCGTGAAACGAATATGCTTCGAGGGGGTGAGCTTCCCCCGCCTCTGTCTTCTGTGATCTTTCAGGTCGCTTTCGAGATTTCGGCTCCCCTTCCATCCATTGACTTGTTCTATAGCCGTTGCTGGATGGAGTTTCGAATCTGTGAAAAGATCTTTCTGCGGGGGCCTCTATGGCGTTTCAAGGAGGGCAACGGATACGAGCCTGAAATTCTTAAGCATCCATTGCCGAACCCTGAAACACTTTCGGAAGAATGGCGGGAACTGTACCAGACAACCTTAGACGAACTGGAAGCCACAAAGATCATGTTCGGAGATTGCCGTGGCTATCCGGGCCCACAAGCTGGGTATCGATTGAACGAATCTGCGCGGTACCTCCCTCCATTGATGCCGTTTAGCGTTAGGCTCTTCTTTCCTGAAGGCGTTCCGGCTTCGTGCGATGGCATCGAGGTTTGCGCGTATCTTGATGGTCTAACCGATTTCCCGGTGCAATGAAAGGACGGCCCAAAAATGAGCGATCAATACGGAACTGAAGGCGGAGACGGCGGGCTATACGATACTGGGCCTTCCTCACCTCAACCTAAACCAGTGGGCCGGGTAGTTCCAATCAACTCGCGGCCGGCACCTGTCGAACCTGACCCGAAAGAGGCGCTTTCTCAAGCTGTTCAGGTGATCGCATCTCCAGCAACCCTACTAAGTGACGTTCTTCCTCCTGACCCAAGTCAATCAAAGATTCCGCAAGGGCTAGCGATTCTGGGATGCTTGGCGGTAGCGTGCTTGTGGGCTAACTCGATGATGAAGGAGAAATGATGGATTTCGGATTTCCGGTTACGGTTGAGCGGGTTTGTCGATACGGTTGCCCTGATCCTACGCACGTTTGCCAAGAGTGCCTGAATGGTGCCTCTCATTTTTCCGGCTACTACTGCGAAAGGCACGCTATCCGGCACGATGCGCTCGTGAAAGATGCGGGCGGGTCGGTATTCTGCAAGCCGATTGAACAGGAGCAAACCAATGGAACGAACTCGCGTTAGAAAGCTCAACCCTCCTGAACCTTGCGGCGGTAGAAAACCCGCTGATCAAATAACAGACAGAGCACTACGGTATAGGGCGAACTCGGAAGAATGCCGGCCGGAAGGTCCAGCGCGTTGCATCTGGTGCGGGACTCGGTTGGGGGGATTTGGCCAACCACAACAGGTTGCGCACATTGACGGCAACGAAACGAACACGAACCCCGAAAATCTGGCCTGGACCTGCCGAAGCTGCAACCAAAAAGTAGCGGCCGTCATGAAGAAAGCCGGCGTCGGGCGTCGAACTCACCAGTACAACGCGGGCCGCAAGCGCAAAGGGGCCACGGACTACCGGGAATACGCGCAAGCTCTCGGCATCCTCGATGGTTCAGCCATAGGCAACGTTGCGGACGCTGTAGCGCTGATCCATGCAACACCAAAGGGTAGACGCTCCGAGTTCCAGAAAGATATCTGGACCGTCCGGAAAGAGCGCTACGGGCCATCTGGCAGGAAAGACGGCGGGGCGGTTCCGTTCTAAAGTCGTCCGCGTTCAGTACTATTCGTTCCTCCCTCCTCTGGGTGTAAGCTTACGGGTATGCTGCCAGCATCCCAAGAACCTAACAGAACCCGGCAAGTTTTCAGCCGAATCATAAAGCGCCTACTCGTTCTCGGCTTTGGAAAGGTGGAGATCGGGAAAACTTCCGATATCCCTGGGCGATACGTGGCTTGGTATCCCGATGCGGATAATACCATTCACGTGCGGTTTGTCCTTCTCGATAACGCTGATCAGGTTACCTGTGATTCCAACCTGATGAGCGGCGAATCGATGTACATTGACAGGGAGGAATTCTAGGATGCTTCCTACCTCTCAAGACTCCTGGCCTCCTCCCGGATGGCTTACCCGTAAACAAGCGGCTGAACGCTTAAACCTCAGTCCTTCACGAATAGCCGCACTGAACGGCGGCGCAAACCCGAAACCCGGCGAGATTCACACGTCAGGCCAGAAGAGCCCGTACAGCGGGCAAAACTGCACTCTGTACCATGCTGGAGACGTAGAGCGGCTGGCGTTTGAACGCGAGAATCCAGCGGAAGTTTCCAGGGTTCCAGTACCGCTGGTAGCTCCTCTTGTTCCACTTCATAATCCGCACCCTGCGTACGATTCTTGGTCGCCCCAAGTCATGTCAAACCCTAACTTATGGCTCACGGTCGATCAGGCGGCGAAAGTTTGCGGCCTTCCGGCTTCCATCATTCAAAAGCTCGTAGAATCCGGTAAGCTTCCTGCTCTTGATTGTGGTCCTAGACCTGGTGGAAGGTGGAGAGTTAAAAGAACTGATCTGGATGCACTAGAGGGGGATCGATGAAATACCGCATCTTCACAAACGACGTGGGGCCGGATCAGTACTCCTGCTTCCTGGTCATTCACGCAGATTCGCCGGCTGAAGCCGAACGGACGGCAAAAGCGGAAATCGGAAGCTACTTCGATAAGTTTCGGCGGAAGGTCAAAATCCTCGTCATCCCAGATGATCGTAAAGATCTGATGCCAGATGGAAAGACAGGACGGTTACCCAAATGAGCATGACGGCGTACGGTAACTGGATGTGGATAGTGCATTTGGCGGGGATAATTGTGATAGGCGTTCCGTGCTCGATCTTATGCTTTCGTTTTCAGTCTGAGAAGCTAGTGCCTATCTTGGGTTTCTGTGTCGGCGCTGTTGCTTGGACGCTTTTCTGTCTGAGGATCTGGCCATGAACCTCCCTCTAGTAACCTGCTTATGCTTAACGATGAAGGGCCGGGAAGAATGGCTCGATAAGGCGTTTCGTTGTTTTCAGGCTCAAGACTATCCGAATAGAGAACTGTTTGTGATCGGGGACTCGTGGGACGATATTGATCCGGTTTGGGAAGATTGGGTTCTGCGCGGGGCTGATTTGCATCTTTCCTGCTCGGTTCGCGAGGGGTTGAATGTCGGCCAAAAGCGTAACAGCGGATGCGACACGGCGTACGGTCCACTGATAGCGGTCTGGGATGACGATGACTACTCCTCTCCTGGTCGTCTCTCCCAACAGGTTGCAGAGCTTCAGGCAACGTCAAAAGCTGTAACCGGGTACCGAGAGATGAAATTCACTGACGGTTCGTCCTGGTGGCAGTTTAGGTACCCTCGCGGCCTCGTCCTCGGTACTTCCTTGATGTTCACAAAGGAGTATTGGAGAAAGCATCCGTTTTTAGAGGTGAACATCGGCGGCGATGAAAACTTCGCGGCGGATGCGGCGGCGGCTAACCAACTTGCAGAGGTTCCAGACCTAAACCTGATGTACGCAACGATTCACGCGGGGAATACGAGCAAGCGAAAAATGACTGATCCAGGGTGGGTTTCCTTGCCTGGGTTTCAGTGGAGGGAGAAAGTATGAAAGCGCTGAAATCTCGGACGATCATCAACCCGAAGCCGAAGAACTCGAAGCCGGGACGCAGAGCATACGAGCGTCGAGAGAAGCTTAACGCAACGGTTCACTGGGATGGAGTTTGGATCAATGGAACGTACGTTGAACTCGTGAAGGCCCAACAGAAGCGGCTGGTTAATGCCCTGCTAGATGCCGGGGTTCCGGTTCGTGGTCTTTGGCGGGATCTCGATTACAGTTCGATTGATAAGCGAATCACACAAGGGGATCGAGTATGAACGAAGAACAGATTGAACGGTTTCTAGCAGCACTGGAACGTATCGCGGAATGGCTCGAAAAACTGGAGGGCCACGCGGACATGATTACAGATTGCGTCTCTCGGGATGATAACGAAAACGCCTCGCTCGATGTGCGGACGGTGGACTGAAACACTAAAGGGGCTACCCGGTTGAGTAGCCCCTTTCCCTCCAGTCCGCTGGTTGGGTTCCGCCCGGTTCTTCGATGCCTTCTCCGGGTTTCGTGGTTGGTGGTTGTGATTAATGCCTCATGAAAGCTTCTTCGTCCACTTCAAAATCTTCTTCTTCGTCCTTCGGCTCCGGTAGCGCGGCGAGTTCCGGCAGACCTACGGGGATTAGCGGGCGGCATACGCTCTGCTCAATCGCTTTGAGGGCTGCGGCCTCCGTGCATGGCGTGATCCGATAAATCGATCCTGCGCCAACTAGGACGGATGCGGGCGGGATTGCTCCGCGTTTGATCGTCGTACCCTTCGGAACGAATCTGCCACTGATATAACCGTCATGGTCGGACACTCGGGAGTCTTCCGGTATTTCCGGCTGGTCGATTCGAAACAGAACGGCCGCTCCGAATACTTGGGTGGTCACTTGGCCAATGTGGGTGTTGTGGCCGTTGATCTCCACTTTCGCCCATCCGTTGAATTCGTTCTGTTTTTCGAGTTCCATTTGAAAACCATCCTACAACAGAAAAGCCCCGAACTCGGTTAAGAGCGCGGGGCCTTCTCGAATAGCCACTTCAACAAACCTGGAATACCTAAGAGTCTATCACTTCAGAGCTCCGAACATAATCGCGGACGATATCGCGAGAAGAGCAAAAATTCTCGATGCGTCCCATTTGGCGTCAGAAGCAGCGACAAAGGAGAATCCCACGAACACCCAGAACATTATGCACGTTAGCGCTTTAGCCATAATCGGAAGGTTTATGAAATCGTTCATCAGAATTCAACCCCCGGCCATTTTTCCATGAATAGGGCTTTGTTTTTCTCGCTGCTTCTCTGTCCTGTTGGGCTCCCTCGAAACGTGCTGGTCAACTTTGAGTGGTCAACGAAGCAGTAATCGTAAACGCCAACTTTCAACCCTTGGGCCTTCACTGATTGGCAGTAGTCGCGGTCTTCACCTCCATAGTCCAAACAGTACCTTTCGTCCAGCAGTCCGACACGTTCAATCGTTCGCCGGGGAATCAGGACGCAGACGAAAGCGAGCCAAGGCACCTCCCGTAATCCTGGCATGACTCCGGGGTGTCGATCGGCGCTCCACTGAAGCGGCTGGCCGGTTAGATTCGTGGTCGCTCCGATGATGCCGAACTCTGGGTGTGCTTCAGCCTCGCGTTGCATGGCGGTGAAGCCGGAGGGCGTTTCAAGCAGGGCGTCATCGTTCAATAGAATTACGTCGGTTTGATCATTATTGGGGTAATGGGTGGCTGCGAATATCCCGATGTTGCAATTTCGGGCGAAGTTGAACGGGCTCCATCCTGAAACCTTCTTCACGTTCGCCCACGTATCGAACGGGCCTACCAACCCGCTGTAACTTCGCTTTGGGTCGTTCCATTCGATTGGAAGCGTGAATTTTCCGGTATCGTCAACGACCAACACTTTTACGTCCGGCTCATGTTTTTGAATCGCTTCGATGCATGGCCCAAGGTTCCACATGTTTCGACTTGGGATTACTACCGTTAATCCGTTCATGATGGTTTTCTCGCAATCCATCCAGCAAACGCGGCGATTCCCATAAACAGTAGAAAGGTAGACGGATGCATTCCGCGGCTACGTCTGGCGCGTCGATGTGTTCGCATTTTACGGCGCGTTCGAGTCGGTATCATGCAATGGCCTGGTTGATCATGTCTGAAACAAACGATAGAACATCTTCCGGGTTCATGATAGCGGCCTCCATAACGTCGATCGTCAGGGCGGTTCCGATCAGAGACCAATGGACGGTGTTTCCCATTAGGCTGAAGCTGCCGGTAAAGCCTCCGATCGGGATCCCGGAGTTGGCGGCGTGGCCTTTGATTTTCGTCCACTTGTCCAGCGTGATCCCTGGAAAGGTTTTGGACGCTAAAGCTTTCGGGGCGGGGACGGCGGCGCGTTGCATCATTTTTTGGTCACCTGTTGTTGAAATAAAAGTATGTCTGAAACCTTTGTTTCCGGCGTGATAGTTAGGCCTTTGAGCAAGAATTCCAGATAGGTGCGGCGGTGGTTTCCATCCACGTCAGGGGCGCTGTCTGGGGCGTTTTTATCCACCCCCAAGTAGACGTTCACCATCTGACGGAGCGTCAACCCTTGTCCTGCAAATATTACTAATTGCCGTTCCAGGTCTTCCCATCCGTGCGTATCGGTGTCGATTGTGCCGATGTCGTCTTTGTGCGCCGGTCCTCCTGGGTGCTGCGAATGCGGGGAATGCCGCAAATTCCCCGGATTATGCCTTTTTGGGTCTGCGCCTTCGATTTTGCTGATCAGGTATGCAAGTTTCGTCATGGTTTCCTTGCCTGGTGTGAACTCGCCGTAGGAGCGATTCTTCTACGGCGGTTCACAACGAATGAGTTATTGCGGATTCACTTTTCGAGGTGGCCTTGCTGCTTGTCGAGGGCCGTCGTGAGCACCGTTTGGTCCTTGATGATGGCCTGGTCAATGGATATCTGCTCTGAAAGTAGAGCACTGATTCTCTTGTGGCCGGCGGAGAGATCCCCCAGTAACGTGTGCACCTGGGTAACGCTTGTCGGGTCGGTTGGAGGGAAGGGCGAAGCCTCCAGTTTCTTGGCTAGGTCGGATACGCTTACGGTTTCCGCGACTAGTCGGAAGTGGAGGGCTGCGGCTTTGTCGAGGTTTTTCCTTAGTGATTGCGTGGATGGTACAACATGGTCGGCGTGATTCTGTGCGAACTCTTTAGCGTTCATAGGAACCCATTCTAACGGGTTTGGGTGCAATGGGCGATCAGGAAGTATAAAGCCTTCTGTCCAACTTCCGGCACTGCAAACGAAATCGAAAAGAAGCGATGACAGGCTCACGGTGTTCCTTTTTTCTTCGCGAATCGCTTTGACGGCCTTGCGTGTCCACGTCTCGCCGAGAATTCCTGTTAGGTGAATTTTAAGTTTGCCGTCGACGGCGGCTCGTACCGCGTTGGCCTGAAGTTCCGCTCGGTTGTGACATTCAAGATCCTGAAATACGCCGGTAGCATACTGTCTGATTGTGGGAATGGAAAGTTTGAGGTTACTGGCAATTTTTTGGTACGGATAGCCGGCCAGCAAACCGATGTACACCTGATTCCAGCGTCGTGACGATCGAGAGCAGCGCATGAGGAATAATTCCCCCGAATAACGCATCGGGAGCACCGCGCCATCGGCAACGCCCAAATCGTAGGTAACCTACGTCGGGTCGCGACTGAGGGAGCTTTTTATGCGCGCGGCTCGGTTATTTGAACTTTCACGTCAACCGTAATCGGCTTGCCTGGTGTGGTCTGCATTACCGGAACGGAGTGAACAAAGCAGCCGGTTTCGGTTTCGAAGGTCCGTACCAGGGCTTGCAGGTCGGCTTTCAGTTGTGCGGAAAGGGCGCGTACTTCGTCAATCGTCTTCATGGGTGATTCTCCTTTTTCGTTTGTGGTCTACTGCCCGATGCTGTCTTCGTTTCGTGCTTTGAAGTATGCGCGGATTCCGTCACGCAAGCCGGGTTTGTTCTTGTTGAGCTGCAAAAGTCCCTGCATGTCTTTTCGCAGGTCGGCGTAGGGGTCGAAGCCGTTCTCTGTCAGGATGCGCCAACGGGTGTTGTATCCGCGGTTGGCTAGTGGTCCATGCCAAAAGTGAATCGCGTGAGATTCGACAAAGCCGATATTGCCGCGGAGTTCCTTAGCGCGTTCGGCCCAGTCCTGAATCGATTTCACGTACTGCGGGATCTGCTCGAATTTCATTTCCGGGTGAACGTCGTCACGAAGGGCAAGAGCAAAGGCCATGTGCCAATCCCCGGATCCAAGAATGCAGGTTTCGAGCAAACCTCCCAGTTTTTCGATGGCCGATCGACGGAAAGCCCAAGCTCCCCCGACGGCTCCCCGGTGTCCGTACGACTTCGGCACATTCATTTGGTTCAAGTGTTGCCAGACGAAGCCATGCATCTGGTTTTGCACTTTGTTGTCATGCGAAAGGTACGTCAGGTTCGTGAACATCTGAACCGCGTCATAGTGCTGCAACATGTGAACGGTTTCGAAGGCCCAATCCGGCCGGGTAAACAGAAAGTCGGCGTCAACGAAGGCTACATATTCCCAATCGGCCGGCAGATACGAGAGGGCCACGTTTCCGGCGTTTTCCTTGTACCAGAGTTCGCTTTCTGTCCTCAGTTGGATGTGGTTCGGATTCGTTGGACAGGTTACCTCGTGGTGCCGATCGCGGAGGGCTATTTCGACGGTGAACGGAATGCCTCCTGAATCGGTGACGTGCTTTTCGAATCCGTGATAGAGACGGTAGCGGCTCGCATACCTGTTCTGGTTGAAAATGACGGTCACGACGTAGAGCGGCGCTGAAACTGGCTGAACGTGAAGCGATCGCTGTGAGGGGTGGACGTTTAAACGCTCTGAAAGATGATCTTCAGGCTTGATGTACTTCATTCGGTTCCTTTCCCGGTTGGTGTGAACTCGCCGTAAGGCGTAACCGGGAAAGGCTATGGGCTGGTGAGACCCTACGCTTTACGGCGGTCCACAACGAATGAGTATGACAGGTCTTCTTTACTTCGTGAGGTGTTCTTGCTGCTTTTCCAAAGCGGTAATGAGTACCGTTTCGTCTTTGATGATCGATTCGAACGTGGAGATTTGCTCGGACAGGTTCGCGGCGATTCGCTTGTGAGCGGCGGCGAGTTCGCCTATCATTCGGTGAACTTCCGTTACGCTTGTAGGGTCCGTTGGCGGGAACGGAAAAGCCTCCAGTTTGGTAACCAGGTCGGCCATCTGGACGGTTTCGGCTACCATCCGATTGTGAAGGAGGGCTCCCTTGTCGAGTTTCTTCCTTAGCGATGCCGCGGCGGGCAAAACATGCTCTGCATGGGTCTGAGAGAAAGCTTTTGTATTCATAGAAACCCATTCTAATGGACCTTGGTAGAAGGGGATAGCCGGGAAGCCAAAGCCCTGGCTCCAGTTCCCGGCACTCGAAAAGAAATCGAAAAGGAGTGACGATAGGCTCATTTGCTTGCCTTAACGGGGTTTGAAGCAGCGGGCGATGTGAGAGGAAAGCTCAAAGGGTATCTTGGCTCTTTCGAGTCTCTTGGTGCTGCTGAACGATTCTTTTGGGCGATGAGTGACTAGGGGCATTAACGCCGGTACGTCGCCCCAAAGATAAAAGCTTCCTGAATGCCAACGGGCGCGGCCTAACCAGTTTTGAGCCATGCGGACGTTTTCAAGCACAATCGGACAGCACGCCTCTCTTGCCAGTCGATAGCATGCCTCGACTATTGAAAGGTCTGGCTCTGGAGGATTTCTGGCTCTCGTCCACGGCATCTGATGCCGGGAGAATTGCTCACATGGAGGTGACGCCACAATAACAGCCGGCTGTGCAAAGGTCAGGCGCTCTGTCCAGTCAACTTTGCGTACGTCCTGCTGCCAGAATTCGCCGGGGTACGATGGCTGCGCTTCGATGTCGTATCCGATGCATCGGTAACCCTCGGACAGAAACCCTTCGGTCCATCCTCCTAATCCGCAACAGAGATCATAAACAAGGGGTTCGGTTAGGCTCACTTCTGCGATTTCTCCACGGCTCCCGCGGCATACTTCGCCCACATTGGCGCTACGTACCCTTTGGTCCGGTGCTCGATGTCTACCACTAGATTTGCTTTGCAGTGAGGGCAAACCGTTTCAGATTCGCCCTTTACCTGCTTCCCGCATTCGCAGATGAAAACGTAGACACTCATCGGCTTCTCCCAAAAAACCACAAGCGATGGTTTCCAGGAACAATCGCCGTAATGCCTGGTGATTTCACTGATTCTGAAGGGCTGACATAAGAGGTGGCAGCATAGCAGTATGCAATGCCGGCTGAAACCTTCGTATCGGTGAAGGTTTTGGTTATGATCGGCGCCGCGTTCAGTTTGGCAAATAGTGAAGCACTTGAACATGCTCCAGCAGCCTTGTAAACGTTGTAGGTGGTGCCGGCCGGGTTGATGGCGTCCTGCCAGTTTAGGGTTACGCTGTGCTGGGGCGGGCGGGCGATCAGCGGCGCGGCGAAAAGGATCATGCAGAGTAGGGCTTTTTTCATAGTTGCT
>Ga0105238_10005763_pt1 | contig 12259 bp, 12 predicted proteins | sample KBSC34metaG_FD_81526 | JGI IMG/M metagenome (GOLD analysis project Ga0105238, IMG submission 81526) | Corn rhizosphere microbial communities from Kellogg Biological Station, Michigan, USA - KBS C3-4 metaG | ecosystem: Host-associated > Plants > Roots > Rhizosphere > Soil | place: Michigan, USA... | reverse complement strand
GGAACGGCTACGGCGTCATCACCCAGATGATCCCGGACATGGGCTGGCACTTCATGAACCCGAAGATCACGACCTTCGACATCGCGAAGCCGCCGATCCTCGTCTACGGCAAGCGGGGCTCGAACTGGCAGCTCGTGGCCTTCGAGTGGGTGTTCCCGAAGAAGCCGGCCAAGGCGCCACTGCCCGGCGCGACGTACGGCTCGTTCGGAGCGGCGTGTCACTACAAGGACGGGACGTTCGCGTTCCAGGCGAGCCAGGAGTCGTGCGCCACGAAGAGCCCGCAAACGGGGTCGGCGTTCAACTTCTGGCACCCCGATCTGGTCACGATGCACGTCTGGGCGTGGTATCCGAATCCGAGCGGCGTCTTCTCCGGGATGAACCCGCTCATGCGCCCTTTCAACGGGGGGTAGGCGCTCCGGCCGGCCTCTGCCGGCTCCCGGTTCGCTGAGCGGTGAAGGTGCGGGCGGCGACTGCCGCCCGCACTGTGTCGCCGAGCCCTAGACGAGCTTCTGGTTGTGCCACTTGCGGTAGATCGCGTTCGCCCTGGCGGCGAACGCCGACACCGCCTCGGCGGGCGTCGACTTGCCCTGCGCGACCGTGGCGAACATCTGCGGGATCAGGAACGTGTTGTAGATCTCGTCCATCACCGGCGTCGTGTTGCCCGGGTAGCCGGGGTTCGTCGTGTACTTCTCCGCGATCGTCGTCAGGACCGCGTACTTGCCCCTCGGCTTGTGCGGGTCCTGCGAGGCGATCCTGCGGATCTCCTTGAACCCGCCCTTGATCGAGCCCGTCCAGGGCGGGAAGTTGTAGTACTTCGAACGGATGAAGTGGTCGCGGTAGTTGAGCATCTGGTCGACGGCGTACTTCTGCGCGGCTTCCTTGTTCTTCGCGAACTTCCAGATCAGGTAGGTGCCCATCACGTGCTCGTTGCCCATGCGCATGGCAGGGCCGCGCGGGATCGAGGCGAGCCAGGTGTCGTCTGACAGCGCCTGGTTTCCCGCGTCCTCGGCCGACCGGGCGATCGAGATCGCGTTGAGGGCGACGGAGAGCCGACCGGCGAGGAACGCCTGGTTGTTCGATGCGGCGGTCCAGGCGAAGACCTCGTCCGACATGCCGTTCCGGTAGATCTCGCGCATCACCTGGAGTGCCTGGATCGCACCCTGGCGGTTCTTGCCCTGGCCGATGACGACCCGGTTCTGCTCGTCCTGGATGAAGCCGCCGTAGCAGTAGAGGAGTGACGTGAGCAGCATGTTCGAGTCGATCTCGTTCGACATGCCGAGGCCGACCGGGTGCCCGATCTGCTTCAGCTTCGGTGCTCCCCGTCGCACGTCGTCCCAGGTCTGGAGGCTCACACCCGCCTCCTGCAGGAGGCTCTTCCGATACTGGACCGGATCCGGCGCGTATCCCTCGGGGAAGCCGTAGAACTGCTTCGTCTTCGGGTTGTACGTGCTCTTCCGCGCGACCGCCGTCATCCGGCCGACCTTCTTCGACACCTCCTGGACGAGGTCGGTGACCGGGATCGCCTGCTTCTGGAACGTCGACGGTGGCGAGATGAACCAGAACAGGTCGTGCCCGCTCTGAGCGGCGACCTCCGCGGCGCCTGTCGAGTAGAGCAGCGCGTTGTTGATGTGGTCGATCTTGACCTCGACGTCGTTCGCCTCGCCCCACTGCTTCGCGTACGTCCCGTCGAGCCACTTGTCGTAGTCGGGGACGAAATGCGCCCACGTCATGATCTTGAGCTCGCCCGAGAGCTGTCTGTGGGCGAACTGCAGGGGGCCGTAGGGCGCGGCAAAGGCCCTTTCGGCCAAGCCTCCGAACATGCTCACGGCGAAGGCGGCGGCGCTGCCTCGCTTGAGCAGGTCTCCGCGGGTGAGTGCCGAGCTCGCAGATGCGACTTCTTCGGCTACGTCTGCCACGAGTGCTCCTCCTTTCGGGCTTACGATTGTCTAGCGGAACGCCCCTCCTGTAAAGCCCTTGATGAACCTGTCGAGGAAGGCGTTGTAGAGGAGCGCGAGCGGGATCGCCGGGATCAGCGTCGCCGCCATCAGCGACTGCCAGAAGAAGACGTCGCCGCGGATCAGGTCGTTGGGGATGCCCGCGGAGACCGTCCGCTGCTCGGAGCTCGAGATGAACGTGAACGCGTAGATGAACTCGTTCACACAGAGCGAGAAGGCGAAGATGACGACGGTCAGGATCCCGGGGAGCGAGACGGGAAGCACGATCAGCCGGAGCGCCTTCAGGCGCGACGCGCCGTCCATCAGCGCCGCCTCCTCGAGCTCGGGCGGGATCGTCTTGAAGAACCCCATCAGGAGCCAGGTCGCGAACGGCACGGTGAACGACGGGTAGACGAGGATCAAGGCCCAGAGCGAGTCCTTCAGCCCGAGCTGGGACACGAGTCGCGAGAGCGGCAGGAAGAGGAGCGTCGGTGGGATCAGGTAGACGAGGAAGATGCCGACGCCGGCGCCCTGGCCCCAGCCGCCAGCCAGCCGCGCGAGCGCGTACCCGGCGGGCATGGCGAGGAGCAGCGTGATGACGACGACGGCGCCGCCGACGATCGCGGTGTTCAGGAGCCACGTCGGGTAGTTGGTCTCCTCGAACAGGAACCGCACGTGATCGAGCGTCGCGTAGTTCCAGAAGTCCCAGTGGAGATGCCCCGCGAGGTCGTTGTAGGTGTACGGCGAGTGCTCGACGTTCGCGAGGTCGAGGTTCGTCTTGAACATCGTGATGAGCGCGAAGAAGAACGGGAACCCGAGGACGATCGCGAACGGCACGACGACGAGATAGGTGACGATCGTCTGCCGCCTCGTCATCAGCTCACCTGTGCCCGCCGGGCGAAGAACAGCATCAGGATCGTCACGAGCACGAGCAGCGGGAAGAGGAACAGCGAGATTGCGGCGCCCGCGCCGAGCGATCCCGAGTCGATCCCGACCGCGTAGGCCCAGGTGGGCAGCACCTGAGTGGAGTTGAACGGCCCCCCGTGGGTGAGGAGGTAGACGACCGCGAAGTCCACCGCCGTGAACACGATCCCGAAGAGCACCGCGACGAGAGCGATCGGGAGCTGAAGCGGCAGGTCGACGTACCAGAGCTTCTTGAAGCCGGTCGCGCCGTCGATCCGCGACGCGTCCTCGACCTCGGTCGGGATCGACGAGCGGCCGGCGATGAAGATGACGACGGCGAAGGGCAGGATCCGCCACGCGTGCACGAGCGTGATCGCGACCAGCGCGAGGTTCGGGCGGCCGAGCCACTGCAGCGGCACCTGCGCGCCGTCCTCGATGTGCACCGCGCCGAGCAGCCAGACGAGGGCGTGATCCACGTGCAGCCGCGCGAGCGTCCAGTTGAGCACGCTGTAGAGCGAGTCGAGGAGCCAGAGCCAGGTGATCGTCGAGAGCACCACCGGGGCCGCCCAGGGCAGCACGACGAGGAAGCGGATGATCCACTTGCCGCGGAAGTCGCGGACGAGGAAGTTCGAGAGGACGGCCGCCCCGACGACGACGATGGCCTGCGAGGCGAGCGTGAAGATCAGCGTGTTGCGGAGCGCGCGCCGGAAGTTCTCGTCGTGCCAGGCGTTGGTGAAGTTGTCGAAGCCGACCCAGTGGCCGGAAAGCGAGCCGCCGATCGCGTCGGTGAAGCTGAGGTAGATCGCCCAGACGAACGGGACGCCGACGACGAGCGCCATGAACACGACCGCGGGGGCGATGAGGAGCGGCGCGAGGACGCGGCGGCTCTCGAGAGCATGCCGCCACCGCCGTCCGACCGGTCTCGAGCGCGCAGCGTGCGCTTCCATGGGAACCGGCCGATCCTAGTAGATTCTATGTCCGGAGACGGACGTGGCCGAGATCACGCTCGAAAGCCTTACGAAGGTCTATCCCGACGGCACGCACGCCGTCACCGACCTCGACCTCGAGGTGGGGACCGGCGAGTTCGTCGTCTTCGTCGGCCCATCGGGCTGCGGCAAGACGACCGCGCTCCGGATGATCGCCGGGCTCGAGACGATCACCTCGGGGCAGGTCGTGCTCGACGGCCAGGTGATCAACGACCTGCCGCCGAAGGACCGCGACATCGCGATGGTGTTCCAGAACTACGCGCTCTACCCGCACATGAACGCGGCGAAGAACATGGGCTTCCCGCTCAAGATGCGCGGGCTGCCGCAGCGTGAGATCGACACACGCGTGACCGAGGCGGCACGTGTCCTCGGCCTCTCGGACACGCTGCACAAGAAGCCACGGACGCTCTCGGGCGGGCAGCGGCAGCGAGTCGCCATGGGGCGCGCGATCGTCCGCAACCCGCAGGCGTTCCTGATGGACGAGCCGCTCTCGAACCTCGACGCGAAGCTGCGCGTCGAGATGCGCGCGGAGATCTCCCGCATCCAGCGCGATCTCGGCGTGACGACGATCTACGTCACCCACGACCAGACCGAGGCGCTGACGATGGGCGACCGGGTCGCCGTGATGCGGAACGGCGTCCTCCAGCAGGTCGCCGTCCCGAAGGAGCTCTACGCCCGGCCGCGCAACCTGTTCGTCGCGGAGTTCATCGGGTCGCCCGCGATGAACCTCGTGACGGCCGACCTCGAGCGAAGCGACGGCGACGTCCGGGCCGCATTCGGCTCCCATCGCCTCCGCCTCGATCCAGCGACGCTCGAGCGGCATCCGGGCCTGTCGGGCTACGAGGGCCGGAAGATCGTGCTCGGGATCCGGCCCGAGGACATCGAGGACGCCGCTGTGCTGGGTGAGACCGACTCGGAGCGCGTCATCTCGGTCGTGTGCGACATCCGCGAGGACATGGGCTCCGAGGTGGTCGTGCGCTTCAACGTGGACGCCGATCGCGCCGCGACGCGGGAGGTCGTGGAGGCGCTTGCCGTGGAGGATGCCGAGGACGAGGAGACCCGCCTCGCGGCGGAGCGGGCACGCGGCCAGGGTGTGGTGTTCGTCGCGCGGCTCGACCGCACGACCGAGGCGCGCGAGCGGCAGCCGCTCGCGGTGCAGGTGGATGTGGCCCAGCTCCACTTCTTCGACCCCGAGACCGGTGCCCGAATCGGCGAGAGCGACGGTGCGTAGAGTGTCCGCACGATGAGGGCGGCGCAGATTCACGTGGTCGGGGAGCTGCCGGCGGTCGGCGACACCGAGGAGCCGTCGGGCGACGACGTCGTCGAGGTGATCGCAGCGCCTGTCAACCCGATCGACCTCGCCGTCTCCCGGGGCATCCTGGCGACGGGTCATCCGCCGCTTCCGTATGTCCCGGGCTGCGAGGGAGTCGGCCGGACGGCTGACGGCAAGGTCGTGTGGGTGTTCGGCGGCGGCCTCGGCCGCACGGCGAACGGCGCCATGGCCGAACGGGTCGCGATCGGCGACTCGATGGCGATCTCCGTGCCGGACGGCGCCGATCCCGCGGTCGCGGCGGGCCTCGGCATCGCCGGGCTCGCCGGCTGGCTGCCGCTCGCGTGGCGGGCGCCGTTGCAGGGCGGCGAGAACGTGCTCGTGCTCGGCGCGACCGGCGCGGTCGGGCTCGTCGCGGTGCAGACGGCGAAGCTGCTCGGCGCGGCGCGGGTCGTCGCCGCCGGCCGGAGCGCCGAGGGCCTCGAGCGTGCCGCCTCACTCGGCGCCGACGCCACCGTCCGGCTCGACGCCGACGATCTCGTTGCGGCATTCAAGGACGCGTTCGGGGGTGAGGGGCCGAGCTACGTGTTCGACCCTGTCTGGGGTCACCGGTCGCCGCAGCGATCCAGGCCGCGGTCCCGCGCGCGACGATCGTCAACCTCGGCCAGTCGGCAGGCGCGACCGCCGAGCTGGCATCGGCCGCGGTGCGGTTCAAGAACCTCTCGATCCTGGGCCACACGAACTTCGCCGTGCCCGAGGACGAGCTCACCGAGCACTACCACCGCCTCGTCGGGCACGTGACCGCCGGCGAGATCGCCTTCGACGTGGACCGGATCCCGCTCGACGACGTCGCGTCCGCGTGGCAGCGCCAGGCCGAGGGCGCCGGCGGCACGAAGCTCGTGCTCGTGCCGTAGCGGCGTCGTCAGGCGCCCGGTGTCGGTCCTCGGTCCGACATCTGCTCCTCCGGAACCGCTTGCGGAGGTGTCCGACTGAAGTCGGACACCAGCTGCTCGACGTCGACGTCCTCGCCCACCACGATCCACGCGCGGCGCGCCTCGTCGTGGAAGTTGAAGCCGAACGGAGCGCCCTCCGGTAGGCGGGAGGGCATCGCGGCAACGATCTCCATCAGATGCTCGTACGGCACGTCGACACGCTTCCTCGGGCGGAGGTCGAGCGGCTCTGGCTCGCCAGGAGGTGTCGCAAACCCAGCAAAGGCGAGGCGAGTCGCGAGCGCGAAGCGGTCGACGCCGAGGCGATGGAGGAGCCAGGAGCCGAGGCCTGCGTGCCAGAGCAGCGCCGCCAGGAGGTCGCCAGAGGCCGACGCCTCGCCGCGCGCGAGTGCGAGGCCGTCGGCCCGGCCCAGCGTCGAGTACATCGCCGGCGTCGGGGACGGCGAGCCGGCTACGCCGCGCTCGGCCGGCGGGTCGGAGCGCTCGACCCCTGCGACGATCGACTGCTCGAGACGCTCCGGCGTCGCGCCCGCGGCGCGGAGCGCCTCCCCCGTACGACCGTCCTGGCGCGACAACGCGAGCAGCAGGTGCTCCTCGCCGACCCAGTGGTGACCGAGTCGCCTCGCCTCGTCGAAGGCGCGGGTGTAACCGGTGTCGGACTTCAGTCCGACACCTCCGCCCGCCGAAACGCGCTGCCCGCACGGAGGTGTCCGACTGAAGTCGGACACCGGGGGCGCAGCCTCACGCCGTCGCAGCAGCCGGGTGCAGCTCCTCGCCGAACTTCGCCCGCTCGACGAACTCGCCGAAGCCCGGCTCGACCTTGAGCTCGCCGTCGTCGACGACGACGGTGCCGCGGACGAGGACGGTGTCGACGTCGCCCGACACCTCGGTGCCCTCGTAGAGGTTGTAGTCCGTCTTCGAGTGCTGGTCGGCGACGGTGATCGTCTTCCGCTTGGAGGGGTCGAAGATCACGAGGTCGGCGTCCGAGCCGGGGGCGATCGTGCCCTTGCGCGGGTAGAGGCCGAACAGCTTGGCGGGGTTCGTGCACAGGAGCTCGACCATCCGGTTGAGTGTGATCCGGCCCTCGCCGACGCCGAAGTGGTGGATCATGTGGAGGCGGTTCTCGAGGCCCGGCCCGCCGTTCGGGATCTTCGAGAAGTCGTCGCGGCCCATCGACTTCTGCCCGTCCCAGAGGAACGCGCAATGGTCGGTCGAGATCGCCGAGAGGACGTCCGTCCGCACGGCGTTCCAGAGCGCGTCCTGGTTCGCCTTGTCGCGCGGCGGCGGCGTGTAGACGTACTTGGCGCCCTCGAAGTCCGGCCGCTCGAGGAACGTGGTGTCGATAAAGAAGTACTGCGTGCACGTCTCGCCCCAGACGTCCCAGCCCTTCTCGCGGGCGAGCATGATCGGCTCGACCGACTCCTTGCACGAGACGTGGACGACGTACAGCGGGCAGCCCGCGACGCGCGCGAGCTGGATCGCCCGGTTGGTCGCCTCGCCCTCGGTCTCGGGCGGTCGCGTCAGCGCGTGGTAGACGGGCGCCGTGTTGCCGGCGGCGAGCGCTTCCTTGACGAGCACGTCGATGGCGTCGCCGTTCTCGGCGTGCACCATCACGAGCGCGCCGGTTTTCGCGGCCACCTCCATCGTGCGGAAAAGCGTCTCGTCGTCGACCATCAGCGCGCCCTTGTAGGCCATGAAGAGCTTGTAGGACGTCACCCCCCGGTCGGGCAACGTCGCGAGCTCCTCGAGGCGACCCGGCTCGGAGAGGTCGGTCACGGCGATGTGGTAGCCCATGTCGATGATCGCCTTGCCGTCGCGCTTGGCGTGCCAGTCCGAGAGCGCGTCGGCGAAGCTCTGGCCCTGCCCCTGGATGCAGAAGTCGACGTGGCAGGTCGTGCCGCCGAACGCGGCGGCCGTGTGACCCGACGTGACGTCGTCGATCGTCGTCGTGCCGCCGAACGGCATGTCGAGGTGCGTGTGCGGGTCGACGAGACCGGGAAGCACGAGCTTCCCGGTCGCGTCGATGACCGTGTCGGCGGTCACGTCGAGTGACTCGCCGAGCAGGGAGATCCGCTCGCCGTCGACGAAGACGTCGCCGACGTAGTCGTCGGCCGCCGTGACGATACGGCCGCCCTTGATCAGTACGGACATCGCGGATCTCCCTTCTCGGTCGCTTCTTCTACTTCCCGCCCACGGTGACCTTGACGGTCGCCTTCTTCCACGAGGCGCCGGTGACGTTCACCTTCTCCTTCTTCAGCTGCGCGACCGCCTTCGCGGCGTACGCGTAGTTCGTCGCGCCTTTCGGAAGGCTCTTGATCACGCCGTACGTCCGCGCGATCTTCGCCGTCTGCGCGACCGCGCCGGGCGGCGGCAGGCCGATGCCCCTTGGGCTCGGCCACGTGATCGCGTTGATCTCGTTCATCATCCACGTCTGGTGGCCCTTGCCGAGGAGCGAGCCGTTCTTCAGCACGAAGTTGACGCACTCGGCCATGTGGTCGCGGCAGTAGATCCAGCCCTGGAACGAGGCCTTGAGGAACTTCACCGCCGTCTCCTGGTTCGCCTTGTCGGCGATCCAGTCGTCGCGGACGAAGACGTTGTCCTCGAGCATGCCCGTCCCTACCTTCGGGTCGGACATCTTGAAGACGTTCAGGTCCTTCATGGTGTAGAGCTTGCCCGTCTTCGGGTTCTTCGTCTCGAGCACCTGCGCCAGCTCGTTGTAGGTCATCGCGGCAGCCGCGTCGACCTGGCGCTTGAGGAACAGCTGCATGTCGAACGGCTGGTTGACGATCGTCACGTCGCTCGAGTTCTTCGGGTCGATCCCGTTCTTGTTCAGGGCGGCGAAGAGCTCCGGCTCGTTGCCGCAGCACCAGACCCCGACCTTCTTGCCCTGCATCTTCTTGATCGTGTTGATCCCGGTGTCACGCCACGTGAGCTCGGTCATCCCCGAGCGGGCGAACACCTGGGCGATCGAGACGAGGTTGGATCCCTTCTCGCGCGTGGCGAACAGGTTCGGGAGCCAGTCGATCCCGAACTCGGCCCGCTTGCCCGCGACGACGGTCTCGGGCGTGATGCTCGGTCCCCCGACCTTGATCGTGACGTCGAGCCCGGCCTTGTCGTAGTAGCCCTTCTCGAGCGCCGCGTAGTAGCCCGCGAACTGCGCCTGCGTGACCCACTTGAGCTGCAGGGTGACCTTCGTCGCCGCCTTCTTCTCGGGGGCGGCCGCCGCGACGGCGACCCAGGTCGCGAACGCCGTACACGCGAGCACGGCCACCGCCATGACCCACTTCTTTCTCAATTCACCCTCCTCGGGTTTCGTGCGACCCCGTCGGCCGCGTGGTTGCCATTCTGGACCTCCGTCACTCGCCGCGAAAGCCGCGTCGTGAGGGATGCCAGCTCGTCGTCAGGCGCTCGGCGAGCGCGACCGCGGCGTAGAACGCGATCCCGAACGCGCTCGCGAGCGCGATGCCCGCCCAGGCGCGCGGGAAGTCGAAGAGCTGCGTGTCGTTCAGGATGCTCACGCCGAGCGCGTTCGTCGGGCCCCCGAAGTACTCGCCCACGATCGCGCCGATCATCGAGAGGACCGCGGCGACCTTGAGGCCCGTGAACATGAAGGGCAGCGACGTCGGGATCCGCACCTCGCGGAAGACGGAGACGTTCCCCGCCGCGTACGAGCGCATCAGCTCGATCGCGCGCGGGTTCACCGAGGTCAGCCCGCGCAACGTGTTCACCATCACGGGGAAGAAGCAGAGGACAGACGCGATCGCCATCTTCGAGAAGGGGTTCAGAAGCCCGAACCAGTTGTTCGTGATCGGCGCGAAGGCGATGATCGGCACGGCGTTCGCCGCGACGGCGAACGGGATCAGCGCGAGCCCGACCGTCCGGAACCGCGCGAGCACGAGCGCGAAGAGGATGCCGAGCCCCGAGCCGAGCGCGAAGCCGCCGAGTGCCTCCTTGAACGTGTAGAGCCCGTAGTCCCACAGCGTGCTCTTGTCGTCCCAGAACGCCTGGGCGATGTCGGACGGCTTCGGCAGCAGGAACGTCTGGACGTCGAACAGCGTCGTCAGGCCCTGCCAGAGCCCGATGCCGAGTAGGAAGATGACGATGGCCGGGACCCAGTCGCGCAGCCGCGTCCCGATCTCCCGCGAGAGTCCCGGCGGAATCGGCTCGACGACCGTGCTGCTCAGAAGAGCTCCTCCACCGCCGCCGAGCGACCGTCCGCTGCGTCGCCGTGGCCGGCTGCCAGCGCCTCGCGCACCGCGGTGACGAGCTCGAAGAACCTCGCGTCCTCGCGCGTCTCTCCGCTGCGGGGCTGCGGCAGGTCGACGTCGATCGTCGCGGCGATGCGACCCGGCCGCGCGGACATGACGACGACGCGCGTCGAGAGGAACACCGCCTCCGGGATCGAGTGCGTCACGAACACGACGGTCGAGCCCGACTTCTCCCAGATCCGCAGGAGCTCCATGTTGAGCCGCTCCCGGGTCATCTCGTCCAGGGCGCCGAACGGCTCGTCCATCAGCAGCAGCGCCGGGTCGAAGGAGAGTGCACGTGCGATCGAGACGCGCTGCTGCATCCCGCCGGAAAGCTGCCACGGGCGGCTCGACTCGAAGCCGGTGAGCTCGACGAGCTCGAGCATCTCCCGGACGCGCTCCTTGCGCTTCGCCCGATCCCAGCCGAGGAGCTCGAGGGGGAGCGCGACGTTCCGCTGCACGGTGCGCCAGTCGTAGAGCACCGCGTCCTGGAACACGATTCCGTAGTCGTGATCAACACGCGCCTGGTGGGCCGTCTTGCCGTTCACGCTGAGGCTCCCCGACGTCGGCTCGACGAGGTCCCCGATGATCCGGAGCAACGTCGACTTCCCGCATCCCGAGGGCCCGATCAGCGAGATGAACTCGCCCGGTGCGATCGCGAGGTCGATGTCCTGCAGCGCGGTCACGCCCGTGCGGAAGGACTTCGTGAGCCCCTGGATCTCCACGACGCTCTGAGCTGTGCTCATGCGAAGTTCTCCGGTGCGCGACGCAGGATCAGCCGCTCTGCGAGTGCGACAGCGCCGAACAGCACGAGGCCGAGCACCGCGCAGACGATGTTCGTCGCCCACAGGAACGTCGGCTGGAGGGAGTAGTACTGGTTGAAGTTGACGATCGCGCCGCCGAGCCCGTCCTGGATCGACGCGGGCGTCTCGCCGATGATCGCGCCGATCACGGCCGCCGTGGCCGAGATCTTCAGCGCGGTGAAGAGGTACGGCAGCGACGCCGGGACGCGCAGGCGCCAGAGGATGCTCCAGCGGCTCGACGCGTAGGACTCCATCAGCTCGAACGCGCGCGGGTCGGCGGACTGCAGGCCGCGCAGCGCATTGATCGCGACCGGGAAGAAGGTGAGGTAGGCGGCGAGAATCGCGACCGCCTTCCAGCCCTCGACGCCCTTCGAGCCGAGCCCGATGACAACCATCGGCGCGATCGCGAGGATCGGCACCGTCTGTGAGGCGACGATGTACGGCAGAAAGCCGCGCTCGAGCAGCCGCGAGTGGACGAGCACGACCGCTATGGCGAAGCCGATGACCGCCCCGAGGACGAACCCTGCGATCGCCTCCTTCGCCGTGAACCACGCCGCGTCGAGGAGCGGGTGGATGAGCGCCGGGCCGCCGGTCGTCACCGGCTCGCCGAACGCCGCGAAGATGTCCCAGAGGTTGGGCATCGTCGTGTCGTCGACGAGGAACGGCCACGTCCAGCCGGTCGTCTCCCAGAGCCACTTGTAGCCCTGCCAGAGCGCACAGAGGGCGAGAATCACGATCGCGTAGGTCGCGAGCTTCGAGAAGACCGGGACTACCTTCCACTCGCGCTGCTCGACCGTCGCCGTCGCCATGTTCGGGGGCATTCCAGCACACGCCGATCGCGGCTACCGCGTTAAGCTCGCCTCATGCCGCTCGACCCCGCGCGCGTCGTCACCCGGCTCCGGGAGCTTCGTTCGCTGACGGGAGACGAGGACGGCGAGCAGCGTGTCGCGTGGACGGAGACCTGGGCGAAGGGGCGCGCATGGCTCGCCGAGTCGCTGGCCGACCTGCCGCTCGAGGTCGAGCGCGACGCGGCCGGGAACGACTGGTACACGCTGCAGGGCGACTCCGACCGGGCCGTCCTGATCGGAGGTCACATGGACTCCGTCCCGAACGGCGGCTGGCTCGACGGCTGCCTCAACGTCCTCGCCGGCGCCGAGGTGCTGCGC
>Ga0105238_10005761_pt1 | contig 12262 bp, 12 predicted proteins | sample KBSC34metaG_FD_81526 | JGI IMG/M metagenome (GOLD analysis project Ga0105238, IMG submission 81526) | Corn rhizosphere microbial communities from Kellogg Biological Station, Michigan, USA - KBS C3-4 metaG | ecosystem: Host-associated > Plants > Roots > Rhizosphere > Soil | place: Michigan, USA... | reverse complement strand
GGACGCGGATGGCGCGGTTCAAGGCGCCGAAGTCGGTGATCTTCGGGCCGCTCCCGAAGACCTCGACGGGGAAGATCCAGAAATTCCTGCTCCGCGAGAAGGCGAAGAGCACTGCCGCGATCGAGTGACGCGGGCAGGCAACCGTGAGTGATGCGAGCAGGAAATTGTCCGCAGATAAACGCAGGTAAACGCAGATGAAAAGGCAAGAAGAAAAAATGAACCTGGAATCGAATGCGCATCTCCAATCCTTCCGTTCTCATCGCCTTCATCTGCGTTTATCTGCGTTTATCTGCGGACCAATCGCCTTTCGCCCGCGATGAGCACGATGCGCGAAGGATCGGTCCTGTGCCTGGATCCCCACGGGTTCCACCGCATGCGCTACACCGAGTGGGGGGATCCGCGGAATCCGCGCGTGCTCCTCTGCGTCCATGGCCTCACGCGGAACGGCCGCGACTTCGACTACCTCGCCGAGCGGCTCGCGGACGCCTATCGCGTGGTCTGCCCGGACGTGGCGGGCCGCGGGAAGAGCGAGTGGCTGCGCGAGCCGCGGGACTACACGTACACGGTCTACTGCAACGACATGACGACGCTCATGGCCGCGCTCCATGCCGAGACGCTCGACTGGCTGGGCACCTCCATGGGCGGCATCCTCGGGATGATCCTCGCGAGCGTCCCGGGCTCGCCCATCCGGAAGCTGGTGATGAACGACGTGGGATCGGTGGTCCCCAAGGCCGCGCTGGTGCGCCTCGCGCAGTACGTGGGCAAGGAGCCATCGTTCGCGACGCTCGAGGAGTTCGAGGCTTCGATGCGCGCGTTCTCCCCGTTCGGCGAGCTCACGGCCGAGCAATGGCGCCACCTCGCGATCAACGTCGCGAAGCAGGACGAGACGGGCCGCTGGCGGCCGCGCTACGACCCGGGCATCGGCATCAACTTCGGCGATGCGATCGCCGCCGACGTGGACCTGCGCTCGTACTGGAATGCCGTCCACGGCCCGGTGCTCGTGGTGCGCGGCGAGGAGTCGGACCTCCTGCTCCCGGAGACCCTCGAGGAGATGCGCCGGCGCCCGCACACGGAGACGTACGTGATCCCGCGCACCGGCCACGCTCCGATGCTGATGAACGACACGCAGGTGCACGCCGTGCGCCGCTTCCTCCTCGGCTGAGGCCATGCCGGCGACCGGCGGCCGCTATGACGCGGTGGTGGTCGGCGCCGGGCACAATGGCCTCGTCTGCGCCTGCTACCTCGCCGCGCGCGGGCTGAAGGTGTGCATGCTCGAGCGGCGCGCCGTGGCGGGCGGCGCCGCGGTGACGGAGGAGTTCCATCCCGGATTCCGGAACTCGACCGCGAGCTACACGGTGAGCCTCCTCCACCCCAAGGTGATCCGCGACCTGCGCCTCGCCGAGCATGGACTCCGGATCGTCGAGCGGCCGTTCGCGAATTTCCTGCCGCTGCCCGACGGTGCATACCTCAAGGTGGGCGGCGGCATCGAGGCCACCCAGCGCGAGGTCGCGCGATTCTCGCGCCGCGACGCGGAGCGGCTCCCGGAGTACTACCGGCGCCTGGACGTGGTGGCGGACGTGTTGCGCGAGCTGCTGCTGGAGACGCCGCCCAACGCGGGCGGCGGCATCTCGGAGCTCCTCCCGGCGTGGAAATCGGCGCGCGCGCTCCGGCGGCTTCCCCTGGCGGCCCAGCGCGACGTGCTCGACCTCTTCACGATCTCCGCGGCCGAATGGCTGGACCGCTGGTTCGAGTCCGATCCCATCAAGGCGTGCTTCGGTTTCGACAGCGTGGTCGGCAACTTCGCGAGCCCCTACGCACCCGGGACCGCCTACGTGCTGCTGCATCACGTCTTCGGCGAGGTGAACGGAAAGAAGGGCGCCTGGGGGCACGCCATCGGCGGCATGGGGGCGATCACCCGGGCGATGCGGCGCGAGGCCGAGGCGAGGGGCGTCGAGATCCGCACGGGCGCGGCGGTCGAGCGCATCGTCGTCGCCGCCGGGCGTGCGAGCGGCGTCGTGCTGGCGGACGGCACGCAGATCACCGCGAAGCACGTGGTCTCCAACGCGCATCCGCGCTGGCTCCTCGGCGCGCTTCCGGACGTCGCGGGCGAGTGGCGCGAGGCGTTCGGGAACTACCGTTCCGAGTCCGCGACCTTTCGCATGAACGTGGCGCTCGCGGAGCTTCCCGATTTCGCGAGCCTTCCCGGACGCGAGGCGGCCGACCACCACCGCTCCGGCATCATCATGGCGCCGTCGCTCGCGTTCATGGACCGGGCCTGGGCGAGCGCGAACGCCCGGGGCTGGTCCGGGGAGCCGATCGTCGAGATGCTGATCCCCAGCACCGTCGACGACTCGCTCGCGCCGCCCGGGAAGCACGTCGCGAGCCTCTTCTGCCAGCACTTCCGGTACGCGCTTCCGGATGGCCGCGACTGGGACGCCGAGCGCGAGCGGGCGGCCGACGCGGTGATGGAGCAGGTCACGCGCTTCGCGCCCAACTTCAAGGCGTCCGTGCTCGGCCGGCGCATTCTCTCGCCGTTGGACCTCGAGCGCGAGTTCGGCCTCGTGGGCGGCGACATCTTCCACGGGAAGCTCTCGCTCAACCAGCTCTTCAGCGCGCGGCCGGCGCTGGGGTTCGCGAGCTACCGCATGCCGGTGAAGGGCCTGTACCTCTGCGGCTCCGGCGCGCATCCCGGCGGGGGCGTGACCGGCGTTCCGGGACATAACGCGGCGCGGGAGATTCTTCGGGACCTGTAGGGCGGGCCGCGGTCACTTCCGGCGGCTGGCCTTGCCGAGGCCGCGCCGGAATCGGTCGACGCTGCGCTGCAGGTGGCCGGGATCGCCGTAGATGCGCGCGAGGACGATGGCCCCCTCGATGCACGTGAGGAACTCGTCGGCCAACTCCATCGCCGACATCCCCGGCGGGGCGATCGGGCCGAGGAGCCCCGCAACCAATGCCCTCAGCTCGTCGGTCCGCTTCCTGAGCGCGGTGGAAATGGCTCGACTCGATCCCGCCCCATCCGCGGAAAGGTTGGCGAGCAGGCATCCATCCTTCCACAGGCTTGCGGCGACGCGGGACGCATGCTCGAGGAAGCCGTGGGCCCTTCGCACGGGGTCCGCTTCGTCGGCATACGCCCCGGCCGCGAGCCGTCCCACCCGATCCGCGTAGTACCGCTCCAGCGCGGCGAGCCCCAGCGCCTCCTTGCTCTCGAAGAAGTGGTAGAAGCTTCCCTTGCTGAGCGCGGTGGTGCGAATGACGTCGTCCACGCTCGTCGCGGAGTAGCCGCCGCGCAGCATCAGCTTCTCCGCGGCGTGGACGAGCTTTGCGCGGGTATCCAACGCACCTCCGGGGCTCCTGGTGCCGGCTCGCACCGCGTCACCAGACGTAGTACGGGTAGCGGTCGCCCAGGGCGAAGCGCGTCGCATCCCACGCGTCGATCGCTAGCGAGATCGCGTTGGTCCCGATGAGGAGCATGATCCAGGCCCGGAAGGCGGCATCCCCCGCCGGGATCGTGTCCAGGCGCAGCGCCATCCACGCCAGCATCGGGACCCAGACGATGTGGGTCGCGCCGAGGATTCGAACGAAGCGCCTGCGCTGGTAGATCAGCGCCTGTGCGAGCACCGCTGCCGCCACGGCGCCCAGCGTGACCTGCGCCTCGACGTGCCCGATGAAGAGCAGGGCCGCGGAATTGGCGGCCACGAGCCAGGCGGCCCAGATCCTCTGGACGGGAGGGAATCGGGCGAATACGACCCCGAAGAGCTCGAGGACTGCGCGCGGGATGCCGATCCGATGGGTGTTTCCGTTCATGTCCGGGCCTATGCCTTTGTCGGGGTTCAGGAGGGGTGAAGGCAGTAGACTAAACGGTCTAGACCAGACAGTCAAGAAGGCCCGTGGAACCGCCGCCCTTGCATCACGCCGTCCCGGGCGCGTGGAGACAATCGGCCTTTCGTTGACGCCGTGCGCCGCGCGACGCAGAATGCCCGCGTTTCCATGGGGAGTTCACTGTCCGCGCATGCAAACGGGATGGAGTGCCGTCGCCGAATTGCTCAGGCGCCCGCAGCCGGTGACCATCCCGATGGTCGCGCTCTTCGCGATCATTCCCGTCTATCTGTACATCGGCGCGATGGTCCATGGCCGAATCGTGCACGTCCCGGAGCTTGCCCTCGACCGCGCGATACCGGTGCAGCCGGCGTGGTCGCTCGTCTACGGGTCGCTCCTCCTTGCGGCGCTCCTGCCCGCACTGGTCGTGCACCAGCAGGAATTGGTTCGCAGGACCATCCTCGCCTACCTGGCGGTATGGATTTTTTCTTATGCCTGCTTCCTCGCGTATCCCACGATCGGCCCGCGGCCCGCGAAAGTGGCCGGAGACGGGTTTTCCGCGTGGGCGCTGCGTGCGATCTACGCATCCGACGTGCGCTACAACTGCTTTCCATCGCTCCACGTGGCGCAATGTTTCCTGGCCGCGCTCGCCTGCTACCGGGTGCACCGCGGGGTCGGGGCCGTCGCGTGCGTCTGGGCCTTGCTCGTGGGACTCTCCACCCTGTTCACGAAGCAGCACTACGTCCTCGACGTGATCGCCGGGATCCTTCTCGCCTGGGGCGCCCATGCCGTGTTCCTGCGGAGTTACCCGCGGGAAGGAATTCCCGACGGGGAGCGTCGCCTGGCACCGGTCCTGGCGCTCGCCGCAGGAGGGATCTATGCGCTCATTGTCGCGGGGCTTTGGCTCTTGTACGCGATCGGCGTCCCATCATGATCGGGCTCGCCACTCGCGGGCACGTGCCGGCCGGGGATGCTGCGCGCGGCGCCCCGGGTAGCTAGAGCTTCCAGTCCGGCGGGCGCTTCTGCAGGAACGCATCCACGCCTTCCCGCGCGTAGTCCGTGTCCATGTTGCAGGAGATGGTCCGCGTGGCGTCGTCGTAGGCCTGGGCGAGGTCGGCCTCGAGCTGGCGGTAGAAGAGCGACTTGCCCAGCGCCAGCGCCGCGCGCGGCTTCGACTTGAGGGTGGCCGCGATCTCCAAGGCCGCGTCCATCACGCCCTCCGCGGGTGCCAAGCGGTTCACGAGCCCCCATTCGAGCGCCTTCTGGGCGTCGATGAACCCACCGGTGAAGAGCATCTCGGCCGCGCGCTTGCGACCGAGGTTCCGCGACAACGCCACGGCCGGGGTCGAGCAGAAGAGTCCCAGGTTCACGCCGGAGACGGCGAACTTCGCCTCGGTCGACGCCACGGCGAGGTCGCATTGGGCGACGAGCTGGCAGCCCGCCGCGGTGGCGAGCCCGTTCACGACCGCGATGACGGGCACGGGGAGGGCCACGATCTTCCGCATCATGTCGCTGCACGACCGGAAGAGCGCCTCGGTCTCGGCCTGCGAGCCCAGGGCGCGCATTTCCTTCAGGTCGTGGCCGGCACAGAAGGCGGGGCCGGCGCCCGTAATCGTCACCACGCGGACATTCTCGTCGTCCGCCACGGCGTCGAGCGCCTCGTGGAGCGCCTGGAGGAGGGCGCGGGAGAGGGCGTTGTACTGCCGGGGCCGGTTGAGGACCAGCGCCGCCACGCCGTCGCGCACCTCGCGCCGCAGCACCGGTTCGGCGGGGGCGAGGGCGGCTTCGCCCGGACGGTCGTTCATGGGGTCCTCCACACGGGGGCGCGATGTCCGATTATGGCATTCCCGGGGGGCCGTCGCCTTGCCCGGGCGCCCCATGCGCGGTAGCATGCGCGGACGATCCCCAGGAGAAAAGCCCAGCGCACGGCAGAGGCGCACGGGCCGTCTTCGACTCCGATGACCGGCGACACCATCCTCGAAACGCGCGGGCTCACGAAGGAGTTCAAGGGCTTCGTCGCCGTCGACAACGTGAGCCTCAAGGTGCGGCGCGGCGCGATCCACGCCCTGATCGGGCCCAACGGCGCCGGCAAGACGACCACCTTCAACCTCCTCACGAAGTTCCTCTCGCCCACGGCGGGGACGATCCTCTTCAACGGCCAGGACATCACGCACGAGCGGCCGGCGGACGTCGCGCGGCGCGGGATCATCCGCTCCTTCCAGATCTCGGCGGTCTTCCCGAACCTCACGGTGCTCGAGAACGTGCGCCTCGCGCTCCAGCGCTCGCTCGGGACGAGCTTCCACTTCTGGAAGCGGGAGAAGACGCTGGAGGTCCTGAACGACCGCGCCATGGCGCTACTCGAGCGCGTGCACCTCGCCAAGCTCGCACGCGTGCATGCGGGGGACCTCGCCTACGGCCGCAAGCGCACGCTGGAGATCGCCACCACCCTCGCCATGGAGCCGGAGCTCATGCTCCTGGACGAGCCCACCTCCGGAATGGGGCACGAGGACGTGGGGCACGTGCGGGCGCTCATCAAGGAAGTCGCAGCCGGACGGACAGTGCTCATGGTCGAGCACAACATGAGCGTGGTCTCCGGCATCTGCGACACGATCACCGTCATGGCGCGCGGCGCGATCCTGGCCGAAGGGCCGTACGCGGAGATCTCCCGCAATCCGCAGGTGATCGAGGCGTACATGGGATCGGCGGAGGCGGCCCATGGCTGAGGAGGTCCTCGCCGTGCGCGACCTCCACGCGTGGTACGGCGAATCCCACGTGCTGCACGGCATGGATTTCACCGTTCGCAAGGGCGAGGTCGTGACGCTCCTCGGGCGCAATGGCGCCGGGCGCACGTCGACCTTGAAGGCCATCCTGGGCCTGGTGGGGCGGCGGGCCGGCTCCATCGCCGTGAACGGCGTGGAGACGATCGGGCTTCCCACCTATCGCATCTCGCACCTGGGTGTCGGCTATTGTCCCGAGGAGCGCGGCATCTTCTCCAGCCTCTCGGTCGAGGAGAACCTGGTCCTCCCCCCGGAGATCGCGAAGGGCGGGATGTCGGTGGACGAGATCTACGAGATGTTCCCGAACCTGCGCGAGCGGCGGGCGACCGCCCAGGGGACGAAGCTCTCCGGCGGCGAGCAGCAGATGCTCGCGATGGCGCGGATCCTTCGCACCGGCGCGCACCTGCTCCTCCTGGACGAGATCACCGAGGGCCTGGCACCCGTGATCGTGCAGGCGCTGGGCCGGGTCATCGTGAAGCTCAAGGAGCGCGGGTTCACGATCGTGCTGGTGGAGCAGAATTTCCGGTTCGCGGCCCCGCTCGCGGACCGTCACTACGTGGTGGAGCACGGAAAGGTCGCGGAATCGTTCACGGCCGCCGAGCTCCCGTCGAGGACCGGTATGCTGCACGAATACCTGGGGGTTTGAGGTGCATGCAGGACAACAGAGGAGAAACGCAATGAAATGGAAGCTTCTGGCCGCCGCGGCGGCCGTGGCGCTCGCGACCGGCACGGCGCAGGCGCAGATTTCCGGCAACACGGTGAAGATCGGCGTGCTGAGCGACATGTCGAGCCTCTACGCCGACATCGGCGGGCCGGGCTCGGTGGTGGCGGCCAAGATGGCCGTGGAGGACTTCGAGAAGGCCCACCATCCCAAGTTCAAGATCGAGGTCGTGAGCGGCGACCACCTGAACAAGCCGGACGTGGGCTCGCAGATCGTGCGCAAGTGGTACGACGAGGAGGGCGTGGACGTGGTGGTCGACACTCCCAACTCCGGCGTGGCGCTCGCGGTGAGCGAGATCACGAAGGAGAAGAACAAGGTGTTCCTGGGCTCCGGCCCCGGCACCTCGGACCTCTCCGGCGCCAAGTGCTCGCCCAACACGATCCACTGGACCTACGACACGTGGATGCTCGCCAACGGGACGGGCACGGCGCTCGTGAAGCACGGCGGCGACACCTGGTTCTTCATCACCGCCGACTACGCGTTCGGCCAGGCGCTCGAGCGCGACACCACCAACGCCGTGAAGAAGGCGGGCGGCAAGGTGCTGGGCGGCGTGCGCGTGCCGCTCAACAACCAGGACTTCTCCTCGTTCCTGCTGCAGGCGCAGGCGTCGAAGGCGAAGATCATCGGCCTCGCGAACGCGGGGGGCGACACGATCAACTCGATCAAGCAGGCCTCGGAGTTCGGGATCGTGAAGGGCGGCCAGAACCTGGCGGGACTCCTCGTCTTCCTGAGCGACATCCACGGCATCGGCCTCGACAAGGCGCAGGGCCTCATCCTCACGGCGACGTTCTACTGGGACATGAACGACAAGACCCGCGCCTGGAGCAAGCGCTTCGCCGCGCTGGACAACAACAAGATGCCGACGATGGTGCAGGCGGGCGTGTACACGAGCGTCCTCGAGTACCTGGCCGCGGTCTCGGCGATCAACAGCGACGACGGGAAGAAGGTGGTCGAGCAGATGAAGAAGAAGCCCTTCGACGATCCGCTCTTCGGCAAGAGCTACGTGCGCCAGGACGGCCGCAACGTCCACGCGGCGTACCTCTTCCAGGTGAAGACGCCGGCCGAGTCGAAAGGCCCGTACGACTACTACAAGACCCTCGCCACGATCCCGGCCGACGAAGCGTTCCGGCCGCTCAAGGACGGCGGCTGCTCGCTGGTGAAGTGAAGAGGATGCCGTCATTCCCGCGCAGGCGGGAATCCATGGACTGGGCCCCCGCCTTCGCGGGGGCGACGGCATTTTTCGCGGGGGCGGCGGCATTTTCATGAGCATCTCCGTCCCGGCCCTCATGGGCCAGCTCCTGATCGGGCTCATCAACGGCTCGTTCTACGCCCTCCTTTCGCTGGGGCTCGCGGTGATCTTCGGGCTCCTCAACATCATCAACTTCACGCACGGCGCGCAGTACATGCTGGGCGCCTTCGTGGCGTGGTTCCTCCTCAACAAGGCGGGCCTCAACTATTGGTGGGCGCTCGCGATCGTGCCCTTCGTGCTCGCGGCCTTCGGCGTCGTCATCGAGCGGCTGATGCTGAAGCACCTCTACAAGCTGGATCACCTCTACGGGCTCCTCCTCACCTTCGGGCTGGCGCTGATCCTCGAGGGCGTCTTCACCAACCAGTTCGGCTCGGCGGGCCTGCCCTACGCGATGCCGGAGAAGCTCACCGGCGGCTACAACCTGGGCTTCATGTTCCTGCCCACGTACCGCGCGTGGGTGATCGTGGCCTCGCTCGTGATCTGCATCGCGACGTGGTTCGTGATCGAGCGCACCAAGCTGGGCTCGTACCTGCGTGCCGCGACGGAGAACCCCTCGCTCGTGCAGGCCTTCGGCGTCAACGTGCCGCGGATGATCACGCTCACGTACGGGTTCGGCGCGGGGCTGGCGGGCCTCGCCGGCGTCTTCGCCGCGCCCATCTACCAGGTGAGCCCGCAGATGGGCTCGTCCCTCATCATCGTCGTCTTCGCGGTGGTCGTGATCGGCGGCATGGGGTCGATCATGGGCTCGATCCTCACCGGCTTCGGGCTGGGCATCATCGAGGGCCTCACCAAGTATTTCTACCCAGAGGCGTCGAGCACCGTGATCTTCGTGATCATGGCGATCGTCCTCGTCGTGCGGCCCCAGGGCCTCTTCGGGCAGCGCTAGCGATGGCGATCGAGGCGAAGCGCACGCCGGACGGGGAAGCGCCGGCGCTCGCCTCCCGCGACGAGATCTGGGAGGCGCGCTACCACCGGATCGGCTCGATCGGGCTCTTCGCGGTGCTCCTCGTGCTGCCCGCCGTGTTCTACCCGGTGTTCCTCATGAAGGCGCTCTGCTTCGCGCTCTTCGCGTGCGCGTTCAACCTCCTCATCGGCTACGGGGGACTCCTCTCCTTCGGGCACGCGATGTTCCTCGGCATGGCGGGGTACATCTCGGCGTACGCGGCCAAGGTCTGGGGGCTCACGCCGGAGCTCGCGATCGCGTGCGGGACGGCGAGCGCCACGCTCCTGGGCGTGGTGGCGGGCATGATCGCGATCCGGCGGCAGGGGATCTACTTCGCGATGATCACGCTCGCCCTCGCGCAGATGGTGTATTTCTTCTGCGTGCAGGCCCCGTTCACGGGGGGCGAGGACGGCATCCAGGCGGTCCCGCGCGGAAAGCTCTTCGGCCTGCTGCCGCTCTCGAACCCGCTCACGATGTACTACACGGTGCTCGCGATCTTCGCGGGGGGCTTCTTCCTCATCCACCGCATCGTGCACTCGCCCTTCGGGCAGGTCCTCAAAGCGATCCGGGACAACGAGGCGCGGGCGATCTCGCTGGGCTACCGGACGGAGCGCTACAAGTTGGCCGCCTTCGTGATGTCCGCGGCGCTCGCGGGCCTCGCGGGCGCCACCAAGGCGATCGTGTTCCAGCTGGCCTCCCTCACCGACGTGCACTGGGGCATGTCGGGCGAGGTGGTCCTCATGACGCTCGTGGGCGGCCTGGGCACGGTCTTCGGCCCGGTCGCGGGCGCGTTCGTGCTGGTCGCGATGGAGAGTTACCTGTCGCAGCTGGGCGCCTGGGTCACCATCGTCCAGGGCATCATCTTCGTAATCTGCGTGCTCGCGTTCCGCCGCGGAATCGTGGGCGAGCTGGAGGCGTGGCTGCGGCGCAGGAGAGGCAATCCATGAAGTACCGGGGAAGCTGCCATTGCGGGAAGGTGGCCTACGAGGTCGAGGGCGAGATCGGCCCGGTGATCGACTGCAATTGCTCGATGTGCTCGCGGAAGGGCGCGCTCCTCTGGTTCGTGCCGCGCGCGAGCCTGCGGCTCCTCACGCCCGAGGGAGATGCCGCGGAATACCTCTTCAACAAGCACCACATCCACCATCGCTTCTGCCCGACGTGCGGCATCCACCCGTACGCCGAGGGCACCGACCCGAAGGGAAATGCGATGGCCGCGATCAACGTGCGCTGCCTCGAAGGCGTCGACCTCTCGAAATTGCAGGTCAAGCCGTTCGACGGCCGCGCCCTTTAGCGGCGGGCGCGCGTCATGGGTGAGCTGCGTCCCGACCACCCGTTCGTCGCGAACCTGGGGCGCAACCCCGCGAACCACGCGGCGCTGACGCCGCTCGATTTCCTGCGGCGCTCCGCGGAGGTCCATCCCGAAAAGACCGCGGTGGTCCACGGCGATCGCGCGTACTCCTACCGCGAGTTCGAGGCGCGGTGCCGCCGGTTCGCGAGCGTGCTCGCCGCCCGCGGCGTGGGGCGGGGCGACACGGTCGCCGTCATGGCGCCCAACGTCCCGGCGCTCCTCGAGGCCCATTACGCAGTGCCCGGGCTGGGCGCGGTGCTGAACGCGCTCAACTACCGGCTCGATCCCGCGACCATCGCCTTCTGCCTCGAGCACGGCGAGGCGAAGGTGCTCGTGACCGACCGCGAGCTCTCGCCCGTGATCGCGAAGGCACTGGCCCTCGTGAACCGCGAGCTCTTCGTGGTGGACATCGACGACCCGCTCGCGTCGGGCGGCGAGCGGCTGGGCGCCACGACGTACGAGGACTGGATCGCGCAGGGCGACCCCGCGTTCGAGATGCCGGGGCCTGCCGACGAATGGGACTCGTGCTCGCTCCTCTACACGTCCGGCACGACGGGAGACCCCAAGGGTGTCGTCTACCACCATCGAGGCGCGTACCTCAACGCGCTGGGCAATGCGCTCGCCTTCGGCCTGGGTCCCGAGTCCGTCTACCTCTGGACGCTCCCGATGTTCCACTGCAATGGGTGGACGTACACCTGGGCCGTGACGGCGGTGGGCGCGACCCACGTGTGCCTCCGGAAGGTCGATCCCGCGCTCGTGTTCCCGGCGATCGAGCGCCACCGCGTGACGCACCTCTGCGGGGCACCCATCGTCCTCAACATGCTGGTGCACGCGCCGGCGTCCGTGAAGCGGCGCTTCGACCACCGCGTCGAGGTGGCGACCGGCGGCGCGGCCCCGCCCTCCGCCGTGATCGAGGCGATGGAGTCCATGGGCTTTCGCGTGACGCACCTCTACGGGCTCACCGAGAGCTACGGCCCCGCCACGCTCTGCGAATGGCAGGACGAGTGGAACGACCTCGACCTCGCCGCCCGCTCGCGGCTGATGGCGCGCCAGGGCGTGCGCTATGCGACGCTCACCGGGATGCAGGTGGCCGATCCGCAGACGCACGTGCCCGTGCCGCGGGACGGCGCCACGCTGGGCGAGGTGATGCTCCGCGGAAACACGATCATGAAGGGCTACCTCAAGAACCCGCGCGCGACGGCCGAGGCTTTCCGCGAGGGCTGGTACCACACGGGAGACCTGGGGGTCTGGCATCCGGACGGCTACGTCGAGGTGAAGGACCGCTCGAAGGACATCATCATCTCGGGCGGCGAGAACATCTCCTCGCTCGAGGTGGAGGAGTGCCTCTACCGCCACCCGCAGGTGATGGAGGCGGCCGTGGTCGCGCGGCCGGACGAGAAATGGGGCG
>Ga0105238_10005753_pt1 | contig 12265 bp, 10 predicted proteins | sample KBSC34metaG_FD_81526 | JGI IMG/M metagenome (GOLD analysis project Ga0105238, IMG submission 81526) | Corn rhizosphere microbial communities from Kellogg Biological Station, Michigan, USA - KBS C3-4 metaG | ecosystem: Host-associated > Plants > Roots > Rhizosphere > Soil | place: Michigan, USA... | reverse complement strand
TTTTGTTTGCGTTTGAAGATCCTCGCGTGTTGACCAGTCCCTGGAGGCCATACGTTCACGCAGAGGAATTATTCGAGGAACAATAACGTCTCTGTTGGCTGCCGGCTCTTCTGGCTCACCGCCGTCTTTGTCCCGAGCGCTCCAGCTGTCGCACCAAATTCTGAAAATCCTGCGGCGGCGTGCATTCGATCGTGATGGTCTCGCCGGTGCGCGGATGAACAAACTCAAGATACTCAGCATGCAGCGCGACGCGGTCAATCAATTGCTCTTCCGCTTCTTTGGGACGATATTTTCTATCGCCGATGAGCGGATGTCCTACGGCGGAAAACTGTGCCCGAATCTGGTTCTGTAATCCTGTGACCAGTTCCACGCGGACAAGTGTGGCATCGGCAAAGGCTCGATCCACGGAATAGCGCAGTTCTGCGCGGGCAGCTTCAGGATCGCGCGCCGCCCGCAACTGCTGATACATTCCTTCACGCCGGAAATAATGCACCAGCGTGCCTGATTCTTCCTTGAGCCAGCCACGAACCACGGCCAGATATTTTCGCACCGGCGTATGCGCCAGAAATTGTTTGATCAGCGTATCGCGATCGCGGTCCGTCTTGGCGAACAGCAGAATGCCGGAAGCAAAGCGATCAATGCGATGCACGATCAAAGCGCGCTGTCTTCGCGGCTTGAGTTCGGCGATCAACAGAGACAACGCAGAAGGAACATCGGAGCCTTTGATGGGCACAGCCAGTAGCCCTGCCGGTTTGTTCAGCACGATCACTGCATCGTCTTCATAGAGCACGGCAACTTCGCGGGAGAGACGAGGCCTGCGACGATCTTGTTGCCGGCTTTCTCGCCGATGCGTTTGGCCGGGGCGTTCATTTGAGCTTGCACGCGAAGGGCGGTCCGGATTGCCAGGCTTTGCTTTACGTCGATGAGAATCGCGCGGAGGCTTCTTCATGGCCAGGGAAGGACGGTCAATCCATTATCACGGCATTCTGCGGGCGAAGCAAACCAAGCCCTGCCTCTTGATGAAAATTCTGTATTTGTCTACTCATGCCGCAACGCGATCATGGGATCCACGCGCGTTGCGCGGCGTGCAGGAAGGTAACACGCAAAGAGGGCCGTGCTTACCAGCACAACCGAAACGACGGCCAACGTCATGGGATCTCCCGCGCGGACGCCGTACAGCAGATGGGAGAAGCTTGAAAGTATCCGGGCCAGCACAAGCGCGGCGGCTGCTCCAATGCCTACGCCGAAAAGTGCCAGGCGGATACCCCGCTTGAGCACCATATGAAACACTGTGCTCCTTTCCGCGCCCAGAGCCATGCGTATTCCAATTTCCGGGATGCGCTGTGCGGTGGAATAAGAAATTACGGCGTACGTCCCAAGCGACGCCAGCAACAAGGCGAAACCTGCAAAAGCGCTGAGCAGAATCATGGGAAAGCGCTGCGGTGTTAATGAGTCTGCAATGATTTCGCGCATGCTGCGGATTTCATAAACAGGTTGGCCGCTGTTCCTTGCAGATACGGCAGTTTCAATTTGGGGGATGATGGAAGCTATGTCGAGCGGCGAGCGTACGATGATGGTTAATGCGGGATAAAACGAGCGGACGCCCGTATCCGGAAGCTGGTTTAAAGAAGCATAAGCCTGGGCCTGTGTGAGCGCAGCGGGATCGCCCAGTCCGGAATGGCGAATGTGTCCCACCACTCCGATAATGCGCGCATCCCCCCACAGGTTTATGGTGATGCTCTCTCCGATAGGGTTCTTGCCGGGAAAATATTTTTGCGCCAGGACGCTATCAACCACGGTAACTCGCTCCGAGCTTGTGCTGTCCTGCTCAGTGAAATAGCGCCCCTGAATCAGCGGTATCTTCATGGCGTTCATGTACTCGGGGCCGGTCCAGTATAGGAGCAAGCGAGGCGCTTCAGCAACCGGCGTGGTTTCATGGGTTCCGACCCAAAATGGCGCGAAATTATTCAACTGGCTTAGTGGAAGGTCATTCGTAGCGTCGGCAGATACGACGCCGGGAATGCTACGGACATCCTGGATGAGATTCTGGTAGGAGCCTCGAATTTGGGCCGCGGTGCGGGAAGCCGAAGTCGAGAGGCCGACCTTGAAAGTGATCAGGTTTTGCGCTTCAAAGCCCGGACTGGTTTGCCAAAGATCGCGAATCGTACGGAACAGAAGAGTCGCGCCGGTCAGCAGCACCAGAGTCAGCGCCATCTGGCCAACCACCAGAGCGCTCTGCGTGCGATGGTGGGCACCCGTCGATCCCCGTGCTCCTTGTTTTAGGGCGCGCTGCAGGTCCGACGTCAGGGTTTTGAACGCAGGAGCCAGACCAAAGAGAACACCAACGGCCAGCGAAATCCCCAGAGCAAAGAGGAGCACCGTGCCGTTGAGGCTGACGCTTTCGCTGCGCAGCAGGTTTTCTCCCAGCATCGCCAATACCGCTCTTACTCCCATTTTTGCAAATGCCAGGCCCACCGCCCCGCCTGCCAGCGAAAGAAGAACACTTTCAGTGAGCAACTGGCGCACCAGCCGTGACTGGCTGGCTCCCAGCGCTGACCTGATCGTGAACTCGCGTGTACGCATCGCCGATCTCGCGAGCAACAGGTTGGCAACGTTGGCACAGGCGATCAGCAGTACTGATGCCACAGCCCCCAGCATTAAGAGCAGTGTCGCTGAGATGTCGCCGACAAGAGCCGGCTTAAGTGGTACAACGTCAGTGCCCAGACCTTGATCGGTTACAGGATAGAGCTGATCGAGATTCTGCTGGAGCGTTGTCATCTCGGTCTGGGCCTTTGCAATGCTCACTCCAGATTTCAAGCGGGCCAGGCATAGGACTCCGGGAAAGCGGCGATCATTAAAGAGCGGATCACCCTGGCCGAGCGGGATAAAGACATCGGCATCGGCGGCGAACCGAAATGTTGGCGGAAGGACGCCGATGATCGTGTACGCAACTCCGCTCAGGGTTACTGGCTTGCCTAGCACGTCGGCGCTTTGACCAAATCTGTTTTTCCATTCGCGGTCGCTGATCATCGCCACCGGCGATCCGCCTGGCTGATCTTCTTGAGCAGAGAACTCGCGGCCCAGAAGCGGCTGCACTCCGAGCATCTGGAAGAATCCAGAAGAGATTTGGTTACCATTCACGTGCTCAGGCCTGCCGGGAGCGGTGAGGTTCACCTGATACCAGCGCAACCCGGAAACGGCATCGAAGCTATGCGCGTTGTGCTGCCACTCCCGCAAATCAGGTAATGATAGCGACACGTGAGGCGCGTGTGGGTTACTTTGCCATATCAGAACCAGTTTGTCCGGTTCGCGGTAGGGAAGCGGGGCCAGCATCACTCCCTGGACGACGCTGAACATCGCAGTTGTCGCGCCGATGCCCAGCGCCAGCGTGAGAATTACAACAAGCGTAAAGCCGGGAGCTTTACGCAACGAGCGCAGAGTGTAGAGCAGGTCCTGCCGCAGAAAGGACATGGCGGTCTCCCTGAAGGCGAGTTTAGCATGCAACAGTGTGGGGGTGATTGTTCCGGCAGCTCAGGAATTTTCGCGATCCTGAGGGAGCAGTGCTCTACTCGTCGCGCAAGGCCAGCATCGGATCGACATGCATGGCCCTGCGAGCGGGAATGTAGCTGGCTGCAAGCGCCAGGGCCGCTAGCAGGGCGATCACCACGGCGAAGGTCAGCGGATCGGTGCGATGAACACCATAGATAAGACTTCCCAAAAACCGGCTGGAAATTATTGAGAAGAAAATGCCGACGCCTGCGCCCATTACCGCAAGGCGCGCGGTCTGCTTCAACACAAGGTTGCGAACGCTGGCTTTCGTCGCCCCGATGGCCATTCTGATTCCGATTTCCCGCGTCTTTTCTTTCACCATGTAGGCGATTACGGCGAAGAGGCCAAGCGTGGTGAGCAAAACCGCGAGCGCAGCGAGACCTCCAAGCAGAGTGATGGCGACGGTCCAGTCTCCAAGCGCGTCTGGTAGAGCATTACTGAATATGTGCACCGAGCGGATTGGCTGGTCAGGATCGATGGTCTGCAACACGGCGGCCACGGATTTGCGGACGGCAGGCACAGAGTCGCGCGTGTGGACCAGCAGTTCCATGTTGAAGAATGCCATTTGCGCGTACGGCACATAGACCGCCGGTGGCGGGTTTTCATTGATTCTGCCGCGCACGTCGGCCACCACACCCACAATGCGTCGCGATTTTTTCTCGCCATTCACGTCATTGCGCGTCAGCACAATCAGCCGTCCCATGGGGTCTTGATTGGGCCAATATTTCTCCGCCATGGCTTTGTTGATCACGCACACCTGTTCCGTATCGCCGCGGTCAGTATCGGCAATAAAACGGCCGCGCAGCAGAGGGATGTTCAGAGCGGAGAGCATATGTGAATCAGAGAGGCGGAGAGCTACGTCATGAAACTGGTCAGCGGTGGTATTCGCTTCCACGGTTTGAAAACTTACGCCAAAGCCATCGTTGAGCGGGAGCACGTGAGTGGCAGTGGCGTCCATCACTCCGGGAAGGGCGCGAACTTTTTCCGTGACCTGCTGGTAGAAGCGGGCGACGTCGGAGTCGCGCTGGTAACGGATGCGCGGAAGCGGAAGCGCCACTTCGATGCGATGATCAGTATCAAAACCCAGCGGCACATGGCGAAGCGCCTGAAAGCTGCGCGCCACCAGAATCGTCCCGGCGAGCAGCACCACGGAGCAAGCAATCTCCGCGATGACCAGCGCTTTGCGCAGACGGCGACCTTTTAGGTCCACGGTGACGCCGGAGGAAGCGCGGCGCAACATGTCATGCCGCTCAGCGCGCACCACGGCCAGCGCCGGTAATAGCGCAAACACGATTCCCACGATCACGGAAACGCCAAAGGTAAACAGCAACACCGCCCAGCTCAGATTGGCGGCCATTAACTGCGGAGATTGCCATCCCAGTTGCCAGAGAAGCAGCTTTTTGCCGGCAGCGCCAATGGCCAGTCCTGCGATACCCGCGGCCGTCCCCAGGCAAATGCCTTCCAGTACTAACTGGCGTACAAGATTGATCGGCTTTGCGCCCAGCGCCAAGCGGATAGCCAGCTCGCGGCTTCGGCCCGTCACCCGCAGCAACATAAGATTGGCCACGTTGGCGCACACCACCAGCAGCACCAGCCCCACAATGGCGAATGAGACCATCAGCATCTGGCGCATGTCGCCGGTCAGGGATTTCTGCAGCGGCATGATCGCCGCTCCGCCGTAAATATTGCTCGCGGTATGCGCCTGCCGTAGCGCAATGGCAACGCGGTTCAGGTCGTCGGTGGCCTGTGCCATCGTGATTCCAGGTTTGGGCCGCGCGATGACTTCAAGAAAGCGCGCGTCGCGCCACAGCATCCGGTCAGGCCTGATTTGTTGTTGCAAGGGGACCCAAAGCTCGTTTTCTTCGCGATAGTCAGCTTTCGGCGGCATCACGCCAACCACGGTGAACGGGCCGCCGTTCAGCCCGATGACTTTACCAACAATCGCCGGATCAGCGTTAAAACGGCGATGCCACAACTCGTCGCTCAGGATCACCACCGGCGATGCGGCGGGAGCGTCTTCTTCCGGACGAAAATCGCGTCCGTGCTCGGCATGAACGCCCAAAACGCTGAACCATCCAGCGGAAGAAGCTCCGCCCCAGACATGTTCCGGCTGCCCGTTGCCGGTAAGGTTGTAATGAAAACCTTCTGAAGCTGCCATGCCGGTAAAGGCACGGCTCTGCGCCTGCCAGTCAATAAAGTTTGCCGGTGAAACATCGGCTATGGTGGAAGAGTCGCCCGGAGTTTTAGTCTCAGAAAGTCTCAGCAGATGTCCGGAGTCCGGGTAGGGCAGCGGCCGCAGCAGCAGGAGATCAATCATGCTAAATACGGCGCTATTTGCGCCGATACCAAGCGCCAGCGTGACGATAACAACCAGAGAAAAGCCGGGCGCTTTTCGCAGTGAACGAAGAGTGTATAAGAGGTCCTGCAGAAGGGACATACGGGCTCCCGAGCGCGAGTGTAACACGGAGCAATGCGAGTGAATCATTGCTTCGCCGTGGAATCTTGCGCCGGTGTGTAACCGAAGGACGATGACCCAGCACTTTTCGCCAGACGCCTTCAGCCTCTGCCGCGGAACTGGATGATCTTGCGGCGGTCGCGCTTCGATGGCCGTCCTGTTGGCATGTGTTCAAACTGCATCGCTGCTTTGCGTTCGGCTGCGGCCGTCAGGCGAGCTTCCTTGCTTTCTTCCGTCTCGCGATAGAGCGTCTGCGCCACCGAGGCAGGCCCGCGTACTTCGCTGAGTAGCAGCACTTCCACGTGAAAGTCGCCGCTATCATTGGCAATCCGCAGCTTGTCGCCGATGCGGACTTCGCGCGCCGGCTTGGCCGGTTGCCCATTGGATTGAATCCTGCCCAGCTCACAGGCCCGCGCCGCCAGAGCGCGCGTCTTAAAAAATCGGGCAGCCCAAAGCCATTTGTCGATGCGTACGGAAGGCATGAAGATATTGTCTTATAAGAATCGCCAGGTCACACGAATGTATGAAAAATTACTGGCAAAAGACGATCGAGGGCGGATTCGAGACTGGATTATTGCGTCGCGCCAGCCGTGAAGGAGAAGGCTACCAAGCGCTAAAATGCGAGCAATTTTCCAGTCGGCAGTCAGTTCCGCACGAATAAAAAAGGGGCTGGCGAATGTTGCCATTGCCAGCCCACATATGCTCCCGCCGATGCGCGTTTATGGTGTGCGCTACACGTTATGGTGTGACGGTCAGAGTTCCCTTTGAGATCGACACTGCATAATTGCTGATTTTGCCGGACCCGTCCTTCACGGTGGGAACGATGTCATATGTTCCCGCCGCGCTGCCGACGGTGGCTGGGCTGTCCTGGGTTGCGGTGATGTCATCACCGTTTTTGACTCCCTGGACCGCGCCGGTGAAGGTGGGGTTGGGCTGGCCCGCGGGGCGTGCCGTGTCATCAGCGATGACGAGCAGCGGCGCAGGAGTAACCGTTAGAGTGCCGTTGTTGATGATCACGGTGTAGTTGCTCAGTTTGCCATCCGGATCAACCAGCGTAGGAACGATCAGGTAATCTCCTACCGGGCTGCTGGGATCGGCAACCGTGCTGAAAATTGCCGTGATGTTGTCGCCGGCCTTCAGGCCCGTGATGGTTGCGGCAAATTCCGGGTTCGGATCACCATAGAACCGGCCGGAATTGATCGCGGTCACCACAAGCGTTGCTGTCTGCGCGTGCGCGGCCACAGAGCCAGCCAGCATGGCCAACAGCAGGACCGTGACGAACAGGGTTATTGATTTTGGGCGTGTACTCTTGCCGGTGGGCAGGAGAGCGGTGGAAGGGTTCTTCAAGCTGTCCATTTTTATTTGTTCTCCCGAACGTCTCAGATGAGACGAACAACAGCGATCTTCACGGCGAACCATGAGAACCGCTTTTTCGGCCAGGCCTGAACCAGCCCGGCACGAAACTGTTGAAGGGATCTGAGCCCGGAAGGACTTTGCTTACTCTGGTCCCTGGGGTTGCCGACCACAGCGCCGGAATTACCGCCGTCGCGTGGCGCAACAACACCAATGCACTTGCAAAAATGTTGAAGGGATGGAGCCCGGAGAGGTGCTGCCTCTAGCCCTGAAAAAATCGTGATGAGCATAACATAGGCGGGAGCAGAATAAGAAAGAACTTAACTTAAAATAACATTAAAATTTCTAATAAATTCGGACGTGATAAAGAGTGGCTTGTGTGCAAAGAACCAGCTATCCCCGATGGTGGAAACTGCAATGCGTTTTACTTTTTGCATGGCGCCGGATGCGGTCAAAGCCCAGCGCAAGGAATCCCGTCATCCCCGCTAGGTGCTCGCCGCGCTGGTATTACCCTTAAGTAATGGGGTTGCTAATTGCGGCGGCGCTTGCCTTCTCACCCTCATTTATATATTTGCGGAACGCGTGGAATATAAGACTCTAGTTTTTTGCTTTCCGCCTGATCGGCCATCCATCTGCGCCCGTGATTGTCAATGTACAAAACTTCTATCCCAAGAAGGTTTTCTGCCGGGCTGTTCGATCTGACCATGTCCGCTCCGAAAAAAATTTTCTGGTCGGTCTGAAACTCCAGTCTGAACTGTACTGGGCCTTCTCTGAAATTGTGCGCCGTTTTCAGGCAGAATCTGCCGCGGCCAAAGGCGATCTGGCCCTCGCGCAACGCGCCGGCGAGACTGCTAATGGCAGGCAGACAGGGCTGGTGGCAAGCATATCGTCAGGCACGGATTCTGGGTGAGGCCGGCCAGCAGTGCAGACTACCGCGGAACGCACCATGAGTGGCAACTGAATGTAGCCACTCACCCGATTTTTCTGAGAAAACTCTTAGCTAACGCAAGCTGGACATTGCACCGCTTACTTCCGGGCTGCTCCTGAAGCAAAGCAAAGCGGACGAAAACGGCAACTGCCTGTTGCCAACGAAGCACCTTTTTTATTGGGGGAAAGTATTTGCTTGTAAGGTGCTTTTGTCAGCAGGAGAAACTATTCATGCCATTTTTCTCTCAATCGGCTGCAACGCAGCCCCGGCTTTATCTCACGGTTTCCCCCGATGGCGGTGTTCTCTTTGATCCGGAGAAGGATCGCCTGCTCAAGATGAATGCCACCGGTGTGGAGATATGGCAATCGCTCCATGCGGGACGCTCTGAATCGGAAGTGGCTGAGCAGCTTGCGCGGAAGTACGGAGTGGAGGCGCGGCTGATAATCGATGACGTGCGTAGTCTTGTGGCCACGGCCGCGAAGCTGGGATTGTCGCCATCGGACGTTCTGCTTATTGAAGAGCCATCGCGGGATGCGACTGCGCAAACCGGCCCCACCTATCCATGGTACGGCCATCGGGACACCACCGCGCGGCCCGCGCCCAAGCGTTCCACCATCCTGTTCGCGATCATGGGACTGACTTTCTTCGACTGCATTCTTTCCGCGCTTTCACTTGAATTCCTGTGCCGCTCTGTGAAGGCATGGCCGCTCCGGCCCAAGGAAAGGCGGGACCACTCCACGCTCATCGGAGAGATATGCTCGGCAGTGGAAAAGGCCTGCGTGTGGTATCCCAAAAAAGCGTTGTGCCTGCAGCGCTCGGCGGTGACCACCTGCATTCTGCGGAGCTACGGCATTCCCGCGCACCTGGTGGTGGGAGTGCGTCCCATGCCGTTTCTGGCCCATGCCTGGGTGGAAGCGGAAGGTTCTGTGGTGAATGACTTTCCGAATGTCCGCAAATTTTACCGGATGTTAACGGCCTATTGATCTTTTGATCCTGGCGGGGAGTTACATGAAGCTGCAACTGGGAATGTTGAATACGGACGGACGGCCCGTCGCGCAAGCAGACGTGACGCGGATGCTGGGCAGCTATAGCCGCTGGAAGGCTGAAACCGCCGGCGAAGCTGCTGAAGGACCCTTGCTGATGATTTATCGCGGCGACCAGATCACCATGGAGGAAGAGCATGAGATGCAGCCATGGCGGTTGGGTGAACTGGCGCTCACATGGGACGGACGCCTCGATAATCGCGAGGAAATTGCGGCCCTCAGCGGAGCCGCACATCTGACGCACGTGCCCGACCCGGTCATTGTGGCGCACGGCTATGAGCGCTTCGGCGAGGCAATCTTTTCCCGCCTGACCGGAGAATTCGCCCTGGTGCTTTGGTGTGGAAAAAACCGCGCCCTGCGGTTTGTCCGTTCGGCTTGCGGCACACGTCCGTTGTTTTACGCTTTTGCCGGAAAGTCTTTACTGTGGGCGAGCAACTTTGCCCATCTTGTCCGGATCAGCGGAGCAGAGCTCGAAATCAACGAAAGTTTTATGGTCGAACACCTGGTCTCGCAGCCAGACTCGCATCACAGCCCTTTGGCAAGCATTCATGTGGTTCCGCCGAATACCATGCTGCGTTTTGAGAACCATTGCTTCGCACCTCCGCTACAGCTCTGGGACCCTGCCGCCATACGTCCTCTGCGCTACAAATCAGATCGCGAATACGAGGAACATTGCCGGGCGATACTGATGGAAGCAGTGCGGGCCAAATTGCGCTCCAAACACACTGTTTTTGCAGAGCTCAGCGGCGGCCTGGACTCTTCTTCCGTGGTTGTCATGGCGGACCATGTTCTCGCCCAGCAGAACAGGGCGCCTGAACGCCTGCAAACCCTTTCCTGTGTTTTTGAAGAATCGGAGAGCTGTGACGAACAATATTTCATAAAAGCTGTGGAAGAACAGCGCGGCATCCAGACCGTGCGCATATCGGAAAAGCAACAACAGATTTCTTCCGGCCTGCGGGAAATCAATTTCACCGGCATGCCCAATCCTCTGCACTGCGCAAACGGCAGATTTCGAGCTTACACATCCGCCATGAAGGCCCGGCGCGCGCGCGTGTTGCTCACCGGCGCCGGGGGAGATCATCTTTTCTGGAGCGCCGTGGATGCCGCTCCGCTGATCGCCGATCACCTATACCAGGGCCAGTTCCTGCGGATGCATCGTTCCTGCCGGGCCTGGAGCCGCACCATGGGCGTTCCTTATATGCAACTGCTCTATGGACAGGCTTTGCCCCGGGCTGTTGCCGCCGCCCGCTCCAGGACTCCCAGGCAGGAAATTCCCCGGCTGCCGGACTGGCTTCCGGAGCGGCACAAAAAAGCGTATGCCGACCACATGGTTTCATCGGAAACGCGGAGCCAGGCGCTGCCCAGCGTGCGCATTCAATTGCGCGAGTTGCGCTCGCTCTTCAACATGACTTCTGCCGGTTACACCAATGAATACCGCGATATTTATGTTTCTCATCCTTATCTATACAGGCCGCTGGTGGAATTTTGCCTGGCTGTGCCTCCTGACCAATTCTTGCGCAATGGCGAAGGACGATCTCTCATGAGGCGGGCCATGGCTGGCCTACTGCCCTCGCGCATTCTAACGCGCAAAAGCAAAGGCGCTATCAATGAAGCATTTTCCAGGGCTTTGCAGAAGGATTGGGATCTCATGGATGATTTTCGCCAATGGCAGCTCTGCCGGAGAGGTTTTGCTGATCCGCGCATATTGCAGGACCACTTGACGAAATTGATGCTGGGTATCGACCCGCCCGGCAGCTACGTCGTGCGGATTCTTTCCGCGGAACGATGGCTCCGGAGCCTGGAAAACGTTCACCAGGAGCAGCCTGAATATTCTCTTAGTTACGCATCGTGAATTTACCGTGACCGCCGGACGGTCGAAAGAACGTTTTTTGAGAATTGGCGGAGAAAGGCACAACCATGAAATACGAAAAGCCTCAACTGCACTTTGTAGGCGATGCCAGCAAGCTGATCCAGAACAAGGGACACGATGTCCTTGATGTTGATGTTGGCGGCATGGCCCACATTTTCCTTTCCAGCAAGCTGGAAGAGGAATAACCAAACACCGCGGAACGACGGCTGAGAACTCGGGAGAGCGATCATCAGGAGCAACCCGGATACTCTCTCTGTCGCATCGTGAGTTTCCGTGCCGCCAGACGGTCGAAACAACTTTCGAGAATTGGCGGAGAAAGGCACAAATCATGCAATATCAAAAACCGCAACTGCATCTTATAGGCGATGCCAGCAAACTGATCCAGATCAAAGGAAGCGACGTCATTGACGTTGATATTCCTGGCCATGCCAAGATTGGCCTTTTCAGCAAGCTGGAAGAGGAATAACCAACCACAGATGGAGCCGGCGTCCCCGGCTCCTCTTTTTAGCTGCGCTGCCGCCGGAATCACAGCACGTCAAGATGGAACATTATTTTTCCTGTTACATGGCCCACGATATCGACCCGCGAGAGCGGATATTTTTTTGAGAGAGTGGAATGATCGTGGTTGAACTTAGATAGAACCAGTGAACGGCCCTCGCGATGAGCGATTCCCACATCCAGGTTTCCGCCGGGAACATAAATAAACCAGATCCGCTTCTGGACAGCTTCCGCTTCTTCAAGATGGGCAGCGCTGGTGTTTACCAGCACAAGTGAGCGGGGATGGGCAATCAGGGGGCCGGCGCTGTTATCCGGTATCCATCCGAACATGTCATGGTTGATCTCGCGAAAATGCCTGATGAGCGCTGCTGGCCAGGGCTGGAACAGGTCCGTCCATCGCCGATAGACAGCAGGACGAGTGAGGTCAAGCGAACTGGGCAACGTGGCATTATGCAGGAAAGACTGTTTGTTGCCGCGCACGTGAACAATCACGGGCTTCAGCACCGCGCCCGCGCTGTTGGGATCGAGCGGCCCATCCAGGCCGCGGCTTAGCTCTTCCAGCGATACCT
>Ga0105238_10005745_pt1 | contig 12272 bp, 9 predicted proteins | sample KBSC34metaG_FD_81526 | JGI IMG/M metagenome (GOLD analysis project Ga0105238, IMG submission 81526) | Corn rhizosphere microbial communities from Kellogg Biological Station, Michigan, USA - KBS C3-4 metaG | ecosystem: Host-associated > Plants > Roots > Rhizosphere > Soil | place: Michigan, USA... | reverse complement strand
CGGCTCGACCGCGCTGTTCGCGGCGCGCTTCCGCGAGAACGCGGCGCGCGCGCTGCTGCTGCCCCGGCGGCGCCCGAACGCGCGCAGCCCCCTGTGGGCGCAGCGGCTGAAGGCGCAGAACCTGATGGCGGCGGCGCTGCGCTATCCCAGCTTCCCCATCGTGCTGGAGACGTATCGCGCCTGCCTGCAGGACGTGTTCGATCTGCCGGCGCTGAAGCAGGTGCTGGAGAGCATCCGCCGCCGCGACGTGCGGGTCGTCGAGGTCGACACCGCCACCGCGTCGCCGTTCGCGCGCTCGCTCGCCTTCGCCTACGTGGCCGCGTACATGTACGAGGGGGACGCGCCGCTGGCCGAGCGGCGCGCCCAGGCGCTGACCCTGGATCGCCAGCTGCTGCGCGAGCTGCTGGGCCAGGACGAGCTGGCGTCGCTGCTGGATCCCGCCGCGCTGGACGAGGTGGAGGCCGAGCTGCAGGCCACCGATCCCGAGCGGCGCGTGCGGCACGGCGACGCCGCGCACGATCTGTTGCGCCGCATCGGTGATCTTTCGGAGGCAGAGCTGGCCGCGCGCGCCGAGCCCGGGGCGGATGTGGCGGCCTGGCTGCGCGCCCTTGAGGAGACGCACCAGGCGACGCCGGTGCGCGTGGCCAGTGAGCAGCGCTGGATCGCGGCGGAGGACATCGGTCGCTACCGGGATGCGCTCGGGGTTCAGCCTCCCGTCGGTACGCCGCTGGCGCTGCTGGCGCCAGCCCCCGACGCGCTGGAGACGCTGGTGGGGCGCTGGGCGCGCACGCACGGACCCTTTCCCGCCTCGCGGCTGGCGGCGCGCTTCGGGCTGACCCTGGGGCAGGTCTCCCCCGCGCTGAAGGCGCTGGCGGCGAACGGCCGCCTGGTCGAGGGGCAGTTCCGCCCCGGCGGCGCCGCCGAGTGGTGCGACGCCGAGGTGATGCGCATCCTGCGCCGGCGCACGCTGGCGCGCCTGCGCTCGGAGGTGGCGCCGGTCGAGGCGTCCGTGCTGGCGCGCTTTCTTCCCGGCTGGCACGGTGTCGGTTCACCCCGGCGGGGCACGGCGCGCCTGCGCGAGGTGGTCGAGCAGCTGGAGGGCGCGTACCTGCCCTTCTCGGAACTGGAGACGATGATCCTGCCGGCGCGCGTGCGCGACTTCGCGTCGTCGATGCTCGACGAACTGGGCGCGCTGGGCGAGCTGGTCTGGATCGGCGGCGGCGCGCTGGGGGGCGAGGACGGCCGGGTGGCCCTGTTCCGGCGCGATCACGTCCGGCTGCTGTTCGAGCCGCGGCCGGTGACCGACGAGCTGCCCGAGCGGCACCGCGCTCTGCTGGCGGCGCTGGAGTCGCAGGGGGCCAGCTTCTTCGCGCACCTGTCGGCGGCCTGCCCCGGCGCCAGCACGTCCGAGGTGCTGGAGGCGCTGTGGGATCTGGTCTGGCTGGGCCTGGTCACGAACGACACGTTCCAGCCGCTGCGTGCGCTGGGGGCGCCGCGGCGGATGCGGGACAGCGCGCGCGGCGTGGTGGCCCAGGCCGCCGGCCGCTGGTCGACCGTGACGTCGCTGCTACGACCTCAGGTGGTGGCGACCGAGGCGCTCCACGCGCGCGCCTCCAGCCTGCTGGAGCGCTACGGCGTCGTCAGCCGCGAGGCCGTTGCTTCGGAGGGCCTGCCCGGCGGCTTCGCGGCGCTGTCGCCGGTGTTCCGCGCGCTGGAAGACGCGGGCAAGATCCGGCGCGGACACTTCGTCGAGGGGCTGACCGGCGCGCAGTTCGCGCACGCGGGCGCGGTCGATCGCCTGCGCGGCGCGCGCGACGGCGACGAGGGCGCCGTGCTGCTGGCGGCGGTCGACCCGGCGAATCCCTACGGCGCGCTGATCCCCTGGCCCGGCGACGGCAGCGGCGACGACGGCAGCCAGCCGCGGCGGGCCGCGGGCGCGCGCGTGGTGATGGTGGCGGGCGCGCCGATCCTTTACGTCGAGCGCGGCGGCCACCGCCTGCGCGTGTTCTCGGACGATGCGAAGGCGCTGGCGGTGGCGGTGGCGGCGCTTCGCGGCACCGGACGCCGGCCGTTGCAGATCGAGAGCGTGAACGGTCAGCCGGCGTTGAAGAGCAAGTTCGCGGCGGTGCTGCGCCAGGCCGGCTTCCGCATGGAACCGAACGCCCTGGTGCTGGATCCCGGTCCCGCCGGTAGCGTGCGCGAGCCGGGCGAAGGCGATCGTCTCGTGCAGCGCTCCCCGCTGGCGCGCCGGTAGCGATGCCCGAAGGCGACACGATACACAGGCACGCCGCGCAACTTCAGGCGCGCCTGGTGGGCCAGAAGGTGACCGCGGTCTTCGCGCGCGGCGTGGAGTACCGGCGCCTGAGAGACGCGGTGGTGGCGAGCGCGGAGGCGCACGGCAAGCACCTGTTCATCGGCGTGGGTGAGGCGCGCTTGCACGTCCACCTGGGCATGTACGGGCGGCTGTTCATTCAAGACGCCGCCAGCGTGACCACGGCCAAGGCGGCGCGGGCCAGCCTGGCCATCGTGGGCGAGAGCGTGGCGGCGATGTTCTGGCGGGTGCCGACGGTGGAGGTGCTGCGGGCCGCCTTCGCGCACACCCACCCTGCGCTGCAGACGCTGGGTCCCGATCTGCTGGCGGAGGAGTTCGACCCGGCCGCCGCCGTGGCGCGCGCCCGGGAGCGGCCGGCGACGACCCAGCTGGGGGTCTTGCTGCTGGACCAGCGGGTGGCCGCCGGCATCGGCAACGTCTACAAGAGCGAGGTGCTGTTCCTGGAGCGGCTCGATCCCTTCGCGCCGCTCTCGTCCGTCGATGATCCCACGCTGGAGCGCGTGTACGCGCACAGCCGGGAGCTGATGCGGCAGAACCTGGGGCCCTGGCGGCGCACCACCACGGCGGACCTGACCCGCGGGGGCTTCGGACCGCGCGGCTCGGCGCGCGTGTTCGTTTACCGGCGGGCCGGCCACCCCTGCCGCACCTGCGGCACCGCGATCCTGGCGGCGGCCCAGGGGCAGCCGCCGCGGCGCACGTACTATTGCCCGCGCTGCCAGCTGGCGCGGGCGGCGACTCGGGCGCCCTGACGAGCAAGTCAGATCACAATTTTTGACGGGCGCGCCCCAGACGCTAGCCTGTTCGGGTGACCAGCCGGAAGGCCTGGCGGAATCGGGATGCGGGCGCGGGCCAGGCCGTGATGGCCCTGCTCGAGGCGCTGCGCAACGGCTTTGGCGCCGACGCCGCCGGGCTGTTCGACGACGATCGAGCCGACGGCGAGGACGGTGCGCGAGCGAGCGCGCTCAACCTGTGGGATTCGTTCGGCGAGCACGCCTGCGCGCCCGAGGCCTGGGAGCCGTGGTACGCGACCCTGCGCGCGGAAGGCCGCGTCGAGAGCGCCTGCCGGTGCGGCCGGCCCCATCGCCTGTACGGCTCGATGATTCACGATCGCTGGGCGCTGCTGGTGGTGGTGCCGCCGCAGTTGCCGGACGGCGGCCCCGCGGCCATCGCGTCGTCGCTGCGCGCCCTGTCCGAGCGCCTGCCGCCCGCCATGACGCCCGACGAGCGCCGTCAGCTGAGCCTGGCCCGCGAGCTGGACGAGGCGGTCCCCGCCGCCCGCGCGCCCACGGACGCGCCAGTCTGGTGGATCCGCAAGCGGCCGACGTAGTTCACGGCACGCCGGCGCTGTCGATCTCCAGCAGCCGCAGCTCGGTGTCGGAGCCGGTGCCCACCGGCACGACGACGAGGAGCGTGTCTCCACGGGTCGCCAGCGCGATCCCGGGGAAGGCGGACAGCGCGAGTGCGCCGCTCACGTCGAGGGGGAAACGCACGATCGTTCCCTGGGGAGTGGCCCCGGGCTCGGTGACGTGGGCGACGGCCAGCGTGGCGGTGCCGACTGCCGTGGTCGGCGTGGCCGAGCAGATGCACGCCGGGGAAGTGCCGGGCGTTTGCGTCGTTGGGCCGCCGGGACAGCTGGGGGCGCCGCTCGGCGACAAGGTGTAGGTCGTCGTGGTGTCGACCTCGATCCAGGAGGCGTACGCTTTGCCAGAGGCGGTGCGCGCCAGGCCGTAGCCCGTCAGGGCGCCGGCCGAATGCCGCGTGCACGACGTCAGTCCCTGGCACGGGGGCATGCCCTGAGGCACCGTGATCTGTGCCGGGCAGTCGGTCGTCTCCGTGGCGCGCGCGCCGCCCACGAGGTGATCGATCCAGACACCGCCGGTCGGGCTGTCCGTGATGACGTGCAGCCCGTCGATGCGCTGGGTGCCGAGCGCCGGAGCGGTCCCTTTACCAGCGAGGCCACCAGCGAGCACGACTGGCTTGTCCCAGTACGACAGCGAGTCGCCGGAGATCGTACCGGTCCAGGGATTCGACACCGCGCCGTCGGGTCCAGCGAGCCCGAGGGTGATCCCCCCGGAGGAGGTGTTCGTCAGCCAGGCGACCCACGGCTGGTTCATGGCGTCGACGTCCAGGCCCATCGACACCACCGGCGTCGCCGCCAGCGGCGACTCGTGCCAGCACGCTCCGTCGCGCGTCAGCAACCGCGGCAAGGAGTCGCCGAGCTGGAAATAAGCGGCAAACGCGCGCGTGTCGTCGATCGCGCGCCCGTCGGAGAGCATGGCGATGTCACTCGCGATACCGCTGCTGGCTTCGTCACGCATCCAGCCCGTCGCCGTCTCCGTCACGCGCCAGACGCCCGGCATCTCGCCGCCGAAGATCGCGCGCTGCCCGGCGCGATCGACGACCAGCACTTCGGTGGCCGCGGTCAGTCCGGGAACATCGACGGTGGTGACCGAGCCCGGATCGACGCTGAACAGACGGGAGACGAAGCTGCCCGTGTTCGTGGTGAACATCACCGTGGCCCCGTTCGTTCCCCTGGGCACCACCCAGGGGCCGTACCCGGCGCCCGCGCAGTGCAGCGCGTACTGCGCGCGTACCGGGCAACTGGTTGCCGTGGCGGTCGAGCCGCAGAAGGCGACCGGATTCACCGCCAGGGGCGCACCGCTGCAGGTGGCGGAGGCGGTCGGTGCGCCATTCGAGATCGGAGCAGCCGGACAGACGGCATCGCTGCCACCCGCGCCGCTCGCGCCGCCGCCCCCCTGCCCGCCGTGGCCCGCGGACCCTCCGGTGCCTGCTTTGCCGGCACCGCCGCCGGTGCCGCCATGCCCGCCGGTGCCAGTCGCGCCGCCGGCACCGCCGCCGCCCGTCCCCGATCCAGGCCCCCAGCAGCTTGGGTTCCCTTGATAGAAGCCGGTGCACTGCGACAGCAGGACATCTCCAGAGTTACATTGCCACCTGCCGTTCACACAGGTGGGCGATATGCCGGAGTCCCCGCAACAAGCCGCGGGCCCACCGACGCAGTAGTCGAACGACAAGCTGGAACATGAGCCTCCCGCGCCACCGCTGGCGCCACCGGCGTCCGGCTTGCCACCGGAGCCGCCCCGGTCGACTGATCCCGAGCCTCCGCGCGAGCTGCTGCAACCAAGGAGAAGAAGGAGGGACACCGCGGCGGCCATCTGGGCGAACGGCACGTCACCGGCGGGGACCGGCGCCGCGGGCGCCTTCTGGATGGTGGACATCGGTCTTCTCCTCGGCACGGGTAGACGGGGGCGCGTCATGCAGGCGGTCTGCAAGCTAGCAATGCGAGGACCATAGCTCTCCGCCAGCGCAAGTACCTGTCGACGCGGCCAGGGCTGCGCCCAAACCACGACACGCCCGTCATGGGTTCGACGCCAGTTCGAAGCCGGCGTTCTCGAGCAGTCTCTCCCTGGTCGTCGGCCGGACCGGCCATGCCCGACCCGACGGGCTCACCTCCCGTCCCCATGGGCCCGGCGCCGCTCGGACTGGCCGCCAAGATTTTCCGTAACCGGCGTCCCCGCCACCGCGTAGGGCGGCTCAAGCAGCCGCTTCGTCCATCACGCTTCCAGGAGGATCAATCATGTCCAGCAGGGCCGAATCTTCGCTCCGGTCACCCAGGCTCGTGCTCTCACGAACGTTCGCCTGCTGCCTGCTGCTCGCGACAGGCGCTTGCGGCAGCTCGAATGAAACCAGCGGCCACGATCCGACCAAGGCGACCGTGGCGTCGATCGACCGATTCTCGGCCCAGGCGGGGATGCTTCAGGTGCGCACGCCGACGAACGGGCTACCGGAGGCCAATGCGCCGATCGATTTCGATCAGGGGCCCTTCATCACGCAAGGACTGGGTCCTGTGGGTCAGGTCGTGAAGTACTACAACTTCGACGTCAAACCTACGGTCGCGGCGCCCATCTATGCGTTCTTCGCGGCCGGCTCCTCTACGCCCATTGCCGGTCAGCTCAACGTGATCGACGTGCTGCCGGGCGAACCGGGCTACAACGACTTCTGGCAGGTCATGAAGGTGACGGTTCCGAGCGGCTACGTCGCCAACACTGCGGCCAGCCTGGCGGACATCCAGGCGGCAGGTTATCCGATCGTGGCAACCGACATGATCGTCAACTGTCCGGTCGTCCCTGCCGGCTCCACCGCCTCGTTGCGACTGGGCGGCGCCGACGCCGGGCTCACGCGCGGCTGGTATCGCGGCGAGCTGGTGCACTACTTCAATTTCACCGAGGCGACACTGACGAACGCCAGCGGCGCCGTCCCGGTCGCGCCGATCTACGTGACGTTCAACATCAACCCAGGCCAGACCGGCGGGGGCCCGCCCTCGGGCTTCGAGACCGAGACCGGCTCCATGCAGACCCACAACGTGGTCGCTGTTCTTCCTGGGGACAACGGCTATTCACCACTGTGGGCCGTACGCATCTACGACGATTCGGCCTTCGCGTCGGTCTCGAATCTGACGACCGCCATGGGAGCCGCGAGCGTTGCGGCTGGGCCTCTCGTCAACTGTCCAATCGTGTCCGTGCCGTGAGGCGATGTACCGGAACAACGGCTGCCTCAGGGGGTGGCCGATGGTCCGGAACCGGGGGCCGACAGCGCCAGGCGGACCAGCTGGCGCACGTTCAAGGGGCATTCGACGGGCACCGGATCGCCGACCCAACGTACGGCCGTGTACTCGTCGCAGGCAGCCAGGTCGCGTGAAGGGACGTCGGCCACGAACGCGAAGTTGAGGTGCAGGCCCTTGCTGCCGGCCGGGTGCTCCTCGTAGCCGATCAAGCCCGGCGGCGTGCCGTCGACGCCCAGGCCCGGAGGGAAGACCCCCGCCAGGCCCGTCTCTTCCCGCAGCTCGCGCCGCGCGGCTTCGAGCGGCGTCTCCCCCGGCTCGATCTCGCCGCCCACGGGGAGCCACAGCTCGAGGCGCTTGTGGCGCACGAGCAATATCTCCCCGGCGTGGCGGCAGAAGATCGCGACCGAGAACGCGCGACGTTCGGCAGCGCTTGCGTTGATCACTTATCGGTCAGGGCGGCGACGCCCGGCAGCACCTTGCCCTCGAGGAACTCGAGGGAGGCGCCGCCGCCGGTCGATACGTGCGACACCTTGCTAGCGACGCCCGCCTTTTTCACGGCAGACGCGGAGTCACCGCCGCCGATGATGGTGGTCGCGCCGGCCGCGGTGGCCTTGGCCAGCGCCTCGGCGATGCCGATGGTGCCCTTGGCGGTCGCGTCGATCTCGAACACGCCCACCGGGCCGTTCCAGATGATGGTCTTGGCGCCGACCAGGATCTGGGTGAAGGCCGCCACGGTCTCCGGACCGACGTCGACCGACTCCCAGTCAGCGGGGATGGCGTTCCTGGCCACCGTCTTCAGGTTGCCCACGGTGCGGGCCTTGAAGTCCAGCTTGTCGGTCACGACGAAGTCGGTCCCGAACACCAGCTTGTCGCCGCCCTCGGCCAGCAGGCTGCGCGCCAGGTCCAGCTTGTCGTTCTCGACGATCGACTTGCCCACCTCCAGGCCCTGCGCCTTCAGGAAGGTGTAGGTCATGCCGCCGCCGATCAGTAGCTTGTCGACGCGGGGGAGCAGGTTCTTGATGACGTCGATCTTGCCCGACACCTTCGACCCGCCGATGACGGCCACGAAGGGGCGCTTCGGGTCGCCGAGCGCGCCACCCAGGAAGTCGAGCTCCTTCTTCATCAGGTAGCCGGACGCCGCCTGCGAGACGAAGCGGGTGATCCCCTCGGTCGAGGCGTGGGCGCGGTGGGCGGTGCCGAACGCGTCGTTCACGTACACGTCGGCCAGCGCGGCCAGCTTCTTCGCGAAGGCCGCGTCGTTCTCTTCTTCCTCGGCGTGAAAGCGAAGGTTCTCGAGCAGCAGCACGCCGCCGGGGGCCAGCGCCGCCACGGCCTGCTCGGCGGGCGCGCCCACGCAATCCTCGGCGAACGCGACCGGCGCGCTCAGCAGCGCCGACAGCGCGTCGGCGACGGGACGCAGGCTCATGTCCGCCACGCGCTTGCCGTCGGGACGGCCCAGGTGCGACATCAGGATGACCTTCGCGCCCTTGTCGCGCAGGTACTTGATGGTGGGCAGCGACTCCTTCAGACGCTTGTCGCTCTCCACCTTGCCGTCCTTCAGCGGGACGTTGAAATCGACGCGCACGATGACGCGCTTGCCAGAGACGTTCAGATCCTCGACGAAAAGCTTTTTCCCGGTGTTCATGGACCAGGATTTACCAGCCCGCCCCGAGGCTTGTCGATGGCCGATTGAGGGGGCCAACGCAGCCGGGCGCGGGCGGTCCGTTCCGGATATTGTGACCGGCGTGGACGCTCTTCCCCCGCGCTGCTTGACCCGAAGACAGCTCGTGCTCGGTGCCATGACGTCGCTGGCCACGGGCTGTGCGACTGCTCGCTCGTCGAAGACCGAAGCGGCCCGCGACCGTACCGCCGACGACATCGAGGCGACGGTCGGGGGTCGCGTGGGCCTGTTCGCCCTCGACACCGGGACCGGCCGCACGCTTTCGCACCGGGCCGAGGAACGCTTCGCGATGTGCTCGACGTTCAAATGGGTGCTCGCGGCGGCCATCCTGAGCGAGGTCGACAAGGGACATCTGTCACTGGACCAGCGCGTGCCGTACGGCGCGGCGGACCTGCTGGAATACGCGCCGGTCGCCAAGGCGCACGCCGCCGAGGGGGCGATGACCGTCGAGGCGCTGGCGGCGGCCTCCGTCACGCTCAGCGACAACACCACGGCCAACCTGCTGCTGGCGAAGGTGGGCGGACCTGCCGGCCTGACCCAGTTCGCGCGGACGCTCGGCGATTCCGTCACCCGCTTCGATCGCACCGAGCCGACCCTGAACAGCAACCTCCCCGGCGACCCCCGCGACACCACCTCGCCCCGGGCGATGGTGGGCCTGCTGCGCCGCCTGCTGGTCGACGGCGATGCCCTCTCGACCGCCAGCCGTGCCCGGCTGATGAGCTGGCTTCGTGGCTGCCAGACCTGTTCGAGGCGCCTGCGCGCCGGCCTGCCGGCGACCTGGGCCGTCGGCGACAAGACCGGCAGCGGCAGCGCCGGCGCCATCAACGACGTCGCCATCGCGACGCCGCCCGATCGGGCGCCCATCCTCATCGCCTGTTTCACCAGCTTCAGCGCCGCGCCCCTGTCCACGCTGGAGGCCGCCCACGCCGACATCGGGCGGCTGATGACCCGCACGTTCTGACGCGGGATTCTGACCGGGCGAAGCCGTATCATGAACGACGTGAACCGGATAGGTCGCATCGTGACGGCGGCGGCGACAATCTCGGGACTGATGGTGGCGTCGTTGATGATGTACGTGGCCTGGCGGCACAATCCCCAGGGCGCGTTCCACGAAGAGCGCGGCGGCGCCGTGACGATTCATTGGTTCTCGTGGCTGCAGGTCGGACTGTCGTGGTTTCTGCCCATCGCAGCGCTGGGCATCATCACGGCCCTCGTGGGCACCTTGCGGGCGCGGCGAACGCGCTGACTGGCGGAGGCCCCTCTCCTTTATCCTCTCCCCGCTACGCGGGGCGAGGACAAACAGTTGGGTCGAGTACCGCGCCGGTGTCAGTCGAGCGCTCGTATACCGTGCTCATCCGTCCTCGTCGCTACACGACCATGATCAGGCGCTCGCATGCCGTGGTCATCCGTCCTCGTCGCTACACGACCATGATCAGTCGAGCGAGCGTCCTTGGTCGCTACACGACCATGATCAGTCGAGCGAACGGCACGACGCGGACTCATCGATCACTCTTGATCCCGTCGTCGATCACCTAATCAGCGCTGATGCCCCCTGACCAACCTCGCCCCGCGGAGCGGGGAGAGGTCGGCGCGGCAGCGCCGGGAGAGGGGCGCGGCGCCACGGTAGGTAGATCAAGATCAGCGATCGAACAGCAACACCCAGACTTGCCGATCACTTGATGCCGTAGTCGATCACCTACCCAGCGCTGACGTCCCCCAATCAACCTCGCCCCGCGGAGCGGGGAGAGGTCGGCGCGGCAGCGCCGGGAGAGGGGCGCGGCGCCACGCCAGAAAGCTCAGCACAGCGCCCTGTTACAGTCGATGCAGGAGGCGACCTTGAGCTTTCCGCCCGATTCCGCCTTGAAGGCGTGTTTGACGCTGCTCTATCACGTGACGATCGAGGCCCGACTTCTCGGCTGGGAGGGCGAACGAGACGACCTGGCGAAGGAGCGCTGCAAACAGGTCGCTGACCTGATGGACGCCGTGCACAACGTGCCGTGGCTGGCCCAGCGGTGGGAGGAGTGCGACGAGCAACGGCTGCGCGACTTTCTTCGAGGTTACGACGAGACGTGGCGGCCGAGAGCCCGCCTGCTCGACGTGTACGATCTCGCCAATGAAGACGTGAAGGCATTGCCACTCTCCCCGCTCGCGCGCCCAGCTCCGCCGGTCGCGGTCGCGCCCCTCCAGGCCGCTATCGAGCCGCTCCTCGAGAGTGAATTCGATCCTTTCTCGCGCTACCTGGATGACCACCTGCGCGACAACGGACTCGGCTCGACGGGCTTCTTCCAGCCGCTGCCCGCCGGTGAGGGCCTTCCCCCCGCCAAGGCACAGTCCATCCGCGCCGGCCTGGGCATCCCCGTCGGCGAACCCGGCTGGCGACGCGCCTGGGTCGCGCGCGCGCCCGACGGAGGCATCATCGGACACGTCGATCTGCGCGGACGTCCGGAGCCGCTCACCCGCCATCGCTGCTTGCTGGGGATGGGCGTGCACCGCGATTTCCGCAGGCGGGGCCTGGGCGCACGGCTACTGGGTCATGTTCTTGGCTGGTCCGAACGGCAACCAGGCCTCGAATGGGTCGATCTGGAGGTGGTCTCCTCGAACGCGAATGCCATCCGGCTCTATCAACGAGCCGGCTTCGTCCCGGTCGCGCAGAGCGAGGACTTCTTCCGGGTCGCCGGACAATCGCTCGACTTCATGGCGATGGCGAGACGCGTGACGACTGCTTGACGCTGGTGCCCCTACCCGCGCTGTTTCTCGCGGCGGTAGAGGGTCGAGGCGTCGATGCCCAGGACGCCGGCGGCCTTCTGCTTGCTGCCGCCCACGTTCTCGAGAACGCCGGCGATGTAGCGATCGGACAGCTCGTGCAGGGTCATCGGTTTCTCGAGCAGGCTGTGAAAGGGGTCGATCTGGCGCACGTCGCCCAGCGCCAGCTTCACGTCGGTGACGGAGGCCAGCGGCGAGGACGAGGTGACGACCAGTCGCTCGACCAGGTTTTCGAGCTGCCGCACGTTGCCGGGCCATCCGTAGGTGGCCAGGAAGTCCATCGCCTCGGGCTCGAAGCCGGTCAGCGCGGGCGGGCGGGCCGGCGGGAATCGCTCGACGCTGCGGCGCAAGAAGTGCTCGACCAGCACCGGGATGTCGCCCACCCGCTGGCGCAGCGGAGGCAACGGGACGCGCAGCACGTCCAGGCGGAAGAAGAGATCCTGGCGGAACCGCTGCTGCTCGACCTGAGTGGCCAGATCCTTGTGCGTGGCCGAGATGCAGCGGACGTCGACGGTGCGGACGGTCTCGCTACCGACGGGGCGCACCTCGCCCGACTGCAGGACGCGCAGCAGCTTGCCTTGCAGCGCCAGGGGCAGGTCGCCAATCTCGTCCAGCAGCAGGGTCCCCCCGTCCGCCTCCAGGAACAACCCCTTGCGATTCGACGCCGCCCCGGTGAAGGCGCCCCGCGTGTGGCCGAACAGCTCGCTCTCCAGCAAAGGCTCGGGTAGCGCCGCGCAGTTGATGGCGACGAACGGCCGGCCGGCGCGGGCGCTGCCGGCGTGGATGGCGCGGGCCACCAGCTCCTTCCCCGTCCTCGTCTCGCCCAGCAGCACGACGGGCGCCGCCGCGGCGGCCATCTGCTCGACCAGACCCCGCAGCTCGCGCATGACGGCGCTCTGCCCGATCAGCTGCTG
>Ga0105238_10005743_pt1 | contig 12272 bp, 14 predicted proteins | sample KBSC34metaG_FD_81526 | JGI IMG/M metagenome (GOLD analysis project Ga0105238, IMG submission 81526) | Corn rhizosphere microbial communities from Kellogg Biological Station, Michigan, USA - KBS C3-4 metaG | ecosystem: Host-associated > Plants > Roots > Rhizosphere > Soil | place: Michigan, USA... | reverse complement strand
GCCACACATTTAGAAGAGATGTCGGAGGGGTGCTGTCATGCGATGCATCCGCTATGGCGGGAGGCGCGTACCCCTGGTCTCGACTTGAGAGCGGGAATCTTGATCCCCCGCCAGCACCGAGCGGTCCGCAATCGGGAAGTAATCGAGGCTTGAGCAGACACGGGTTCAATTTCGTGTGCGCAGACCATTCTCAATTGCGTCTGCTTCAGACCGCATCAATTAACCGTCAGCGCAATGCTCGACGTTTGCTGGATTGATCCTGAGGTCGCAATCACCGTCACCGTCGCCTGCACCGGCGGTTTTGCTCCCCCGCCGCCGCCGGCGCCACCACCTCCACAGCCAGAGATGAAACCCAGGCCGACGACCCCTGCTGCAATCAAAACCACACAAATCAGATCACGACGCCATCTCGAACGCATCAGGCAAAGAACCAGTGCGAGCGCCGTCAACGGTAAGTACGACCCTGGTCCGCGGCGCAACGCTGCAGAGGTACTTGCGGAAAGCGTCAATTGCGTGGTGGCCGAGACGCCGCCCGAGGGAGTGACAATGGATGGATTAAACAGACAAGTCACTCCGGACGGCAGCCCTGAGCAAGAAAACGTGACAGCCGAATTGAACGCATTCTGCGGCGTCACGGTGAGAGTCACGGTTCCGGAACCGCCGGCACCGATACTCACCGTACCCGGCGAGGCAGCCAAGGTGAACGACGCTGGCGGCAGATTGATGATGTATACCGAAGATGCAACCTGACTGGGAGAGTAGCCGTTTGCAACCGCGATGGCCTCAATGGTCTCGGACACTGAAACAGTGATTGGTCCGCTGTACACGGTCGAACTGGTCGTCGGAGTTGTTCCGTTTGTCGTGTAATAGATCGTCGCATTCGGTGTGCTATCACTGACGGTGACCGTCTGGGGCGAGGTGTAGGTTCCTGCCGTGACGCTGAACGTTGGGGTGGCTGCTAGTAAAGAAACGATCTTTGGCTGAAACACCCAAAGATCATTGAGGAGTCCGGCGTTTCCGGAGCTATCTAGTCTCGTCCCTCCGAACAACCAGAAGTTGCCGCTCTTGTCGGTCCAACTCACCGTTGCGGACCGACCTCCAGGTATGTTTGTTGGCGCGAAGACACCCAGTGTGCCGTAAACCCCCGGCTGTGCGCAGTAGCCGCTACAAGCGCTGTCATTCGGAACAACGTTACTTCCTCCGATCCATGTCCATTGTTTGTTCGAAGAATCGAATTGCCAGAGGTCGTTAAGTTCGCCTTCGGTTCCGGTCGAATCGAAGCCCTGTCCTCCGAATAACCAGAGATTCCCGCCACTGTCGGTCCAACTGGCTCCAGAGTAACGGCCTCCAGGAGTGTTCCCGGAAGCGGAGACGCCGAGTGTGCCGTAACTCGCGGGGGATGACGTTTGTCCCCCTCCGCTCATCCAAGTCCATTCCTCATTACCAACATCGAACTGCCAAAGATTGTTGAGCTCTCCCCCAAAGAACCAAAACAGGTGGCTGTTCTCGGTCCAACTCACCGCGCCGACTTCACCGCCAGGAAAATTCTGAGCCGACGGGACACCCAAGGTGCCGAAGACCCCAGAGGCGCCGCCCGTGCTTAAGCTACTTCCTCCCCTCCATTCCCATTCCAGAGTAGAAGGATTGAAGCTCCATAGGTCATCGAGTGAACCCTGTGGGTCTGGGGAACCAGGAGCCCCGAAACCGTACCCGCCGAAAAGCCAGAAGTTGCCGCTGTCATCTACCCAGCCGATCGGACTGTTTCGGCTACCCGGTACATTTGAGGCGTTCGGAACTGCCAACGTCCCGTAAACACCGGGCTGATCCGCGGTTTTGCTTCCACCCATCCAGGCCCACAGTTTCGTCGAAAGATCGAATTTCCATAGATCGTTGAGGTCGCCTCGAGTCCCAGTGGAGTCGTAGCCTTGTCCGCCGAAAAGCCAGAAATTGCCCTGCTCGTCAGTCCAGCTCAGGGATTCCTCTCGGCCGCCAGGAACATTTCCTACCGCAGCGGTACGCAGCGTGCCATACACTCCCGCGGTTCCTCCTGCCGGAAGAGAGAAATCTAGAGTAGAGACTCCTCCCATCCACGCCCATTGGTTGATAGAAGGATTGAACTCCCAAAGATCGTTTAGAAGACCGAGCTCGCCGGCCGAATCGAATCCGGCCCCGCCGAAGAGCCAGAGATTGCCACTCCGATCCGTCCAACTGCTCCCAAATGCTCGTCCGCCCGGAGCGTTTTGGGGAGCGGGTACACTGAGCGTTCCGTACACTCCGGCCGCGCCGCCACTTGCGGGAACTGCGCTGCTGCCGCCCATCCAGGCCCACTCATTCTGTTGCCCACAAGAAGACTGCGCATTGAAGGCGAAAAGCACGAAGATCGCCCAAGAAACGAATGAGCGCCTGGCCCACGGAAATCGCTCCACGAGTCACTCCCTTGCCCGATCGTGCGGCATTGATCCAAATCGCCCGGTACCGCACACCACGAAGCAAGTGGTGGTTGCCGTTGATCGTATTGCATTCAACTTGCGGATTGGGTTTGGCCAATCATAGCGTGCTGCCGGGATCATTTGATCCTACTTCAATGTTTGTCTCGCGATGGCGCTCCGGGCGCGGCTCAAACTCAACCTTCTTTCCCGTACGCATCTCGATCGAATCGATGAGGGGTTGGATTGCATCCTTCCCAACCTCGAAACCGATCATCTGATTCTGCCCCTTCTCATCCCTGTAATCGACGGTGAGGTAGTGTTTGTGGCTCTTGGAGAGCAACAGCAGCAGACCTCCCGCGCCAGCCAGGGCCGAAAGGGCAATGGTCTGCCCAATCCGAAGGTGCTTGGTGTCGCCAAACGTAACCCTGCTGATGCTGGCATAGGCAACACTAAAATTTCCGCCTGTGAATCTTCCGGTCTCGCTGTTCTTACCGTCCTGGTACTTGAAGTTGAGGCGCTCCGGGTCCTTTGCATCCAGAAAGCCCATTGCACCAGTGGGCGGCAATCCGGTGGTGCCGCCGACAACCTTCGTCTGCTGGGGGTTAATTCCCGCAAAGGCAGTCTGAAGACATACCGAAAAGATCAGCAACAGCCCCAGAATTGTTCGCATGATATGGCCAAGTGTAGTGAGTCAAGATCATCCCGCGCAACGCATTGGGAGTTGCGGTTGTATAGGTCGCCAAGCCGGAAGCAACGCAGGAGACTGGCCGAAATCGGTTATGTCCGGATAGACGGCGATAGATCCGAAGCGATCCGACGGACCTATTTTGCCACCGTATTCTTCTGCCTTGGGCCGAGGCGATCTATCACTCCATTTAGTTCGGCTTCAATGGTTGCTAGCTTGTCCTGTGCATTCTGAAGACGCTGCTGCATGTCTTGCGTAGTTGTATTCCAATCCCGTTCCGCCCTCTTTAGTCCTGCCAGATTCGAGTTGTGCCGCTCAATGTCCTGCGTGATTGCATTACGCTGATCAGGGCTCGGAGCCTTATCGAACTGATCCTCTGCGCGTTCGAGTTCGGCAGCGATTTGTTTCTGATCCCGATGTATGTCATTTAGCTTCGTCCGGGCGTTGTCGGTGTCCTCTGTTGCGCGGTTGACGACGGCCTGTTGCATCTGGAGTTCGGCTATGAGTAGCTGAGTCGTTTCGCTGACTCGCAGATCTTCATGAATGGCCCGAAGCTCCCCAAGGATATCGCGCAAGGTTTGCGAGTCGGAAGCTTGTGACTGACCGGAAGTTGCTGTAGCGACAAACAACCAGCAAAACGCAATGGATGCGATTCGGGTAAGCATGTAATTGTGACCTCCATTCGATCAAACCACGATACTTGACGATGCGAATCTACGATTGGGGGCACTAGAATTTCGTATGGTACGCCACGATTCCCCAAACCCCCAAAAAGGGGTTATGTCCGAGTAAACGGTGATCCAACCGACGTATGGTAAGAAGCCGCTCCGAGCATCAATTCGGCGAGGGCCGCTCGATGTGATCTATCAAGATCTTTTCCGTGGGAATTTTGGCATGGATGAGCTTGAGGCCAAGCGGAGCCAGGTCCCAATCGGAGGCGGGAATCCCTTCGGTTCCCAATCGCGTGAGGTTAAAGGTGTATTTTCCGGTCAGGCCGGTCCTGTCCTCGACGGGTTGGTTGCCCGAAATCTCCAAGACAAGTGCGGCCATGGAAGTTTGATAGAAATGCAGCACCGGGTCGTCATGTGAATAGATCGGAACTACTCTTCCGTCGAGGGCGATATTTAATGCCCGATCCGGAATGGCGTCGCCCGGTTTGGATGCGATCAGGTTCCTGCGGTTGGGTCCGTGCCTGGCGATGACAAGAGCATAGCCGTCGATCTGCGTTGGAACACGATGAACCGCCATTTTGCACCGTTCGGCCAACGCGTTCTGCAGCATGATTTGCAGCATCGGATTTTTCGCCTTTAACAGGCGCTCGCTAAATTTCTGCCAAGCGGGCAGATCAGCCTCGCCGACTTCTCCGACAATGTCGTACTTGTCGTTCCAGACCCAGCCCGGCGCTTCGACGATGCGATCCGCTCCCATCCGAACCGGAAAATACGCCATCAGGATGGTCACTCCGAGCGGCATCCCTATTGCTTCATATCGATCACCGCGCGGGACTACTTGCAGCCGCCACTGTTCAGGTCCGGCGTTGCTGGGCCGGATAGAAACCACTTCGAAGGCGAGATCGGCACGAATCGTCGCGTCTACATCGGCGGCGGCAGTGGCGACAGGCGTGTTACCGGCTTGAGCGAGGACTGAAGCTACTGCCACAACGGAGATGCCAATCAAACAAATGGTTCGACCAGCATTCAGCAAAAATGGGCGAGGATTCACCATCAGTAGTTGGATGAGTCGATGCACTCCAGGCACAAGCTTTCTGGTGTGTTGTCGAGGGAGAACTGGCAGTTTCTCAGATCCAGATTCTATCGTCCCCTATCCGGATGAACGCAGGAAACTGGCCGAAATCGGGTTATGTCCGAGTACGCGGTTAACCGCCCGCAACCCAGAATCAGCTAATCTTGAAGCAACACGAACCTATCCAGATTCGATGAGATTTAGCAGACTACGAGTCAGTATCACCCTACTGAGTTCGACTGTCCTGCTCTTCCTTTTGCTCTATCCGGAATGGCAAGAAGCATCTTCGAAAATGCCGCCCGAATATCGCAAAGAGATCGGACGGGGATTTCTGTGGAGTCCTCCGAAAAGCGTTGCCGTCGGTTGTTACTTCAGCTTCGAAGATTGTGCCGAGACACCCGCGTCAGCCTTTTATCCAGTTGTGAACCGAGAACTCGTTTTAATGCAGAGCCTTGCCCTTGCGGTTGTCACGTTGCTGCTCTTATGGCTGACTCGCACGGGTGGTAGACAGTCTCGAGTCTCGCAAAGCCCAAGAACGAGGATTGCGATTAGCGTCTCTCTTGCCTTGGTTGTTCCCATTGGGGGTATACCGATCGCTGTCCACCTTGTATATCTCCCGGGCATCATTTCGTGAGGTGGTGAGAAATGGCAGATTTACGCACTTGGAATTCCCCTTGTCTTCATCACTGTTGCGCTCACCATCTTTGGAGTAATCAGCGGAATGCGACTCCTCACAAAGAGATTAACTGGGGTTCGGGGCGAGTAGGCCACCACCCGTCACTTACTGAAAGGTAACGTCCGGGTACGCGGTAATGCTACCGCAATTCGCAAGTCCCTTGCCCAAGCCCAAGTCTCAGTCGATGAGCAACTCGGCGATTACGCGCTCGTCCAGAACCGGTGCATTCGTAAGGATCGGCTATGAATACCTTCATGATGCGTCTGTCGGAACCAACAACTTGGAAGCCTTCCAAAGCTGCTTGTTGATGAAATCAGGCGCGAGCCGACGCAGCAGCGCAAGTTGCTTCGTCTGCCCCGGCCAGATCTCCACCGCCCCCGCCTTTAGCTTCGCAAAGCAGAGTTTCACCAGTTCATCCGTGGTGATCAGGCTGGCACCGCCCTCGGACATCTCTGCCGTCATGTCGGTCTTCACTGCCGGCGGCATGATCTCGATGACCTCCACACCGCTCTCCTCCAACTGGAAACGCAGCGACTGGGTATAGGAGTGGATCGCCGCTTTGGTCGCGGAGTAGATCGGCGCAGCCGGCAGCGGCACGAACGCCAGCCCGGAGGACACGTTGAGGATGGTGCCCTTATTGGCCGTCAGGATGCCGATGAAGGCAGACGTCATACCAAGCACGCCTCCCACATTGATATTCACCTCCGCCATTAAACCTGCCAGGTCCTTCGCCGGTGCCTTGAGGTTTTTGTAGAGCAGAACGCCCGCGTTGTTCATCAGCACATCCAGATTCGGGAACTCAGCCTTCACCCGTACCGCGAGGGCCGCAATCTGGGCCGCATCCGCGACGTCGCCCTGAATCGTGTGCAGCTTCGGATACCTGGCTTTCACCTCATCGAGCACTGCCTGCCGACGGCCAGTCACGATGACCGTATTGCCTAGTTCGAGAAACTTGAGCGCGAAGGCAAGGCCGATCCCGGCAGAGCCTCCAGTAATGAGAATGGTGCGACCGGTGAGCTTCATAGAATTCCTTTCGGTGAATACGGCCGCGCCATTGATGCGGCCCGGAACTTTTCAGGTCTTACGAGTTCGTCTTCTAAGCTCTGTCCCGTGCATGAGATTATGTCAGTAATCCTAAGGTCGCAATAAAAGTGTCAGAAACTGCGCAATAGGTACTCCTGCACATCGACCAGGATCTTTTGCCTGTCGGAAGGATCGGTGAAAAGGCGAGCAGTGGAGATGGCGCCCGCCATCGCGCTAAAGATGACAAAGAAGTTTCGCTCCCGCTCTGCCGCGGTCGCTCCCGGCATCAACTTGGCCCACTGTTCCACAAGGCCCCTCACCTGGCCAGCAATTCGTTTCCTGATACTGAGTTTGGCGCGAGCAATATCTGGCGCCAAAGTCGCGACCGGGCAGCCGGTGTCTGGATGATTGCAGTGCTCGGGTGAGAGGTACCATCGCACGATTTCCTTCCACCAGTCCTCACGCGGCACGTTCTTCAGCACCGAATGGGATTTCTCGCCAAACTCCGAGAAGCCCAGTGCAATCGCATCGGCCAGAAGCTCGTCCTTGCTCCGAAAGTGCTTGTAAAAGCCGCCTACTGTCAAGCCCGACGCCTTCATCACGCTGGCCACACCAGGGCCGTTCAGCCCCTCAGCGCGGAGCTTGAGAGCTGCGTTCCGCACGATACGATCGCGAGTCTGCCGCTTGTGTTCCGGTTCGTAACGCATACTAGTTAGCTATCAGATTATAGGCATAATCCGTGGATTCAAAAATTACGATCCAATCTTCAGTTGACCCATACAGGGCAATGCACTCATCCACCTCTGGCCAGCCCATTTCCGTGGTTGCGGTCCGTTAGTCCGCAAACCGGATGTTAACGCAGGAAACTGGCCGAAATCAGCTATGTCCGAGTACGCGGTGATCCGCTCGGAATCCGATCTTGGAGAAGAAATTAGCCAGCATGGCCCCATATTCTGACCAATCTGGCCATCGAAGCTTTCCATGTGGGACTGAAATGAAGAATCGTTACGATGGCCTCGCCGCCCCACAAAAGTGCCGCGCCCCACAAGACCGAGCGCATGACGCGCTTGTGCTTGAACCAATCCCAAGCCAGCATGGCGATCAGCATCAGGGTGATGCCCCAATAAAACTGAAGCCACCATCCGAACGGGCCTGGGAGCGTGTAATCGATTCCCATTAGCCATATCCGTGCGAAGCCCGCATCTGAAATTGCTACCGCAGACAGGATCATCAACCGCTTGTGCTCTGCCAAGTTCTTCCGTGTGAACAAGCCCGCGATTACGAACGTCGAGAAGGCAAACATTTCTTCGAATTCCAGCGCAAGGGACTGCGGTGCATAGTCAGGATGGTTGACCTGCCGCGCCTGATCGACGATTGCCGCCGTGAGGCCCAGCGGAACCATCGCAGCGGATAGGATGGCTGTCGCCCAGCCCAGTCGCATGTGAAGCCGAACATTGCCTGATTCGACCAGAAGAACTTGCACTGATACCAGAATTAGCCAAATGACATACACTGCCGCATGCAGGTGCAATAGCGCGGGAGGCGGCGGGCTCTCATGCAAATAGCGTGAAAAATCGAGTCCAAAGCCGCCGAGGATTGCGGCCCAGACCACCGCCATCCAGGCGATGTAAACCTTTCGGTCGGTACGGGCCGGCAAAGTTGCCGAGAGCGTTGTTCCAGACATATTTCTCCATGAGGAACGGCCCAAGTGGGCATCACGGGGTATTTGGCCGGGCCGTTAAGCGTATCACGAAGGACTCTTGGTGGCTCCCGCGAGTCACGTGGCGACATTCACGTGGCGACATTTGAATGGAACTTTGTTTTTGAGAAACTTCTGTGTTGTGGCCATCCCGACAGTAACGAAGGCGGACAGTGATTAACAGTGTATTCCGCTATGCCGCTCGAGTAGTCCGCAAACGGGAAGTAACGCAGGAGACTGGCCGAAATCGGGTTATGTCCGAGTACGCGGTGATCCAACCGGAATGCCACGACTATCCCCCCCGGTTGGGCTTGAACCATGATGCGATCTCCACGCACGTTTCGTTCCTTCGTCGCACGATGGCTACCTAGGTGTCGCGCGGTGCATTCTCGCGGCAGTGTCTTGGCGGAAGGCGCAGGATCGAGAGTCAGGCCACAGGCGCAAAGCCAAGCGTTAATACCGTGATGTCGTCTGCCTGGCCGAAAGCTTTCGCGGCAAGGGCAATCTCTTCCGCACTCCTTGTTGCAAGTGCTTTCGTCCGCGCGAAGCCAAACAGTTCACCGGCAGCATTCTGCGCCTCCACTACTCCATCGGACAGAAATGTAATTGAATCGCCATGAGAAAGGCACAACACGGTCTCGGAATACTCCACGCCAGCTAGTATTCCCAGAGGTAGACCTGATTCGACCGGCAGCTCCTCCCCATTCAAATACGGCGCCAGATGTCCGGCGTTTGCCAATCTCAATTTGCCATCCCGGCCAATCGCCGCGCACAGACAGGTCACAAATCCTTCCATGCTTGAACGCATCATCTCGCGGTTTAACCGCGTCAGCAGTTCGGCCGGTCCCTCGACATCCTCGTTGAGGACACGCGCGGCCCCAATCGTCAATACACCTGTCATCGCCGCCCTCAACCCCTTGCCGCTCACGTCTCCCACGAGGATTAAGGACGCCCCGTCGCGTTGCTTCATCACCTGGTAGAAGTCGCCGCCGACCTCAAGCGCTGGCATGTACGCGGCGTCCAGCTCAAGCCCGGCCACTGACGGCAGAGAAAGTGGCACTAGTTGCTGCTGCAGCTCGCGCGCGGCTGCGACCTCTATACGTAAATCGTCATTCTTTTTCCAGGCCTCCCACGTTTGCCGAATCAGCAATCCTGCAATCACCACGCTCGAAAGATAAAAGGCCGCTCCGAAGAAATCGGTCCGGAGCCATGGAACTTTGATCTGATGACCTGTAACGTTCAGAAAAAACCCTACACTGATCAGCAAGTCGGCTGCGGCAATTGCACGATTGCGGCCGCGGCCGGAGAGCGCAACAAGATCCGCGGAGACGAGCAGCACGTTGAACGCAAACAGGAATGAGGTGCCCAGGAAGCCGATTCTCGCTACAATCCTTCCTTCGTCTAGAAACGCAAGGAAAGCGATGTCCGACAAACCCGTAAGGACCCACAATACGCGGGCCAGCCATAGGGAACGCCGATCTCGAAAGCCCTGTACGGTCCAAATAAACTCCACCACGACAGCCATTCCCAACGCGTTAAGAAGTGCGAACATTGATTGGAAGAGACGCAGATTCACGCCGCTCACAAGCGAGATCAACGAAATCGAAGTCAGATACACGGGCATGATGACAAGCCAAATGGCACAAAGCAGCAACTCTTTGCGACCCGACCACAACCCGAGTATCAGTACACCCAAACCCAGCACCTCCAGCAGCAGACTCACCGCAAACTGAGGCATGTAACCAAGCAGATTTTGAGTTTGGAGCTGGCCCGCAATTGCGTGTTGCAGGGTTGCAGAGTCGATGGAGATCCCCGTTATCTGGGTGGGGCGACCGATCACAGTCCAAACTCGAATCGCGACCTCGGCCACAGTGCCCGCGCGCGCAACCCCTGCTGGAAGGTCAAAAACAATGTTTTGGGACACCATGCGCATCTTCAAGTGTGGAGGGAAATCGCCAGTGCGCCCTGCGGGTACGCCGTTGACAAACACTTCCTGGACGGCTCCCTCCTGCGGTGTGCTCCAGCGAAGAGCAAGCGGCCCCGTAGCAGATTCTGGCACAATCACCCGTAGACGGCTCCAGATGAATCCGTCTGCTTGCGGGGTAGATGGAGGCAGATGCCCATCCACGGATAGACTCCAGGAACTGTCATCGAAATTCGGATCTGCCCAGCGTGCGTCGTCGCCGACGTGGAAGCGAACCGGTGTGGGCAGCGGGACTTGCTGCGCACGACCCGTGAATCCTGCCGAAGTCACACAAAGCTCTGCGAATACAAGAAGTGCAAACTTTCCGGGGAGCATCTACAGATCATACGCCGCGGCATGGTGCAAAGAACGAAGCGATCGCTCTATAACGACCAACCACCGCAGGACTCCAGCTCCGGTGATGATCAGAGCCAGAGCGATTCTTGGAACAAACTTCAGCGCATCCAGAAAGTGTGATAATTCCCTCAACTCCTTCAAGAGCCCAAGCCCTGTGAACCCAGAACTCGCCAGCATAATTCTGCGTGGATCACCCTACGATTGGTATGCACTCCCATTCGTCTTAGCCGGGGGGATCGCAGCGGGTGTGAGTTTCTATTGGCGATTCTTCATTCAGTGGTTGCGAGGGAAACGCGGAGGCAAATGGCGGACGACCTCCGCTGTGGTCGATATCGTTAGCGTCAGCGAAGAGTATGGCAGCGGAGGAGAGACCATTGGATACCTTTGCACGCTGACCTACTTCTATCGCAATCCCGAGTTGCAAAGTGGCGAATACTGTCGCTCATTTCCGACGGATGAAAAAGCAGACGCTGAGGCTTGGGCCGCGTCGTATAAGGGCACCTCGGTTCCGATACATGTAGACCCTCGCGACCCGACGCGATCCATCCTGCGGAAAGAAGACCTTTAGGTTAGTCCCCGATTCGGAAGTACCTTTTTGTGGTTGGCCTCGGTTGAACGAACGCGGTAGCTTGAGGATCACAGGGAGGTTTTTATGTCGCCAGAGGAGAACAAGGCACTGGTACGCAGGTTTTACGAAGAGATCGACAAGGGCAATCTGGACGCAATGGATGAGTTGGTTGCCGAGGACTACCTTGATCACAACCCGCCTCCGTTCCCGGTCGCCGCTGGAAGAGAAGGACTGAAAGAGGCATTCCGGATCTTTTGGAAAGCGACGCCTGGCACGCACCGGATAGACGATCAGATTGCTGAAGCCGACAGAGTGGTTACCCGCCTAACCTGTTTAGGAAAGCACGAAGGCGATTTACCGGGCGTGCCAAGAACAGGGAAGGACCTGAAAATGACATCCATCACAATTCATCGAATTGAGAAGGGGCGGTTGGCAGAGAAGTGGTCGGAGAAAGACATGATTCCATTTCTGCAGATGATGGGAATAATCCCCGAACACCCCAAAGCCTAGCGGAGGACTCGCGCTTGGGACGGGTGCCTAGTTGAGAGCGTTCAATCGCCGCCGTCTGATCTGATTTTCGCCAAACGCGTTTCCCCCGCGCGAGATTGCTCGAGCAACTGAGCAGCGCAATGCTCGCAGTAATGCCGATCGGCATCATCCTGGACGATCTCAATCAGCATTTGAAGAGAAGACTTGTCTGAAAGCGTGATTTCCTCTTTGCATGCATCGCAGAAGAGCTCTCCATCCTGAATCATGTAGCACCATACGATTGTTCGCGAGTCATTGGCCCGAGGCTTGGTGCGATGCGATTGCCTCGTTCGACCGTTGCCTTGTGACTGTGTGGGGCTTCCCTGAGCCGGGAACGCGATTCGCTGAGATTGTGGTGCCGTTCATTTCCGAGTGACTTACTGTAATAGAGCAAAGCAATGAAGAGGAGGGCGATGAGAATGAAGCTCGCCAAGGCAATGACGTTCAAAGCCTTCTCGCGCCGTCCAAGATTCTGAGATGCCGTCATGAACGCTTGCTCCTCAAGGCCGCCCTTAAAGAAAGGGCCGACCTCTGATTCGCGCAATTTACCGCCAAAATTCCACTGTGTACAACTAGGGATATCCCCAGTCAGGTTTTCTCG
>Ga0105238_10005742_pt1 | contig 12273 bp, 12 predicted proteins | sample KBSC34metaG_FD_81526 | JGI IMG/M metagenome (GOLD analysis project Ga0105238, IMG submission 81526) | Corn rhizosphere microbial communities from Kellogg Biological Station, Michigan, USA - KBS C3-4 metaG | ecosystem: Host-associated > Plants > Roots > Rhizosphere > Soil | place: Michigan, USA... | reverse complement strand
AGAACGTCGCCTACCACTTCGTCGCCGAGACCCTGGCCGATGCCTCGAAGGCCGGCCTGAGCAAGATCGGCTTCGTCAGCGATCCGGAACAGCGGTAGTCATTCCGGAGCTTGTCTAGACAAGAGCATCGCATCGCCGTAGCTGAAGAAGCGGTAGCGCCCGGCGATCGCATGCCGGTACAGCGCCTGCATGCGCGCATGGCCGGCGAACGCGCTGACGAGCATCAGCAAGGTGCTCTTCGGCAGATGGAAGTTGGTCACCAGCAGGTCGATCACCTTGAACTCGAATCCGGGCGTGATGAAGATATCGGTCTCGCGCGCGCCGGCTTGCAGGCTGCCGCCCAGCGCGGCTGATTCGAGCGCGCGCAAGGTCGTCGTGCCGATCGCGACGATGCGGCCGCCGGCCGCCCGCGTGCGCGCGATCGCGGCCACCGTCGCGGCGCTGACGTCGAACCATTCGCTGTGCATCTTGTGCTCTTCGAGCCGCTCGCTGCGCACCGGCTGGAAGGTGCCGGCACCGACGTGCAAGGTCACGCTCGCCCGTTGCACGCCGCGCGCGTCGAGCGCGGCCAGAACGGCTTGATCGACATGCAGCGCCGCGGTCGGCGCGGCCACTGCGCCGGGCCGCGCGGCGAACACCGTCTGGTAGCGGCTTTCGTCATCGGCGCTGTCGGCATGCGTGATGTATGGCGGCAGCGGCACATGGCCATGGGCCTCGAGCAGCAGCAGCGGATCGTCCGGGAAGCGCAGCCGGAACAGTCCGCCTTCCGGCCCGGCACGCCCGATCACCTCGGCATCGAAGGCGTCGGCGAAGCGCACGCTGCTGCCGGCTTTGGGCGACTTGCTCGCGCGCAGATGGGCCAGTACCTCGCGGCCCGGCAGCACGCGCTCGATCAGCGCCTCGACCTGGCCGCCGCTGGCCTTGACGCCGAAGAGCCGCGCCTTGATCACCCGCGTATCGTTGAAGACCAGCAGATCGCCAGGCTGCAGCAGCCCGGGCAGCTCGCGGAACACACGATCCACCGGAGGCAGGCTGCGGCCGTCGAGCAGGCGCGATGCGCTGCGCTCGGCGGCCGGATGCTGCGCGATCAGCTCCGGCGGCAGATCGAAATCGAAATCGGAGAGGGTGTAGCTCACGGCTTGTCCTCGCGGCCCAGCATCAGCACGCTGCGGTTGCGGTCCTCGACGATCCACAAGCGGCCTTGCCCGTCGACCGTGAGGCCGGCCGGCGTGCCCATCGGGCGCACACCCGGCTTGGCCGACCAGTCGCCGATCAGGTCGCGCGGCGCGCTCGCATGGCCCTTGGCGTCGACCGTGAAGCTGACGATCCGGCGGCCGACCGGCCGATAGCCATGCCATGCGGCCAGCACCTGACCCTTGAGCGGGCCATTGCTCGGCGCGAGCATCGCGAGCGGCGCCGCATGCGCCGGCCACAGCGCCATCGGCGGCTGGCTGGTCTTGCAATCGAAACGGCCTTCGTAGCCGCGTGCGGCGACACCCTGGCCGATGCAGTACGGCCAGCCGTAGTGCCGGCCCTCGCGCACCAGGTTCAGCTTCTCCGGCGGCAGTTGCGCGTCGCTGTAGTCGATCGCGTTCTCCGCTTCCAGCAGCCCGACACCGGGCAGCCAGGCCAGCGCCAGCGAATTGCGCAAGCCGCTTGCGAAGGGTTTCACCACCACCGCGCCGCCACCCAGCGTGACCTGGTAGATCGCAGCCCGCGGCGCCGCGCCTTGCAGCTCCGGGCAGGGCGCCGGCTGGGCTTGTGTGTCGTTGCGGCAGGCATCGCTGAACGAACCGACGTTGACATAGAGCATGCCGTCGTCGCCGAAGGCCATCTCCTTCAGCGGATGCGCGCCGTCGTCGGGCAGCTTGTCGAGCACCACCTCCCGCTGCAGCGCGGTGGAGACCGGCGTGCGCCAGATCGCGCCGGCCTCGCCGACGTAGACCTTGCCGTCGGGCCCGCGCACCAGGCCATGCGGCCTGTCCAGGCCGTCGGCCAGCACCTTGATCGCCGGGCGCGCACCGGGCTCGGCCGGCAGGCTCATCTCCAGCAAGCGGCCGCGCTTGGGCTCCCAGCTGCCCATGTCGACGATCCAGAAACGACCGGGCGCCACTTCGAGCAGGCGGCGCGGGAAGCGCAGCCCATCGGCCTGGCTCGCGACCAGCGCGACGCAAGTGCCCGGCGGGCTATTCAGCACGAGGCGCGGCCAGCCCTCGCAACGGCCCTGCGGCACATACGCGGCGGCGCTCGCGGCCAGCGGCGAGAGCAGGATGAGGCTCGACAGGACAAGACGGCGCATGAACGGACCGAAGGTGGCAGAAGGCAGAATCATTTCATGCCCGAGCCCCCGTTCACCGCCGAGCGTCTGCCGGACATGCCGCGCGAGGCCGCAGCACCCGCCGCGCCGAAGCGCTCCGGGCCGCAGCTGGCGATGGACAAGCTCGGCCTGCGGCGCGACATCGACCTCGCCTTGCACCTGCCGCTGCGCTACGAAGACGAAACCCGCATCACGCCGATCGCCGCGGCGCGCGACGGGCAGACGGTGCAGGTCGAGGGCGAGGTGACCGAGAGCCGGGTCGAGCTGCGCGGCCGGCGCCAGCTGCTGGTGCAGATCGACGACGGCAGCGACAGCCTCACGCTGCGCTTCCTCAACTTCTATCCCTCGCACCAGAAGACCCTGAGCACCGGCAGTCGGCTGCGGGTGCGCGGCGAAGTGCGTGGCGGCTTCATCGGCCGCGAGATGGTGCACCCGAGCTTCAAGGCGGTCGACGAGAACACCCCGCTCGCGACCTCGCTGACACCGGTCTACCCGACCAGCGCGCAGCTGCCCCAGGCCTATCTGCGCAAGGCCGTGGCTTCCGGCCTGATGCGTGCCGATCTCGACGAGCTGCTGCCCGCCGACGCGCTGCCGCCCGGCCTGCTGCCTTTGCGCGCGGCGCTTCGATTCCTGCACCAGCCGCCGCCCGAGGTCAGCCTCGCCGAGCTCGAAGACCACAGCCACCCCGCCTGGCAGCGCCTGAAGTACGAAGAGCTGCTGGCCCAGCAGCTCTCGCAGCTGCAGGCCCAGCGCGCCCGCGCGGCCTTGCAGGCGCCGCCGTTGAAAAGCCGGCGCGACGGACTGCCCGATCGCCTGCTCACGGTGCTGCCGTTCAGCCTGACAGGCGCCCAGCAGCGTGTCGCCGAAGAGATCGCGACCGACCTGGCCCAAGCTTCGCCGATGCACCGCTTGCTGCAAGGAGACGTCGGCTCCGGCAAGACCGTCGTCGCGGCGCTGGCCGCGGCGGTTGCGATCGACAGCGGCTGGCAATGCGCACTGATGGCGCCGACCGAGATCCTTGCCGAGCAGCACTTCGCCAAGCTCGTGCACTGGCTGGAGCCCCTCGGTGTGACCACCGCGTGGCTCACCGGCAGCCGCAAGGGCAAGGCGCGGCAAGCGATGCTGGCACAGGTGGCCGACGGCTCGGCGGCGCTCGTGATCGGCACGCATGCCGTCATCCAGCACGACGTGGAGTTCGCGCGGCTCGGGCTTGCGATCGTCGACGAACAGCATCGCTTCGGCGTCGCGCAGCGCCTCGCGCTGCGCGCGAAGCTGCGCGACCAGGCGCTCGAGCCGCACCTGCTGATGATGAGTGCGACGCCGATCCCGCGCACCCTCGCGATGGCCTACTTCGCCGACCTCGCGGTGAGCACGATCGACGAGCTGCCGCCCGGCCGCAAGCCGATCGTCACCAAGCTCTTCTCCGACAACCGCCGCGAGCAGGTGATCGCGCGCATCCACGACGAAGTGGCGCGCGGCCGGCAGGTCTACTGGGTCTGTCCCTTGATCGAAGAATCGGAAGCGATCGACCTGCGCAATGCGACCGAAACGCACGCACAGCTCAGCGAAGCGCTGCCCGGAACGATGGTCGGCCTGCTGCACGGGCGCATGCCACCGAAGGAGAAAGCTGCCGTGATGTCGCTCTTCAGCGGCGGCCAGATGGCGGTGCTGGTGAGCACGACGGTGATCGAGGTCGGCGTGGACGTGCCGAACGCCAGCCTGATGGTGGTCGAACACGCCGAGCGATTCGGCCTGTCGCAGCTGCACCAGCTGCGCGGGCGCGTCGGCCGCGGCGCGCTGGCGAGCGTCTGCGTGCTGCTCTACACCCCGCCGCTGTCGCAGACCGGCAAGGAGCGACTGCGTGCGATGGCCGAAACCACCGACGGCTTCGAGATCGCGCGCCGTGATCTTGAGATCCGCGGCCCGGGCGAGTTCATGGGCGCACGCCAGAGCGGCGCGGCGCTGCTGCGCTTTGCCGACCTGGCCGAAGACGGCGCGCTGCTCCGATTGGCCAGACAGGTCGCGCCGCGCCTGCTCGACGAGCACCCGGCCGCAGCCGAGGCGCACGTCGCGCGCTGGCTGGGCACGCGCGCCGAGTTCATGAAGGCCTGACGCCGCACGCCGTCAGGGCGTCTTCGTGACGGTGATGCGTTCGATCGCGTAGTTGGCATATTGAGCGCTGTCGGAGTCGAGCGTCAGGTTGACGCCGAACATGCCGACGAAGCGCGGGTTGTCGAGGACCCAGGTGAACGTGGTTGGGCCGCCCGCCGGCACGTTGCACCAGCAGTTCGGGCCGTAGTTGAACCCGTTGCCGTCGGTGGTCGAAATGGGCGCGGTCGATTCGTACTTCAGATTGAACCCGGCAGCGCCGTCGCCGACCTTGCGCACGACCGCTGCGACGGTGATGCGCTGCGAGGTCCAGGAAAGGAAATTCGGGTCGACCGTGAAGGCAGCGCCGGACTGCCCGACCATCGAGTAAGCCGGCACGCCGTCGATTGAAACGAGGCCAGGTTTGTTGACCCAGTGCAGCCCCTGATCCGGCTGGCCGGCAACGATGGAGACCGAGCTCACGCCCGAATAGTCGCCTCCCCATGGGAAAGGCTTGGAGCGTGACTGCTGCGCATCCTGCGCCCACGTCACGGTCTCCGAGGTACCCGGATCGGCCAGCACGATGCGCGGCGAACTCGTCAGCTGCAGCGACGTCACTCGCTTCGACGCGAAGGTCCCCGGCGTGACTGCGACAAGGCCAGTGGAGAAATTCAGCGGGATCTGCTGGTCCGAATTCGCCCATCCGACCAGTACGACTATCTGCCCGCGGCGAAAGTAAAAGCCATACCCGGCGCCGCCAAAATTCGTCCAACCCAGGTAGCTGGGGTTTTGGCCCAGGTAGCCGACCAGGGACTTCAGCGCGTAGTAAACGGGGCGCTTGCGGCTGTCGCGCGTGATCAGGCCGAACGGCGCGCCCGATGTTGCGGGGTCGGGCGTGTCGCCATCCCAGGCTTCGAACCAGTCGATCTGCGACACGCCTTGCGCAATGCCCATCGTGTAGTACTTGACCAGCAGGTCCGCCTGCACCGGCTCGGGCACCGCATACGAAAAGGTCCGTGCCGGCCAGTTCGTCGGGATCCCCACTTCGGTGAATTCGATCGGGACGTTGGCGCGTGACGGGTCCTTCTGCGCGAGCATCTTGCGCACCGTGGGCGCGATTGCCATGTACTCGCCTTCCCAGCCTTGCCGCACCAGCCCGGCGGTCTCGTAGGGGTGCAGCGTGATGTAGTCGTAGTAGCCTTTGGCGCCGGCGTCGATCGATTCGGCAAGCCACTTGATGTGCACGCTCTTGGCCGCGAGACCGATACGGACGCCCGGCACCGCCGCTTTGGCCGTGTTGTATGCGACTTGGACAATCTTGGCATACGACGCGGGTGATACGTCCGCGGTGAAATTCGGCGGCTCGTTCCATACCTCCCAGGAATCCACGCTGCCGGCGTAGCGCGTCACAATATCGCGCACATAGCTGGCCCAGCTGTCGAGATTGTTGACGGGGAACCCAAACGGCTGGCCATCGGGACTCCACATCAGGATACCCTTCGCCTTGAAACCATTGTTCTGGAGTACGGCGAAAGTATCCGGATAGTCAGCGAAACCCCGCACCGTATGCACGCCCGCCGCTGCAACGGCCGCTGCCCAGCTGGACGGGCCCCAGCTCGTATCATGTCGGCCGCGACCCCCCACGGGCTCACCGGGGTTGATTGCTGAGAATATGACGCAACGAGCGGGCATGCCGCAGCCAATGCGCCCAACGCGCACTTCAAGAAAGTACGTTTCATTTGTTGTTCACCCTTGTAATGGTTATCGCGGGCGAAACAACGACAGGATTTTCCGCCCCCCTAGCGGCCCAACGACGGGATCCGCATCTTCATTTTAGAAGTGCGCGGCGGATCAAATTGCTTATCGATTACCCGATCGAAGGTTCAGGCCGACGCCTGCTCGGCGCGCGCCCGGCCACAGCCAAGGCGCACGTCGCGCGCCGGCTGGGCACGGGGCGAAGTTCTTGAAAGCCTGAGGCGCTAGTGCGTCGTCTCGCGCTTCAGTTCGACCCCAGTCTCGTCGACGATCATCGATCCGTCCTGTTTCATCGTCACATGGCGGCCGTCGGCGAGTTTGTATTCGGCGATGCCCAGCGGCTCCCACTGCTCCTGCGCGGCGATGAAGGCCTCCACCCGGCCGAGATGCTCGTAGCCGTGCACAGAGTAGAGCTTGCCGTCGCTGCCGCGCGCGGCGAAGGTTTCGAGGCGATGAAGCTTCTTGTCCATGGACGCTCCCATGTGGTTGCGGGACGGCCACTCTAGTCCGATGCCGAATCCATGAACCAGCCGGGGGCACTGCGGCGCTGCGCGCACCGCCGCAGCCTCGCGCCGAAGATGCGGCGACGGGTGCACGCCTAGAATCGTTCGCACCTTTCACCCACCACCCGAGGGTCGCCGCATGCCGATGATCGTGAGAGTCGAGCGCCCTGCGTTCGAGGCGATGCCGTGACCCTGACCGAGCTGCGCTACATCGTCGCCGTCGCCCGTGAACGGCATTTCGGCCGCGCCGCCGAAGCCTGCTTCGTCTCGCAGCCGACGCTCTCGGTCGCGATCAAGAAGCTCGAAGAAGAGCTCGACGTGAAGCTCTTCGAGCGCGGCGCCAACGAGATCAGCGTGACGCCGCTCGGCGAGGAGATCGTGCGCCAGGCGCAATCCGTCATCGAGCAGGCGCAGGCGATCAAGGAGATCGCCAAGCGCGGCAAGGATCCGCTGTCGGGCGCGCTGCGGCTCGGCGTGATCTACACCATCGGCCCCTACCTGCTGCCCGCGCTGGTGAAGCAGGCGATCGAGCGTGTGCCGCAGATGCCGCTGATGCTGCAGGAGAACTTCACCGTCAAGCTGCTCGAGATGCTGCGCACCGGCGAGCTCGACTGCGCGATCATGGCCGAGCCGTTTCCCGATACCGGCCTCGCGATGGCGCAGCTCTACGACGAGCCCTTCATGATCGCGGTGCCCTCGGCGCATGCGTTTGCGAAGCGCAAGAGCGTACCGGCGGAGGAGCTGAAGCAGGAGACCATGCTGCTGCTCGGCACCGGCCACTGCTTTCGCGATCACGTGCTCGATGTGTGCCCTGAGTTCGCCCGCTTTTCCAGCAATGCCGAGGGCATCCGCAAGAGCTTCGAAGGTTCCTCGCTGGAGACGATCAAGTACATGGTGGCGTCCGGCATGGGGGTGACGGTCGTGCCGCAGCTCTCGGTGCCTTCCGAGCCGCAGCCGCACATCGTCTACCTGCCGTTCACGAAGCCGGTGCCGACGCGCCGCGTCGTGCTCGCCTGGCGCCGCAGTTTCACGCGCTACGAAGCCATCGCCGCGCTGCGCAATGCGATCTACGCTTGTGACCTGCAGGGCGTGCAGTGGCTGACCTCGCGCGATACCAGCGCCGCCGTCGCCGCGTGAGAGAAATAGATTCTATGGATCGACTAGTAACAGTCAATGATCCTTAGCTATCGCACATCGGTAGAGTACGGATCAGACAAGCCGTCCCCGTCACCCGACCAGGAGAAGCCCATGACCGAATCGACCTCGCTTGACTCCCGTCTCAGACCCGCACAGCGCCTTTCGGCGCAGCAAGCGCTGGGCTGGCTGGTGACCCTTGGCGGTCTCGCGGTGATCGCGCAGCATCTGCTGTCAAGCCTGCTGCGCTGAAAGCCATCCCGCCCTGAGGCCCGGCGCCCGGGGCGGCTCAAGGGGCTGCGCTACAGTCGTGCGCCCCGACGAGAATCCAGAACGTACAACGAGTCAAGGAGCACCTCCGCATGGCCAAGTCCAAGAGCAAAGCCCTCGCCGCCTCCCCCAGCGTCGGCATCCACATCGGCATCGACGACAAGGACCGCGCCGCGATCGCCGCCGGCCTGTCGAAGCTGCTCGCCGATACCTACACGCTGTACCTGACGACGCACAACTTCCACTGGAACGTCACCGGGCCGATGTTCACGTCGCTGCACACGATGTTCATGACGCAATACACCGAGCTGTGGAATGCCGTCGACCCGATCGCCGAGCGCATCCGCTCGCTCGGGCACAACGCGCCCGGCTCGTATGCACAGTTCGGCGCGCTGACCTCGCTGAAGGATGCACCGGCCGCGCCGCCGAAGGCGCTGGAGATGGTGGCGATCCTGGTCGAAGGCCATGAAGCGGTGGCGCGCACCGCACGCAGCGTGTTCCCGCTCGCCGATCAGGCCAACGACGAACCGACCGCCGACCTGCTGACGCAGCGCCTGACGGTGCATGAACAAACCGCGTGGATGCTGAGGTCCCTGCTCGAAGACTGACGGCGCCGCCATGCACATCGCCATCCTCACCTTCGACGGCTTCAACGAGCTCGATTCCTTCATCGCGCTCGGCTTGCTGAACCGCCTGAAACCGCTCGGCTGGAAGGCGGAGCTGGCATGCCCGAGCGCGCGCGTGACGTCGATGAACGGGGTCACCGTGGAAGCTCAGCAGCCGCTTGAATTTGCCAACCAGGCGGACGTGGTGCTGTTCGGCAGCAGTGTCTACACCCGCGCGATCGCCGAAAACGGCAGCTTGCTCGATCGCCTGCAGCTCGATCCGCTGCGCCAGCTGATCGGCGCGCAATGCTCGGGCACCTTGCTGCTGTCGCGCCTGGGCCTGCTCGGCGACCTGCCGGCCTGCACCGATCTGACGACCAAGCCCTGGCTGGTCGATGCCGGCGTGCGCGTGGTCGACGAGCCCTTCCGCGCGCGCGGTCCGATCGCGACCGCCGGCGGCTGCCTCGCGTCGCAATACCTCGCCGCGTGGGTGATGCTGAAAGGCGCGGGCGTCGACGCGGCCAGGGAGGCGCTGCACTACGCGGCACCGGTGGGCGAGAAGGACGCCTACGTGCAGCGGCTGCTGAAAGTCGTGCAACCCTTCACCGGCACCGACTGACGGCGCTCATTCGAGATCGTCGATGTGCTTGGGCCAGCTCGCCTTCAGCAGGCGGGAGAGCGCCCGATCGGCGAGCAGCTTGCCGCCGGTCTGGCAGCGCGCGCAGTAGTTGGTCTCGTTGTCGGCATGCAGGATGCGCTGCACCGGGCTGCCGCACACCGGACAGGGCTGGCCGTAGCGCCCGTGCACCGCCATCGCCGGATGGAAGGCCGTGACCTTGTCCGGCCAGCCGCCGTGGCGCGAGGCCTCGCCGCGCAGGCGATCGGCCCAGTCGCCGAGCACCGACCGGGTCGCGTCGAACAGACGCTGCACCGCCTCGGCCTCGAGCGAACGCGACAAAGCCACCGGCGAAAGGCGGGCGCGATGCAGGATCTCGTCCGAGTAGGCATTGCCGATGCCGCTGAATAGCCGTGGATCGGTCAGCGAGCGCTTCAGCGTGTGGTTCTCGCGTGCCAGCTGCGCGGCGAATGCCGGCAGTTCCGCCGCCATCACGTCGATGCCGCCCCGATCCATCGCGCCCAGGGCCTCGCGCCCCGCCACCAGGTGCAGCGCGGCGCGGCGCTTGGTGCCGGCCTCGGTCAATAGCAGAGTGCCGCCGTCGAACTCGAAGCTCGCGAGGCTCGCCCGGCTGCGCGGCTTGGCGCCGGCCGCCAGCCAGTGCAGCCGGCCGGCGATCATCAGGTGGATGACGATGAATAGCTCGCCTTCGAGCGCGATCACGACCCGCTTGCCGAGCCGCTCGACCCCGCTCACGCGCAAGCCCTCGGCCTGCGTGATCGGCGGCACCGCAGTGCGCAGCAGGAAGGGATTCGATATGCGCACGCGCTGCAGCGTCGTGCCGCGCACCTTCGCATCGAGGCTCTCGACATAGACGGTGACGTCCGGCAGTTCGGGCATGGGGCCGAGTGTGGCAGCGCTCGGCAGCAGCCGGGGCACACGCGCCGGATAATCCACGTTTTGCAGCAGGCGGCGCGATCGACGCGTCCGCGCCCCCGATGTCCGAACTCATCCCCCAGGTGCGGCGCCGCCCGGTCGTTTATGCCTTGCGGCCCAGGAGAAGAGCGAAGCCGGGATAGGCGAACGCCGATGCGATCTTGTCGCAATCCCGTTCCGATACGCCCGCGCCGCGCGCCGTGGCGTACCAAGTGCCCTGCACTTGCTTCTCCATGGTCGTGATGATCGCCTCCGCTTCGTCGCGTTTGAGAAGGAAGCGCGCTGACTGCGATAGCAGGTTGTCGGCGTTGGCAAAGCGCCCCGCGTCGCCGCATTCCATCGCCAGATCACGCCGCTCCTGGCTGATCGGCACGGCCGGTGTCAGGTCGTAGGCGGGCGAGAGCTTCCAGTCGTTGTCCTTCGCGATCACCGCGTGATTGCGCGGGTGATCATCGACGTTCGAGATCAAGGCGTTGAAGCACATCCTGCGGAACAGTTCAGCGGCGTTCTGTCCAGGCTCCGCGCACACGCGGCGTACCTCTTCTGCCAGCAGTACATAGGACCACTTGTCGCGCGACTGATAGGTGTCCTCAGCCCGCAGCAGCGTCAGCGCGCTCACCATGCGCGTGCGCAGGTAGCCGCCCTCGGCCTTCTGTCGATCGAAGCGCTTCACCAGCAGTACGTCGCGCCCTGCGACATCGACCACCCGGCTATCCGCCGCGGTCAAGCCACAGGCCCGCGCGAGCGTCAACATCGCATGCTCGACCCGCGCGTTGTTCCAGGAATCATCTGGACAGTTGAACTTCGCGATCCAGAGGCCGCTCTCGTCCTCGACGACCGCCTTCGGTCGTGCGCCGCCCATCGAGGTGCCGATCATGATCAGCTTCTCGACCTGATCATGATCGGCGGCATCAGCGTGATCATCATCAGCAGCAGCAGGAGCAGGACGCTCCTCTTCGTTCAAGATGGCATCGGCGATGGATTGAAGCTTTGCCAGCTCCAAGGTCTGATTGAAATTGCGTTTCGGGGCAGGCGGTACTTGGTTGAGCCCGAAGCCGAGCGCGCCTGCACGGTCGTCGGGCGAGGAAAGGAGGTACTCCATCTCGCTCGGCTGGGCCTTGGCAAGATGGCGCTGAATGACGCGGCGTCCCCAATAGTCGGGACTGGCATCACGCAGCGCGCCGAAGACGCCGCCGAGCGAGGCCGTTGCGTAGGTGCGAGGCGCAAGCTTCAACTCGACAGGGTCGAGCGCCACCGCGTTGGCGCGCTCGAGGTAGCTTCGCCCATAGACGAACCGTCCCTCCGGGACGCCGCGCCGGTCGGTTGAAAGAACGAACCGCCCCGCCGTCACCGGCTCGATCTGTCCGGGAAGGGTGATGTAGACGAAGCACTCCGAGGGCGTTTCAGAAGTCATTGCTCAGTTCCGTCCGGGGCCGGGCGCGGGCGCGCTCGCGAGACAGTGCCAGCGCCTGCCCTTCTTCATCTTTTTCGGGTGCTGCGACGAGGTCGAGCTGGTCGAGCAGGTCGAGCGCCCACAGCATCGCTGCGTACACAGCGATCCCTGTTGAAGGCTTGCCCTTTTCGGCATCAGCCACGGCGCGCCTGCCGGTACCGATCTTCTCGGCCACGTCCTCGACCGTCAGGTTTCGGCGCAACCGGGCCGTACGCAGGTTTGCTCCCAGCCGCTGCAGCGTCTGTTCGACCGGGTACGGGGGCGCGGTCATTAGGTTGTTGCGGGCGGTCATTGCGCTGCGTTCTCCTCGTGGGCCTCTTCTACCTGTACCATCATGGGCGCTCCAGGTCAAATGAAAGCGCTCTCAAGAGCATTTTGATGGCCTTAAAGTGCCCTTAAGAGCACATTTACTATGGTAAACTACAAGAGGCGGTGTGCCAGAGCCATGAGCACATCAAGGACTGCGTACATACCCGGGAAAGATCAGTGATGGCGGACGGTCAAATCGCAGAGCAGGTCAGGCGAAGAAGAACGTTTGCCATCATTTCCCACCCCGACGCGGGCAAGACCACGCTGACGGAAAAGCTGCTGCTTTT
>Ga0105238_10005741_pt1 | contig 12275 bp, 10 predicted proteins | sample KBSC34metaG_FD_81526 | JGI IMG/M metagenome (GOLD analysis project Ga0105238, IMG submission 81526) | Corn rhizosphere microbial communities from Kellogg Biological Station, Michigan, USA - KBS C3-4 metaG | ecosystem: Host-associated > Plants > Roots > Rhizosphere > Soil | place: Michigan, USA... | reverse complement strand
CACAGTTGTATTCATCACGATACTGACCAGCGTTGCCGCCGCGCAGGAGCCGCCGCTGCGCTCGATCAGTTATCAACTCTCAATGTCGCGACCGGTGTCGCATCTTTTCGAAGTACAAATCATAGTTGAACTACCCGAACAGTTAAAAGACAAGCCGCTTCAGTTTCAGATGGCGAAGTGGTCGCCGGGACGTTACGCGGTCTTTGATTTCGCTAAAAACGTTCAGGAATTTCGCGCGAACGCACGGGTGACGCGCGTCAACGCAGACACGTGGAGCGTCTCGCCACAAGGCAAGACCACCATCAACGTTTCATACAAAGTCTTTGCCAACGATCTCTCAGGCACTTTCTCGCAACTCGACAACCGTCACGGCAATTACAACGGCGGGTCGATCTTCATGTACGTCGTGGACCATAAACCCGATCCGGTGATGCTCACGATCCAGCCGCCCGCCGGGTGGCGCATCGTGAACGGCCGCACCGATCATCCCGGCCAAACCGAGTGGCGATTTCCAAACTGGGACATCATGATCGACACGCCCACTGAAATCGCACCTGACTGGACTCTGGACGACTTCAAAGTCGACGGCAAAAAGTATCACGTGATGGTCCACTCATTTGGTCCGGAAGGCGGGCGCCGCGCTGCATTCGTGAAAGATATCGAAAAGATCGTGCGGGCCGAAGTCGCGATGTGGGGACCACCTGAGTTTGAAGAGTATACGTTTCTGATCCACTTCGCTGCCGACGATCATTCCGGCGACGGCATGGAGCATCTGACGTCGACTCAGATCATCCAGCCCGGCGCGCTTGGTGAGCCAGGTGTTTACCAACGAGCACTCGGCACCGTCTCACACGAATTCTTTCACGTCTGGAACGTCAAAAGACTTCGCCCGCTCGAACTTGGCCCATGGGACTTCTCGCGACCGCTGGCCACGCGCGGACTCTGGGTCGCCGAAGGCTTCACGAATTATTACGGACACCTGATGTTGAGACGCGCAGGTCTCTGGGACGACAGGCAGTTTCTAAAAACTGAAGCGGAGACTATCGATCGTATCGAGAGTTCGCAGGGTAGTCGTCTAATGAGTGCCGAAGACTCTTCGTTATCGGCGCCTTATCTCGACGGTGCTCCACACGAGCAACTAGTAAACTTGCAAAACACGGCGATCAGCTACTACCCGAAAGGCGAGCTCATCGGCATGGTGATGGACTTGCTCGTGCGCGGTCGAACGAAAGGGAAGGCGTCGCTCGACGACATCATGCGCGACATGTACGAAGAGTTCTATCTGAAAAGCCCGAACATGACTTACTACCTGCGCGGTCGTGGTTACACGACGGAAGATCTCGAGCAAGTTGCTTCGCGTCGCGCGGGTTTCGATCTGAGCGATTTCTTCAAGCGACACATTCGCAGCGTCGAGGTGTTGCCTTACGAGGAAGCGTTTGCGTATGTGGGATTGCGCCTCGTCAAGACGCAAGCGGAAGAGCCGTTCGATGCGGGACTCGCGCTCGAGTTCGAAGATCCGCGCAAAGCGAAGATCGAGAATGTTCGCAACAACTCGCCTGCTGAAGATGCGGGGTTGCAGACGAACGATGAAATCGTCTCGCTTGCCGGAAAAACAGTGACGAGAGACACGTGGCGACAGACACTCGCGCGTTTCAAGCCAGGCGACTCAGTGCCGATCACAGTCAAACGTGATCGACGAACGATCAAGGCGAATATCGTGTTGGGCCAGCCGGAACGGTTTGATTACTGGATCGAGGAGAAGCCGGATGCGACGGCCGAGCAGAAACAATTACGCGCTGCCTGGTTGAGCGGAAAGTGAAACGCGGACCTGCGCGGATTTAAGGAACGATTATTTCCAAAGAGTGAGGAGCGATCTCGAAGCGCATCGGCAGGTGACCGATTAACTCACCGTCGATCTGTACGTGTGCGTCGCCGTGTGCCCGCACGCTCACGGTGTTTACGAATTGTACTTCGGACGTGTTGCGAGGCATGCCGGTGCGCATCGCCTGCGAAAGCAGGTGCAGGTAACGCAGGCGGCTGCGCGTGTCGATGATGCAAACTTCAAACTCGGGTTGATCGAGTCGCGCGCCGGGCGTGATCGCAAGGTCGCCACCGTATTTTGCGGCTTTGCCGATCGCTGCAAACGTCGACGTGTATCTGTGGCCGTTGATTTCGAGTATGAATGGCCGCGGGTTCCAGGTGGCGAGATGACTCAGTCCTGAAACCCAAAACGCGCCTTTGCCGATTCGCTTTTTCAATGACGGTTGCACGCGCTTCACTACCGACGCGTCGAGACCGATACCCGCCATCAAAATAAAATAACGACTCTCGTTCGTGGTCTCGTCGATCGCGAGTCCGAGATAGATCTGCCGCGACTTACCTTGGGCCGCGATCTTTAACGCTTGTTCATCGTCGAGCGGCAAGCCGAGTTCACGCGCGAGCACGTTTCCGGTGCCGCGCGGGATGATGGCGAGTCGCGCCTTTGTGCCTGCCAAACCCTGGATCGCTTCGTTGATGGTGCCATCACCGCCCGCGACGATCACGTCAGAACTGCCGTTACCCGCGGCGCGCGCGGCAATCTCAGTCGCGTCGCCGGGACCTCGCGTCAAACGAACGTCGACTTTGACGCCGAGCGATTCGAGTTGTGCGGCGAGTTCTTCAACCGGTCGCCGGCGTGAAGCGTAGCGGCCCGTTTTCGGATTTGAAATCAGTGTTGCCTTACGAGGAGACATCGATCACGTGTGCGCGGCAATCGAGGCGCCGTGCGCGTTTGCTAATCGCCGTGCGGATGACGCTCTTGCGTTACTGCCAAAAAGCAGACAGTTGTCACATAAATCAGCCACAGAGAGACAGTACAGGCGACGAGCGCTAAGTACAACTCGGGAATAACTTTCACTCCTGCTCGGTATGCAATGTCGAAATAAATACCTGGAGGTTTTCGCAATGCTTACCAAGCGACATTTCTGGCTCGTAATATCTGTGGCTCTGTTAACCCTCGCTTTCACGTACAGTCGAGGTACCCGAGCACAGCCGACAGACGCGAATCAGATCGTCATTCAAAATTTTGCATTTGAACCAGCCACGCTGACGGTCAAGGCTGGCACAAAAGTTACCTGGGTCAATCGCGACGACGAACCGCACACCGCGACCGCTACTGACAAACGTTTCAACTCAAAAACTATGGAGAACGGCGACCAGTTCTCAATGGAGTTCAACCAGCCGGGCATTTACAAGTACTACTGCGCGCTGCATCCGAAGATGACTGGCCAGGTCATCGTCAAGTAGCTCAAGGAGAGACGACAGTGAAACAAGATCGACGAAATTTTCTTAAGTGCATGGCGTGGGCAGGCACCGGACTCGTGTGGTCGATGAATGGCGGCGTACTTAGCTCGGAACTGCTCGCAGCCCCGAAGCGAAAGAACGGCTTCAGCTTTGCCCAGATCAGCGATAGTCATATCGGATTTCATAGCGATCCGAATCACGATGTGACGAAGACTCTGCAAGCGGCGGTCGACAAGATCAACGCGCTCGAGGAGCGACCTGCGTTTGTGCTCCACACGGGCGACATCACGCATCTTGCTACGGCCGAGCAGTTCGACACGGCCGCGCAGATCATGAAGAGCGCGAAAGCGGATCAGGTCTACTATGTACCGGGCGAGCACGATGTGTTTACCGACGATGGCAAGCTCTACTTCGAGAGATTCGGAGGAGGGCCGGGGTGGCGAAGCTTCGATTACAACGGCGTGCACTTCATCGGATTGATCAATGTGCTGAATCTGAAGCAGGGAACTGGGACCGGGCTGGGCGGCAGCGGGCTCGGACAATTGGGCCAGGAGCAGTTAGCATGGTTGCAGAAGGATGTTAAGGGCTTGTCCGGCAGCACGCCAATCGTGGTGTTTGCGCATATTCCATTATGGACCATCTATCCCGATTGGGGTTGGGGGACGGATGAGAGCGAGCAGGCGTTGTCGTATTTGAAGCGCTTCGGATCGGTCACGGTGTTGAATGGACACATTCATCAGGTGTTGCAGAAGGTCGAGGGGAACGTAGTATTTCATACGGCGCGTTCGACAGCGTACCCGCAGCCCGCGCCGGGCACAGCGCCCTCGCCCGGTCCGATCAAGGATGTGTCAGCGGAGAAGTTGCGCAGTACGTTGGGCGTGACGGATGTTAGTTACATGGCGAAGGTTGGGCCGTTAGCGGTTGTTGACGAAGCGTTGGGTTGATTGATAACGCCGAAGGCGTTCGCTAATTTCAGCCCAGGGTTCGAGCTGCGAGAACCCTGGGGACCACACGTCTAAGGCAGTCTAACCCTGAAAGGGTTCGCCAACCGCCTAACCCTTTCAGGGTAAGCTGAATTTCTATTGGAATCCCAGGGTTGTCGCTTTGCTCCAACCCTGGGCTGAAATTAGCGAACGCCTTCGGCGTTGGAGGGCGAAGATGAAATTTGCGAAGACGGTTTTTCTGGTGGCGGGGATTTACGGGTTGATTGTGCTCGTGCCGCAGTTTTTCCTGGAACGCAAAATCGGCGTTGATACGCCGCCGCCGATCACGCACCCGGAATTCTTTTATGGCTTTGTCGGCGTCGCTGTCGCGTGGCAGGTTCTATTCCTGATTCTCTCGAGGGATCCGATCAGGTACCGGCCGATGATGATTCCCGCGATGCTCGAAAAGATCGGCTTTCCAGTCGCGGTCGTCGTTCTCTATCTTCAAGGTCGCGTCGCGCCGACCATCTTCATACCCGCCTCGCTCGATCTGGTCTTGCTGTTTCTATTCATAGCAGCGTACCGGAAGACACCCGCAAACGACTCATCTCGGTCCTGATCAGTAACGACTTCGCCTTCTGCGACTTCGCAATCTCGAGCGACCGCTCGAAACATCGCTCCGCATCCGCTCGCTTATCTTTCTTCAACAACAACTCGCCTTTGAGTCGATAGAGCTCAGCTTCGTAGTATCGCTCGCCATTGTTATCGACGATCGTCGTCGCTTCATCCAACAACGCATACGCTTCGTCAATTCGCTCCAACTTCGACAGCGCCTCGGCCAGTAACGCCAAAAAGTGCGGGCGCACGAGCGAAGTTGCGGTAGCTTCGACTGCCGCGAGTCCCGCGCGCATCAGATCGATCCCTTCCTGCCGGCGTCCGTCTTCACTAAGCGTCCAGCCTTTCATTACATCAGCCATGGCGCCGTACAACACGAGTCCATGCGCGGTGGAGACCTCGCTGACCGCCTCGGCATACTGCTGGACCATCCTCTGATCGCCGTTTAGCTGATAAAGAATACTCGCGAACAACTTTGCGTGTGCGAGCCCGTGCGGCTCAGACAATTCGAGCGCGAGCGCTACGGCTTCGTCCATACGCTTCAAGGCCTCATCAGTCCGCCCGAGAAACCAAAGCGCCCACGCAACAAAGCAAGGCATCGCGACGCCGGGATTCAGCGCGTATAGAAAAGAGTCGTCACGATGTTGCGCCGGATCGTAGAGCGCGAGCGCTTTCTCATAATGGTCCACCGCGAGCTCGAAATTACCCAGATGCGTGTTAGTGACCTCCATGGCCCAGTGACCACGCATCGCGAGTCCGGGATACGGCAGTCGCTCAGAAAGTCGCAGAAACTCCTCGGCGATGTCGCGCGCTGTCTCCAGCTCTCCGCTCAAGGTATGGAATGTCCACAGCCCCCAGAGCACTTCAGAAACATCAGGCGAGTCGCCGAGCTGGTCATAAAACTGTCGCGCCTTCATGTAGACTTCGCCGACATTCGGCGACGCATAACCCTCGATCGCGATCAACGGAACGCCGAGCGTGAGGTGCAAACACAGCGCCTCGTTCACGACCTCGCGCGACTCAGGCACGTTGCCGATCAACTCGATACCACGTCGCGCGAGATCCACTGCCTCCTGGTACGCAAAACGCCGGATCGCATTGTTCGCTCCCGTTTTGAAGTAGTAGGCGGCGCGCTTGTAGTCGCGACCGCGCTCGAAGTGCATCGCCAGCTCAGCCGAGATCTCCACCGCCCGATTGCCGTAAACCTCCTCGCCGCGCTCCGCGATCAGCCGGTGCAACCGCACGCGCCGCGCCGCCGGTATCCGGTCATATAGAACGTTCTGGTAAAGAGCGTGTACAAAGCCAAACCGCGTGACGACTTCGCCATTCGGTAATTCCTGTACGCCACACTCCTGAATGTATTGCTTCTGTCGCGCGAGCTCGTTGCAGCGCGCTTCAACGACGCCCGGATCCTCTTCAAGACCAGCCGCAAGCGCCCGCGTTGAAAACTCAACTCCAGCGACACTCGCTGCTTCCAGAGTTCTTTGCGTGTCCGGATCGAGGCTGTCCACATGCCGCTCGATCATTTGCTTGATATTGTCAGGTACGCCGAGCTCGACGTTCGCCAGATCGACGTCTAATACCCACTTGTCGTCACGCTGCACGATCAGTCGCGACTCGAGCAGGTAATTAGCAGCGTTCACCATAAACAGCGGATTGCCATCCGTACGCTGATGGATCAATCCCGCGAGGCCCGCGGGAAAGCGATTACCCGGAAACCTGACCGCGAGATAATCGTAAACCGCAGCTTCACTCAGGTATTCGAGCGGCAATTCTTTACACAACTGCTTCGCCAGCAACTCCTGCTTCACCGCCTTCAGCGGATGGCCACTCACGATCAGCTCAACGTTCCGAAATGTCCCAATCAACATCAGGTGCGCGCGCTGACGACGCGTGGCGAGATACGAGATCAGATCGAGTGTTGAGTAATCGCTCCAGTGCAGGTCTTCTAAAATGAGGACGAGAGGCATGTCGACCGTGAGCGCCTCCAGCGCCTCGCCCATCTCTCGCAGCATTCTTTCGCGCGTCGCACCCGATACGTCGCGGCTCAACTCTTCGCGTTCTGACGCGCTCAACAACGAAGGCATCTGCAACAGCCACATCGGTGCATGTGCGCGCACGACGTCTGCGACTTTCGGCTCCTCACGACAGAGTCGTCCGATCGCTTCGAGAACCGGCAGATACGCTTCCCCCGTTCCGTATTGTTCCAGACACTGTCCACGGCCGACACGAATCGTTCCGTCAGTCGGAATCGTTCGCGCGAACGCGTCGACGAGCGCGGTCTTCCCGATGCCTGCTTCCCCGGTGATGAAACCGATCTGGCGGTCTCCGCGCATCATCCTGTACAGCCAACGATGCATTCGCGCTAACGCCTGGTCACGTCCAACCACGCCTGTATAAACGAAAAAGGCGCCGGAAAACGCACTGTCCTGGAACGAGGGTTCAGGTTCCTTCTTCGGTTCCGGTGCGATCTCTCCAATGAAGCGATAGCCGCGCCGGTGTGAAGTTTCGATATAACGGGGCGATTTGGGATCGTCCTCGAGCGCCTCTCTTAACTGTCGCACGGTGACTTTGAGTACGGCGTCGCCGACAAACGTCTCCGGCCAGACGGCGTTCAAGAGCTCATCTTTGGTTACGAGTTGTCCCGAGCGATTGAGCAGGTAATTGAGTAGGGCAAAAGCCTTCGGCCTGATCTTGATTTCTTCTGAGCCCCGCCACAGGCACTCATTCACGAGATCGAGGGAAAAGCGATCGAAAACTATACGCTTGTCGTTCACGGTCAGGCTCACGTTTGGACCATTCTCCTCTTCTGCCTGGTAGATGGCAAACAAGGCGGGGAGTTAGCCAGGAAATTATCTCTGCGGCCCTCTGCGTATCTCTGCGTTCTCTGCGTCAAAAGACTATTTCAACGCAGAGGGCCGCGGAGATACGCAGAGAACGCAGAGATTCTCGAGTAAGTTCTCTCATCTTTATTCATTACCGTTTTCCCGTGGCTTTCATTCCCGAAACGTTACCGCACATTTACCGGAAGTTTATGACTGACTTGCAATCGGTCTCTATCCTCTCGTCCGACTTATGAGACTAGAGAGGACAGTATGAAGAGACATTTTTTTGCAATTGTAGTCGTTTTGGGCTTATTGGCGGCATTTGTGGTGATGCCGCGTCTTGCTGACGCTCAGGACGACCAGGCAGGAGCTTCAGCAGTCGCCGGCGGTTCGGATCCGGTTTCAGTTTTTCAGGCAGCCGGACCCACGGCAGCTTCGATCCAGGGATCAGTCGATCAGTTTCGCGCTACGGTCAGCGTGCCTGCTGGTCGTCGTGAGATCAACTGGGACGGCGGCAACCCCGCCAACGAGGCCACGTCAGTCGTGGGAAATCCGTTTACAGGATTTCTGGTTTCGCGCGGCGCGCTGTTCACAACTCCAGACGGTACAGGGTTTGTGCAAGCTCCTGCCGGCACCGATGTGCCGCCCGGAGGACTCGCGGGCTTTTTCAACAATCCAACTTACAAAACCAGCTTTCGAGCTTTCAGCGCGTCACGTCTGTTTGCTGTTGTCGGGGGCAAAGTCACAGACGTGACCTTCTTCGTGCCCGGCGGCGGCAACGTAGCAGCCACGGTCAACGGTTTCGCCGCAGTTTTCAGCGATGTGGACCAGCCGAACGGAAGCGGTCCTGCGAAGAAACGCGGTAATCGAAACGCCAGCACGTTGATCGAGTACTACGGCACTGATGGACAGTTGTTGTTCAGCAGTTACGTACCTGCGTCGCCGGGCGATGGTGGATTTTCTTTCTTCGGCGTGGTGTTTCCTGACGCGCGTGTCGCGCGAGTGCGAATCATGAGCGGCGACGTCGCGCCCGGTCCGAATGATTCCGAGAAAGATGACGTTGTGATGATGGACGATTTTATTTTTGGTGAACCGCTATCGGTTCAATGAAGGGGAGAAAAGATGAGTAAACGTAGTTTTGAACTTGCCAGTCGACTCGAGCTGGGCGCTGTGGCGCTCGAGGCTTTCGCCAGCTCGCTGACCGAATTCGAGTGGCAAAGCCGTGTTCCCGGAGATGGGCGGAAGATTGGAGTAGTGGTCCATCACGTGGCGAGTGTCTATCCGCTCGAGATCGAGTTGGCCCAAACGCTGGCGAAGGGTGAAGCGGTTGAGGGGTTGACAATGGACGTCATCAACAAAATGAACGCCGACCATGCGAAGAAATTCGACGGGGTCACGAAAGAGGAGACGGTTGAGCTCCTGAAGCAGAACAGTATCGCAGCCGCAGCGGCAATCCGTTTATTTACAGACGTCGAGCTTGATCAGGCCGCGCCGGTGTCGCTCTACGCGAATGCGATTCTGACGTGCCAGTTCGTGCTCGAGGATCACGCTGTGCGACACAGCTATCACCACCTTGGACGCATCCGCGCTGCGTTGCAGGAGAGGACGCTGGCCAAGTTAACCGCTTAACGATCGATTGGAACCATGAACTTCGAAGAAGCAGTCATGCCGCATCTTGACGCCGCCTATAACCTGGCGCGGTGGTTAACGCGTAACGAGGCCGACGCGCAGGACATGGTCCAGGAAGCTTACCTGCGCGCGCTGCGGTTCTTCGGCGGCTTTCATGGGACTGACGCGCGCGCATGGTTGTTAACGATCGTGCGAAACACCTGCTACACGTGGTTGAAGCGGAGCAGATCGCTGGAGCTGTCAGGCGATTTCGACGAAGTGGTATTGACGAAAGAGTCTGACGAACCTGATCCGGAAGTTACGCATTTTTTGAAAGTTCAATCGCAGTTGATCAACGAGGCGATCGAGAAGCTGCCGATCGAATTTCGTGAAGTCGTGATTCTCCGTGAGCTCGAAGAGCTTTCGTACAAAGAGATCGCCTCGATCACGGGTATTCCGATCGGCACTGTCATGTCGCGACTGTCACGTGCGCGCAAGCGACTAGTCGTTTGCTTGCGTGGAGTCGCGCCTAAGCCACCCGCTATCAAGTGCCGGATTGAATTGGTCCAGGCGGGGAATAACCGAGTCGCCTGATTGGTATCTAGATCAGAAGCGATTCAAAGACTTGATGAGAGTTAAAAGAGGAGAGTTGTTATGAAGAACGTAGTTGCACGAGGAGTTGCAAAGCTTGGTTTGCTGGCAGTGATGATCGTCATCGCGGCGAGCGTCTCAGCAAATGCGCAGTCACTAAATTACCGGTTAACCGCAAACATTCCGTTCGATTTTTCAGTGGGCGGCGAGAAGCTTCCCGCGGGTAAATACTGGATCAGCCGCGCGCAGCAGAGTAACGGCGATACGGTCGTGCAAATCAGAAGTACAGATCTGCACTCGAACCTGGCTCGTTTCACGATTCCTGTATTAGCCTCCGCTCCGGCGAAAAATAGTTCGCTCGTGTTTCGCCGTTATGGAGATGAGTACTTCCTCGCCGAGATTTGGCCCATGGGTAGTGAAACAGGACGAGAGCTCCCCAGGACGCGCGCTGAACGCGAGCTCGCGCGGAAAGCGCAGGACAGTGGAGTCGCGGCAGTTAACGCACCGGCTGTGCAGACAATCACCATCCAGGTGAATTAACAGCCGTGAAGTTTCGAGTGACTATCTGGAGTGCGCCGGCCTACCGCTGCGGGGGGCGCTTAGCGAGCGAGGCGTCGCACTTCAGAAGTCCTCGAAAGTGTAGGGGTGGCCCTCCGTGGCCACCCGTTCTATGAATGCAGGTGTTTGGTTCGACACGGCGGGTGGCCACGGAGGGCCACCCCTACAGTTGTTTACGAGACGTCCACTTAAAGTAAGGAGTGTTTGTTGTGAGGAGATTTGGATTTATCGCTGTGATGATTCTGGCTTTTAGCAGCGGTGCTTTCGCACAAACCAGCAAAGGATATTTCGTCGGGAACGTTATCGATCAAAATGGCGCGGTCGTTAAGATCACAGACTCGAGCACCGGCGTCACGCACGTGACCGCATCGACTGACGAAGGCGTCTTTCGTTTCGACGCTGTGGATCCCGGCACGTACAGAATCGAGATCAGCCAACCCGGATTCAAGACCATCACGCGCGACGGTCTGATCATCTCCGCGAATCAGACCACTACAGCCAACTTCATGCTCGAAGATCGAAAAAGTAAACCCTGGACCTATCGAGCCCTTTCAGCTCCGGTCCGCTTTTTATTCTAGTCTGTAATTCGGCGCTTCTTTGGTGATGATCACGTCGTGTACGTGAGATTCCTTCAACCCTGCTGAAGTTATGCGGAGGAAGCGCGTGCGCTCCTGAAATTCAGGGATCGTGCGGCAGCCCGTGTATCCCATTCCGGATCGCAGTCCACCAACGAGCTGCGTCACCATCTCCGCAAGCGTTCCTTTATACGGCACACGTCCTTCAATTCCTTCGGGAACGAGTTTCGAGTCAGTCTCGATCTGGTCCTGCGCGTAACGATCGCGCGAGCCCTCGCGCATAGCGCCGAGCGAGCCCATGCCGCGATACGATTTGAACGAGCGTCCCTGGAACAGAATGACTTCGCCGGGAGATTCTCCGGTTCCGGCAAACAACGATCCGATCATCACGACGTCCGCGCCCGCAGCGATCGCCTTCGCCACGTCGCCAGAGAACTTCACGCCACCATCAGAGATTACCGGAACATTTGTGCCACGCGCTGCTTTCACGCAACTCGAGATCGCAGTGATCTGCGGCACACCCGCGCCGGTTACAACCCGCGTCGTACAAATCGATCCCGGGCCAATGCCGACTTTGATCGCATCGACACCCGAGTCGATCAACTCCTGTGCGCCGGCAGTCGTGCCAACGTTTCCCGCGATCAGATCCGTTTCTGGATGTCGCTTCTTGATGTCTTTAACTGCCTCGATGACGCGCGACGAGTGGCCGTGAGCCGTGTCGATCACGAGACAATCGACACGCGCCCTCACGAGCTCATCCGCGCGCTCACGGTAATCGCCAGTCGCGCCGATTGCAGCCGCGACGCGCAAACGCCCGAGATTATCTTTCGCCGCCGTCGGATACTTGATCGCCTTCTGAATGTCTTTGACGGTGATGAGTCCTTTTATATGTTTATCGTCATCGACGACCAGCAGCTTCTCGATGCGGTGTTTCTGCAGAACGGCTTTGGCCTGGTCGAGCGTCGTGCCCACGGGAACAGTGACGAGCGGCTGCTTCGTCATCACGTCGGACACGGGAATGTCGAACCGTGTCTCAAATCGCAGATCGCGATTGGTGATGATGCCGACGAGATGACCGTCTTCATCAACAACCGGCACACCGCTGATATGAAAACGCTCCATTACCAGTAGCGCTTCACGCACCGGACGATCGGGCCTGATCGTCACGGGATCGACAATCATCCCCGACTCAGATCGTTTTACTTTATCGACCTCTTCGGCTTGTCGCTCGATGCTCAGGTTTTTATGAATGACGCCGATGCCGCCTTGCTGCGCGAGTGCGATCGCGAGCGCTGCTT
>Ga0105238_10005740_pt1 | contig 12275 bp, 14 predicted proteins | sample KBSC34metaG_FD_81526 | JGI IMG/M metagenome (GOLD analysis project Ga0105238, IMG submission 81526) | Corn rhizosphere microbial communities from Kellogg Biological Station, Michigan, USA - KBS C3-4 metaG | ecosystem: Host-associated > Plants > Roots > Rhizosphere > Soil | place: Michigan, USA... | reverse complement strand
GTCTCCGCCTTGGGCGGGATCGGGTAAAGCTCGGCCGTGTCGATGAAATTCACCCCTCGCGAAAACGCCAGATCCATCTGCGCATGGCCTTCGGCTTCGGTGTTCTGCTGTCCCCAGGTCATCGAACCGAGACAGATTTGCGAAACAAGAAGATCGGTCCGACCGAGGCGGCGTTTGTGCATGGAATGTCTCCGGCGGGAGGTCTTGCGCGGCTGCGCGGGGAGAAAATTCAAGCATAAAGCATAGGCCGGAGTTTCTCCAAGCCCTGCTGCCTCAGACTTTCAAGTGAATACCGCATCCCTAAGACCTGTTGAGATTCAGGTCAGGCCGAGTCGAGAATGGTGGCTGTCGAGAACCGGAGCGGAGCGTACTCAGCGTACGTGAGCACCGGCCTATGCCGGCCGTAGCCCTGATTTGACCGCCGCGCCACCCATAAGTGCTTAGGTCGGCGAAGGCGGAAGCGCAGATAGCGGCCATTCGCAGACCGGCATCACCTGAACATCAACAGGCCTTAGCGGCGCGCCCCGGCTAAGGCCCGCCGCTTCGCCTCGTCGATCAGCATGTTGGCCACCTGCATGCGGATCATGGCGCGCTGGCGCAGATGCGGGGCGACCCGATCCGGATGGTTGGCGAAGGCGAAGTTGCGGCGGATGCGGCCCAGATCGGCATTCTTGGCCGGACGGTCGAGGCCGAGCTCGCCGGCAATTGCTTCGGGATCGATCGGCGGCAGCTTTTCCTCCGGCCGGTGCTCTTCGTCGGCAAGCGCCAGTTTTGCCTGATCGAGAAGCGCAGCGAACTCGGCAGCAAGGTCGGCGCCCGATTCGCGATATTCGGCGGCGGCGCTTTCGCCCGCGACCTTGATACGGCCGGAATGCAGTTCATCGGCCACGGACAGATAGTCGAACGGGATCGACGGCCGGGCGCCCTCTTCATCGCCTTTCTCCGATGCGACGATCAGGTCGTCGAGCAACGAAGCGAAATCGAGCTTGTTCCCGGTGCCGATCTCAGCCTCCCCCTATCGTGACGGCATGCGTTGATGCCGCTGAACATAGGGCGCTCTCGTTAAAAATGAATTCTGCAGACGTTAACAATTGCAGGCTTTTACGCGCATCTGAGGCGTCAAATAAAAAGCCGGACTGCATTTTCATGCAGTCCGGCAAGGTCGCCAGGAGTGGCGAGGAAAAAGCCAGCCATATGCCGGCATCGATGCCTACGGTTGAGCCCGCTGAAAAGTTTCACGGAAAATCGATCGTGGCGGAAAAAATCCGTACGGCATGGCAGCTATGCAATTGCTGCACTGCACAATTTTAACAAATCGCCTATATCGTGATGGCGGGAGGACCAACGGGGCATGTGAGTCATGGGGTTCTTCACTGAAATGTTCGCTCGGCCAAGGCCGCAGGAACACCAGCGTTACCGCGCGGCGCTCGCGCTTCTGAATGCGATGAGCAATACGGACCGCGCCGATATCGGCATCAAGCCGGCCGATTTCCCTCGCATCGCGCGCGAAATGTCGATCCGCTGAACCGCGCCAAACCAAGAGGCTTCCCGGGATGCCGGGAAACCTCCAGCAATTCAAAAGTCAGCGATTTCCGAGGAAAGTTTGCTTGCCGAGCGGCACGCCGTTGTGGCGCAGGATGTCGTAGGCAGTGGTGACGTGGAAATAGAAATTCGGCATCGCCACGTTCAGCAGATATTGCAAACCGGGCAGCGTGGTTTCGCGTCCGCCGAGCCTCACTTCGACCGTCCTGCCCTCCGACCCTTCCAGATCGGCCGCCGAGAACGACGCCAGATGATCGAGCGTCTTGGCGATTCGAGCCTGTAGTTCGGCAAAGCTTGCTTCATTGTCCTCGTATTTCGGCACCTCGCGGCCGGCGAGCCGGGAAGGCGCGCCCTTGGCATGGTCGGTGGCGATCTGGACCTGCCTCGTCAAAGCGAACATGTCGGGCGCCAGCCGCGCGTTGAGGAACACCTGCGGATCGATCTTGCGCTCGCCGGCATTCTGCTCCGCCGCGGTCAGCACGCTGGCCAGCGCCTTCAGGCGGGCGGAAAAGACACCCACCGAAATATCGTACATGGAAATGGTCACGGGTAATCTCCCAAGGCGGCCCCAGCGCCGCGGGCCGTGACCTAGCGCCTCCGGCCACGATTCTTCAAGCGCTCATGCCCCCGCGTCACCGCGTCGCCGCAATCGCCGTGGTAGTATTTTCGTTATCGAGCGGAGATTCCCGATGAGATACGTCCTTCTCGCAGCGGCTGCCTTCTTCTCCCTTGCCAGTATCGGCCAGTCGGCGCTCGCGGCGGACGCGCCCTATATCGACGACAGGTCCAGCGCCGACGCGGTCATCCGCTCGCTTTACAGCGCCATCAACCGCCACGAATTCGCCCGCGCCTGGGGTTATTTCGGCGATACAAAGCCGGCAAAAGATTTTGCCACCTTCGTCAAGGGCTATGACGGCACCGACACGGTGGATGTGAAGACCGGCGCCGTGTCGGACGAAGGTGCGGCCGGCAGCATCTATTACAGCGTGCCGGTCGCCATCCAGGCAACCAACAAGAAAGGCGAGGCCAAGGTTTTCGCCGGCTGCTACACGGTTCGCCAGGTCAACGCGCAGATCCAGGAGCCGCCTTTCCAGCCGATCTTCATCGACAAGGGCGCGCTGAAGCCATCAACCGATGATTTCGGCAGCGCCGTGCCGGCAAGCTGCGGCGACGGCCCGCCGCCGCCGAAGAAGGACGAGGCGCTGGAACAGGCCAAAAAAGCGTTCCTCGCCACTTATGGCGAGCAGTGCGACAAACAGGATCCGGAGGGCAAGCCGATCGGCGAGCCGGCCGCTCATTCCATCCACTACAAGGACAAGGACGCTCAGCCCAACGATCCTGAGCGCGAGACGCGGCTGTTCCGCTTCTTCTGCTCGATGGCCGCCTACAACGAAACCGCGGTCTACTACGTCGCCGATGATGTTGAGGGTGTGCGGCAGTTGCAGTTCACCGAGCCGGAGCTCGACATCCGCTACGAGAACAACAACAGCGAAGGCAAGGTCGAATCGATCCACATCATCGGTTTCAAGACGAGCGGCTGGGCAACCAATTCCGACTACGACGACACCACCAAAACCATCACCACATCCGACAAATGGCGCGGCGTCGGGGATGCCTCTTCATCGGGAACCTATCTCTTCCGCAATGGCGACTTCTCGCTCGTCCAGTACGACGTCGATGCTTCCTATGACGGCGAGATCAATCCGCAGACGGTCATCGACTATAACAGCGCGCCGTAATTTCTCGGAAGGTCACGGCGCTTTCGTCAGCATCCAGTTCAGCGTACCGCGCCAGTCGACCATCCGGATCGGGGTGCCATGCGTGCCTGTCTCGAAGCGGACGAAGCGGGTGGGATACGACTTCCTGGCCAGGATCGAGCGGAAAAAGGCTTCCTGCTTCTCCACCGGGAAGACCACGTCATGACTGCCCTGACCGAAGAAAACCGGCACGCGGCGCTTGAAGGCGGGGCTGGTCAGAAAGCTGTCGTCCCATAGCGAGCCGAGCAGCAGCAGGCCGTTGATGCGGCTGCCCGTATCCTTGCGGGCGGCGAGCTTCCAGCAGATCATCCCGCCCATCGAGCCGCAGGCGACAAAGATCTTCGCGCCCGGCGATGTCTGGGCGTAGTGATCGATGAGCGCGGCAACCTGCGCCGCGCCCTTGTCGCCGAAATCGGGGAAATCCGGCGAAAGATAGAGGCCGCTATTTGCGGCCATCAGGTTCTTGATGCGGTTGAAATTGCCGCCGAAGGTGAAGTCGTCGACGCCTTGCTTGCGGCTGCCGCCCTGCCCGTGCAGGTAGAGTACGATGATGGAGGCGTCCTCCGTCCGGCCGACCGCGACATGCCGGATATCGCCGGCGTCGCTCTTCAGCATCAGATCCTGCTGCACCTTGCGCACGCCGGGATCGGTATATTGCGCATGCACGCGCTTTTCCGGCACCTCGTCGCGCTGGTCGATGTCACGCATCTCGCGATAGTCGAGGACGGTGTAGGCGCCATTGTCGCTCGTCGACAGTGTCGCCGGATAAGCGAAGAGATCGTCCTTGAACGATTTCAGCGAAAGCGTCTGCCCCTCGGCGGCCGAGAGGGAGAGCGCTGTCGCGGTGATCAGGGCGAAAAGCCGGAAACGGAAAGCCATGCCGAGAGGCATGCGAAATTCGGCTTCGGTTTGTCAATCCTGCAGAACGCCGCCCGCCCCTTCCAGCGCCTCGCGCGTATCGACATCGATCGAGGCGGCCTGCCCGATCTCGACATCGATGACGTCGAGTCCTTCGGCTTCGACCAGATGGCGCGCGCCGGTATCGCCTTCGAGTTGCGCCACGGCCGCGAAAAGCGATCGCGGCAGGAGCACCGGATTGCCGCGCTTGCCCTGATGCGAGGCGCGCACCACGGCGTGACCGCCGGAACGGCGGAACGCATCGATCAGGCTGTCGAGGTCCTTCGACGAAACGCCAGGCATGTCGCCGAGCACGATCATGGCACCGGCCGCATCGGGCGCGACCTTCGCAATGCCCGCTTTCAACGACGAGGCAAGGCCGTCGGCGAAATCGGGATTGTCCGCGACTGTAATGCCGAGGCCGGCAAGGGCGGAGCGCACACGCTCGCGCTGATGGCCGGTGACGACGACGGTGCCGGCGGCCTTCGAGCCCAGCGCGCGCCCGGCGGTGCGGCGAACCAAGGGCTCGCCATCGAACAGCGCCAGAAGCTTGTTCGGCCCGCCCATGCGGCTCGAACGGCCGGCAGCCAGAAGCACGATATCGACTTTCAGCGCCGACCTTGCCGGCTGCGGCACGGGCTCGCGTGGCTGCGGCCTGGTCGGGATTTCCATTAAAAGCCCGCCGACGCCCATGCCGGCGATATCGCCAGCCGTCACCTCGAGCCCGGCAATCAGGCGATCGAGCACCCAATCGAAGCCATTCTCCTTCGGGCTGCGCGCACATCCAGGCGCGCCGACGACGCGCTTGCCATCGAGCGTTCCCAGCACCAGCAGATTGCCGGGATCGACCGGCATGCCCGCACGGATAACCGTACCCCCGGCGCGTTCGATCGCAGCCGGCACGACATCGGCGAAATCGCTCATCGCCGAGGCGCCGAAGATCACCACCATGTCATTGTCGCGCGCCAGCGCGGTCGCGGCCGCCGCGACCGGCGCCACCTCATGCGGCGTGCGCCGCTCGGCCGTCAGCCGTCCGCCGGAGCGCGCCAGCCGCGCCTCGGTAACGCGCAGCGTCTTGTCGAGCACGCTCGGCTTGACGCTGGGAAGCACCGTCTGGATGACGCCGACATTGACTGGGCGATAGGCGTTGACGGCAAATATCTCGCCGCCAGCACAGATCTTCACCACCTTGTCCACCAGGCTCGCGGCGACGGCAAACGGGATGATCTTCACCGTCGCCACCATCTGGCCCTTCTCGACCGGCGCGTGCTGCGCCAGCGTCGCGATGGTGATGGCCGGATCGACGGCATTGATGGCGTTGATCATTCTGGCGTCGACGGTAAAGACGCCAGCGGCTCCTGCATGCAGGTTCACCCGCCCGGTCGCCGCCGGCTTGACCTCGATGTTGCGGTGGCTCATGCCGGCCGCGATCTTGGCGGCGGCGGCATCCTCGCCGAGATCGTCCTGGCCAAGAACCGCCGCGACGACCTCGGCGACGCCTGCCGCCTTGAGCGCGGCGACATCCTCGCCGCTCAGCCGGTGCGCCTTGCGGAACCGCTTTTCACCGGCAGCCGTCGCATGCGCCAGCACCGCCCCTTCCGCCTCGTCGATCGGAACCGGCCCGAATTTCACGCCACGGCGCCTTTTGCTTCGAGGCCGCGCGAGCGGAAGGCATGGATGGTCTGCGCAAGGACGGCGACAGCGATCTCGGCCGGGCTGGCCGCGCCGATATCGAGACCGATCGGTGCGTGGATGCGGGCAATCTGGTCGGCGCCGGCGCCGAGCGCCAGCAGGCGTTCGACCCGCTTGGCGTGGGTCTTGCGGCTGCCAAGCGCCCCGACATAGAAGCATCGGGCGTCGAGCGCCGCCTTCAGCGCGAAATCGTCGATCTTCGGATCGTGGGTGACGGCGGCCAGCGCGGTGTAGCTGTCGAGCGGCGTGCGCGTCAGCACATCCTGAGGCCATTCGGCATGCAGTGCGACGTCGGGAAAGCGTTCGGGGGTGGCGAAGGCGGTACGCGGATCGATGATCTCGACGGGATAGCCGGCGATCCTGGCCATCGGCGCCAGCGCCTGGCTGATATGGACCGCGCCGATCACCACGAGGCGCGGGCGGGGCAGGTGCGCGTTGAGAAAGAAGGTCCGCCCTTCCGCCTCCACCGACCTCGAATTGCCGGTGCGCAACGCGTTGGCGATCGCCATTCCCAGATCACCGGCAACATGGTCACCCTCGCGCACGATACGGTCGCGGCCGTCGCCGAGATCGGTGACCAGCACCGCGGCGCGCCGGGCGCGGCGTTCTTCGTTCAAGGTTTTCAGGACATAAGGATCCATGACCGATCAGCCCAGCCGCTCGACATAGACCTTGATGCGGCCGCCACAGGACAGCCCGACCTGCCAGGCGGTTTCGTCGGCAACGCCGAACTCCAGCATCCTGGCCTTGCCCGAGCCGATGACGTCGATCGCCTCCGTCACTACCGCGCCCTCGACGCAGCCGCCGGAAACCGAGCCGTGGAAGTTCCCCTCGGCGTCGATGACCAGATGGCTGCCGACCGGACGCGGCGCGGAACCCCAGGTCTCGACCACGGTCGCGATGGCGACATCCTTGCCGTCCTTCATCCAGCCTTCCGCGATGATCAGGGGATCACGGGCCTCATCGAGATAAATGCTCTCATCCATCGTCGCTTCTCTCAAAGTCTGTTTTTCAAGGGAAACCTTGGTTTTCCCTAAGGAAACTTCAGTTTTCCCTATAGGAAACATTGGTTTTCCCCCAGGGATCATATGGCTACGCCGCGCGCCTCCCGCCAGTTTTCAGCCAGCGGCGCGGGTCGACCGCAGCCGCCGGTCGCTGGTCGAGAGAGGCGCAAAGATCGGCCAGCGCGGCGAGATTGTGCACCGCCCGGAACTCGTCGACATGCGGCAGCATCGCCTTGACGCCGCGGGCCCGCGCCTCGAAGCCGTCGAAGCGCAAAAGCGGATTGAGCCAGATCAGCCGCCGGCAGGATTTATGCAGCCGCTCCATCTCTTCCGACAGGCCGGTGACGTCATCGCGCTCCAGTCCGTCGGTAATGAGAAGCACCACGGCACCCTGCCCCAGCACGCGCCGCGACCACAACCGGTTGAACTCGGCGAGCGTGTCACCGATGCGGGTGCCGCCCGACCAGTCCTTCACCGCCGCCGAGCATTCGGCCAGCGCGTCGTCTGGATCGCGATGGCGCATCTGGCGGGTCAGGTTGGTCAACCGCGTGCCGAAGACGAAGGCATGCACGCGGTGCCGCTTTTCCGTCAACGAATGCAGGAAGTGGAGGAAGATGCGGGTATACTGGCTCATCGAGCCCGAGATGTCGGCCAGCACCACCAGTGGTGGATGCACTTCGCGCGGCGACCGGAATTTCGGCAGGATAAGCTCGCCGCTGGTGCGCGCGGCAGAGCGCATCATGGCGCGCGGGTCGATGCGGCGTCCCTTTGCGTCGGGCTTGAAGCGCCGCGTGCGGACAAGATCGAAGGGAAGCCGCAAGGCCATGATCGCCTTTTTGGCTTCGGCCATTTCGCCGGCGTCCATCTGGGCAAAGTCCTTAGCCCGCAGCACCTCATTGCCGGAAAAGGTAAGGCGCGCATCGACCTCGATCTCCGGCACTTCCCGCACCGGCTGGTTTTTCTGGTGGCCTTCGAACATCGCCTGGCTGACGCGGTTCTCGGCCGCCCGCGGTTTTTGCTTTTCGCGGTCGTCCGGGGCGACCGGCGAAAACATCGCCAGCAGCTTCTCGATCAGCTCGCGCGATTTCCAGAACAGGCGGAAGGCCTCGTCGAAGACGGGATGATCCTCGTGCCGCGAGACGAGCACCGCATGCAGCGTCCAGTAGAAATCGTCGCGCGAGCCGATGCCGGCGGCAAGCACCGCCTCGATGGCGTCCTTCACCGAGGCCGGACCGACGCGCATGCCGGCCTTGCGCAGCGCCCGCGCGAAATAGACGATGTTGTCAGCGATGCGCCCGTCAGCAAGCGCCTCCCTGGGTTCCGGGCGCTGCACAGGCATCCTACTCCGCCGCCGAAAGCTCGGCCTTCACCTCATTGAGGATGCGCCGGCCCTCGCCCTCACCGATGCGGGCAATGTCGTCCTGGTATTTCAAAAGCACGCCGATCGTGTCGGACACAGTCTCCGGGTCGAGCGCCACCTTGTCGAGTTCGGTAAGCGCGCCGGCCCAATCGATGGTTTCAGCAACACCGGGCGCCTTGAACAGCTCGACCTGGCGCAGCTTCTGGATGAAGGACACGACCTCCGCCGACAGCCGGCGGTTGGCTTGCGGCACCTTGCGGCGAACGATCTCCAGTTCCCGCTCGGCATTCGGGTAGTCGACCCAGTGATAAAGGCAGCGCCGCTTCAGCGCATCGTGGATCTCGCGCGTGCGGTTGGTGGTGATGATGACGATCGGCGGTTCTTCAGCCTTGATCGTGCCAAGTTCGGGAACCGTGACCTGGAAGTCCGACAGGATTTCGAGCAGGAACGCCTCGAAAGCCTCATCCGTGCGGTCGAGCTCGTCGATCAGGAACACCGGCGCAGCGCCGGCCTTGCCGGTCAACGCGTCGAGCACCGGACGGCGGATCAGGTATTTTTCCGAAAAGACGTTGCGCTCCATGTCGGAGCGCACGACCTTGCCCGCCGCCTCCTCCATGCGGATCTCGATCATCTGCGCGGCATAATTCCACTCATAGACGGCCGAGGAGACGTCGAGCCCTTCATAGCATTGCAGGCGAATCAGCCGGCGACCGAGCGCGGCGGCCAGCACCTTGGCGATCTCGGTCTTGCCGACGCCCGCCTCGCCTTCGAGGAACAAGGGCCGCTTCATGCGGAGCGAAAGAAACAGCACCGTTGCCAGCGAACGGTCCGCGACATAATCCGCGCCAGTCAGAAGCTCGAGCGTTTCGTCGATCGATTTCGGCGCAGGGCGCGGCGCGGTCATCTTGTCTCCGTGGATCCCGCCCGCCCGTTTCAAAGAAAATGATAGCCGCGGTTGTGGTAGATCAGCGGCCGCAAATTATCGCCGATGCGCAGGCCTGTCACCTTGCCAAAAAGCACACGATGGGTGGCCAGATCCTTGCTGTCGATAATCTCGCAGTCGAATACGGCCAGCGCTCCTTTCAGCGTCGGCGCGCCGGTCGAGATCACATCCCACTCGGCAAGCGCAAAGCGCTCGTCCGCCGGCAACCCGGTGATGCCGGAAAAGCCGACCGAGACGGCTTCCTGGTCCGAGGCGAGCGTGTTGAGCGCGAACTTGCCGTTTTTGATGAAGGCCTCGTTCTTGGCGTTCTCGCGGTTGAGGCAGACCAGGACCGTCGGCGGCGTGTCCGAAACCGAACAGGCGGCGATCACCGTCGCGCCCCTTTTTCCGCCGGGACCGTCCGTCGTCACCACATGCACGTGGCCGGCAAAATGCGCCATCGCATCGCGATAATGCTGCGGCCCGATGTCATTGATCTTCAGCACCCGATAATCCACCTGTCGAAACCAGTTCGTTATATATGGCGGCATATTGCACGCCACAAGTTACCTAGCACGGGCGAAGTGCTTGACTGCAATCCGCAAATTCGCGTGTTGCGCGCCGCTTAGCCAGCCTTTAGGTCTTTGCTGCAATAGTGTCGGGACTATACGCCCGGCACGGAGGATATCTTCGCCCGAATGCGCCTTTTGACGACGATGATAGCCGCGCTGACGACGGCAACAGCCGCTTTGTTTTGGCTGGCCGCGAGCGCTGACGCCGAGACGCTGATCGGCGTTGCGGCGCCGCTTTCCGGCCCATCGGCGATCCTTGGCAAGCAGGTCGAGGCCGGCGCCGGGCTGGCGGCGGAGGGCAACGGCATCGCGATCAAGGCCGTCGACGATGCCTGCACTGCCGATGGCGGCGCCGCGGCGGCAAAAGAATTCGTCGACGCCAAGGTCAATGTCGTGGTGGGCTTTCTCTGCACCGATGCGATCGAGGCCGCGCTGCCGATCCTCAAGGACGCCAACATTCCGGTGATCACGGTCGGTGTGCGCACCGAAAGCCTGACCGACCGGCGCGCCAAGACCGGCTGGCCGGTCTACCGGCTTGGCCCGCGCGGCGACGACGAGCGCAATGCGGTTGCCGCCAAACTCACCCAGCTCTGGCGCGACGAGTTGTTCGCCATCATTGATGACGGCACCATCTATGGCCGCGAGATGGCCGAGACTTTTCGCGCTGCGGCCGAGCAGGCGGCGCTGAAGCCGGTCTTCACCGACACGTTCCGGCCCCAGCTGGACAACCAGATCGGATTGATCGGCCGCTTGAAAAAGGCCGGCGCGACCAAGGTGTTTGTCGGCGGCGACGGAGATGACATCGCGATCATGGGCCGCGACGCCGCCCAGCTCAACGCCGGCATCACTTTTGCCGGCGGCGAAAACCTGCGCACGCCGCCAGGCGATGTGCCCTACGCCGGCGGCACGCTGATGATCGCGCCGCCGGAATGGTCGGAGATCGCCGACCCCAAGATCGTGCAGGCCTTCGGCGCCAAGAACATCGCGCCGGACGGCTATACGCTGCCGTCCTATGCGGCGGTCGAGATCGCCAAGGCCGCGCTGGCCGGCTCGGAAAGCTCCGGCCAGCCGCTCAATGAAGCACTGACCGGCCATGATTTCACCACTGCAATCGGCACCGTCCGCTTTGACGACAAGGGCGATCTCAGCCAGAACCCGTTCCGCCTCTTCCGCTTCGACGGCACGCATTTCACGCCGCTGGAGGACAAGTGATGTTCCGCACCGGTCCGCGCAACCTCATCACCGACGTTGCCGGCCTTCGTGTCGGCAATGCCGCCGATAGCAGGTTGAAATCCGGAGTCACGGTGGTGCTTTGCGACGAGCCTGCCGTGGCCGGGGTTCAGGTGCTGGGCGGCGCGCCGGGCACGCGCGAGACCGATCTGCTCGAGCCGCAGAACTCGATCGCGACGATCCATGCCGTCGTTCTGTCCGGCGGCTCCGCCTTCGGCCTCGATGCGGCCTCGGGCGTGCAGGCGGCGCTGCGCGAGAAAGGCATTGGTGTCCAAGTCGGCGGCTTCCGTGTGCCGATCGTGCCGGCCGCGATCCTGTTCGACCTTCGCAATGGCGGCGACAAGGATTGGGGCCGCTATCCGCCCTATCGCGAGCTCGGGTATGATGCTGTGCAGGCGGCAACAGTGGATTTCGCCATCGGCACGGCGGGTGCCGGGACCGGCGCGCTGACCTCCGGGCTGAAAGGCGGACTGGGCTCCGCCTCGGCCGTGCTCGACAGCGGCGTCACGGTTGGCGCGCTTGCTGCCGTCAACCCGACCGGCTCGGTCACGGTCGGCCGCAGCCGCCATTTCTGGGCGGCGCCATTCGAGATCGGCAAGGAGTTCGGCGGCCTGGGCTACCCCACTCCGCTGCCCGAGGACGCCAGGAATATCCTTTTGAAATACCGCGACAGGCGCGTCGGGGGACAGGAGGATGGCGGCAACACCACCATCGCCGTCATCGCCACGGATGCCGTCCTGACCAAGGCCGCGGCCAAGCGACTGGCGATTTCGGCGCATGACGGATTCGCCCGCGCCATCTGGCCGACCCATACGCCGGCGGACGGCGATCTCGTCTTCGCGCTGGCGACAGGCAGGAGTGGCATCGAGCTCGACGCCGATGCCGCGATCGACTTGTTCGCCACGGCCGGCGCGACGATGGCGCGCGCGATCAGCCGCGGCGTCCATGCCGCGACGCCAGCGGATGGCGATATGTTTCCGGTCTGGTCTTCGCGCTGACTTACCGATCAGGTTGGATCGGATTTTTCTTCCTCGAAGGTGACGGCGACGTCCGAATTTGCGGACAGCCATACCTTCTGCGCATCGATCTCCGCCACCAGGGCAAGCGAAATGTAATGATGATGGCCCTTGTGCGAGCCCATGCCGCTGTCGGCCTTGGTCAGCTTGATCCGGTCACCCTCGACCTTGTCGACCGTGCCGATATGGACGCCGTCGGCGCCGATCACTTCCATATGTCCACGTATCTTGCTGATGTCGGTGCTCATGCTGGTCCTCCGCTGGATGGCGATTTTGCCCTTTC
>Ga0105238_10005739_pt1 | contig 12276 bp, 12 predicted proteins | sample KBSC34metaG_FD_81526 | JGI IMG/M metagenome (GOLD analysis project Ga0105238, IMG submission 81526) | Corn rhizosphere microbial communities from Kellogg Biological Station, Michigan, USA - KBS C3-4 metaG | ecosystem: Host-associated > Plants > Roots > Rhizosphere > Soil | place: Michigan, USA... | reverse complement strand
GAGATCGGACGCCGCTTGAGCGCGGGTCTGCTGCGCGACATCGTCGGCATCCCGACGTCGAATGCGTCGCACCGTCTCGCGCTCGAGTGCGGCGTCCCGCTCAGCACGCTCGAGCGACACCCCGAAGTAAATGTCACCATCGACGGCGCCGACGAGATCGATCCCGCGGGGCGCGTGCTCAAAGGCGGCGGCGGCGCGCTGCTCCGCGAGAAGATCGTGGCCACGCGGAGCGCGCGGTGGATTCTGGTGATCGACGCGGCCAAGCTCGTCCCGCACCTCGGCGCGCGCTACCCGCTCCCGGTCGAAGTGGTGACGTTCGGCTGGCAGGGCCACCTCGACGCGCTGCGTGCGTTAGGCGCCGAGCCCGCGCTCCGATCCGGCGCCGAGCATCCGTTCGTGACCGACGAAGGCCACTACCTGATCGACGCGCGCTTCCCTAACGGAATCGAGGACCCCGACGCCGTGCACCGCACGCTGCGCGCGCGCCCCGGCGTGGTCGACACGGGATTGTTCCTGGGGCTGACGTCGGAGATCGTGATTGGCGGACAAGGCGAGACAGAGCCGGACAATGGCGGGCCGTGAACACCACCGCGTATCGATCTCATCCGGTCTTGTCTTGCTTTGTCCGCTCTAACAGGTCCTGGCCCACGGTATCAAGTCCAACCGCTCGTATGGAATAGGCTCGCCCGTCTTCTCGCACCGACCAAATTCGTCGGGCCGGCGATACAACCGCTCCAGCGCCGCGTCGATTTCCTCCAGCTCGAACGATTGTCGCGCCGCGTTGGACGCATCGAGCTCCTGGTCTTCGGTATCGGTGCCAAGATCGGCCAGGTGCACCGGCGCCGACGACAGCTCGCCGGACTCGTCGCGCAACGATCGCTCCGTTTGGGCATGATAGCGAGCCAGATCGCGGGTCACGCGCTCACGCTCCTCGAGCAAGCGCCTGCGAAAGTGCTCCAGCTGCGATTTAGTGAACGTCATAGGGCGGAGAAGGCTGGACAACGCCGGACAGGGACAGATTCAAGGCGGACACGACTGGACAAATCGGGATATGCCTTCGTCCGGCCATGTCGGCCACGTCCGTCCGCAAAGCAGCAATCGCGCCATCATTTCACAGCGGGAGGAGGCCGGACACGTCGGGCGCTGTCTTGCCTTGTCCACCTCCTGTCTTATCCGCCCTCGCTACTCCACTACGACCGTGTAATCGACGCCCTCCCAACGTTGGTCTCCGGACCAGAACAGCGTGAACACGACGCTGTCGCCGCTGCCGAGTCGCGTGGTCGGCAGGTCGGCGATGAACACGCCCAGTCCGGTTGATTGCGTGGGCGTGTCCGTGGTCGTGCGCCAGCCGTCCGCGCTCCAATGCACCGTCGCCGGTGCGAGCACCTCGATGCGGAGCGTCTTGCCTTGCGGCATCCGTCGGCGCTTGAGGTTGAATCGCCACGCGGCATACGCCGACTGCGTACGCTGGAGCACGTAGCGCTGCGCCGTGTACGACGGCGTGTCGAACACGCGGCCATCGGCGATCGAGCGACAGAGCTTGATGTGCTCCGCGTGCGCCCACACGAGCGGCATGGCCGAGCCGGCGGGCCTTCCATTGAAGAGCTCGAGATCCGGAATGTCGGGCGCGTCCCACGTTTGCTCGGGAATCATGCCCGTGCTGCTGGTGGACTTTTCCATGATGCGCAGCAGGTCCAGCGCACGCTCCGGGCGGCCCGCTGCGAGCTCATAGTGCGCGCGCTCGCCGGTGAGCAGGGGCCAGCAGCGTCCCACGCCGCCTCCGTTGTAGGGCGATCCATCGTCGTATTCGCCGTATCGATCGCCGTTGTAGCGGCGCCAGCCTGGTCCGTACGGCAGGTCGCGTTTGAGCACGGCGTCGATGGCGCGGACGGTGTTCACGATGCGGGGATCGTTCGCCGCGCGGAGCCCGAACCGGACCAGCGCCAGCGCGTCGGGACTCACGACCATGCTCGACTCGGCGTCGATGTCGGGCAGCGTCATCTTGATCGGGACGAAGCCTTCCTTGGGCGACGCGGCCGTCTCGGCGGCGATGGGCGCGATGCGCACGTAATAGCCCTCGATGCCTAACTTGCGGGCGAGCGCGGTGTCGGCGGCGTAGGTCCACCGCTCGATGTCGTCGTTCCATCCGTCCGCCGTCTCGCGCAGGTAGCGCGCGACATCCATCTCGCCGTGCTGCTCGGCCAGCTGCGCCGCGGACAGCAGGGCCGCAATTTCGACAGCGAGCGTGAACGGCGAGAGCCCCGCGTTCTCCTCCCACCGGTCCTGCGGCGTGCCGGGTCCGCACCGCGCGATGAATGCCGCCGCGCGCCTAACGACAGGCCAGATGCGCTCGAGGTCGGCGAGCGACATCTCGTCCTCGCGCTGGAGGAGGTCGACGAGCAGGATCGGGAACGCCGCTTCGTCCAGCTGCACGCCGCTCCAGTAGGGGACGCCGTCCAGCCACATGTTCTGCGCCCAGTGGCCATCGCTCTCCTGCGTCGCCGCGAGGTAGTTGAGCACGCGGTGCGCATCCCCGGTCGCGCCCGCCGCGAGCAATCCGCCGGCCGCTTCCACCAGGTCGCGCGGCCACACGAGATGATATCCGCCGAGGTCGTTGTCGCCTTTGGCGAAGCCCCACGGAATCGACATGCTCGCGATGATCGCCGACGCGAATCGTTTGGACTCGTGCACACGGAGCGCGGCGGCGCTGACGCCGCGCACCTTGGGATCGCCCGGCATGCCGGCCTTGTTGATCACGAGTGCGTGCTGCCACTGCTGCCAGCCGTGCACGTACGCCGCCTGCGTGCGCTCGTAGCCGTGGTAGAGCGCCGACCGCGCGGCGAAGGCGGCCTTGGCGTCGTCGCGACCGAAGCCTAACGCAAGCAGGAACACACCGTCCGAGGCGCCGAGGTCGATCTCGCCCGTCAGCGCGACGTTGCCCGACTCGGCATGGTCGTACTGCCAGGTGAGCGTCTTGTGCGCCTCGAGATCCTGCCAGCCGTCGGACACACCCGCGAAGCCCACGCTCCGTGCCAGCCACGGCGCGCTGCAGGCCAGCGCGAGCGCGTAGTCGGCGCGCCGCGCGAAGAGCATCGGCACGCCCTTGTACTCGTCCAGCCACGCCTCGTTTTCGCTGCCGCGGCAGCCGAGGTGCGGCGACAGGAGCACGTAGAGGTGATAGTCGGCGAGCGTTCCGCGCAGCGGGACGAACGTCGTCTGCTGGAGCACGGCGTCGTGCCGCAGCGATGACACGACGTGCTTGTCGAGGCGATAGCGGCCGTTCTCGCACGTGTTGCGGAGCCGAAAGCCGGGCACGCCGGGCGCGATGTGCGCAATTTCGTGCGACGTGTGGCGCTTCTCCTCGGAGAAGAACTCCTGGCCATCGGTGACGATCATGCCCATGTCGCGCGTGCACGGGATGTCGACATCGGGGAAGTAGATCTCGTTGAAGATGCCGTGGCTGAGCGTGAACCAGACGTGGCTCTGGCCAGTCGGCGACGTGCCGACGCCGGATTTGGCGCTCGACGTCCACCGCGGCTCGATGCCCGGCGCGCCGGGCGCCATGCGTCGATTGTTAGTCATGGAAAGGCGGAGAAGGGTGGGGCTTCGATCGGCGATCGGGCCGGCGAGCTTGGCCGTCGCCATCCTGCTCTTACGAATGTACCAAGCGCGCGGCGGCAATGCATGGCGCGCAGGTCGACCTAACGGAGCGTGCGAAGAAGATGGTCGCGCTGATCCACGGCACTCGGTGGCTGCTTGATCACTCGGCCTCCCGATGCGCGGACCCCTTCCGCCGCTCCCCACCGGGAGCTGTCATGCGCTCGGCGCGCCCAGGGTTCTGGTCACCGACACTGCCTCGCGGAGCATCTGACTGGCGTAACCCCACTCGTTGTCGTACCAGCTCATCACCTTGACCAGATCTCCGTCGACGACTCGCGTGAGCTCGAGGTCGACGATGGACGCGCGAGGATCGCCGATGATGTCCGACGAAACGAGCGGATCGGGCGAGACGCCGACCACCCCGGCGTAGCGCGCCGTGCCGGCTTCGCTCGTGAGGATCTCGTTCACCTCATCGACAGTAGTCTTGCGCGAGGTGACGAACGTGATGTCAGCGATCGACCCGATGAGAACCGGTGCCCGGATCGCGATGCCGTCGAACAGGTCCGCGTACTCCGGCAGCGCACGTGTCGTCGCGAGCGCAGCCCCGGTCGTGGTCGGGACGAGGTTCGTTGCCGCGGCCCGACCGCGGCGGCGGCTCTTGCTCGGGCCATCGACGAGCGACTGCGACGCGGTATACGCGTGGACGGTCGTCATCACCGCCTTCGCGATCCCGATGCGGCGGCCGATGATCTCGACGATGGGCGTGATGCAGTTCGTCGTGCAGCTCGCGCAGGAGATGATGACGGGAATGCCCTCCGGAGTGTTCGCGCCATGGACCACCGTCTCCACCTCTCCGTCCTTGGATGGCGCCGACAGGAGGACGATCCGCGCACCCGCACGGATGTGCTTCTCGAGATCCTGGCGACGCGTCAGTGCCCCCGTGCATTCGAACACGAGCTCGACTCCCAATTCCCTCCAGGGGAGAGCCGACGGGTCGCGGCTGCTCAGCGTCCGCACCTCGCGCCCGGCAACGACCAGGTTGTCTCCATCGAGCACCACTGACTGCGAGTACCGCCCGTAGATCGTGTCGAAGCGAAGCAGGTACGCGAGGTTCTCGGCGTCGATCAGGTCGTTGACCGCAACGAGCTCGAGCGATGGCTGTTCGATCACCAGCTTGAGGATCGCGCGACCGATGCGTCCAAGGCCGTTGATGGCAACCTTGGTGCTCATTTCGCGCCGCTCTCGTTTGTGTCGCTGCCCATTCCGCCCACATTGGCAATTTCCTCGACGCGGCTTGCATGCTGCTCCGGCTCGCGCGCGATCGTATCCAGCGCCAGCGCCGAATGCGCGTAGGGAGGCAGCCCGACGCGAGCGTGGCTCCGGAACCGGGGTCGGCTCACCGCGCCGGCCCGTCCGAATGGATTGAATGCTCCGCGAGGATCCGCGTGATGCTTGGGAAGGCCTTGCGGGCGGCATCCGGTACGCGGTGCCAACTCTCGGTACCGGGCCGACCCGCCCAGTAATCGAACGGCTCAGCGCCGGGCCCCAGGGGCTTCCCGACGATGATCCGCCCGACCATCCCCGCTGCCTCGTGCGGCATGCAGTAGTAGTCGTAGACGCCGGGCACGGTGAGCGTGACCTCGAAGTGATTCCCGGGATTCACGAGGTAGCCTGAATCCCAGGGCGCCGCTCCCTCCGGGATGCGTAACGAGTGGTGATCGTTCTTCGGGTGATAGGCCGTGGTCGTATGAACGTTTTCCTCGACCACCCAGCGAATCGTCGTTCCCGGCTTGACGAGAACTCCGAGGGGATCGAACCAGACCTTGCTCCCCGCCGGGTCGCTCCTCATCGCGATCTCCATCACGGTGCTCCACGGGGCCGGCGCACTCCACCAAGGCGCCAGCGCCATGCCGGTGAGGAGTGCGCCCGAAGTCTGCATGAACGCGCGTCGAGTCGTCATAACGAATCGATGTTCAGCGCGATGCCGGCGTGGCGGACATCGTCGGCACCCTCGCCGTGCTGCTGATCTGGAGTCGGATCCACATGCCCGCTGCCGCGTGCCCCGGCACGCCACACACGATGAAGTATTCGCCGGCTGGATCAGCGGTGAAATGCATGCTGTCTTTCCCGAGTGGCGGCAGTCCCTCACTCTGCCTAACTGTGAACGCACGCGGTATCACTGGCTCGCCCGGTGCCGCAGGCACCGGAAGTGTAGCGGCAACTACTATCGCGCTGTGCGGCAGCATGCCGTCGTGATTGAAGAAATCCATCTCCACGGCCCAGCCCTCGGGGATCACGAGGGTCAGGCCGCCGTCGGCGAACCCGTTGAAATTCAGGGCGCCATTGACACCTGTGAGCCCCGCGATGAGCTGGAACCGTACTGTCTTCGCGCCCGCGTCCACCGACAGCCAGTTGGTGTCCACCGGCTGTCGCTGGGCGGTCGCGAGCGCGGGCACGACCATGACGAGGGCCACGATCGCGACCAGTTTCCTCATCGTGCCGCCCACGGTTTCGGCAGGCCAAAGATCATCACGGCATCGCCCAGCGGATAACTGAGCTGGAAATTGCCTCCGCACGCGACGGCGATGAACTGCTCTCCGTCCATCTCGAATGTCATGGGTGCCGCATTGCAGCCGGCGCCCGCGTGGTACTGCCACAACAGCTTCCCAGTCTTCACGTCGAAGGCGTTGAAGTTGCCGTTGCCCTCACCGGTGAAAACGAGACCGCCGGCGGTTGCGAGCGATCCGCCCATCATTGGCTGATCGATTTTGTTCTGCCACGCGATCTTGCCCGTCTTCAGGTCCACCGCCGAGAACAGACCATACTGCGGTTCTCCAGCGATGCCGACGAAGGCGGAGCCGAGCCACAGTCGCCCCTTCTGCCACGGTGCGGGGTTGGTCTTGTAAGTCATCGGTTGATGAAGCCCCGCCACGAAGGCGTATGAGAGCTTGGGGTCTATCGAGATCGGCGACCACTCGGAGCCGCCGTTGGCACCGGGCAGCATGCGAGTGCCTTCGGACGTCGGGAGCGCGAACATGTTCTCCTGTGGCACGAAGTTCTGGCTCTTGCGCACCAGTTTGCCGGTGGCCGCGTCGACGACGTAGACCCAGCCGGTCTTGCCTGCGTGAACGACGACCTTCTTTCCGTCGACCATCGCAACGACCGAGGGGGATGTGGCATCGAGATCCCAGACGTCGTGAGGCACCGTCTGGTAGTACCACTTTGTCTTGCCGGTGGTCGCATCGATCGCGACCATGCCGTCCGTGAAGAGGTTGTCACCGGGGCGCGCAGTGCCATCGAGATCCGGCGACGGATTGCCGACCGTGACGAAGATGGTGTTGGATGCCTTGTCGTACGCGGGGGTCGTCCAGACGCCGCCGCCGCCGCGCTGCCATGCATCGGCGTACTTCGCGCTGTCAGCTTTCTCCTTCGCGATGTCCCGGTGGAGATCGGCGTCCTCCGCCTTGGGTGCCCAGGTGCCCCACCAGCCGTTGGTCGCCACCGGATCGTCGCCCGGCGCCGGGATCGAGTACCACCGCCACACCTGCTTGCCCGTGGTGATGTTGTAGGCGGTTAGGTGACCGCGAATGCCGTACTCGCCCCCCGACACGCCGACGAGGACGTTCTCACCGACCACGAGCGGAGCCATCGTTATGCTGTAGCTGAAGGATGGATCGGCGTCCTGCACCTCCCACTTCGGGTCGCCGGTGAGTGCGTCGAAGGCGAGCAACCGAGCGTCGAGAGTGCCGACGAACACGGTGCCGCCGGCGATGGCGACGCCGCGGTTGACCGGTCCACAGCACGCGGTGAAGGGGGCGATCTTGGGCTCCTGTCTCCACAGCTGCTTCCCGGTCCGCAGATCGTATGCGACCACGGCCTCGCTGTACGGCGCCGTCACGTACATCCTGCCGTCGACCACGATGGGGGTGGTCTCGAGCGAGCCGAGCTTGCTCGTACCTGTCTGAAGCACCATTCTGGGCACGAGGTTCTTCACGTTGCCGAGGTTGATCTGTGCGAGCGTGGACCATCGCTGGTTCCAGTCGCTTCCGCCGTACGTCGGCCAGTTGGTCTGTGCCTGGGCGGGCATGATGCCGACCGTCGCCGCGACAAGACCCATCCATGCGTATTTCATTTGCATGCGTCCTCGAAATGGGATGGGCGCGGTCTACTTCAGCGCCGCTGCTTTGGTCGGTGAGACGTACCACACGATGATGTGGTAGTGCGGCTCGGCCACACCCGGGTGGCCCGCGTTGTACACGATGTCGACGTGGTCGACCGGCTCGCCTTGCCCAGTCTTCAGGTCGGTGAACCCCTTGTGCGCGTTCATGTCCTTGAGCGGGATCATGTAGATCGAGCTCACCAGATTTCCCTGACGGTCGTAGGCGAGAAACGGCCCCGCGGGGAGCGTGGCGGGATCCACGTACAGAGTCCCGAGCCCGGGCAGAAAGTCGGGAAGCGGCACGAGCTTGCTGGCCTGCTGATACGTGCTGCCCGGCGGCGCCTTACTCTGGGCTGCGGCGATGTCCGGGGAAGCGAAGAGCATCCCCACACCGATTACAGCGGCGAGGGCAGTGAGCGCGAGACGTTGCATGGGGACTCTCCTGTGGAACTCGGGTTGCTCTGTTTGCGCCACGCCACGAGTGCACGAGTCTGGCGTAGTACGGAGGGCGGCTCCGCCCTAGCTGGATTCAGCGCAGCTGCTGGTCGGCAGGTCCTCGTGCCTCCAGCATCGCAGAGCAAAGATTCCCCATCGATCGTGAAGAGAGCATGAAGTGGTGAGGAAGTTTTGCCTAATCCTGGCCTTCCGTCCGCACCGCTCCTCTCGATTCGGCGGTAGCTTCCGGCATGTCCGGACCGCCCACCGTCCAGCTTCCGTCGATGCAGGAACGTCTCAGGCAGCTCGAGGTTGCCACCTCGGCGCTCATCACTGACGTATCGCTCGACGAGGTACTCCAGCGCGTCGTGCAGGTGGCCGCGCAAGTGATCGGGGCTCGCTATGCGGCGATCGGAGTCGTCGGACCGGACGGGAAGGTCCTCGAGAGCTTCACGCCGCATGGGATCGACCCAGAGTTCGAGAAACGCATCGGAGCTCCGCCAAGCGGCCACGGCATCCTCGGGCTCGTCATCCGCGAGGCGAAACCGATCCGGCTGTCGGATGTGTCGGAGCATCCCGACTCGTGCGGGTTTCCCCCGCACCACCCAGCCATGCACTCGTTCCTCGGCGTCCCGATCGTCGGACGGCGCGGGGTCTTCGGGAACCTCTACGTCACCGAGAAGACCGGTGGCGAACCGTTCACCGACGAGGACGAGGACATCGCGATTCTGCTCGCGGCCAAGGCCGCCGCGGCTGTCGAAAACGCGCGGCATCACGAAGAGAGTGCCCGGCTGCTCGAGGAGGTGCAGCAGCTACAGCGCGCGCGGGAGCGGTTCTTCGCGATGGTGAACCACGAGCTCAGGAATGCGCTGGCCGCGGTCTACGGCTGGTCGGAGATGCTGGTCCGGAAGCGGGATCCCGCGACGGTCCCGCGCGCCGCCTTCGAGGTCCTGGATTCGGCTCAACACGCGATCCACCTCATTAACGACCTGCTGGATCTGAGCCGCCTAGACGAGAACCGGCTGAAGCCCATTATCAGGGCGGTCGAGCCATCGTCCGTGGCCAGGCGCGCGATGCACCGGGTAATGCCGACTGCGGGCCTGAAGGGAATCACCCTTCGGCTGTCGCAGAGCCCCGATCTGCCTAACTGCCAAACCGACGCCAGCCGGGTCGAGCAGATCCTCATCAACCTGCTCGGCAACGCGATCAAGTACGCTCCCGCGCGGAGCGTCGTGCAGGTCAGTATCACCTCGCGCGACGGACGTGTCGCGTATCAGATCGAGGATGAGGGCCCGGGGGTGACGCCAAGCGAGGTGGAGCGGATCTTTGAAATCTACGTGACCAAGGCTGACGAGGAGAGCCATGGACTCGGCCTGGGCCTGCCCCTCTCCCGACGACTCGCGCGATTGCTCGGCGGCGAGCTCCATGCAGTCTCCAAGGCGCGCAAGGGCGGCTGCTTCGTTCTCGAAGTACTGGCCAGCGCATCCTGAAGAGATCTTCAGGCGGGGTTTCGATCCCCTTCAGGTACCCTCCCAAGATTGATAGCCATGAAGATTCTCGTAGTCGAGGACGACTCGAAGGTGGCCGGGTTCATCGAGCACGGACTGAAGGACGAAGGTCACGTTGTGGACGTGGCACGCGACGGGGATGAGGCCACCATGCTGGCGCACGTCAACGAGTACGACATCATCCTGCTCGACGTGCTACTGCCGAAGAAGAGCGGATTCCAGATCGCCACGGAGCTCCGGCGGGAGGGCCGGAGCACGCCTATGCTCATGCTGACCTCGCGCGATGCGGTCGAGGACGTGGTCCGCGGACTGGACGCTGGCGCCGACGACTACCTCGCCAAGCCATTCAAGTTCGACGAGCTGCTGGCTCGCATTCGGGCACTCCACAGGCGCGGGGGTGCCGGTCGGCTCGACGTGCTGCGCTACGGCGCCATCACGCTGGACCGTCTGCACCACGTCGTAACCGTGGGCGAGCGGCGGCTGGATCTGACGGTCAAGGAGTTCCAGCTTCTCGAGCATTTCATGCTCCATCCCGGCGAGATCGTCCGCCGTACTGTGCTCTTGGAGAAGGTGTGGGACATGCACTTCGATCCGGAGAGCAACGTGGTGGATGTCCACGTCGGGAACCTGCGCCGAAAGTTGACGCGAGCGGCGGGAGAGCGTCTCTTGGCGACCGTCCGCGGCGTCGGCTTCCGTCTCGGCCGGGCCGCCGACGACGAGACTGTACCATTGCCCTGAGACTCCGCTCGACTGTCAGCCCGACCAGCAGGCGCGCCCACGAGCAACACGCCGACGCACTGGCCGGTGGAGGAGCACTGATGATCGCGACCAAACGAGCGTACGAGCCGTACGCGCCGTCCGATGGCTACCGCGTGCTCATCGACCGGCTCTGGCCACGCGGCGTATCGAAGGCCAACGCGCACCTCGATGCGTGGAGGAAGGAGATCGCGCCGTCGCGCGAGCTGCGCGACTGGTACGAGCACGATCCCGCCAAGTGGCCCGAGTTCCGAAAGCGCTACGCGCAGGAGCTGAAGGCACCGGCCGCGCAAGCCGTACTCGATGACCTGGTCCGGCGCGCCCAGCGCGGCCGCGTGACGCTCGTGTACGCATCGCGCGCGGCCGACATCAGCGACGTCGCGGTACTCGAGCGCCTGCTCACCCGACGCGTGAAGGCGGCCAGGAGCGCACGTGCGGGCGGGCCCAAGAGCTGAGCGAAGGCGGCGCTGAAGACCGCGCCGAATGGCGGCCCTTGAGGCGTCGTACACCGAGACTCTCCTGCTCGCGCTGCTTCGCGCATCCGTCGGACATGGTGACCTCCTCCGCACCGGGCGCCAAGCGTCGATTGGTGCCACTGGTGTACCGGACTACGCCTTGACCTAACGCTTTGCGCAGAGAAGATTCTCCGCGTCGCGATGCGTCCCTCCTCGGAGGATGATCGATGAAGCGGTTCACGCTTGTAGTCGGTATCGTCGTCGCGGCCGCCTGCTCTGCGGGCCTCGCAGGGTGCAGCCACCATGCGCCGTCTGACCAGCCGAAGGAGCAGGGAGCGCCCGCGTACGTTCTGCTCCAGAACGTGCTGCCGAACGCCTATCAGCTGTACATCACGGACGGCAACCGGCGGCTGGACGTCGGCAAGATCGGCGCGCTGCAAACGGAGCGCATCCAGGTTCCGCCGGAGCTCGTGTATCCGGGCGCCCGACTGGCGCTGGTTGGCATACCGACGCTTTCATCGCGGAATGCGGTCATCCCGTTCACGATCCATCCCGGCGCCACGGTTCGCTTGATGCTCGGTCGTTAGGCGAAGCGGATCGCGATCGCGGCCGGCGCCCGCCTCGGTCGCCACCCGCGCGTGCTGCGCGCGGTTCTCTCCGGCGCGGATATGTTCGTAACATTTCCCTGACATAGCGTCTGGCGTACGGCGGCGAACGCCCGGATCGGGCGATAGTTGCGGCCGAGCCCGCCTCGCTATTTGTCAAGATCGCGTCAACTTCCTGTGAATCCTGCCCGCCGTGTGCTCCCGGCGCCGGGGCCCCGCTCCATCATTTCCCCTCGTGCGGGGCGGCTTCCGCCTCGCCTAACGAGTCACTGACGGCGTCGACCCATGCGTTGACGTCATCGCCGCGTGATCACCACATCCCCGAGCGACTGGGAACAGGAGGCAGCATGGACGCTCGATTTCGTCATGCCTTGATTGCCGCAGCGACGCTCGCTCTCGTGCCCACCGTCCTCGCGGCCCAAGACGTCCTCACGGGCCACGTCACGGGCGAGGGCGGAGCCCCGCTGCCCAACGCCACCGTCTACATCGAGAACACGAGACTCGGCGGCATCGCCGGGAGCGACGGCGCCTACCGCATCGTCCTGCCGGCCGGCGAAGTCGGACAAACCGTCACGATCGCCGCGCGGCTCATTGGCTATCGTGAACGGTCGCAGGTGGTGAAGCTGACGCAGGGTACCAACACGCTCGACTTCGCGCTCGAAGCCGCGCCCGTCCAGTTGCAGGGCGTGATCACCGTCGCCGAAGGCCAGCAAGTCCAAAAAAGCCAGCTCGGAACGTCGGCCCAAGTGGTGAGCAAT
>Ga0105238_10005738_pt1 | contig 12276 bp, 11 predicted proteins | sample KBSC34metaG_FD_81526 | JGI IMG/M metagenome (GOLD analysis project Ga0105238, IMG submission 81526) | Corn rhizosphere microbial communities from Kellogg Biological Station, Michigan, USA - KBS C3-4 metaG | ecosystem: Host-associated > Plants > Roots > Rhizosphere > Soil | place: Michigan, USA... | reverse complement strand
CGGCACGGCGGCCGCCCGCTCGGCCAGGAGGTCGTAGACGTCCATCGAGCGCTCGGCGGCGGCGCGGACGTCGTCGGCGCAGAAGGCGTCGCGGAACCAGCGCATCGTCAGCCCCGAGTAGAACCCGATCCCCTCGATCATCCAAGTGCCCGGCACGGCATGGCACAGCGTCCGGAGGCGAGCCTTCGGGTCGATCAGCGGGTGGTCGAGCACCATCGTGTGCTGCCAGAAGGAGCCGCCCACGACCGTCGTCGAGCGGTCGGCGCGGACGCCGATCCCGAGCAGGCCGAGCTGGGTGTCGGCGCCGCCCGCCACCACCGGCGTGCCGGCCGGGATGCCCGTCTGGGTCGCCGCGTGGGCCGTCACCTCGCCGACCGGGGTGCCCGGCTCGAGCACCGGCGGCACCTGGGCCGGATCGAGCCCGACCATCTCGAGGATCCGCTCCGACCACGTGCGCCGGGCCAGGTCGAACATGCCCGAGCTCGATCCCAGCGAGACGTCGGTCGCGTACTCGCCGGAGAGGCGGGTCGCCAGCCAGTCGCCCAGCATGCCGACGTGGCGGATGCGGGAGAAGACCTCCGGCCGGTGCGCGGCGATCCAGCGCACCCGGGCCGGCGCGGTGATGGCCACCCAGTCGCCCGCCAGCGCGTAGATCTCCTCTGCCTCGCCCGACTCGACGAGCGCGGCCGCCTCGGCGCCGGCGCGCGAGTCGACGTTCGGGCACGCCCAGATCTCGCGGCCGCCCTCGTCGTAGAGCACCATCCCCTCGCGCATGCTGGTCGTCGCGACCGCCCGGATCGCCGACGCGGGCGCGCCGGAGCGCTCGATCGCCTCGGCGACGCAGGCGCAGGCCAGCTCCCAGTTCGCGGCGGTGTCGAAGACCTGCGAGCCGGGCACGCCCGGCTCGGCCGCGTGCGAGTACTCGCGCTGGCCGATCGCGACCTGGCCGCCGTCGGCGTCGAACAGCACGGCCCGCACGGAGCCGGTGCCCGCGTCGATGGCGAGCAGGAGCTCGTTCATCGCTGGAGCACGGCCGGGTTGGCGACGTTCAGGAGCGGCTCGCCCGCGGCGAACCGGTCGATCTCGGCGGCGATCATCTCGACTCCGCGCAGGAGCGTCTCGTGCGTGGCCCCGCCGATATGCGGCGTGAGGATGACGTTGGGATGGCGCAGCAGCGGGTGCGGCCCGGCCGCCTCCTGCGGGTCGACGACGTCGAGCGCCGCGCCGGCCAGCTGCCCGGACGCGAGCGCATCGGCCAGCGCCCGCTCGTCGACGAGGGTCTCGCGGGCCGTGTTCAGGAAGTAGCTCCCGGGCTTCATCGCCGCGAACGCGGCGGCGTCGAAGAGGCGCGCGTTGTCGGCGGTCGCGCGGGCGTGGACCGAGACGACGTCCGACCGGCCGAGGAGCTCGGGCAGGGAGTCGACCCACTCGACGTCGCCATCCGCGTCGTGCCCGACGTACGGATCGTGCACGAGGATCCGCATCCCGAACGCCCGCGCCCGGGCGGCGACCCTGCGGCCGACGTTGCCGAACCCGACGAGCCCGAGCGTGTGGCCGGTCAGGTCGTGGCCGAAGAACTGGGCGCCCTCGAACGTCGACCCGCCCGCCTGGTGGCCCTCGGCCAGGAACCGCTGCGCCTCGGGGAAGCGGCGGGCCAGCATCACCATGAACGCCATCGCCTGGTCGGCGACCGACTCGGCGTTCTTGCCCGGCGTCGTCACGACCGGGATGCCCCGCTCCGTCGCCGAGGCAGTGTCGACGTTGACCGGCCCGCCGCGCGCACAGCACACGAGCCGCAGCCCGGGCGCCGCCAGCACCTGGTCGGTGACGGGCGCCCCGTGCACGACGAGCACCTCGTGACCGTCAAGCGCGGCCGCCACCTGCTCCGGGTCGCCGGCGAACTCGCGGATCCGCTGCTCGGACGCCGTCGCCGGGTCGAACGGGCGCGACTGGTCGATCGGAAGGTATGTGAGCTCGTGGGAGGAGGCGAGCCGGGCGAGGCCCTCCGCGAACACCTCGACCGGCACGTAGCTGTCGCCCACGACGAGGATCCTCACCCGATCTGCGCCTCCTCGCGCGGCACGAGCCCGACGGCCCGGCCGGGCGCCCCGCTCCCGCCGACCAGCTTGAGCGGCAAGAAGACGAGCCACGCGCCCGTCGCCGGGAGCTGGTGCAGGCCGATCAGGTTCTCGACGTACACGATCCCCGCGCCGAGGCCGATGCGATGCACCTCGGCCACCACCTGCAGCGGCCCGGCGCTCGGCGTGTCGGTGCCGAAGAGCCCGGCGCCGCGCTCGACGAGGAGCGACATCGCCGCCTCGTCGAGCCCCGGCCAGGCGGCGGTCTCGCCGTCGACCACCGCCTGGGCGTAGAGGTGGCCGGCCTCGCCGGTGCGGTAGTGCGCATCGGTCCAGCCGGTGTGCAGGAGGACGGCGTTGCCCTCCTCGATCGGGCGGTGCTCCCGCTCCCACTGAAGGACGCGGTCGCGCCCGTAGATCGGGCTCTCCCCCGGGCCCGCCGACCCCGCGAGATCGGTGGCGTCGAGCACGCACGCGGGCGCGATCAGCCGCTCGAGCGGAACCGACTCGGTGAGCGGCAGGCCGCGCTCCGCCGGGTCGCGGACGAAGTGGGACGGGGCGTCCCAGTGCGTCCCGGCGTGCTCGTCGAACGAGACGACCCGGTTGAAGCAGTACGGCGGCTCATCGAGGGTCCAGAGGCCCTCGACTGTCATCACCGGATTTCCCGGCCAGACCGGGTACTCCGGCGCCACCGGCACGCTGAGGTCGACGGGTACGAGGTTTGCGAGCGTCATCTGGCCACGATTACACCAGCCCACCGTGGTGGGCGAGCTCCTCCGGCGTCTCGGGTCGCTCGTGCACGGCCTGGGTCGCCTTGAGCAGCCAGTCCTCGCGGCCGCGCATCCGCATGGCGACAAGGACGACGGCGCCCGCCGCCAGCCAGACCAGGAAGATCGGCAGCGCGTATGCGAGCCGGCCGGTCGGGGTCGGGTTCGTGAACGTCTGGATGCAGATGTAGACGAGGATGACAGACGACACGACCGGGAACACGACGTGCAGGAGCGGGTTCAGCTCGGACCGGCGCTCCGTCAGGTAGTAGCGGATGACGCCGACGTTGCCGAAGATGTAGATCCACGACGCGCACAGGGTGAAGAGCAGCCCCGAGATGAAGAACAGCGTCGCGCCGCCCCACCTGGCCCCGAGGACGAGGCCGAAGCCGAACGTGATCGCCGCCTGGAGCATGATCGCGGTCACGGGCGTGCGGTGCTTCGGGTGCAGGCGCTGGAGCACCGACGGCAGCGACCCGGAGCGGGCCATCGCGAACCACATGCGCGTGGAGGCGTTCATCGTCGCGATCGACACGGCGATCGCCGAGTTGATGAGCGCGAACATCGCGAGCCACCAGAGCGGGCCCCAGAACTGCTTCGCGAGCACGAACGGGATCAGCTCGGTCGAGCCGACCAGGTTGTTCACGTCGGCCGTGCCCCACCCGAGGATGAGCCCCCACGAGCAGATCGCGAAGAAGGCGCCCATGATCACGACCGAGTAGATGAGCGCGCGCGGCACGGTGCGCTTCGGATCCTCGGCCTCCTCGGCGATCGGCGCCGCGGCCTCCCAGCCCGTGAGCGCGAAGACCGAGAACACGACGGCGAAGAAGAGGTTGTGCGAGGTCGTGTTGCCGGGGTTGTAGGAGCTGAAGTTGAAGCCGCCCGGGCCGGTGTCGAAGAAGCCCCACAGGCCGAGCGCGCCGACGATCACGATCTCGGCGAGCCCGAACACGAGCAGCGCCTGGGCGGAGATCTGGATGCCGCGGTACATGAGGAAGACGACGAGCCCCTCCAGCACGATGAAGATCAGCCACCAGGGGATGTCCCAGCCGAGGCTCGACGTCTTGAGCTCGTCGCGGAGCAGGAACGACAGGAACACCGGCGACGTGAACGGTGCCACCGGCATGTAGAGGAACATGATCCAGCCCGAGATCCAGCCCAGCCGGGGATGGAGCGTGTGGCTGATGTACGTGTAGTAGCCGCCGGCGTTCGGCAGGTGCTTCGCGAGCTGCGAGACCGAGGCCGCCAGCATGAGGACGATGAGGAAGGCGAGCAGATAGCCCAGCGGCGCAACGATGCCCGCATAGCTCGCGATGAACTGGATCGTGAAGAACATCCCGATCGCCGGAGCGACGGTCGTGATGCTCTGCATGAGGACGCCGGGCAGGCGCAGCGCCGCCGCCTGAAGCCCGGTGTCGGCGGCGATGTGCGCGCCGCCGGCCGAGCTCGGGGGCCCGGCCGCGGGGGTGTCGGACATGTGCGGTTCCTCCCTCTCTCTGGTCAGAGCCGCTCTCCGCACGGAACGCCCGGCTTCGATAGGCTCGTCCGTATGGCCGAAGAACATACCGTCATGTTGTACGTACATGCAAGGCCCCCCACCGATTGCGAGGCTGCGAGTGGCAAGTGACCTGGGAGCGACGCTCCGGATCGTCATGGAGGAGATCCCCGACAGCCATCTGGTGGCCGCGCTGGCGCGCGACTTCGAGCGCGAGCACGCCGGCACCGACGTGCAGGTCGAGATCATGCACTACGACTTCATGCTCGACCTGATCCTGGGGTCGATCCGCGAGCCGGGCCCGCCCAACGGGGTCGTCATCTTCGACAACCCGTGGACGTCCGACTTCGCGCGCGGCGGCCTCCTGCGCCCGGTCGACGACCTGCTCGAGGACACGCCGGAGCTCGACTGGGACGACTTCGCCCCGGCGCTCCGCGACGCCGCCGTCCTCGACGGCCGCACCTGGGGCGTTCCCTTCTACACGTGGTCGTTCGGCCTCATCTACCGCACCGACCTCTACCGCAAGGCGGGCCTCGTGCCGCCGCGGACGCTCGCCGAGCTGGCCGGGAACGCTGCCGCCTTGACGACCGCCGACACGGCCGGGATCGCGATGCAGCCCAAGCCCGACTACAACGCGGCCGAGGAGTACGCGAACTACCTGTTCGCTGCCGGCGGCGCCGTCCAGGACGCCGGAGAGCGGGTGGTGCTCGACTCGCCCGAGGCGCGGACGGCGCTCGAGGCCTACGCCGACGTCTACCGCTCGTCCGCGCCGCCCGGCAGCGAGGGCTGGACGTTCGAGGACTCGATCGCCGCCCTCGCCGACGGGCGCGCCGCCCAGATGATCAACTGCCACTGGTGGGTGCCGGTCCTGAACGACCCCAACGGGCCGGCCGGCGAGCTGGCCGGGAAGTTCGGGCTCGCGCCCGTCCCCGGCGGTGCGGGCATCCTCGGCGTGTGGTACTGGGCGATCCCGGCGGCGGCCCGGCAGGTCGACGAGGCCTGGACGTTCATCAGCTGGATCGCCTCGAAGGCGGCCAACGCCGAGCGGGTCGGGCGGGGCGGGTCGCCCGTCAGGACGAGCACGATGCGCGACCCGCGGGTGTGGGAGCACGGCTACGGGCGCGACTACTACGAGGCCGTCGAGGCCATCCACCAGCGCGCCCGGCCGCTCATCAGCGGGCCGAACGCCGAGGACGCCATCCGCAGGATCGGCGAGGCGGTGCACGCCACGGTCACCGGCCGGACGGGCGTGGACGACGCGGTGTCGGGAGCGGCCGCCGACGTGGCCGAGCTGCTGGCCCGCTAGCGCTTCACGGCGTAGCCGCCGAGCCCGCGCTCGAGCAGCTCGAGCGCCGCCTTCCCGCGGGCCCGCACCTCGCGGGCGACGGTCTTCGGGGCGGCGCCCGCGACGATCCGGCTCCGGGCGTGGTCGACGAGCGCCCGGTGCGCGCCGATCATGGCGTTGGCCGCGACCCAGGCCTCGACGTCGCTGCCGGACCCCGGCTCCGACGCGATCAGCGCGGCGAGCGATGCCGTGTAGGCGGCGAACACCTCGCGCTCGCGTGCCAGGAGCGCCGGGCTCTCGACGATCATCCGGGTCATCGCCGTGAGCCGCTCGCGTGCGCCGGGGTCGTCGCTCGCCAGGAGGCCGCGCTGGACGAGCACGAAACGGCCGAACGCGGCCAGCGCCGACTCGCCGGGGGCGCGGTCACGGACGGTCGCGAGCAGCTCGTCCTCGAACGACTCGAGCCGCCAGTAGACGAGGTCCTCCTTGCGCGGGAAGTAGTTGAAGACCGTCTGCGGCGAGACGTCCGCGGCGCGGGCGATCTCGGCCACCGTCACCTGCTCGAACCCGCGTTCTGCGAAGAGCCGGCGGGCGGCGTCGGCGATCAGCTCCCGGGTGTGCTGCTTCTTTCGCTCTCGAAGCCCTTCCATGCCGCAAGCATACCGCGTCTCCCTACAAGATTTGTGTCACTCGAATATTTGTGTCACACTACGAACATGATGACCGACTCCACCACACTCGAATCCCGGGCCGCGGGCGTCGGCATCCCGTTCGCGGCGATCGTGCTCGCGATGCTGCCCGCCGTCCTCGACCAGACCATCCTCGCCACCGCGCTGCCCGTGATCGCGTCCGACCTCGGCAGCCTGACCGACCTCTCGTGGGTCGTCACGGCCTACGTCGTCTCGGCCGCGGCGACGACCCCGCTCTGGGGCAAGCTGGGCGACCGCCACGGCCGCAAGACGTGGCTCCAAGTCGCGCTCGCCGTGTTCCTCGCGTCGTCCGCGCTCTGCGGCGCCGCCCAGGACATCCCGCAGCTCGTCGTCCTGCGCGCCGTGCAGGGCGCCGCGGCGGGCGGGCTCATGACGCTCGCGATGGCCGCGGTCGGCGACCTCGTGTCGCCCCGGGAGCGCGGGCGCTATCAGGGCTACATCGCAGCGACGTTCGCCGTCGCCACCATCGTCGGCCCGCTGGTCGGCCGCGTCCTCGTGCAGCACGCCGGCTGGCGGTGGGTGTTCTTCGTGAACCTCCCCGTGGGCGTCCTCGCGCTCCTGGGCCTCGGCCTGCGCCTGCCCGCGCCGGCCGTCGAGCGCGCAGCTGGGGCGCTCGACGCTCTCGGCGCGGCGCTCCTGGCCGCCGCCACGACGGCGTTCATGCTGGTCTGCATCTGGGGCGGGCAGCGCTACGCCTGGAGCTCCGCCCAGATCCTCGGGCTGGCGGCGGCGGTCGCCGTGCTGGCCGCCACGCTCGCGGCCCACGAGCGCCGGGCTGCCGACCCCATCGTGCCGTTCCATCTCCTGCGGACGAGGGTCGTCGCCGCCACGAGCGCCGCGCTCTTCCTGGCGACGGCGTCGCTGTTTGCGGTCACCGTCTTCGTCCCGGTCTTCCTCGAGGCCGCAACCGGCGCGACGCCGACCGAGGCCGGGCTCCTGCTGGCCCCGGCCATGCTCGGCATCACCGTCTCGACCACGCTCTCCGGGCGCAGCATCTCCCGCACCGGCCGCTACAAGCGCTTCCCGCTCGCCGGTCTCGCAGCCATGGCCGCGGGGCTCATGCTGCTCGCGGCGGTCGCCGGCGAGCGCTCGCAGGCGGCGACCGGCATCGGGCTGGCCGTGTTCGGCCTGGGGTTCGGCATGGTGACGCAGGTGCTGATCATCGCCGTCCACAACAGCGTCGACCGGCGCGAGCTGGGGGTCGCCACCGCCGTCACCGGGTTCTTCCGGGCGCTGGGCGGCGCGATGGGCGCGGCCGTGCTCGGCGCCGTGTTCGCAGCCCGGGCCGACAGCGGCATCGTCGACGCCGCCCGGGCCGTCTTCGTGGTCGCGGTGCCGCTCGCACTGCTCGCGCTCCTGGCCGTCGCCCTCATCCCGGAGAAGCCGCTCGAGGAGCGGCGGTGATCAGCGCGCCAGGCTCCGGTCGCAGCAGGTCGAGGAACTGGGCGGCGGAACGGATCGGGAAGGCAGCCGCGAGGCCGAGGAGGTGCTGGTCGCCGGAGACGAGCAGCGCCCGCTCGGCCTCGGCGAGCGCGATGAGGTAGTCGTCGCCTGGGTCGGGTGAACGGCGCGGCGGCTCCGGTGGATCGAGAGCCACGACCCCGGCAGCCTGCAGGAGGCGGACGAGGTCGGCGGCCTCGGCCGGAGTGATGCGGGAACGGAGCTTCGGATACCGAAGCGCGCGTCCGAGCTCGTCGAGAAGACGGTCAGACACGACGAGGTCGAACGCACCCGCGCGCCAGTGCGAGAGCACCTGTGCCGGCGCTCCCGTGGAGGAGAGGACGGCCGAGATCAGGACATTCGGGTCGAGAACCGCCCGCACTCAGCGCCGACGCCGCCGCGTCGCGTGCTGTGCCTCGACGGCGGCCGAGTCCGCCTCCTTCGGCGACAGGTCGTTGCGCTCCCAGAGCCGGTCGAGAAGGTCGAACCCGAGCTCGCGCCGGAGCGCATCCTCGATGACCTCGCTGTCGCCCCTACCGGTGCGCGCCCCATGCACCTTCACCGCTCTGAGCACCGCCTCGTCGATCGTCAGCGTCGTGCGCACCTTTGCCATAGATACATCATAGCATCACGATGCTGTGATGCTCGGCCTGTGCACACCTCGATCTGGAAGTTCGCCGGCGATCCGGACGACTCCTGGCCCGCTACGACGCCATGGTCGCCGAGATCCCGCCCGGCAACCTGGCGCGCCGGCAGCAAGGCCAGGACTCAGACGGCGATCAGCACGACGGCGGCCGCCGCGGTGACGACCGCCGCCGCCACGGCCACCCACAGGGCGTCCTGGTGCATGTAGGCGAAGCGGCGGGCGCGAGCGCGCAGCCCGAGGGCGTCGACCGGGAGGATGAGCGCGCCGGAGTCCCGGTGGGGTGGGCGGATCCGCGGGGGCGAGATCCGCGGGAGCGCCGAGCGCCCCCGCCCGACGAGCCCGGTCCCGGCCCGCGCCGCCCACGCGGTCACCGCCTCCGAGCGGCGCACCCCGGCGCCGGCCGCGCCGGCAATGCGCGCGGCCGCCGGCCGGCGGGGCGGGCCGGCCGGGGCCGGGGCGCGCACGCGCATCCGCACGAACAGCGCGGCCATGGCGAGCGCCATCGCGACCGCGGCGGCGGCGACGAACGCGAACGCCGATGCTCCGTAGCGCTGCACGATCACGACGAACGTCTTCGGCGGCAGGTAGGGCGCCGGGTCGATCGCGGTACCGCTGCAGCCCGCCGCGCGCGCCGAGGCGTCGGGCGCCAGGAACCCGGCGACGATGCCCGGCGCCTGTCCCGACTCGGCGGCGGTGTTCTCCGGCAGCGCGCACTGGACGACGTGCCGGCTCTGGAGCCGGTCCCACACGAGCCCGAGCACGTCGGCGTCCGTCAGGTCGGTGACGGCCGAGTGCGCGACGGCGGTGCCCGTGGCCTGGAGGTCGCTCACGCTCGTCGGTTCCAGCGCGTGGCCGACGATCGCGCGCAGGACGCGCCGCTCGGCCAGGTCCCGCTGCTCCGACCCCGCCACCCCCTGGCGCAGATACACCGCCGCGTGCGGCCCGTTCAGCCGCAGCGTCCCGGCGGGGAAGCGCCATGTCCGCGTCGGCGAGACCGGGAGCTCCACCTCGGCGGGGTTGCGCAGCTTGATCCCGCCGATCCCGTCGACCAGGCGCGCGACGTTGGCGAGGTTGATGACCGCGACGTGCGCGACGTAGATCCCAAGCCGCGCGCGCAGGGCCCCGACCAGGCTCGGGATCGACCGGCGGCTCACCCGCCGCCCGTCGAGGATGGCGCTCGGCGGCACCGAGAGGAAGGCCGCGGTGCCCTTGTCGGGCACGGTCCGGAAGAGCACGAGGCCGCCCGAGGCCAGCCCGCCCGACCCGCGGATGAGCGTGACCTGCGGCACGTCGATGGTGCCCTTCGACGGCGGCAGGGCAGCTCGGATGGTCGCCGGCAGCGGCGCCTCCGACCGGTGGATCTCGTCCGAGAACCGGTGGTACTGCATCGCGAGCACGACGAACCCGGCCGCCGCGGCGGCGCAGATCGCCAGGACCATCAGCACGAGCACCTGCCCGAGCTTTCGCATTGCCTATTCCCCCTCCGCGAGCCGGTCCGTCCTAGGATTCCCGCGTAAGGGGTGAATTACAACATCAGGCAGGCCAAGTCAACCGATTATCAGGGCCGCACGACCGTGAGGGCGGCAGCGGCGACGAGAACGCCAGCGAGGGAGCGGTTGACGAGGCGGGCGCGACCGGGATCGCGGAGTAGGGGCGCGAGCGACGCCCCCGCCGCCAGCCAGCCGCTGTTGATGACGACGATCATGGCCGTGAGCACGGCGACCTTGGCGGCCGCGTCTGCGGCCGTCCCGTCCGCCAGCCGGGCGCTTGCGAAGACCGCGGCGATCGCGATCCAGGCCTTGGGGTTGGCGACTCCCAGGAGCGCCCCGCCTGCGAGGCCGGGCGCTGGGAGGTCTCCCTGCCGCTCCGAGAGCGGCGGCGCGGTTGCGATGTGGTAGGCGAGCCAGAGGATGTAGCCCGCGCCGGCTGCAATCAGGACGTGTCGCACCGCCGGAAGCGCGAGCAGCGCGGCGGTGATCCCGGTGGCGACGGCCAGGAGCACGGCGATCGTGCCGGCAACGATGCCGGCCAAGTAGGCCAGCGACCGCCGCATCCCGTATGCCGAGCCGGCGGCGGTCAGGCTGATCGTGGCCGGCCCGGGCGTCCCCATGATCGCGAGCGCGGTGACGACGAGCGATGCGACGGCATCCCAGCGATACGGTGCGGACATGCACCCGACGCTACGGGGCCTCGACGGCAGCCGTCTAGAACGATCGTGCGATCGGATCCGGTTCGGCGCCGGCGCGCCGGGCATCGAGCGCGCCGAGGTCGAGCTCCGCGGCCGCGGGTTCGCCCCGCACCGCCACGACACCTACGCGATCGGGATCACGACCGCGGGTGTCCAGGTCTTCCGCTACCGCGGCCGCCGGCACGTCTGCCTTCCCGGCCAGGTGCACGTCCTTCATCCCGACGAGCTCCACGACGGCGGAGCGGGCACCGATGCGGGCTTCGCCTACCGGATCGTCTACGTCGAGCCGGAGCTCGTCCGCGCGGCGCTCGGCGGCGGAGCCCTGCCGTTCGTCGGCGATCCGGTCCATGACCCGGCGCCGGCGGCGGACGATCTCCTGCGCATCCTCGACGGCCTGGACGACCCGATCGGCGATCTGGCCCGGAGCGACGCGGCCGCGACCGTCGCGCAGCTCCTGATGGCGCTGAGCGGCAGGCCCGACCCGGAGGGCCCGATCGCCCTGGACGCGGTCGCCCGCGTGCGTGAGCACCTGGCAGCCCACGCCGCCCAGCAGACGTCCGCGGTCGAGCTCGAGCGGATCGCCGGCATCGACCGCTACACCCTCGCCCGGCATTTCCGCCGTGCCTACGGCACGAGCCCGGACCGCTACCGCACGATGCGTCGCCTGGCGCTGGCCCGGGCGGCGATCGCGACCGGCGAGCCGCTGGCGCGGGCGGCGGCCGACGCCGGCTTCGCGGATCAGAGCCACATGACCCGCCAGTTCGTGCGCGCCTACGGCCTCACGCCGGGCCGGTGGGCCCGGCTCGCGCAAGCCGCGGTCGGTCACCTGAACGGGTGATCTTTCCCAGACGACCGCAGGATTTCCGCCGCCCGCGGGTTTACCGGTCATGCACCAGCGGGGCCAAACGCTTCCTCTCATCTGTCTCTTCATGGTCTCGCTCCTGGGGGTCAGCGGGATGGTGCTCGACCTCGGGAACGGCTACGCCCAGCGACGGGCCGTCCAGAACGAAGCCGACGCCGCGGCGATCGCCGGTGCCGACGCGATCCCCAGCGGAAACACGGCCTCCGCCGCGCAGCAGATGGCCGCGAAGAACGGCCGTGCGAGTGACCAGGTGACGGTCACGATCACCGGGGTCGACACCGTGACGGTCACCGTCGCGCGCACCGCGCCGACCTTCTTCCTCAAAGTGTTCGGCAGATCGTCAATCCCCGTCTCGGCGACCGCGGTCGCCCGCATCGAGGCGCTGGGAGCGGTGAAGGGGCACGTCTCGCCGTACGCGGTGACCGTGGATGCGTATGCCAACGGCACCGGCACGACGCTCTTCAAGGAGAGCCAGCCGGGCGCGTACGGCACCATCGACCTGCCCACGACCGACAACACGACCGGCGGCAGCTGCGCGGGGAACGTCAACAAGGGCACGCCGTCGAACATCGGCCCGGAGCTCGGCGACACGCTGCCCGCGGGAACCCTGGTGGTGGGCGGCTGCCTCTCGGTGAAGTCCGGCGCCTCCCAGCCGTCGGCCAACATCGTCAACCAGATCGCGCCCAGCAACAATCAGATGAACCAGGATCTCCAGCCGCTCGGGAACGGCCAGTACCAGGTGATCCCGCAGTCGTGGGACGACTCGAACGGCCTCCCGCCTCGGCTCATGTACATCCCGATCGTG
>Ga0105238_10005735_pt1 | contig 12278 bp, 12 predicted proteins | sample KBSC34metaG_FD_81526 | JGI IMG/M metagenome (GOLD analysis project Ga0105238, IMG submission 81526) | Corn rhizosphere microbial communities from Kellogg Biological Station, Michigan, USA - KBS C3-4 metaG | ecosystem: Host-associated > Plants > Roots > Rhizosphere > Soil | place: Michigan, USA... | reverse complement strand
CCGATGGTCGGCCCCGGCATGAGCTACGCGCAGATGATTACCGGCGAGCACATCGCCTCGCGCAGCGAGACGCCGGTGCGTGCGGCAGAAACCTCGGAGATGTTCTGATGCGCCGCAGACTTGAGCCGTCATCCCGGCATGGATTGCCGGGATCCAGATTGCAGGGATGCGAAGTTGCGAGGAATCATGCCATCCATGGCGACTGGACCCCGGCAATCCATGCCGGGGCAACGCCGAGGAGATTCTGATGAGACGCATCATCTCCATGCTGCTGCAGAACGAGGTGGGCGCGTTGGCGCGCGTGGCCGGCATGTTCGCGGCACGCGGCTACAACATCGATTCGCTGACGGTCGCTCCCACGCACGATGCCGCCGTGTCGCGGCTGACCCTGGTGACGGGCGGCGACGAGGTGGTCATCGACCAGATCATCAAGCAGTCGCGCAAGCTGATCGACGTGATCGAGATCGCCGACCTGACCAGCCGCGAACACCACGAATGCGAGCTGCTGATCGTCAAGGTCGGCTTCACCCCCGGCAAGGCGCCGCTGATCGCGGCCTGCGTGCGCCGCCACGCGCGCGCCGTGCTGTTCGACGAAAGCGATGCCACGCGCACGATCCAGTTCACCGGCAGCGGCGCCGAAATCAACGCGTTCCTGCACGAGCTTGCCACGCTGTCGCGCGTGCTCGAAGTGGCGCGCAGCGGCACCGCGGCGCTGGATTGCGGAGAGCGTGTGCTGGGGCGTGCGGTGGCCTGAGGCGTTTCGCGCTGTAGCCGGATTCGCTGTCGCAAGGCCGCGAGCTAGAATGACGCGAACCGTCGGAGCTCGGCCTGGTCATGCGAATTGGATCCGCCCTGCTGGCAATCCTACTCTCGACTGGCGCGCATGCCGCATCGCCCGTTCGCAAGGACGCGATGTTGATGCTGGGCAATCGGGCCGGATGGCAGACTGTCGAGCAGCTTGGCGACGGCGCGGTGCGTACCGAGTTTACCTACAACGACCGCAGCCACGGTGACCACATCACGGCCACATGGACGCTGGACGCCGCCGGCATTCCGATCGCGTATGAGGGCAACGGCGTCGACTACATGAAGGCGCCGGTACAGGAACATTTCTCGCTACGCGAAGGCAGCGCAAAATGGAACACGCTTGCATCGAGCGGCGAGAGCAAGCTCACCGGCAGTGCGTTCTATTGGCCGGCCAATCCGCCGCCGGAATTTTATGGCGTGCTGGCGCGCGCTCTGTTGAAGACGCCGTCGCATCGCTTGTCCCTGTTGCCCGAAGGCGCGGTCGGCATTTCTCCGGCGGGCAGCATCGTGCTCGCCGAAGGCGGCAACAAGACGGAATGGTTCCAATATCGGATCAGCGGACTGGACTTCATGCAGATCCCGGTTTGGCTCGATGGCAGCGGCACGACCGTGGCGTTTGCGTCGCTGTGGCTATCGACGATCGCGCAGGATCATGAGGCTGACGTTGCTCAGCTGATCGACAAACAGGATGAGGCGAACCAGACCTGGTTCGCTGGCCTTGCCAAGGAACAGACGCACGCACCGCGTGGCGACCTCGTCATCCGCAATGCGCGCCTGTTCGATCCGCGCGATCTGAGCGTGACGCCTGGTACCAGCGTGCTGGTGCGCGGCGAACGCATCGTGCGCGTGGCGCCGGATGCACGACTGCAAGCGGACGTGGATGCCGAGGTGATCGATGCGCACGGTCGCTTCCTGATGCCTGGTTTGTGGGACAACCATCAGCATTTCGACGGCGTCGACGGCATGCTCGACATTGCCAACGGCGTCACCAGCGCGCGCGACATGGCGAACGATACGAACGTTTTTCTCAAGCGCGTCGCGCGCTTCGACGCCGGCACCGAAGTCGGCCCGCGCGTGCTCAAGGCCGGCATCGTCGACGGCAAGGGACCGAATTCCGGTCCGTTCGAGAGACGCGCCTTCGTCGACACCGCTGAACAGGCCACCGCGCTGGTCGACTGGTACGCCGAGCACGGCTACGCGCAGATCAAGATCTACATGTCGCTCAAGCCGGAACTCGTCCCGATCATCGCCGACCGCGCGCACGCGCGCGGCTTGCGCCTGAGCGGTCACGTGCCCGCATTCATGTCGGCAAGGCAATTCATAGAAGCAGGCGCCGACGAAATCCAGCACTTCAACTACGTCGAGCTGAACTTCCTTTATCCCGCGGTGAAGGAAACCACGCTGATGAGCGAACGTTTCATCAAGGTGGCCGAACATGCGCGCGAATTCACGCCCGACAAACCGCAGGTGCAGGAATTCATCGCCTTCCTGAAACGCCATCACACCACGCTCGACCCGACGATGGGCTTGCTCGAAGCGCGCCTCGCAGGCAGCACTGGCCAGGTGACGCCGGGACTGGAAACGGTCGCGCAGCGTTTTCCCTCGCAGGTTCGCCGCGCGCTGACCAGCGGCGGCTACGAAGTTCCGAAGGATCAGGAACAAGCGTATCGCGAGGCGATCCCTGCGATGCTCAAGCTGCTCAAGGCACTGCACGATGCCGGCGTGCCGATCCTGCCCGGCACCGACGCGCTATCCGGCTACCTGCTGCATCACGAACTCGAACTGTACGTGCGTGCGGGCATTGCACCGGCCGAAGTGCTGCGCCTGGCGACGCTGACACCGGCGCAGGTGATGGGCGTCGACAAGGATCTTGGCGTGATAGCGGCCGGTAAATACGCAGACTTCATCCTGATCGATGGCGATCCGACGAAGGACATCAGCGATGTGCGCAAGGTGATGACGGTGGTGAAAGCGGGAAAGGTGTTCGACTCGGAAAATATCGAGGCGGCGTTGGGAATTGCGCGGCGATGACTCGCATCCCAAGCGCACGGTTTCACGTCGAATAACTTTCGACCCCAAGCTCGCGCAATATCGCCGCGCGCAATTCCTGCACCGGCGCGCTGGAAAGCTTGCGCGGGTGCGCGAACGGCACGTCGAACGTTGCCTTGATCGAAGTGGGGCGGGTGGACAGCACGATCACGCGATTGGCGACGTGGATGGCTTCTTCGACGTCGTGCGTGATCAGCACGACGGTGTGGCGTTCCTGTTCGAGGATGCGCAACAGCTCGTTGCGCATGCGCAGATGCAGCAGTGCGTCGAGCGCGGAGAACGGTTCATCCATGTAGAGGATTTCTGGCTTCACCACCAGCGCGCGCGCCAGTTCCGCGCGCTTGAGCATGCCGCCGGAGAGTTCGTGCGGATAGCGCGCCTCGAAACCTTTCAGGCCGACCATTTCGGCGTAGTGGTCGGCGAGTTGTTTTTTCTCGTCGAGCGCGCGGCCGTTCAGGCCGAACATCAGGTTCTGCTGGACGGTCAGCCACGGAAACACCGAGCCCGCCTGCGAAATCAGGATGCCGCGCGAGCTGGGCTTGAGCTGCTCGACGCCGTCGACCTTGACCGAGCCGCGATCGGGCCGGTCGAAGCCTGCGACGATGTTCATCAGCGTCGATTTGCCGCAGCCGGACGGACCGACGATCGCGACGATCTCGCCGTCGCCGACCTGCAGGCTGATGTTGTCGAGCACGTGCAGCGTGCCCTGCTCGGTGCCGAAACTCTTGCCGATGCTGTCGACGCTGATTTTCGCCGGCGTGATCTTTGCCGGCGTGTCGTCAATGGGCATAGCGCCACCTCACGACTTTCAATCCTTCGAGCAAGCGCATCAATCCATCCAGCAGCAGGCCGATCAGGCCGATGATGATCATGCCTGCAATCACCAGGTCATAACGGTTGCCGGCGTTGCGCGAGTCGATGATCAGGTAGCCGAGGCCGGAGCGCAGCGCGATCATTTCCGCGGCGACCACGACCAGCCATGCCACGCCGAGACCGATGCGCATGCCAATGATGACTTGCGGCAGCACTGCGGGAATCACGACCTGGCGGAACAGCGTGGCGCGCGATACGCCGAAATTCGCGGCGGCGCGCAGGTAGCGCTTCTCGATCGTGTGCACGCCGACTGTCGTCTGCACCACCATCGGAAACACCGACGAAATGAAGATCAGGAAAATCGGCGATACGTTGCCGACGCCGAACCAGAGGATCGCAATCGGGATCCACGCGATCGGCGAGATCGGCCGCAATATCTGGAACAGCGGATTGAGCGTGACGTAGGCGCCTTTCACCCAGCCCATCCAAAGACCCAGCGGCACGGCGATCAGCACCGCGAGTCCGAAGCCGACGCCGACACGGAACAGTGACGCGCCGATGTGTTCGAACAAGGTGCCGTCGCGGGCCAGCTCGACCGTGCCGGTGACCACCTGCCACGGCGTCGGAAACACCACGCTGTGCGTTGCGGCGACGACAGCCCACCACACCAGGATGATGAATGCGATGACGGCGATCGACGGCAACACCTTCCTTGCCGCGATCATGTGACAGCGTCCCACAGGGCAATCGTGCGCCAGCTCAGGCGCTGCCAGGGCGACGTCGGTTGCGGATACACGATGATCGTCATCTGGCCGCTGGCGTGCGCGGTGCAGGCGAAGTTGTAACTGGACGCGACTTCAAACGGCAAACGGAAACTTTGTCCAGGCATCATGACCGTCGGGCCGAACACCTGCGGCACATCGTCGAGATTGCGCAGCAGCAGCACGTCGTGCACGCCGAGCGTGAGGCGAATGCGCGACGGCAGGATCTCGACCTTGTCGCCGGCCATGCGCCGCGCCCAGGTGCCTTTCGGAATCTCGAACAACTCCTCGCGCGAGGCGAACTGCACCGGCGCCAGCGCTGCCCACGCGACGATGCCGACGATGGCGGCGAGCAGTGGCAGGGCGAGCCAGTGCAAGATCTTCATGGCGCAGTCAGCAGGATGCGCACGTCGTGCACGTAGTCGTCGGCGACGTGACCGAACGGCATCAAGGCGCGCAGACGTCCCTGGCGATCGATCAGGTAGATGAAGGACGAATGCGTGTAGCTGCCGTCGGGGCCGGCGACTTTCTCCGCGGCGATGCCGAAATCCTTGCGCACCGCGGCCAGTTGCGCCTCGCTGCCGGTGCCGCCAATGAAGTTTGGATCGAACGAGGACAGATATTTTTTCAGGCGTGCCGCGTCGTCGTGTTCCGGATCGACGGTGATGTAGATCACCTGCAGCTCGCTCGCCTGTGCGCCCAGTTTCTTGTTGACCTGCTTGAGCGTGCCGAGCGTAATCGGGCACACCGCGGCGCAGGAGGTGAAACCAAAACCGAGCAGCACGACCTTGCCGCGGTACGCGCTGAGTTTCAATTCCGAACCGTTTGAACCGGGCAGGGCGAAGTCGGGTGCCTCGCGCGGCGGTTCGAATACACCGGCTTTCAACGCGCTGGCATCCTCGGCGTGCGCGGTTGCGCTGCCGATCAGCAGCACCAACAGCAAGACAATGCGGTTCAGGCGCTCGCGCATCGTCATGACACCGTGATCTGCGCTGCCTGCGCGGCATGCGCGAACGTTTCGTTGACGTAGGTCTCGTAGGCGATCGGATGCTTGATCGTTCCGGCCTCGACCGACAGCTGCATCAGATCTTCGAACTCGGCGCGGATCATGCGCAGGTCGCCGTAGGTGACGCGATCGGTGGGATTCTCCATCACGAACTTGAGGATTTTCGGATCCTGATTGAAGAAACCACGGCCCGCCGCGATCGCCACGGCCTTGTCGCGATTGCCTTGCTGCTCGTCGAGCCACACGCCGGCGCCGAGCACGTGATTGACCAGGTCCTGCACCAGCGCGGGATTCTCGGCAATGAGTTCCTCGCGCACGGTGAGCACGCAGCAGATGTAGTTGCGCCATTCGTCGCGCGTCATGCGCAATGGCCGCGCGTAGCCGGCGCTTTGCGCAGCAGCGCCGAACGGTTCGCCGGTGCAATACGCGTCCACGGCATTGGCGTACAACGCTGCCGGCATGTCGGGCGGCGCCATCTCGACGATCTGCACATCGGCCGGCGTCATGTTCTCGCGCGCCAGCATCTTGCGCAGGAACAGGAAGTCGACCGCGAAGCGGCTCGGGATCGCGATGCGCTTGCCGGTCAGTTCCTTGAAGTGCTGGTACGGTGACTCGGTGCGCACCATGATGACCGCGCCGGAGCGGTGGCCGAGCGAGACGATCTTCACCGGAATTTTCTTGTCGGCCAGATCCATCACCAGCGGTGCCAGCATGTACGCCGCCTGGATGCGCCCGGTCATCAGCGACTCCTTGATTTCCGGCCAGCCGCTGAACTTGCTGTAGGTGTACTGGAATCCCGGCGTGCCCGCGGGCGCGGCCTTGTTGGCCAGATCGCGAGCGACGCAGGCCACTGGCAAGGTGAGATTGCACGTGACCGGCAGCCCGCCGACCTGCAGCGGACCGCGCTTGGCGCCACCACACGACAGCAGGCCGAACGGCAGCGCTGCCGCGATGCCGGCCTGCAAGAATTGCCTGCGTCGAATCAAACCTGTCGTCACCCCGAGCGCCCCACCAGCGTCGCCATACGGACGTCGGTCATTCTAGCGGAAGGGCTTGCGTGCCGGGGAAGCAGCGCAGTCCGGGCCCGCGACCGTTTCGGAATCGAAACGCCGCGGGCGAATCGACCTACGCCGCGGTATAGCCGCCATCGACCAGCAGGCCATGGCCGGACACGAAGGTCGAATCCTCCGAGGGCGAGGAAAGCGACTACCTTGGCTACTTCTTGCGGAGTACCGGCCCCGCCCGGCACGGTGGACGCCGCAAACGAATACTTGGCGTCGCTGCTCGGCCAGATGCGGTCCTGGAACTCGGTGTCGATGATGCCGGGGTTCACTGCATTGACGCGCACGCCGCGCTTGAACCATTCGATGCTTGCCGTCTTGGTCAGGCCAGGCACCGCATGCTTGCTGGCGATGTGCAGGCCGGCGTTGGCGAAGGCGATCTGGATTCTCCAGGCTTTCGCAACAACAGCCACGCGTGCTTGTGGCCGCGAGCGGAAGGCATATCATGTTTCCCTGCAACTCAAGCGAGAGGAGAGTGCCGGTGCTTCGATCAGCCCAGTGGCGCCATCTAAGCCTCGCAATCTCCGTCTTGACGGCGAGCACCTGTTCTGTTGCAGCGCATGCGAATTGCGGCGGCCACCGCGTTGCCGTGCAGGTGCTTGGATCCGGAGGACCCGATACTCGGGATGGGCGAGCGAGCGCTGGCAACCTGGTATGGATCGACGGTCGAGCGCGCATCCTGGTGGACGTTGGAGGGGGTGTCTTTCTTCGGTTTGGGGAATCGGGCGCTCGCATCGAGGACCTCGCGCTCATCGCGATCACGCATTTCCACGCCGATCACGTCGCCGACCTTCCAGCGCTGGTCAAGAGCGGCTACTTCTCCGATCGGTCCTCGGCTCTGACGGTAGGCGGGCCCGGCGCAGGCGGCGACTATCCCTCGGTCGCGCAATTCCTGCGCGCGGAGTTCGACGAAAAAAGCGGAGCGTTCCGCTATCTGGCCGGCGCTCTGGATGGCAGCGAGGGCTTGTTCAAACTCGTGCCGAAGGAAATTGCACCGACGGCAACCGCGCCTGTTGCGGTACTCAGCTCGGATGACATCCGCGTCACTGCCGTCGGCGTGCCGCACGGTCCTGTTCCGGCGCTCGGGTATCGCGTTGAGGCAGGAGGGATGAGCATCGTTTTCAGCGGCGATCAAAATGGAACGTCGAGCGCGTTTTGGGCGATGGCACTTGATGCGGATCTTCTCGTGATGGATCATGCGGTCCCGGAGGACGCCGATCAGGTAGCGCGGCGCCTGCATGCGCTGCCCAGCGTCATCGGATCCGGCGCTGCGCAAGCACGCGTGCGACATCTCGTTCTTTCACACCTGATGGCCCGAAGCCTGAAGACGCTCGAAACAAATCTTGCTCAGATCCGCAAGAGCTACGCCGGACGCATCGACGTGGCCGACGATTTGGCTTGCTACGTCGTCCAAGGTCCGGCGTGATGTAAAGGAAAATGATGAGCTAGGACTCGATCCGCGAGAGCCTGAGGAACTTCTCGTGCTGGTAGCGGCTCATGCGCAGCTTCTGGCCCGTATGCAGCAGCAGCACATGATAGCCGTTGAACCACGGGTGGATGCCCTTGATGCGACTGACGTTCACGATTGCCGAGCGATGCACGCGCAGAAACTGGCGCGGGTCCAGGCGCGCCTCGAGCGTGGACATGGTCTGGCGTAATTCGTAGACATTGCGCTGAGCGTGCACGCGCACGGTGTTGCGGTTGGCCTCGATCCAATCGATGTCCTTCGCTTCCAGCAGAAAAATATGCTCGTCGACCGGCACTGGAATTCGCTGCAGGTAGTTCTGCTCGCGCTGCATCTGCGCCAATGCTTCGAGCACGCGCACGGCAGCGGGATCCGGACCGATGCGCTGTGCGACGACACGCTGCTTGGCGCGGCGCAGAGTCACTTCGAACCGTTCACGGCTGAACGGCTTGACCAGGTAATCCACGGCGTTCGCCTCGAATGCGCGTACGGCATACTTCTCATGGGCCGTGACGAACACCGTCGCCGGCATGGCATTGCTGCCGACACTGGCAATGACGTCGATGCCGGACATCTCCGGCATCTGGATGTCCAGAAAGATGAGATCCGGCGAAAGCTCGCGAATCGCGCGCATTGCCGTTGCGCCGTCGCCGCACTCGCCCAGCAGTTCGATCTCGGAATCCAATTGCAGCAGGCGCGCAATGCTGTGGCGGGCGATCGGCTCGTCGTCGATGATCAGCGCACGAATGCTCATGGCGTGGCTGCGGCCTCCGCGAGAAGTCCGGGTGCGGCACGAAACGGCATGCGCACGCGGCACACCACGCCGCGCGCGGCCAGGGCTTCGAGGTAGAGTGCCGCCGCTTCACCGTACAATTCCCGCAGCCGCAGGCGCGAGTTCGACAGGCCGACGCCGTGTCCAAAAGCCGCGTCGCCCGCCGTATCGAGCACGCTGTTGCGATTGCGCACCTCCAGATACAGATTGTCGGCGTCGCGGTGCGCTGATATCTCGATGTGATCAGCGCCGGCATGCTTGCCGATGCCGTGGTGGATCGCATTTTCCACAAGCGGCTGCAGGATAAGGCTCGGCACGACCGCATCGAGGGTGGACTGTGCAGCTTCGACGGTCGTCGTCAGGCGGTCCTTGAATCTCACGCGCTGGATGCCGAGGTAGAGGTCGAGCAGTTCCAATTCCCGCGCCAGCACGATCTCCTGGCGATCGTCGTCGAGATAGGCTCGCAGCAGTTCGCTCAGGCGCAGCAGCATGTCTTCGGCGACCGCGGCGTCTTCGCGGATCAGCGTGGACACTGCGTGCAGCGTGTTGAACAGAAAATGCGGCTGCAACTGCATCTTCAATACTTGCAGGTGCGATTGGGCGAGCTGCACTTGCAGCCGGCTCGTCTGCAGCGTCCGGCGATTCTTCTCGTGATAGAAGTGAGTCGCCTGACGGATCGTCACCAGCACCCAGTACGTGATCATCGCGGTAGCGACGTGCTTGCTGATGAACTGCGACAACTGATCGCTGACCGGCGGATGCCCCGGCTCGGTGAAGTGCGCGACCACTGCGCCCAGAATCACGGCGCACGAAGTGAACGCGACGCTGGCGACGAGGTGCACCGGAAGAAAACGCAGACGGCGCGGCGGCTCGATCGGGAAGCGCGCGGTGAACCAGGACACGGCAGGCGCCAGGCAGGCGAGCGTGTACCATTCGACCATCGACCAGCGCAGGTAGTCGACGGGGCGCCAGGTGAAGCCACGCACCGCGTCGGTTGCATACCACTGCAGCGCGAACACCGCGACCAGGATCGTCCAGGCTCCAAAGTAACGCAACACGCGCATCGAGTTCGCCCTCGGTCACGAAGCACGCACGGCGTGCGCTGCCATCCTACGCATGCCCCGTTGGCGTGGCTACATGCGTGGCGTCGCGACTACGATTCGTCCTTGCCTGGGCACGATTCGTCCCGAATCGCTTTCGCACAACCTGGCGACGCGGCCAAATCTGCGCGCATCCACCGCAATTCCGCGGCGGACTTCGCGTCAGGAGATTGCATCATGCGCACGTTGTTGTTCGTCTTGGGCGTTGTGGTCTCGGCAGGCGCCGTGGCGCAGACGCACTACGTCGATTTTTACAACACCGCTCCGGCGAGCGTGATCCACGTCGAGACGGCGCCTGCGGGAACGCTGATCTTTCAGCCTGTGGCGCTTGGTGACCATCCGCTGCACGGCGGCGGCGACTCGCTGACGCTGGCGCTGCCGTACGCGGAGGGTTGTCTGCGCGACCTGCGCATCACGTTCGCGGATGGACGCCTGCTCGAGCACAAGGGCTTTGACGTCTGCAAGTATCGCAGCTATCACACCGGACGTTATTGGCATCCGCCGCACACTGGCGCGAATCGAATGTCACAGCACTGAGCGACATGAATCCATGGCTGTTGTCCTGCGCGGATGGCGGGGCATCGCCAATCCGCAGGATTTCCGGCCGCGCAGCCGCCAGCATGAGTTACGGTCGTAGCGAACCTCGACGATAGCAACGACCACCAGAAAACAGGACTGCGAAGAGGCGCTGGAGCCAGTCGACCCGAAGCGGAAATCGCCGATCATTCATATGCCGATGTAATGCCGGCGCCATACTTTCGCCCGAATTCCGCCTGCGCCTTGCCAGCGGGTGTCCCCAGACTGCCGATGTCGAGGGAACGATGGGGTGGGCACATGGGCGGGACGCAATCAGTCACGGACAAGATGCCAGGCCTGGACCTGCTGCGCGCCGTCGCTGTCATCTGGGTAATGTTGTTTCACTCGTTTCTGGTCGGTGGGCTCGGCAGCGATTTCGAATGGCTGTCACGCTTTGGCTGGATGGGCGTCGACATCTTCTTCGTGTTGAGCGGTTTCCTGATCGGCTCACAGGTGCTGCAACCTCTGCAACGCGGCGAGCCGATGGCTTTCCGAAAATTCTACGCGCGCCGCGCCTGGCGCATCTTGCCCGCGTTCGCAGTAGTCCTGGCGATCTATGTGCTGTTTCCCACATTGCGGGAGGTGCCGGGACTGCAGCCGTGGTGGCAGTTCGCCACATTCTCGCTGAACTTGTTAATCGACTATTCGCACAACCAGGCCTTCTCGCACGCCTGGTCGCTGTGTGTCGAGGAGCATTTCTACCTGGTCTTCCCGCTGCTCGCGTGGTGGCTGGCGCGACGACGTTGCGCCGTGACATTCTTGGCTGTCTGCGTGGCGACATTGGCGTTGGGAATTGCGCTGCGCAGTTTCGTCTGGCTGCACGATGCCGCGCTGAATCCGGCGCGCAGCTGGTACATCGAAGACATCTACTATCCGACATGGATGCGCCTGGACGGCCTGCTGATGGGCGTCGTGCTCGCGACACTGCGAGCGTATCGGTCACGCCTGTGGACGCGCATGCAGGCGCATTCGACGCTGCTCGGGCTGACTGGCCTGGGCCTGTTCGCAAGCGCGCTTTGGTTGTTCCGCGATCGCACTGGATTGTTGTCGAATGCGATCGGCTGGCCCGTGCTGTCCGGTGGAATTGCGCTGCTCGTGTTCGTGGCTGCGGATCGCGCCAGCGTGCTCGGCAGATGGCGCGTGCCGGGTGCACAGTGGATCGCGGGAATCTCCTACAGCTTGTACCTGAGCCACAAGCTGGCCTTCCACGTGGTGAGCGTAACCTGGACTCCAATGCTGACGGAAAATCGTGCGCTGACGTTCATGATCTACGCGGCAGCAGTGCTGGCATTCGGGACGCTGCTGCACTACGGCGTCGAACGTCCATTTCTCGCATTGCGGGATCGCCGCGGGTGGCGTCAGCAAGCCGCATCGCCGCAATCCGAAATAGCCGTACAAACCGCCTGAAGTTGCCGGCAACTGCCGCCTACAGGACCGTCACGTTGCCGATATTGTTCTTCGGCTCGAGCCAGAACGCCTCGCGCGAAAAGCGATTGAAGATCTCCAGCGGCAGGATCGGCGCGCGCTCGATCGCCTCGAGCTTGCGGCGCACGGTGTGCAGCCCCGGCATGCCGACGCGTTCGTCGAACTCGTTGGCGCTGTATTCGACGTTGTCGAAGTCGTGCTCGAACCACGGCTCACCGATGAACTGGTAAACCGCACGCAACGTCGCTGCGGGATCGCGCACCAGACTCTCGTAGGTCAGCAGCAGCAATTGCCCTGGCGCGTACTGGCCGTAAAACGCGTCCTTGACCGCCTGGAATGCAAAGCCGACCATGCCGCGCGGGTCGGTCAGCGCCTCGACGCGCGAGTACACCGTGGTGTTGGTGTCGAAGCGGAACACCTTGCTGACGCCGACCGGCTGATTG
>Ga0105238_10005733_pt1 | contig 12281 bp, 10 predicted proteins | sample KBSC34metaG_FD_81526 | JGI IMG/M metagenome (GOLD analysis project Ga0105238, IMG submission 81526) | Corn rhizosphere microbial communities from Kellogg Biological Station, Michigan, USA - KBS C3-4 metaG | ecosystem: Host-associated > Plants > Roots > Rhizosphere > Soil | place: Michigan, USA... | reverse complement strand
GCTCCATCGAGGGCAGGTCGATCTTTTTGAGGCCAAAATGAAAAACCACTCCCATGACGATGAGCCCCAGACAACTGCACACTACCGCGACAGCCCCGTGCGGACTTATCCGGTCGATGTCCCAGCCCATATCGTTCATCCAGACCACAAAGGCAAACACCTGTGCCCACTGGACCAGAACCGAGAACAGAAGGATGCCCGGGTTCGCATTCTTCCAGACCAGGATGACAAGCGTGAAAAATGTGACCAGGCAGCAAAGGAAGATCGCCGGATTGGCAACGAACGCGACACCGGCAAAACACAGGATCGCGAATACCGCCATCGCCGGCGAAGACTTTATAGGATTGGACGCTGCAATAGCCATTCGTTACATTTATAGATTATAGGGTATCATCCAGGGCAGCAACGATCCTCGCGAAAGAATAAGACTGGATGATCCCGCGCGACACTTCCCCCATTTCCGAAACAAGGTTCCTGTTCTCCAGGACCCCCTTTAAAAATTTTACGCATTTCGCGTGATCTTCCGGATCGATGACGATCCCATTACTGCCTTCCCGCACAAGGTCCATGGCACACCCGGCCTTTTTACTGACGATCACCGCCCTGCCGCTGGCCATGGCCTCATTGATGGCCAGGCCCCAGGTCTCGCCCGGACCGACCGAAGGCAGTACAAAGATATGTCCAACACGGTATATCGCCGGCATCTGCTGCTGGTTTTGGAAGCCGACGAACAAAAATCGCCGGTCGCCCGCGGCTGCCGCCTTCAGCTGCTCCTCCAGCACCCCATTGCCGACGATCAGAAATCTTAACCCCGGATGGTCAATTTCTTTGGCCAGCTGCAGTAGAAAGAACGGATTTTTCTTGGGCTCCAGCTTGCCCGCGAACAGCAGAACGAGCTCGTCCTTCCCGATACCCAGCCGGTCCTTCCACTGTTGCGCCTCCTCGTCATAGCGGGCATCCATAGATCCAAACCGCTGGTTGTCAATTGCATGGGGCGCCATCACCAGCTGGCTTTCCTTCATCCCATGGGCCAGAAAATAGTCCTTATTGCTCTTACCCACATACAGGGCCTTACTGACATGCCGGTATACCCATTTCAGATAAAGTCTCCTCATCAGCCTTTTAATACCGGGCTGCTCATCCAGTAGCGTCGAATCCCCCCGGAACAGCACCGGGATCCGGCCGTGAAAATGCCGGAGACATTTCAGATGACTGTCAAAGCTCCAGCCAAAGACAAGTACCGCATCCGGCTTCCAGGCCTCTACTTCGCTGATCAGATCAGGGTTTATAATTCCTTTGAAATGGTGCGTGCCGGCATCGGGAGCAACGTTCTTTACGAACCTGTATTCGTATCCTTCGAGAAGAGGGAGATCCCATTCTATCTTCCTCCCAAAATCCGGATCATATTTTGCAGCGGCGGCGGCCTCACCCCAGGTATAAAATACAAACGGCCGGATCGTGGCGCTTTTGGCAAGCAGACCGAACCACGGCGCATTATACTGAATAGGGTGTGAAGTAATAATTGCTAGTTTCTTCATTTGTAAGTCCCGGAATTTAGAAAATCCACCAGCCGCAGAGACAGGGCCAGCAGGGTAAGGGTCGGATTGGAATGGGACCCCGTCGGATACACACTGCTGCTGCACACAAAAAGATTATCGTGTCCCCAGACCTGCAGGCTGGGATTGACCACCCCATTTGCCGGCGACGCACTCAGCCGCGTTCCGCCCATATGGTGATTGACATCGGAAAAGCAGGACTGCCAGTTGAGATTGCCGGCAGAGATCGCTTCGCTGACAGCAAGCCTGCCGATACCCAGCCGCCCGAATTCGGCGACGAGCAGGTCCGTAAACCGCAGCACGGTATTCCAGGTCTTTTCGCTGATCACCCAGTTGATCTTCGCCAGCGGCGTACCGAACCGGTCCAGCTCATCGCTCAGCGAGATACTGCTCTCCCTCAAAGGCTCCTGCTCCAGCATCATAACCACCCTGCTTTCAGCCCCGTGTTTATAGACCAGCTTGTCCCTGAGCAACGCCCCGGCGCCCAGCGCATACGTACGGGCATGGCCGATCAGTCCCGCCAGACCCGTCAGGCTCTTCCGTCTCAGCGCACGCTGCATCCTGAGATAAGGGTCCGACTCTTCATCCGGATAGGCGAACATTATGCTCGCCGAACCATTCAGCAGACCATGGCTGCGCTGATACTGCTCCGCCAAACTCAGCCGGATGGAATATTTCCTCCTTTTGGCGATATGCGTATTGAAGAAAGACTGAAGACGATACTGCCTGTCCGAGACTACCTTGCCGATATCCAGACAGGGGTGCTCCATAAAACATTTCCCCAGCCAGTCCGACCCACCCCCAAGCCCTTTCGGGTATTGATGATTGTTGCTTAACAATATCCGGTTGGTCTCGATGCCCCCCGTCGCAAGGATCAGCGTCTTTACGCCGAGATCCACGGCCGCGCCTTCGAAATTTCGCAGCTGCACCCGCCGGACCCTGCCCGTACTACCGTCACAGTCGATCCGGGACAGAACGGCATTGTACAATACCGTTACGCCTTCAGACAGCTGTCGTGTGTAAAGTTTTCTGAAATTAGGCTCGGGCGCCCATTTCGAAAAATGATACCATACCTTCTTCGCATCGAATTCGGGCCGCGACATCCCCAACAGCTTCAGCACGTCCCCCTCATAGTCGAGTCCGTCGATGTTCATGAACCGGTTGGCCGGCAGATAGTAGCGTTCGATGTCCTCATACGGTATTGGCCAGCCGCTGTTGGCGACCCAGGACCTTTTGCTCAGGTCCAGCGGGGAGAACGGCAATGACTGCCCGCCCCACGCGATGGTCGTCCCACCGATCGCCCTCTTCCGGCCCCAGACCGCCGTACCCATCTGTTTTCCGGTCTGCCGGACCGTATTCAGTGACTGGCGGTCCTGATCTTCCTCAAAATGACCCGACTCCACCAGCAATACCTTTTGCCCCTTTGCGGTCATCGATACCGCCAGCAGTATCCCGGCGGCTCCCGCGCCGATGACAACGACGTCAAACTCTTCTCCCGTAGAATCCAGCGACTGTTTATTAAGATCGATAAAGGGCACTCAGCGAATTTTGTTACTTATAGAATTTGGTATACCCCCGGATATTCTGGTCGAGTACCGGTGTCCTGCGGGTAGAAAAAATGGTCTTGCCAGTCCTGTTCCCCGATGCCCGCTCCGCCAGAATGAATCCGGCCTTCTCGTCCGCTGCAACGCCCTCCCTGCTGAAACGGCCCAGCCCCTTCAGACAGCTGTGAAGAAAATGCGTCTTATCCGGAAACATCCCACGGATGTCTTCTGTTCCGGAAAAAGGCCCGCCCTCGTATTGCAGGACGTCCCATTCCGCGATACTTCCCGGACGCAGCGTCCGAAGATCGACACTGTTGGCCGCGATGCCGAGATAGCGGATCGTCCCCTTCTTCCGTTGATCCAGCAGGAACGATACGGCCTCGCCGGAAAGAAAACCCGGCAGACCTTCATGAATAAAATAATAGTCGACATAGTCCGTCGACAGCCTTCTCAGGCTGCCCTGCAGCCCCGCCTCAACATCTGCCAGCGTGATAGACCTGTAAGGCTGCGGCTGCGCGGGCTGCTCCTGACCTCCCTGTGCCACCGGACTTCCGCCGCCTTTCAGCAATTTTTTATAGTAGTTCAGCGGCAGCGCCAGCCCCACGGGGATCCGCCGTTCGGCGCCATGCCCCAGCCCGAATTTGGTAGCGATCGTCAACCGGTGCCGCTTGCCCCTTGCAAAAGCACCGACGATCTTCTCGGAATAGCCCTGTCCGTAAAGAGGAGCCGTATCAAAATGACTTATCCCGCAGTCAAAGGCCTTGTCCAGCAGCCGGAGGGCCTGGCGCAGACCGGGCAGACTCGTAATACCGGCGGAGCCAAAACCCAAAAGGCTGGTAGGTGTATGATCAGACATGCCGTGCTCGATTTTTATCGGATGTATTGAAGCCGCAAAAACGGGAATTTTTGCCTTACAAAAAACTCTTCCAGCTGGATACAGATAAAGGCAAGCACCGCCATCGTCACCACGATAACCGGAAGATTGACGTGCGCGAATGACTTCAATACCAGTATGACGGGATAGTGGAGCAGGTACAGGGCATAGCTGCCTTTCCCCAGATGAAAGAAAATAGCATTGACGCCCTTTTCCACCGGAACCATGATCCCGGCAGCGGCGGTCTTCCGCAGGATACACAAAAAATAAAATACCGTCAGGATTACCATCCCCTTGAACAACTCGACCAGGCTGTCTGACCTGCGCAACACCACCAGCCCGCCAACGGCCGCACAAAAGAAAAGAATGGTCATGAAATTGGCGTCGGGCCTGACAGCGCCCTTTATATAGATATCCGCAAGAAAATAGCCGCAATACCACAGGAAAAAGAACCTGGCGAAAGCGATATAGGGGAAAAAGAAATAGCTGTTGGCAAGTATGCAGGCGATCGAAAGAACAAAAGCTACACCCAGCACCATCTTTTCCTGCATACCCGTAAAACGCTCGCTTTTGAACAGTCTGACAAAGGCAAAGATGAACAGAGGGAAAAAAAGATAATAGAACATCTCGAACGAAAGTGACCACAACGGTCCGTTCTCCCCGTAGGGAGCAAACCAGAATCCGCGGTAGGATACCGGCGTCTGCAGGAAAAGCACGTTTCCGAGCAGGCTACGGATGCTGTAGTCCGGCTTGCCCGTCTGGTGAATAAGAAGCCCGCAAACAAAGGTAAAACACAGCGCAAGGAGGTATAGGGGGAGGATCCGCTTGAACCGGCGGTACAGGTATTCGTTGAGCGCAGGCTTGCGGATAGGCAACCCGTTCTTCAGGCTCAGCCGGATGCTGAACCCCGACAGGATAAAGAAGAACAGCACCGCCTCCCCGTTGAGTTCCGAGATAAAGTTGAGAAGGCCGTGTATCTTCATCGTGCTCTCCTGCGGATACAGATAGGTACACCTGGTGTAGACGTGGTGAAAGACGACGATCAGCGCGGCGATCCCCCTGCAGCTGTCGAGTATTTTTATGCGCTTCATTGGATATTGTATGCCTGGTTTAGATAGCCGGCCAGTTGTTTAGTCACATTGCCGGCAGAATACGTATTGAACTCCGTCATATCGACCGCCGCCGGATCGAACTTTTCGAAGAACTCCCGGAAGGCCGCGAAAAACACCGCAAACTCCTTTCCGATAGCTCCGACGCCTTCCTCCCCGTCAAAATCAAGCACCAGTCCTGCCTTCGCCCTCCGGATCACTTCCACCGCCGTGCTCTTTCCGTGCAACACCGCCGCCACCGGCTTGCCGGACAGCACCGCCTGATAAACTTTGGAAGGCGTATAGTGAGGCTCAGTACTCCCAAGCACAAAAACTCCGCCCGCAGCATCCAGGTGGACCAGCACGTCCATATAGGGTATCCTTTGGGGATACTCATACACAACGGTCCGCCAGAGCCCATATTGCTCGGCAAGCGGCTTTATATTATATCCTTCCGGATCGTTGGCGGTCTTTCCCGTTCCTATAAAATGAAATTCGACATCCCTGAACAGCTCCGGATTTTCCCGGATGGACTGAAATACAGCCTCCAGCGGAGCATAGGCCTTCGGCAGCATGGCCCCGGCATATACCATCTGCAGCCTGTCCTTCCTGGGACCGAACAGATAGGGCCGGATCCCAAGACCCGCCACGATCCTGTGGTCTTCCGCCTCGCCGCCATAGGGCATTGCGCCAAAAATGCAGTTGTCCTGCAGGTGCGGGTTCCTCTCCCTGACCCCCCTGTAATATCCCTCCGCCACTCCCGTGATCAGCGAAGCCTTCTTTACGGCAATAGGCTCAAGCAGCCGCGCGATCCGGGTGCTCCACCAGTGCCTCGAGAACTTCCTGTCACTGCCCGGAAAACGGTGGACCCAGGGATCTATATAGTCAATCCCATACCGCACGCCGGTACTCCGGTGCAGCCATCGGCCCAGCAGGGCTACATAGAAGGACGGAATAGGAATATACAGAAAATCGATCCGCTCTTTTTTTATCAGCGCCTTCGCCTTCGCATACAGCTGAAAGAACGCCCTCAGTCCAATATCCCCCACCAGCCTCGGCCGGGTCACGGGAAAGGCCCCGGACCTTTCGATCTTCAGACCGGGATCCACCAGCCTGACCAGATTGGGGTCCAGCTTTTCCTCATAATACTTTTCATCCACCATGAGGACTAATGGCTCCCAGCCATAGGAAGGCAGATGCTGCGCAAAAAGCCGCGACCGATGTACCGCCGCAAGATTGGACGGCGGAAAATGCGGGCTTATGATTAGTACTCTGCGGTTCTCAGAAGTTTTCATACCAGTTCCAATCCCTTTTATCTTCAGCGACCTTTTTGAAGGCGATCATCGTACAATCCAGGTTGAGCCGGCGATCGGGTTGCACCATCTTTGAATTCAGCACCTCATTGGCAACTTTCGCCCCGGTCAGAAATTTTACTTTGGACAAGACCGCGGCCATACCTTCGAACAGCCTTCTCTTCGCCGTCAGGTCCGCATTCTTTACACTGCCCGCATATTCATATCCCGGATAGTTGTAAATATATCTGGCCACCCTGCTTACCGCAGGCATCTGCACGTCGTCGATAAGTACTATTCCGCCGACCTCCAGCATCCTGTTTATATAGAAGAAATCGATCAGCGTGTGGTCGAACGTATGCCAGCCGTCGATAAACCCAAAATTTATTTTTATCCCCTCCTTTACCAGGGCAGGCAGGGCGAATTCAGAATAATCCTCGATCAGCTGAAACCGGCTGAAGCCGGCCTTCCTCAGATTGTCAACGCCGATATTGTTCCACTGACTCTTCTGGAAGGGATCGATGATATAGTGGAAAGCGCCTTCCCCCGCGAGCGAGTCGGCGATCGCCAGCGAGGACATCCCCATCGCACACCCGACCTCGACAGCCCTGGTCAGCCCGTTCTCCCTGATCAGCTTCGAAATAAACTCCGCCTCATCCTTCTGGATAGACGAATGGAGGGGCACCGTCTTCCCGCTCCCGTCAACGACGGAATTCGATTCCAGTATAGTTTCCAGCAGCTGATTCATACTTTCCACCGGGTTTTGAAGGGAAGAAATTGATTTGATATGAGCCAGTAGCTTCTCTGACTCGATCTCCCAGTTAAAGGCCCCCTTCACCGCCCTGCCCGCCGCCTGCTTGCCTTCCAGCAGCCGCCCGGGATTTCGGATACACCAGGTCATGGCGGCCGCAAGGTCTTCCTCGTCTCCGGCCCTGCACATACGGGTCGCATCCGGGAAATGGCCGAAGATATCCTTCTGCCCGTATGTATCGGTACCGACGATGAACAACCTGGACATCAGATAGGAGAAGGTCTTATTGGTCACACAGATATTCCTGTTGACCGAAACCGGCGACTCCAGCGCCATTCCAACGTCATAGCCGTTGCCCTCCCGGATGATCTGGTCCGCAACTATCGGCTCATGAAAATAGATCCTTTCCCACAGGCCAGGCCTGCCAACCAGCTTTCTCAGCTGCTCCCTGTACTCATCGCTGTACATCTGGCCCCGCAAATGTATCTCGAACTGCCCCTCATCCTCAATCTTTGCCGCCGCCTTCAGCAGCAGCTCGACACCCCTGTAGGGCCCGATCACCTGCGAATACCAGTAGAATCTCACCGGCGAATGAACCCCTTTTTCGGGAAGCTCTTCATACGGAAACACGTTCAGTATCACCTGCGGAAGCACGATCCCGTATTTCGAGGCATAGGCTTCGGCAATCCCTTTGGATGCCGCAGTAATATACTGACATTTTTTAAGGTATTTCGCTTCCAGCCAGGCAACGAGCTCCGTACTCTTCGAAGGGCCGCCCTCATCCATACCCGTATGGAAGTCCTCCGCATCGAATCCCAGCTTCGCCCCGTTGCACCTTGCCGCATCCCAGGCAGCGCCAAGCGCCTCCGCATGATGCGCGATATATAGATCGGCGTCTTCCTTTTTCGCAAGCCGGACCAGTCCGTCATAGGCTCTTTCCGCGGCCCGCTCGGCAAAACCCATCCCGAACGTCAGGCGCGTCAACGCTCCGAATACCCGCTGCCGGAGGGAGAGATATAACCAGGAAGCGTATTCTTTGTTCTTACTAAAATTGACCGTCTTCAGCCGCCAGCCCCTTGACCGCATCAGCTCGCGGTCGAACTCCCGGAGCCTGTCATGGTTGTCGATCGTTACCACCGAAACCTCGTAACCCCCGGCATGCAGAGCATCCGCCTCTTTCAGCACCCGCGGATTATAGCTGATATGCCGCGTCGTCACTATGCAGATCCTCCTGATCCCGGCTTCGTTTTTCAATGACTTGTTAAGCTTTTTGAATATTGGCCTGAATAAATGACTCGATCGTGCCGATATGATTGTCGTACGTGTTCTGCAGGGCATAGGCCTTCCGCCTGGCCTGCATCGCGGGAGCGTTGTATTTATCTATATCTTCCACTACCCGCCGGAATATGGAAGGCAAAAGCCCGTTCTCGTCGACCGGGCTCATCTCGACAAGATCGCTGCCCTTGTAGGCCGAAAGATTGGTGCAGACCACTACCTTTCCGGAAGAAAGATATTCCATCATCTTGTGGCTGTTGTCGCACCTGAAGGAAGGCGTCCTTCGGTAGCAAAGCAGCAATATATCGCAGCTTTCCATAAAAGCCGGTACTTCGTGCTGCGCCATCGTCCCGCGCAGGGTCACATTTTTCTGTTGCTGCAACGCTTCGGCAAAAACGGCGGCGACGTCCTCCCCGGTCCTCGATCCCAGATTGTGGTCCTTCCCCGAGACCGGCCCCACAAGGTCAAAGCTCACGTCCGGATTCTGTTGGATGAGGCCGAGCATAAGGTCCTTGTCCAGCGAGTCGAGCGTGAGATTCCCGACATAACCGACGCGTATGTTCTTATCGCTGCGGCCCACCGGCGCTTTTTCGGCGGCCAGCGCGAACGGCCCACCCAGTCCATGGTTAAGCCTCAGCCTGGGCACGTCGTTGCGAAGGTACTGCTCCAGAATTTCGTCCGAGATCGAGATCACCAGATCGGCCTTCTTGTGGCGGGTATCTTCCGATAGCTTGTCCACCGGGTTGAATATGCGCAAAGGCGCGCGGAATATCGAAAGGTCCTCGTAGAGATAGCTCCAGTTAAAATCCCAGACGATATCCGGACGTATTTTCAGGGTGTCCAGGACCTTCCTGATATTCCACCTGATCAGGACCTCAAAGGCTTTGCGGAAATGAAATTTGAGCAGGAAGGGGAAGAAGGGACGATAGCTGACTATCTTCAGGTCGGGGTGAATACCCGATTCTTCGACCTTTATTTCGCCCCGGCGCAGGGAAAGGTCTATCGGATTCAGGAAGAACACCCTGTTGCCCCGCCGGGCGAGAGCGATCGCATAGTTATGCTTTGAAATGAAGATCTTTCCCCAGGCTTCCGAAGAAATGACGACGATGGTTTTATTTTTCAGATACATGACAGTCTACAGGAATTTTTTGACCATGTCCCCGACGGGCTTGAATCCCTTTGCCCACGGGTATTTCTCGTATATCGACATCTCGGTCCTGAATTCCCTGTGCTCCCTTCTCGGGGCTGCCATGATCTTTTCGAACTCGTCCACGCTAAAACCAAGTTTTTTCAGAACGAAGACATAGTCCTCCTTCAGCTGCGCCGGATCATAGATGGGCGCCTGCAGCTCGTCCAGAGCTTCCTGCTTCTGGATCTGCCCGCTGAAAATGAGATTGCTCAGATGGGCCTTCCTCTTGTCTATCCCGAACTTGGCCGGAAGGATATACCCCTGATAGAACCGGGTGAACACAGACTCGTAGTGCTTTCCGCCGTAGTCGCGCCATCCCAGCTCTGCGGTGATCGCCTGCTTTACTTCTTTTTTGTTATAGGGCAGATAGTTGAGAAGATCGAAGGTTTCGATCTTTTTCCTTACCATATCGAACCGCTTCTGCCTTGCCGTAAAAAGGGGATAGGTCTTCAGCGGCACCTGGCCGAACTGTGCGTGAATATCCCTGATGTTCTCGTGGTCACTCTTGTTCCAGATCCAGTGCGACGGCAGGATCGCCTCCGTCACTACATTCGCGCCGCTGAGTATGTACTTTATATCGTGCTTCGCAGCCAGGCGGTACAGCGTACCAAATATGGCGTGATCCGTAATGGCCTCGATATCGACAACCGAAGCCTTCAGATAGGCCCGCTGAAGGTCGCGGAACTCCTGCCAGTCGACGACCAGCGTATAGAGATCGAACCCAAGAGTAGAAATGATGTTTTCGATATTCTTTGTCGCCAGTTCCGAGTTCCAGCTGTTGTCAAAATGGACGATCAGCGGACGCAGCCCCAGCCGCTTCGCCATCAGCGCTACGTAGGTGCTGTCCACGCCGCCGCTGACACCGGTGATACAGTCATATTTCTTCCCCTCTCCCGAAGCCCTGATCGCCTGAACCAGTTCCTGCAGCTTCCTCTCCCCTTCAGCCCCGCTGTGCACGTGCGTCTTCTCCTTTTCCAGGTATTCGTAGTAGTAGTTGCAGATCCCCTTTTCGTCAAACCGGATATTCGGATCGGCGATCGTATCCATTACGCTGATCGAACACTGCTGATACGGCCTGTTATCATTTATGGCTGGATCTCTTTTCAACGCGGCCTCATCATACATTCTCATATCTGTGATTATTTACCGTTTTGGTTCAATCGGGAGTACACCTCCGCCATCAAATCTTTTTGCGAAGGATAGCTGATCAATACTGCATTGTGCGGCCGCTGAAACACGAACATGCTGCCCGCCGCCAGCGCCGAAGCCCCTTTTTCCGCCGCACTGCGGAAATCGCCCAGCGAGGACGCTCCGCCAGCCGCGATCACCGGAATGCTGACGGCACGGGAGACGGCTTCCACCAGCTCGAGATCATACCCCTCATAGGTGCCGTCCCTGTCTATCGAATTCAGCAGCAGTTCGCCCGCGCCGGCCGCCTCCATACTCCGCGCAAATTCCACAGCGTCCAGACCGGTATTCGACTTTCCATTGTCCGTGAACACCCGCTTGCCCCTGAACACCGTCTTCTTTACGTCGATAGAGACTACGATACTCTGGCTGCCGAACTGCCCGGCCGCCTTCGTGATCAGACCCGGGTCGGCGACCGCCGCCTTATTGATAATGACCTTCTCGACACCCCTGAAAAGGATCTCCTTCACCTGCTCTACCGTGCTGATACCCCCGCCATAGGCGATCGGAATGAACGCCTCGCTTACGATTTCCTCTATCCGCCCCATATCGGGACCACGCCCCTCACGGGTCGCATCGATATCGATCACCGCCAGCTCGTCCACCTCCTTCTGATTGAAGATGCGAACAGCGTTGATGGGGTCGCCGACATAGACATGATCCTTAAATCTTTTGGATTTGACCAGGCCGGCCCCGCGCAGCAATAATGACGGTATGACTCTGACTCTCCTCATTCAACAGTAGTTGCAAAATTTTTAAGCAGCTGCATTCCGAACCGGTGACTTTTTTCCGGGTGAAACTGAACCCCACGGATATTCCCCTTTTCTACAGCGGCCGTGAACTCATACCCGTATTCGGCGGTCAGCAGAATATCGGACGGATCGGACGGCTCCACGTGATAGGAATGCACAAAGTAAAAACGGAATTCGTCTGAAAAATCGGATACCATCTTCGAACTCTTTTTTGCCTTCACCTCCGTCCAGCCCATATGTGGTATTTTCAGGTTCCCCACTTCCCCGCGGCGGAACCGCACCGTCCTTCCGCTGATCCAGCCCAGACCGGCCTCCTTTCCCTCCTCACTACCCGCTGTGAGCATTTGCATGCCGACGCAGATACCCAGCACAGGGATCCTTTCCTCAAGAGCCCGCCTGGTCACCAGCTCCCTCAGACCCGAACCGTTGAACAGCTGCATACAATGATCGAACGCGCCAACACCCGGTAAGATGATCCGCGCAGCGCGGGCGATCTCCTCCGGGTCCGAGCTGATAACCGCGTCAACGGAGATCTTGCGCAACATATTATGTATGGATGTAAGATTCCCTACCCCATAGTTGACGATGGCTATCATTGGACAACAGAATTATATAATGTGACCATGTTCTTTAAAAATTCGTCGGACCCATACCTTTTAAGAGCAGTCTGGCGTATCGTCTGCGGGTCCCATTTCGCGCGTCCCGGAGGAGCCTGGGGATCCTGTAGCGCGCGTCCCGAATATGCCTGCTCCAGCGCCTGTTCCAGCTGCGC
>Ga0105238_10005731_pt1 | contig 12281 bp, 10 predicted proteins | sample KBSC34metaG_FD_81526 | JGI IMG/M metagenome (GOLD analysis project Ga0105238, IMG submission 81526) | Corn rhizosphere microbial communities from Kellogg Biological Station, Michigan, USA - KBS C3-4 metaG | ecosystem: Host-associated > Plants > Roots > Rhizosphere > Soil | place: Michigan, USA... | reverse complement strand
CCTGGGTCAGCTCGTCGGGCGCATTGGGGGCCAGCAGGAACAGGGTGCTGACCCCGTCCAGAGCTGCACGGATGCTGTCGATGTCGGCGAGGTCGCCCTTCACCGCCGTGACGCCAGCGGGCAGGTTGGCCTTTTCGGGCGAGCGGGTCAGCGCGCGGATGTCCGCGCCGTGCCCGTCGAGAAAGCTGAGCACCTGGGTTCCGATGGTTCCGGTGCTGCCAGTGACCAATATCGTCATGTCGTATCTCCTTGATCGCGTTGGGCGGCTCATTGTCGCTGGAGCACAGATAGATGTTCCAATATTCGAGGTAAGGCGGCATGTTTGAAACATGTCGTCTCGCAAATGGAACGTGGCATGGATTTGATGGCGCTGGCAGATTTCAACCTCGTGGCGACCCATGGCGGCTTTGCGCGGGCGAGCCGCGCCAGTGGCAGACCCAAGGCGACGCTCTCCCGCAAGGTGTCGGAACTGGAGGCAAGCCTGGGCGTGCGGTTGATCGACCGGGGTTCGAGAACGCTGCGCCTGACCGGAGAAGGGCGCGCGCTGCACGAACGCACGCTCGGCCCGCTTGCCGAGATCGTCGAAGCCGAGCAGGCCGTGGCGAGTGGCGCGTCAGTGCCCGCGGGCAAGCTGCGGGTGAGCGCGCCGATCGTATTGGCGCATGTGCTCCTGCCCAGGCTCGCCGCCCGGTTCGCCGCCGCCTATCCGCACGTTGAGCTCGAGATCGTGGCCGAGGACCGTAAGGTCGACCCAGTCGACGACAATTACGATCTCGTCATCCGGGTCGATCCGAGTGCCGACGAGAGACTGGTGGGGCGCCGCATCCTGGAGGACGAACGCCTGCTTGTGGCGCTGCCCGGGTCGGAGGTTCCGCTTCGGTCCGAGCAGGAGGCCGCCGCTCACGCCGTTTCGGCTGTCGGCCGCGTCGGCACGCCCGACGATGTCTTGTGGAAGATAAGGACCGATACGGAGACAGGGTTCGTGCAGCCGCATTTCAGGTTGAGGTTCTCGTCCTTCCTGATGGTGCGAGATGCCGTTCTCGCTGGTGCGGGCGTCGCCCTTGTGCCGAAATTGATGGTGACGGGGGATATCCACGCCGGCCGTCTCGTCTCGTTGGGCGCGCATGATGGCCCGAAGGTCGACATCTGGGCACTCCAGAACTCACGCCGCCTGACCAGCTCCAAGGTGCGAGCGTTTTTGGCGACGCTAGGCCGCATCGACCTTGACCCTTCCTAGGGTGCTCTTCGGGCAGCAGTTTCTGCGACTGAAAGGACAGGCCGGCAAAGCCGGGCCGCAGCGCTCCATGTGGTCCACCAGAAGTCTGGCGGTCGCGTGGCCGATTCCGCGGCTCGCGCCGGCGATGGCGACTATACGGGGCGCTTGCATCAAGGAAGCGGTGTGGACGAGGGCTGGGAGAACTCCCGGAAGAGTCCCTCGACACTGTCGCTGACGATATCTTTGATGCCCGTCGGGTTGATGTAAGGAAACCGCGCGTTGATCCGCCGGACGGTCGCTGCCTTTGCAGCCTCGGTGAAACCCCCGCGGGCAATCTCTTCTGTGGCGATCGCGCGGCAAGTCCTCAGATACAGCCGCTCGTCACCGAACATCGGCTCCTTTGGACCCGACGCGCCGTGCCCTGGATGTACAATGGTAACATTGGGGTACATCGCCTCGATCCGGTCAAGCACGCCAAGCCACGGCCCGGTATGGGCTTCTCTGAGCGGGCCGTGGAGCCGGTTGAGAATGGCGTCCCCGGGGAACAGCTCTCGGGTGGAGGGCAGGTAATAGGCTGTCGTCGCAGGGGCCTCGCCAGCGCCCAATTCACGCGCGATGATCGTCAATCCGTCGATTTGCAAGGTCGTGTCGCCGTCGAAGGTGATGCCAGGGACCACGAAGTCGCGCGGCGTGATATCGGGCGCATCGGCCTGCGTACCCGCATTCGCACCATAGGTGTCGTAGCGGATCGCATCGGCTGTTGCCTTGGACGAATAGACCGGGACGCCCGGAAAGGCCTGCCGGAACAGGCCAAGTCCGGTATAATGATCGGGATGGGCGTGGGTGATGAGGATCGCACGCACCGGCTTGCCCACCGCCTTGACGGCCGCCAGCGCCTTCGCAGCGTGGACGAGATCGCGCTGAACGTCGATGATGACGAGGCCGCCGCCAGGCGTCTCGATCCAATAAGTGTTGACGGTTCCGGTCCCGGCATAGGTCCAGACACCGGTCCTGGCCGGCAACACTGTTTGGGTCGACGTGCTGTCCTTCGCCATCGCTGGCGCGCATGTCGCCAAGGCCGTCGCGGCCAGAAAGGTTATCCAGCTGGAGCGCATCTTCTAATCCTTGATCGTCTGTGAGCGGGTGGATGGTGGTGGAGCGGGGCGTCTAAGCCGGCGAGTCGTATGTGCCGGGACTGTTGGGGGTCGCGCGCCACTCGGGCTGACGTTCGGGGTTCGCCTCGGCGAGCGCGCTGCGGACGCCCTGGACGTCATAGTCCTTGAGATAGCCCGGTGAGCCCGGCTGCTGACGCCAGGATTCCGCGATTGTGCCGGCGTCCACTGCGTCGAAGCCGATCCCGTCGATCAGCGCCATCGCCTTGGACTTGGTCCGGGCATCGTCACCCGCCACTGCCAGAGCGATGCGGTCCGGCGAGTCCGCAGGCTTGGCGCCTAATTGGAGATGGGTCGCGTATATGGTGTTGAAGGCCTTGATCACCGGACGCCCAAGGTGCTGCTCCACCCACTCGCTTTCAGTACCCCCGTCCTCAATTCCGTCCAGATGACCGTCGCGCTGTTGCGGATAATAGTTGGTCGTGTCGATGACGGCGAGGTCGGCGGGCGTGGATGCGAACAGTTCGCGGGGCAGACTGGGGATTCTGTTTGTAGGAACGGCGACGATCACCACTTCCTGTCCGCGGACAGCGTCTTCGATCGCAGCTGCCCGCGCGCCGGTTTCCGCCGACAGTTCTGCCAGGGAATCCGGCCCGCGCGAATTGGCGATCGTGACCTCGTGCCGTGCGGCCCGGAGGAGGCGGGTAAGTGCGCCGCCGATATTGCCGGAGCCAACAATGCCGATCTTCATGAGTGTGCCTTTCGAAGGTGCGCCGGGGAACCGGCTGTCGGCAGCTAAGTGGCCCCTTGCATTCCATAGATAAATGACACCATGAAACCGGCTCTCCCAACCAGGAGTGTGGAATGGATCGCCTCACGAGCATGGCCGCATTCGTAAAGGCGGTAGAGAGCGGCTCCTTTGCGGCGACGGCATCGGCGCTCGGCATCTCACCGCAGATGGTGGCCAAGCACGTCACCTATCTGGAGGCGCGCTTGGGGGCACGCCTGCTCAACCGCACGACTCGAAAGCAAAGTCTGACGGTGATCGGCAAGGCCTATTACGATCGGTGCAAAGTGGCGCTGGCCGAGGTCGACTGGGCGGACGCGATTGCAGATGAGGCCAGGGGCAAACCGCGAGGGCTCTTGCGCGTCAATGCGCCGGTTTCATTCGGCGCTCACTGCGTGACGCCTGTGGTGGCACGATATTTGAGCAGGCATCCCAGCGTCGATATCGACCTGGTTCTCAACGACCGCTTTGTCGACCTTATCGACGACGGGTTTGAGGCAGTGTTCCGGATCGGTCCTGTCGGAGCCGCCAACCTCGGGGCGATCGAGCTCGCGCCTTTCCAGACAATCGCGTGCGGGTCGCCTGCATATCTGAAAAAGCGAGGGATGCCCTCGACCGTTTCGGATCTGGCTGACCACGAATGCCTGCTCTTCGGCAACTGGCCCGAACCGACGTTCAGCGACTGGCTCTTTGTACGGGACGGTCTCATCTCAAAGGCCCCGGTCCACGGGCGTCTCAAGGTCAACAACCCAGGTTCGTTGGAGCAGGCGGCGCTCGCAGGTTTCGGCCTGGCGCTCCTCGGCGAAGAGTCTGTGCGCGGCCACCTCGCGACCGGGCGCCTCGTCCGAGTGTTGCCGAACTACCAAACGCCGCCGCGTCCCATTCATCTGCTGTTCCACCCTGATCGGCGACAAACGCCGAAGCTGAAGAGCTTCATCGAAATGGCGTTGGAACAGCTGGGATGTGGTGGCGCAGCGGGCGACGGACGAGACGCCTAACTCACTGCTCAGATCGACCTGTACTTCATCTCCGGCAGAAGCTGCGTCGATGGCATTGATAGTGCCGGTTGTACTGCGTCGTTGATCCGTTATGGGGCTTCAAACTCGACAGGGTATCGCTTCTGCGATCACGAGAGCCCGGCACAGAAACCACCGTCATTCAAGCCGTGGGACAAGCCCCACGCTATGCGGATTTCAAGGAACCCGTCCCTCATGTGGCGGCCGGAGTGGCGATGTTCTGCGCTAAAAGGCCTGACCAATCATCTTTTCGCTCGGAGCCACAATGCTTTTGCCGCATCAGGATCCAGCGCATAGCTACGAACGCCAGCCGGCGATCGGATCGTCGTTAACCTCGGCAACATGACAATCCTCGGCAAAATGCCTGCCGACTTCGTCCCCAGATGCTACGCAGCCGGCCCAAACCGAGGTCGCCGCACCCTGCACCACGGTCTTCCAGGTGAAGGCCGATGCGGCCGACGGACGCGCATCGAAAGCTTTTGTGTGGTTTCTGTCAGAACGGCGCCCGGATGAACCGCCGCTGCTGGTATTCCCGACCTTTGTACCGCCTGTCGAACTCGACCGCGAAGAGGATAGTCGCTGTCTTGGACTGGCGGTAGGCCACAAGCGGGTCATAGCGTTTGCGTTCGAAGTTTGGGTCGTTCAAATCGACATCGGCACCCCGGGCGCGGCTTCCGCGCGGTGGTTTGGGAAGCACTCGCGCCAGGGCGCGCGTGACGCGGCTTCCAGCCGCTCTGGCGCGCGGTGATTGCACATCGTCATAGCGCCGAGCCGGAGCAGTTCGAAAAGGTGAGAGGGCGGCGAAGGAACCGCCGGACTTGGTGTGCTCAAGGTTTCAGGACCAGTCCTGTTAGCTCCTGCAGCCGATCCAGTGTCAGGCCCTCAATCATTTCTACCACGGCTAATCCGTTCCGACTGACGTCGAAGACGCCATAGTCTGTATAGACTCGCGATACGCAGCCCAGTCCCGTCAGCGGATAGTCACAGCGTTCCACCAATTTGCTGCGACCATCGCGCGTCAGCAGTTCCATCATTACGAACGTGCGCTTCGCGCCCAGCGCCAGGTCCATCGCGCCGCCCACTGCGGGAATGGCACCGGGCGCGCCGGTATGCCAGTTGGCAAGGTCACCATGGACCGAAACCTGGAAGGCGCCGAGCACGCAAATATCGATATGCCCGCCCCGCATCATGGCGAAGCTATCGGCATGATGAAAGAAAGAGCCCCCCGCCATCAAGGTGACGGCCTGTTTCCCTGCGTTTATCAGGTCCCAATCCTCTTCCCCGCGCGCGGGGGCCGGTCCCATTCCCAGCAAACCGTTCTCGCTTTGCAGGATGACTTCGCGGTCGACGGGCAAATGATCGGCGACCTTCGTCGGCAATCCGATACCGAGGTTGACATACGCGCCCTCGGGTATGTCCTGCGCCACGCGGCGCGCCATCGCATCGTGGTCGAGACGCATCATCTTTCCGCTCCCAATTCGCTGCGCTCGCTCGCCGCACCTGTCGCGACAACACGCTGGACGAAAATGCCAGGCGTCACGACCGTTTCCGGATCGATCGACCCCAGCGGCACGATCTGCTCGACCTGGGCGATCGTCGTCTTGGCAGCCATCGCCATGATCGGGCCGAAGTTTCGTGCCGTCTTGCGATAGACCAGATTGCCCCATCGATCGGCCTTGAAGGCTTTGATCAGCGCAAAATCGGCCTTTATCGGTAATTCCAGCACGTAATCGCGTTCGTCTATGCGACGCGTTTCCTTGCCCTGCGCCAGCATCGTCCCATAGCCGGTCGGCGTGAAGATTGCGCCGAGCCCGGCACCGGCGGCCTGGATACGCGCTGCCAGATTTCCCTGCGGGACCAGTTCGAGCTCGATCTCGCCCGAGCGGAAACGCGCGTCGAAATGGTGCGAATCGGCTTGTCGCGGAAACGAGCAAATGATCTTTCTGATCCTCCCGGCCTTGATCAGCGCGGCCACACCGAGTTCACCGTTGCCGGCGTTGTTGCTGATGATGGTCAGATTGCCGACGCCGCGATCGATTAGTGCGTCGATAAGCGCATCCGGCATTCCCGCCGTGCCGAAACCGCCGATCATGACCGATGAACCGTCTGCGATATCGGCGACTGCCTGCCCCAACGAGGCTCTCGATTTGTCGATCAAACACCGTCTCCTGCGGCTTCGGACACCACCTTCAAAAAAAGCTGGAGTCAACCGGTAAACGAACTAGTGTACGGTAATCGAACGATATGGACTGGTGCCGTGACCGAAACGCGACCGAACGACCCGGATTTCATGCTGTCGCTTGCCCGCGGTCTGTCGGTTATCCGCTGCTTTGCCGATGAGCGACGACCGATGACGATTGCGCAGGCAAGCCGGCTGTCCGGGCTCAGCCGCCCGGCCGTTCGGCGCTGCCTGCATACGCTGGTGGAGCTGGGATATGCGGTACGCACCGAGAGCCGCTACGAACTCAGGCCAAGCACCTTGGCACTGGGCTATGCCTACCTCTCCTCAAACACGCTCGCGCAATATGTACAGCCGCTTCTCGATCGACTGCGCGACCAGATCGGCGAGTCCTGCTCGCTGGGCCTGCTCGATGAAGACGAGGTGTGCTACGTGGCGAGAGCGGAAATCAGCCGCATCATGTCCATTTCGCTACGCGTCGGTAGCCGCCTGCCGCTCTACGCGACGTCGATGGGCCGGGTGCTTTTGGCGGGGCAGAGCCTCGGCGAGCGGGAAGCCTATCTCGACCGGACGCAGATCGTCGCCCAGACCAGCCGCACACAGACCGATCGTATCGCGCTGCTGAAGATTTTCGCGAAGGTCGAAGAGCAGGGATATGCCGTCGTCGATCAGGAGCTCGAACCCGGTCTGCGATCGGTAGCAGTCCCGGTGAGAGATCGAAAACGTCATGTGATCGCGGCGCTCAACATCGGCACTCAAGCAGCGCGCGTGACCGCAGCCGATCTCAGATCCCGCCTTCTGCCAGCCTTGCAGTCGGTAGCCCGCGATATCCAGATCGGGTATTCGACGAGTTGAGGCTTTCACGCCAGAGTGAGAGTTGCGGCTTGGAAATACCTCAGTAGATCGCGGTGTAATGACCCACGCCGATACAACGGCTCATTTCGCCTTGATGCTCAATCTCACGATATCACCGCGATAGATATTCCTGGCATACAAGGCTATGCGATTGTCATCGTCGATGGCATATCGTTCAATATAGGCCACCGGCGAATTCAACGGAATCTGTAAATCCTCGGATGCCGCAATATCGGCGACGCTGATGGTCATGATCTGTTCGACATCCTTGATGACGAGCCCGCTGATGTCGGAGACCAGTTTCAGCGCCGTCTTGCTGGTAAAGGCGGCTCTCGGAATGGAATTCGCCCATCGCTCCGAGATGAATACTTCAGCAATCATGTAGGGCTGTTCCTGGCGCCAATGCTTTCGACGGAGTTTGCGATACGCCAGGTCGGGCGTGCCGAATTCCATCTCGCCTCCTATGGCGACCTTGCGCTCTTCCGAGAGCAGCTCGATCTGCACGCCTTCGCGCGCCTGCAGCAGCCCCAGGAAGTTCGTTTCCAGCTCACACCATACCCGGTCGCGTGGAACGGCGATCACGAAGGTGCCCTTGGCGCGATGGCGACGAATGAGGCCGTCATCGGCGAGCATTCCAAGCGCTTGACGGACCGTCTCGCGCGCAGCGTTATAAGACAGGGCGAGTTCGATCACGGTCGGGATCTGGCAACCGACCTCCCATATTCCGGTCTCGATATGTCGGCGGAAGATGGTAGCGAGTTGATGGTAGCGCGTGATCCCCTTGCTACCAATATCAGGAGTGGAACGTGTCGCGCCCCCGGAGGGCGCCGCCGCGACGCGCGTATCTGAAGCCGCTTTTTGTCTCATCCGGATATCCTTAGTAGGTTCGATGATGTCCGGCAAAGCGCGAAGCGCGTCTGGCCTGGTGCTGCATTCGGGACGAGTGCCCGCTGACCTTCGGTATTGTTGATCCACGGCCGCGGAAGATTTCGACGCTCATCGTTGCGATCGATCCAGCGCATGATGCAAAACGCTACCGCCAAGGCGCCAATGCGTCGATGTGAATATGTGGGCATATGATCAAGCCGTCTCGTGAAGCGGTGGCGCGGCGATGATGGAGAGGGCCCAAGCGCACCCCGCGGCGGCAACTCCGCGCGTACGCGACATGCTGCGGTGCGGGATGGAATGCTCTTGCTTCACCCGGCATTCCTCGTCATCCCGAATCTACCGGAAAAATCTCCGTATCTAGATTGCGGGTGTTTGGCGCTGGAATCAACGCAGGAGATTCTCGTTCGATCGAGGCGGTCACGGTGATTGAGGATGCCGGGCGTTTCAAAAATCCACCAATAGCTGTGCGGCAGAACGCTCAGGCGGTTTTGCGAGTGAAGTAGGTTTAAGAACTTGGAGAGATTGCATGACCTTTCAGAAAGTTCAGAAGTCTTTAGATAAGACACCAGTGAAAATCTCCCTGGTACTGACTGCGATAATCTTTGCTGCGTCGTTTGCCGTTGACGCTGGCGGCCGTCCTTTCGCCCAGCCGTTACTGATCGCCAAGCAAGGATCCTTCGAGGTCGGTGGAGCCGTTATCGGTTCGGGCGCCACCGCTACGTCGTGCGACCACGGCCATGTCGAATATGAAATTCCGGCCAAGGCGCGGCAGACGCCATTGTTTCTGTGGCACAGCTCTTCCGCCGCCGTTTGGCAGCGTCGGTGGGACGGAGGCGAAGGGTATCAAAGCATATTTCTGCGCCGCGGTTTCCCCGTCTATCTCTGGGATGGGCCCCGCGTCGGCCGCGCCAATTATGGCTGTGCGAGTTACACGTTTACGCCGCAACCGGGCCGCGACGAACAGAGCTTTTCCGCTTGGCGGCTTGGCCCCAGCTTCATGAAATTCTATCCCGGCGTCCAGTTTCCGATCAACGACAGCTTCGCCTGGGATCAGGCGGTGCGCGCGCGCTATGACGAGTTCGACACCGTCTTCAACGCGCGACTGGAAGCCGATGCCGCAGCCAAAGCGCTCGATCGTATCGGCCCAACGGTCTTGATCACCAACTCGGCCGGCGGATTTCGGGCAATGCTCACGGCCCTCAAGTCGACCAACGTCGCCGGGTTGGTAGCCTATGAAACACCCGGCTTTATATATCCGCTGGGCGAGGGGCAGGCACCGGGGGCGGGACCCTTTGGCCCGGTGTCAGTGCCTCGCGAGGAATTTGACCGGCTGACCCGCTTTCCTATTCAACTCGTTTATGGCGATTATCTGGACAAGGCGCCACAATGGAGCCGCGCGTATCAACGCGCCAAAGAATGGGTCGCCATCGTCAATGCACACGGGGGGCATGCAGAGGTGGTGCATCTGCCCGACCGAGGGTTGCACGGAAATACGCATATCGCGTTCGCAGACCTGAACAATGTGGCCGTAGCCGACCTGCTTTCCGAGTTTCTGCACCGCAATGGCCTCGACAAGTCGCTCGCGCCTCCGGAGCGACGCCCCGTACCGCACCACGCCAAACGTCGTCGTGCCAACCAGCAGTAGCGGTTGCACGGCCTGCAGCGGGCTGGCTTCTGCACTGCCTGGTATTCGGATTTCTGCCGCACCGCGCATCACAAGACGGTGCCGGCAGGTCGATGACGGTGCCGCGTCCGTACGTTCGCCCTGGGATCTGACCTCGAGAGACCGCTGCTCTCCATTCGCCATCACGGCTCGGCAAAATACCGGTATTTTTTCCGGCAATCCTTGCGCTGATGGAACCGTTCGGTACGATGCGGCCAACAAGCACGATGTGGAGGGTATCGGGTGACTAACGCGGATCAACTCGAAGAATGCCGGTCCGCCATCCGTGCCCTCGGAAGCCGCCGCCGTGTGACCCGGGCAGGGGAGAGCCGGCCTGCGCAAGCCGCCCTATGGCCGGCGTTTGGGCGTCTTCTTTCCCTGATCGCCTTTTGCGCCGTGTCCACGCCTGCCTGGGCGCAGACCGAAACTCCACCCATCGTTGCCAACTCGCCGAAGGTGCGGATCGAGCACATCGTCATCCACTCGCGAGAGATCGAGGGTAATCTCCTCGCGACATCGCCCGATCGCTCGGTCACCGTCATCCTGCCACCCAGCTACGATCGGCAACCGCGACGCCGCTATCCAGTCGTCTATGCGTTGCACGGCTTCACCAGCACGGCGCAGCGGTGGCTCGATCAGCTTCACGCGCCCGACACGATCGAGGCCGCCTTCGCCAGGGGTACGCCGGAGATGATCCTCGTCTTCCCCAGCAGCGAAAACGCCTATGGCGGCGCGTTCTATTCGAACTCACCGGTAACCGGCAACTTCGAGAATTTCGTTGCCGATGAACTCGTTGACTATATTGATCAGCATTACAGGTCGATTGCGCGACCGGCGAGCCGGGGTCTTACCGGGCATTCGATGGGTGGTTACGGCGCAGCACGGATCGGCATGCATCGTGCGGAGCGATTTGGCGCCTTCTATCTGATGTCGCCCTGCTGTCTGTCTCCTGTAGGCACGCAAGGCCTGACCAGCAAGGAAGTCGCGGCGATTGCGGCCATGCGAAGTCCCGCCGATGCGGCGGGTGCGGAGTTTCGCATTCAAGGGCCGCTGGCGACAGCCGCGGCATGGGCGCCTAACCCTGCGGCACCGCCGATGTTCGTCGATCTCGCGACGGACGACAAGGGTCAGCCGCGGGCCGACATCTTGGCAAAGCGCGCGGCCAACGCGCCGCTCGCCTTCATCGACCAATATATCGGTCCACTGCGCCGCTATCGCGCGATCGGGATGGATGTCGGCGACAAGGACAGTATCGTCACAGACCTGACAAAGATGAGCAATGTGTTGAAAGCCTACGGCATTGCCCATCAGTTCGAAGTGTATAGCGGCACGCACACCAGCCGCGTCGCCTTCCGCTTCGAAGATTATGTCCTGCCGTTCTTCGGCCGTTCGCTCCAATCGAAATAAGGCACCCCGCTACAGCGCTACCTGCTCGGAAAGTATCGGATGATACGTAGCTGGAAAGCACCGACGGCGCTCGATCGAGAGGGTGGGCGCGGACCCGGCCGCCCGATCATAGCGAAAACTCTGTTCGAGATGGCAGTGCGCTGGCCGGGGAAAAAGACGCGTCCGGGCATTGCCAATCATAAAAACCATATATACAGGTTTTATACCGGAAATTTATCCGCCAAAGAGATGGGTAGTCGGAGCCGGGCACGGCCCGTCTGGAGAACCCCACAAGGGACCACATCAAACCTCGCAAAATCGGGGAGAGGGATTAGCGATGAGAAAATTGAAGTTCGCGACCATGGCCTCGCTGACCGCACCGATCCTGCTCGCGAGCGCGGCGGCAAGTGCACAGACCGCACCGCAGACCGACTCGGCTGCGGAGCCTGGTCCACAGCCGCTTATATCGGAAGACGGCATCGAAGATATCATCGTTACGTCGACCAGGCAGGCGACCAACCTGCAAGCGACGCCTGTCGCGGTCACCGCGATCACCGCGGACGCGCTCGAAAAGCGCGGCGTGATCAGCGTTGGCGATCTCACCTCGCTCGTTCCCAACGCCCAGTTCCGCAAATCGCAGGGGGTGTATGGTTCGGGCGTATCGGCGTTCATCCGTGGCGTCGGCCAGCTCGATTCCAGCCTTGCGGTCGAGCCTGCCGTCGCGTTCTACCTCGATGATGTCTATTACCCGCTTTTGCTGGGATCAAATTTCGACTTGATCGATATCGATCGCATCGAAGTGTTGCGTGGTCCGCAAGGCACGCTGTTTGGGCGCAATTCGCTCGCCGGCGCAGTCAACATCGTCAGCAAGCAACCATCGACCCGCGACTTTTCCGGCAACATCCAGGTCACCATCGGCGAGGATTCACGCCGTGAAGTTCGTGCCGGGTTGAACCTGCCGCTCGGGAAGGACGTGGCGATTACGCTGTCGGCGCTGACCAAGAAGCGCGTCGGCTATCAGCGCATCCTCGATTTTACCTGCGAGATGAACCGCCGTGGCACCCCGGCGCTCGCCGGAAGCCTGCCATATTCCAATTATGCGCTCCAGGGGGCCAGCGACTGTACGGTCGGGCACCTCGGCGGTGAGGATGTTCAAGCCTATCGCGGATCGATCTTGGT
>Ga0105238_10005729_pt1 | contig 12282 bp, 13 predicted proteins | sample KBSC34metaG_FD_81526 | JGI IMG/M metagenome (GOLD analysis project Ga0105238, IMG submission 81526) | Corn rhizosphere microbial communities from Kellogg Biological Station, Michigan, USA - KBS C3-4 metaG | ecosystem: Host-associated > Plants > Roots > Rhizosphere > Soil | place: Michigan, USA... | reverse complement strand
TTGGAATGGCCCGAGCTTGCGCATTCGGCTGCGGCGAGGCTAAACAGGGCACGCGTGCAGGCGCGATTGAAAGTGGGCGGTTAGCTCAGCGGTAGAGCACTGGTTTTACACACCATTGGTCGGGAGTTCGATCCTCTCACCGCCCACCAGCCCTCGCTCGCTTCGCGAGCTTCGGCTCGGCAAGCCAGGCACTGAATATTCAAGCCTCGACAAGCGATGACAAAACTCAGGTGCAAATCGCTTCACTCCGGCGAAGCTCGCCCAAATCCGGTTCCAGCGATTGAGCGATCGCTGGTCGTCGCTCGCGATCGGCGAGCGCTTCACCGAGCCGTGGTGAAGTTCCACCCACGAACTTGTGGGCCAACACCAGTTCTCGCGCAAAATCCCATTCGTGTTAGCGCGGGAACGTATGCCGCCGCGGCAGTTTGTCTCCGATGAACGCAAACGAGGAGACAACGATGAAGATGAAGCTGACAGCACTGGGATTGGCGAGCGCGATCGCCCTGACAAGCACGGTTGCTCTCGCGCAAAGCGGAGGCGCAGGCGGTGCTGGCGCAGGTGCGGGCGGGGCCGCGAGCGGATCGGCCGGCGTCGGCGCCGCGCCGCCGAGTGGTTCGATGTCGAGCGGCACGACGACCGGCCAGAGCACGGCGCCCTCGACGGCTCCCGGCAGCTATAATGCCGGCGGCGCCACCGCAGGCGCCAACAGCACGCAGAATCCGTCGGGCAACAGCCTGATGAACTCCTCGCCGAGCGGATCCCCGCTGGGGCCGACCAGTCCGACCGGACGCTAGTGTCCCGAACCCGAAGTTCGCAACATTATGCGTCTGGGTACTCTCGCGAACTTCGGATTCGAAAGAACACTAGAAGGCAACGCCCATGCGCAGGCCGCGTTTCCACACGACACGGCAGCGCTTGCGCGTGGTGCCGTAAAGCACGTCGAAACGGTCCGGCAGCGTAACGGAGGTCTTCAGCTGCAGGCAGGCGCCGCCCGCGGAGTAATCCACCAGGACGCACTCGATCGCGCCGGTATTCGCGCCGGCGACAATCTTCGCGACGCCGGAAACCCGTCCAACCGGCTTCAATCGCGCAAACAACCGGGGATATTGCATGTCCGTCAGCTCAGTCTCTTAAGGCCTGTCCTTGCGAGCAGACATTCTGCACCCCCTTCGCTGCGAAGCGGTTGATCGGAACGATCAATTTTGACGATCCGGTTGCACCCCAATTTACCCTTGTTGGGCGGCGCGCTAGTGTGGCGCCGATGGATACTCCCGTTGCTCACCAGTCAAACGCCGACCAGATCGCCTACTGGAACGGACTGAACGGCCAGCGCTGGACCGATCGGCAGGCGGTGCAAGACGTGCTGCTGGCGCCGGTTTCGCAAATCCTGATCGACAGGGTCGCCGCGAAAGCAGGGAACCGCATCGTCGATGTCGGTTGCGGCTGCGGCGCCACATCGATCGCGCTGGCCGAGCGTGTCGCGCCTGACGGATTCGTGCTGGGTGTCGATATCTCCGCGCCGATGCTGGCGCGGGCGCGGCAACTGGCGCCCAAGGGGTTGCCGGTCGATTTCGCGCTGGCCGATGCCACGGTCTATTCCTTCGACCCCGGCAGTTTCGATCTCCTGGTCTCGCGTTTCGGCGTGATGTTCTTTGCCGAGCCCGTGGTCTCCTTTGCCAATCTGCGGAAAGCGCTGCGTCCGCAGGGGCGGGTGGTGTTTGCCTGCTGGCGTGAGCCAAAGGAAAATCCATGGATGGTGGCGTCGCTGCAGGCCGTCTATCGTCATGTCCCGCGGCTGCCGCAAATGGCACCTGATGACCCCGGTCCATTCGCCTTTGCGTCGGAAGAGCGGGTGAGCCGCATCCTGCGCGAAGCCGGATATGCCGATGTCGGATTGGAGGCCTGCGGCCTCTCGCTGGACATCGCGGTCGGGGGCGGACTTGAAGCCGCCGTCGACGCCGCGCTCGAGATCGGTCCGTCGGCCCGGGCGCTGGACGGTCATCCGGCCGAGGTGCGCGCGGCTGCGAGGCGATCGGTGCGCGAATTGCTCGCGCCTTACGCGCGCGGACAGACCGTGCCACTCGCAGGCTCGATCTGGATCGTTACGGCGCGGGCGTGATCCGGTTTCGGAACCGGTTTTAGTCGACGCGAAGCGTTCGGCCGAAGAGTTCGAGCAGTTTCTTGCTGACGAACTCATGGCCCTCCGGAGTGAAATGCGAGCCGTGCTCGGCGCCGAAAGCCGCGGCGCCATCGAGCGTGGTGAAGGGAATGCGCTCGGCTTGCAGATGCGCAATCAGTCGATCGTCGCGAGATTGCAGCGCGAGCAATAGCTTCGCGTCGTGCGCGCTGACAAATTCATTGATCTCGTCCACGAGCCGCTCGGTCGGATCGGGCACCGACACGGCGGGTGACGAGATCTCGACATAGGCTGCCGCTGCCAGTCGCGCCAGCCACAAATTCCTGACCAGCCAGCTATCCTTGATCAGGAGTTGCAGCGATTGAGGCACTGGCTGGCCTCGAAGCGCGAGCGTGCCGTCTGCGCGCATCTGAAAATACGGCTTGCGGTAACGTCCATATCGAATATTGGCGCTGTTGTCCTTGCGGTCGTTGTCGGTGCAGAACAACAGCACGACGATCGCGGGACGAACCTTCGGCCAAATCCGCTGCAGCCAGAGATACTCTTGATCCGTGCCGTAGCCGGAAACCCCCGCATTGACGATTCTGAACTGCGTCAGCCTGGTGCGGAGCAAGTCGGTAAAGCGCTCATTGGCTTCCGCATCGACGCCCCAAACGAAGGAGTCGCCAATGAACAGCATGACCGGCCGTCCATCGGGACTGAACTCGATGTCGCGAAAGCCGAGGCTGTTATGCGTGGCGTGGATCGCCCGGGCCGTGGTCACCGTCGAAACCGAATTCGGAATCGGGGCCCAGCCAAGCTCGGCATCGTAGCCATAGGCCAGCGACCGCTCGCTCGCGTCCTGGCGCAACTCCCGGAAGTCGGCCATGCGCAGCAACAGCTCGGTGGCGGCCAGCGTCACAACAGTAATCAGGAGTACGGTGAGAGCGGACCGCAGCACGCCGCCGGACCGGCTCATCTGTCAGGCCCGCTCTTCCCAGATGATGGCGAGATGGACGATGGTCTGCACCGCCTTTTCCATGTCCTGCCGGCTGACCCATTCCAGCCGCGAGTGGAAGGCGTGCTCGCCCGCGAAGATGTTGGGGCAGGGCAGCCCCATGAACGACAGCCGCGATCCATCGGTGCCGCCGCGGATCGAGCTTCGCACCGGCTTCAGCCCGGTGCGGCGGATCGCCTCAACGGCATAGTCGACGATTTCCGGATGGCGATCGATCACCTGCTTCATGTTGCGATACTGCTCCTTCACCTCCATTCGCCAGGTCGAGCGCGGAAAGCCCTTCATCACGTCCTTGACGATGCTTTCCAGCAACGCCTCTTTCTCTTTCAGGCCGGCCTCGGTGAAATCGCGCACGATGAAGCTGAGCGTCGCCTGTTCCAGCGCGCCTGACATGCCGATCGGATGCAGGAATCCCTGCTTGCCCTCGGTGGTCTCCGGCGAGCAGGTATCCTTGGGCAGGCGCTCGACGATGGCGGAGGCGATCTTGATCGCGTGCTCCATCTTGCCCTTGGCAAAGCCCGGATGGGTGCTGACGCCCTCGATGGTGATGGTGGCGCCATCGGCCGAGAACGTCTCGTCCTCGATCGTGCCGGCGGTCTCGCCGTCCATGGTGTAGGCGAAATCGGCGCCGAGCTTTTTCAGGTCGACCTTGTCGACGCCGCGGCCGATCTCCTCATCCGGCGTGAACAGGATCTTGATGGTGCCGTGCCTGATCTGCGGGTTGCGAACCAGGAAATGCGCGGCATCCATGATCTCGGCAAGGCCGGCCTTGTTGTCGGCGCCGAGCAGCGTGGTGCCGTCGGTCGTGATGATGTCGTTGCCGACCTGGTTGTTGAGTTCGGGATAGTCGGTGGCGCGGATCACCTGGGCGGGATCGCCCGGCAGCGCGATGTCGCCGCCGCGATAATTCCTGACGATCTGCGGCTTGACGTTGGTCCCGCTGCAATCGGGCGAGGTGTCCATGTGCGAGCAGAAGCAGATCACCGGCACCTTCTTGTCCGATGTCGCCGGGATGGTCGCGTAGACATAGCCGTGCTCGTCGAGATGGGCGTCGGCAAGGCCCATCGCCTTCAGCTCGGCCGCGAGCAGCCGGCCGAGGTCTTTCTGCTTTGCGGTGGAAGGGCAGGTCGGCGACGACGGATCTGACTGGGTGTCGATGACCACGTAACGCAGGAAGCGCTCAGTGACCGTATGCGTGAACGCCAATGCAGATGTCACAGGAAAACGCCGCGGCTAGGAGATGGGATCGCGACCTCTATACAGCAAAAAGCGCCATTCCGGGGCCACGTAAACTAGTGGAGCGGATTTGACGTTCGCCACCTGCCAGCCGCGCACTCCCAAGCGAACGTCAAATCCAAAGCTCCACTAGAATCAAAGCTTTGCTAGTGGTCCATTGATTCCAACACTCGCAAAAGTGCCTGCCGCAATGGAATGCGAATGTTGGAATCGGACCACTAGGAATGACGCTCAATGTAGAGCGAAGCCTGTCTTGGATCAGACGGCTTCCTTCAGTTCCTTCGCGGCGCGGAAGGCGACCTTCTTGGACGCCTTGATGTGGATCGCCTCGCCGGTGGCGGGATTGCGGCCCATGCGCGCGGCGCGCTTGCGGACCTGCAGGATGCCGAGGCCGACGATGCGGATGCGCTCGCCCTTCTTCAGGTGCTTGGTGATCAGCGTGACCGTGTCGTTGAGGATGGTTTCGGCCTGCTTCTTGGAAATCTCCTGCTCGTCGGCGATCGCCGCCGCAAGATGCTTCAAGGTGATGGTCGTCGGGGTCGCTTTCTTCGCCATTTTGCCCTCCTCGGCGTGTGTGATGGCTCAGGAACTCTAAACGTAGCAGGCCTTAAACGATTCGGGGGGAGGCCGCCTACGTGTTTTACCCTGCAAATAGCCGGTTTTTCGCATTGGCATCTCAGAAACCCCCGTCAGACAAGGGGATTCTGACATCCTTGACTTAGCTAGATGGCGCCTTTAAGTCCTGCTTTCGCATGCGGATATGCTTGCATCCGCGGGAGTAGCTCAGTTGGTTAGAGCGCCGCCCTGTCACGGCGGAGGCCGCGGGTTCGAGTCCCGTCTCTCGCGCCAGTCTTCGCAGGCCGACCCCGAACCGCAGTAAAGCCAGCCGCAACAAAAAAAAGCCGCCCGAAGGCGGCCATTTCCATTTTGGGAGGATGTTGGCTTTAGCGAACCAGCGAGGTGTCCGAACTCGTCACCACCACCGGCTTGCCGGCTTTAACGACGTGCGCGGTCTGGCTGTAATCGACATTGGTGCGGGCCACGATACCGAAAGCGGCCACGCAGATACCGGCCACGAGCGCCACCACCACGATCTTCATGTGGGTCGCACGATCGGCGGAGTGAATGGAGTGGTTCATCTGAGCCTCCCGGCGTCTGAAGACGCCTCTTCGTTGCATAACCGTGTACGCCCGGTTTGTTTCCGGTCTGTTTCGCGAAATCTCGAAAATGGTTTCATTCGGCCACAAAGCCGGTTTCGTGCGGCTTGCCGATGCGTGTCGTTCGGCCGACAATCCGGGCGGGCGCCGGAGGCGCTTGGGAGAGAAAACAACAATGAAATCAATGAAAATCACCCGCCGGGGCCTGCTCGGTGCCATGTCCGGCGCGTCCGCCGCCGCCGTCCTGGGCCGGCCGGCTTCGGCGGCCGCCGAGTTCGACTTCAAGCTCGGGGTCAATACGCCTGACAGCCACCCGCTCTCGATTCGCCTCACCGAGGCGGCCAGGGAGATGGGCAGCCGCTCGGCGGGGCGCCTCAACGTCACGGTCTTCACGAACAGCCAGCTCGGCGGTGATCCCGAGATGCTGTCGCAGGTTCGATCCGGCGGCATCGAACTGCTGGCGGTGCCCTCGATGACCCTGACCACGCTGGTCCCGCTCTCGGGCCTGCCGAGCATCGGCTTTGCCTTCGCGTCCTACGACCAGGTCTGGGCCGCCATGGACGGCGAGGTCGGCGACATCGTCCGTGACGCCATTGCCAAGACCGGCCTCGTTCCGATGAAGCGGAAGTGGGACAACGGCTTCCGCCAGATCACCTCGTCATCAAGCCGCCAGCTCAACAGCGTCGACGATCTCAGGGGATTCAAGATCCGCGTGCCGGTGACGGCGCTTTTGACCTCGCTGTTTTCCGGGCTCGGCGCGCTGCCGTCGAGCATCAGCTACAACGAACTCTATTCGGCGCTGCAGACCCATGTCGTCGAGGGCCAGGAAAATCCGCTGGCGCAGGTGTCGACCGGCAAGCTTTATGAGGTGCAGAAATATTGTGCGCTCTCCAATCATTGCTGGAGCGGCTACTGGGTTGTTGGCAATCGTCGTGCGCTTTCGAGCCTGCCGGCCGATCTGCTCGCCATTGTCAACGAGAGCTTTGACGCCGCAGCCGTCAAGGAGCGCGCCGATCTGGTGGAAATGGACCGCTCGCTCCAGGGCGAACTGACGACGAAAGGCATGATCTTCAACAAGCCCGATCCCGTTCAATTCCGGGCGGCGCTGGTGAAGGCCGGCTTCTACACACAGTGGCAGAAGACTTACGGCGCGGAGGCCTGGTCGGCGCTCGAGAAGTATACGGGCAAGCTGACTTGAGACGTGACAACCGACCTCACGCGGAGGTCTGACTCAGGCCAAACCCGCATCAGGCGATCGAGCCTGCATCACTTGGGCGGAGATGCGTCGCTTGGCTGTTGTGACGCCCGGCTCTTCTCCAGCTGAGCCAACTCCCTTGCGGCGATATTCTGCGTGAAGTCGGCCTCATCGTGATCGGCGGCCTTGCGCAGCCAGAACAGCGCCATGTCGATGTCCTTCGGCACACCTGTCCCGCTCCTGTATCCTTGGGCGAGCCGGTATTGAGCCAGAATGTTGCCGCGCTCGGCCGCTTCCTGGTACCAGTAGACGGCTTTCGCAATGTCTTTCGAAACTCCGCGCCGGCCGAACTCGTAGGCGTTGCCCATCTCGTAGAGGGCAACGGCGTCACCGGCATCGGCGGCCTTCACCATCCATTGAAGCCCCAGCGCTTCGTCCTTCTGAACGCCGAACAGGCCGTTGAAGTACATTCTGCTCAGTGCGACCTGGCTTTCCGTGTGGCCGTGCGTTGCAGCTTTCTCACGCCAATAGGCCGAGAGTTTAGCGTCTCGGGGAATGCCTTTGCCCTCGAAATACATGTCGCTGAGATGGGCTTCGGCAGGCGCATAACCTTGCTCCGCCGCCTTTTGGAACCAGGCAACGGCTTGAGCATCATCCTTCAGGACGCTTCGGTCGTCCGCGTAAAGCTCGCCCAGCTGGTCCTGGGCCTGGGCATTCCCCTCGTCAGCCTGACGGCGCATGGCGTCGAAACCGGGCGGTGGAGGTGCCGGCGGCGGGTTGGGATTTTCGAAGTGCGCCAGATATTTTCGCGCAAGGCTAGCATTGAACCCATGCTGCGCTGCTGCCTTTTGCAGCCAGGCGAGCGCTTGGGCGCGATCCTTGGGAACACCCAGTCCTTCGGCGTACATGGTGCCAAGCGAGTATTGGCCGAAGGAATCTCCGAGCTCCGCCAAACTGCGCGACCACGTCGCCGCCTCGGCATAGTCTCGCTCGTTCAGGGAAAAGGTGACCAGCCTGAGCATTGAAGATGTGTCGCCCTGCTTGGCAGCCTTCCTGAACCAGGCGAGGGCCTGGGGGTGATCTCTCCGAATGCCGAAAAAGCCGAACTCGTGGAGCTCTCCGAGCGTCCGCTCTGCGTCCACGTACTCCTGATTGGCTGCCTTCTCGAACCAGGACAAGCCGACGGCGACGTCACGTTTCTTTCCGTAGACGTGCTTCATGCCCAGGCGATATTGGGCGCCCGCATTTCCCTGTTCTGCAGACTTGAGATACCACGCGATGGCCTGACCGTCGTCTTGTGGCAGCCCCCGTCCGAAATCATACATCTGGGCCAGATGTCTCTGCGCCTCTGCGTCTCCCTGTTCGGCCAGGGGCCGCCACAAATTCAATGCCGTCTCGTAATCTGCCTTCTCGTAGGCAGTTTGCCCGTCTTCGATCGGACCAGCAGAAGCGAAGCCGGTGGCGAGCAACCACACCGCGACTGCGCGTAAGATAGCCGGCTTCGAATTCGGTTTGGCCATGCTGATGTCCGTTGAGGGTGATCAGCCGAACGACGCCACGAGCGCGTCGACTTCGCTCTGATCCGGACCCTTGCTTCGGGCATTGACGCGCGGACCTGTGGCGTAGCCGATCCAAAGCACCATCTCGTGCGGTCGCGGCGCGTCATGGATCAAAACCGGAGTCGAATCGAAGGCGTCGAGATCCCAGCCCTGGTCGAGGGGCCCATAGATGAGATCCACGCTGGTGCCGGGCGGACCGACCTTGGCGTGGCCGGGAATGATGACGCGACCGCGCTTGATCGCGGAGCGCATCGCCATGCCGAGTCGCGGATGGATCATCGCGGCGCCATGCTCGAGGTCGCCATCGATGCCGACCACGGCCGCCTTGGTATAGGCACGCAACTGAGCCGGGCTTGCGCCGAGCGTCGCGAGCGCTGTTTTGGTGAGGGAAGCGCCGAGCTCGATCAAATAATCGATCAGAGGCTTGAGGTCGGCGCCGGCCGCCTTGCCGGCGAGCGGGTTGGCGAAGACCGCGGCGATTGCGACGCGCCGCAGCGGGGGGCTGGCGGGCGCGCCGTATTCGCTGTTGATCTCTGCCACGAAGGTGACGGTCTTGCGGATGGTCATGATGGGCTCGCTCTGTTCGGGGGGTGGCTTTCTCATTCAAATCCGCAGACTACTAAATCGCGCGCTTGATGTCGGCGCGGATGAACCGCGCCGCCCACACGAACAGCAGCGCGCCAAGGCTCGTGGTGACGGCAGCCGACAGCAGGGAATAGCGCACGGCATCGGCGCCGTAGTCGCCCTTCAAAGCGTCGTTGAGCACGCCGACCGCGAGCGGCCCGACGCCCTGGCCGAAGCAGGTCGCGGTCAACAGGATGAAGGCGGAGGCCAGCGCCCGCATGCTCGGCCGGGCCACCGTCTGCGCAATCGCGAAGATCGGCCCGAGATGGAAGCCGACCATGAACGAGGTCAGCGCAAGTGCGGCGACCATGGTCGCAAAATCGTGCGTTAGCATGCAGACGGCGAAGACGGGACCGGCGAGGCCGGACATGACGGCCGGTGCCCATAATTTCCAGCGGTCATCGCGCTTGCTGATCTGCGCCACGACGAGACCGCCAACCAGTGTTCCGGCCATGCCGCAGAGACCCTTGAAGGTGCCGGCATAGGTGCCGATCTCGACGCTGGAGAGATGATGCACCCGCGCGAGAAACGGCGGGATCCACGCGGCCGTGGCATAGTTGGTGTAGGTCGTCAGGCAGAAGCCGATCAGCACGATGATGAAGCTCGGCTGGTTCGCGAGAAACCGCAGCGTCGGTCCGAGCGGCTCCGGGATGAAGCTCTCCGCCATCGCGCCGCGCTTCGGTTCAGCGACCGTGAGCCACATCACCGCCGCCAGCGCGATGCCGGGGAGTCCTGCAGAGAAGAACGCCATCCGCCAGCCATAGTGCTGATTGACCCAGCCGCCGATGAAATAGCCGAGGAACACGCCGAGATAGGTGCCGATGGCGTAGATGCCGAGTGCGCGGGGCCGTTCGTTCTTGTCGAAGAGATCGGCGACCAGCGACTGCGAGGCGGGAGTGCCGGCGGACTCGCCGATGCCGACGCCGATCCGGGCGAGCGCCAGCGTCCCGACGCTGCCTGCCATGCCGCAGAGAAAGGTCATGGCGCTCCAGAACGCAAACGCGATCGCGACGATGTTGCGGCGGTTCAGCCGATCGGCGAGGCGGGCGATGGGAATGCCGAGCAGCGAATAGAACAGCACGAAACCGAAGCCTGCGAGCAGCCCCATGGTCGTGTCAGAGAGCACGAACTCCTTTTTGATCGGCTCGATCAGCACATTGAAGATGGTGCGGTCGAGGAAGTTCAGGGCATAGACGACCGTCAGGATCGCCAGCACATAGTAGCGCCGGGCGGATGGCACCGCCCGCACTTCGGCAGCGGCTTGTGGCGCCAGATCGACCATGCGTTCCCCCCGATCTCTTTTCTGAGCCGGCGCGGCTAAATCACGCCTCTCGAATGAAATTCCCGGCTTCGAACTCGACGGGGGCGGCGGCAGGGTCGAACGAGACCCCGATCGGATCGCGGCCGGCGGCAAGCGCCTCCAACTGGTCGCCCAGCATCCGCCGCACCATCAGGATGCCGCGGTCGCTCTGGCCGAAATGCTCCTCCGAATGAACCGTGACCGCGCCCTGGCCGACCTGCGCCTCGTAGTCGCCGGGAAAGCGCTGATGCTCTTCCTCGGTCATGTCCCACCAGAACTTGCCGTTGAACTTGGAGCGCATGCGGGAGATGTCGCCGGCGTTCTTCACACGCCCCGCGACATAAATCCGGAATGAGGTGTCGTCGATCGGAAGCGTCCAGCCTATCGATTCCACGCGCGCGAATTGCGCCACGCGCGGATTGGGCACGACACGAAGGGTGGGGAGGGCAGCCTCCGTCACGCGGTAGAAGATCTTGCCGTCGTCCTGGTTGCGGATCGAGCGAACGGTGACGCCGCGTGGCGACATCTCGAATTTCACCTCCGGCATCGAGGCCATCATGTTGGTGAATTGCGGGCCTGAGAACGAGCCGTGCAGCACCGGCACGTGATAGGGATCGACCACGTTCTCGAAATGCTGCAGCCAGTTGCAGGGGATAATGGCGGGGCCGCCGCCGCCGATCGAGGAATCGTCGGCCTCGACGAACTCGCCGGCGTCCATCTGTTCCAGGCATTCATAGCGGGGCACCACCGGTTTCTTCTCGGCCGGTCCCATGTAGGCGAAGATCAGACCATAACGCTCCTCGATCGGGTACCAGGGCTGGCGCACCTTGTCCTTGTAGAGGCCGCCTTCGGGTTCGCAGGGTTGCTCGAGGCAATGGCCCTGGGTGTCGAACTTCCAGCCGTGATAGCAGCAGCGGATGCCGTCCTCCTCGACCTTGCCGTAGTAGAGGGTTGTGCCACGGTGGCAGCAGCGCGCGTGCAGCAGCCCGGCACGGCCATGCCGGTCGCGGAACAGGATCAAATCCTCGCCCAGGACGCGCACTTTTCTGGGGACATCGGCTGCGTCCGAGACCAGCCCGACCGGATGCCAGTAACGCCGCAAAAGCTCGCCCATCGGCGTGCCGCGGCCGACCGCGGTCAGCTCGGTCCGGGTGGCCGGCGGCTTGAGGGCATAGGCGGTGCCGAGGTCACGATCCCGCTGGGTCACGTTCATTGCCGCTTCCTCCGGTCCACAGCCCTAAATCGGGGGATTGTTGCTTTTGGCCTCGGCCAAATTGGCCTCCAGGCAGCAGGCGGTCAATGCTCACACTTGGACCCTTGCCCGTCGTGGGACTTTACCCGGCGCTGCTCGTTCCATCCCGCTCGTCGCCGAAAAAAAACGACGCTCGAAAACGGCAGGACTTGGCCGCCAACACCGTCAAAATAGCTTGTCTTGCGCCCCCTGTTGCGCTGCGCTAAGCCTCAGAACAATTCCAAAACGACGAATCTGCGGGCGTCCGAAACCGCAGGAAAAGGTAGAGCCGATGAACGGCATCCTGCAGAATTATCTTCCACTTGTGGTGTTTATTGGCGTGGCAGCCGTGATCGGGCTGGTGCTGTTGATCGCGCCCTTTGTGGTGGCGTTCCAGCAACCCGATCCGGAAAAACTGTCAGCCTATGAATGCGGGTTCAACGCTTTCGACGATGCCCGCATGAAGTTCGACGTCCGCTTCTACCTGGTCGCGATCCTTTTCATCATCTTCGACCTCGAAGTGGCGTTCCTGTTTCCGTGGGCGGTGGCATTCGGCAAGCTCGGGGCAACCGGCTTCTGGTCGATGGTGGTGTTCCTCGCGGTCCTGACCGTCGGCTTTGCCTATGAATGGAAGAAAGGCGCGCTCGAATGGGATTGAGCCCCACCACGACCGCAGGCTCGGGCCCGGTGATCGCACCGGCCGCAAAGGGCATTATCGACCCCTCGACCGGCCGGCCGGTCGGCGCCAACGACCCGTATTTTCTCGAGGTCAATCACGAGCTCTCGGACAAGGGCTTCTTCGTCGCGGCCACCGATGACCTGATCACCTGGGCGCGCACCGGCTCG
>Ga0105238_10005728_pt1 | contig 12283 bp, 13 predicted proteins | sample KBSC34metaG_FD_81526 | JGI IMG/M metagenome (GOLD analysis project Ga0105238, IMG submission 81526) | Corn rhizosphere microbial communities from Kellogg Biological Station, Michigan, USA - KBS C3-4 metaG | ecosystem: Host-associated > Plants > Roots > Rhizosphere > Soil | place: Michigan, USA... | reverse complement strand
TGCTTCAACGTCAACCTAAGTTCTACTCGCTCAAGATTTTGCCTATAAACCCTTATAACTCAAAGATTTTGGTGCTCTCGCGTCTGCAACTCCATTGGTTTCATAGACCAGGGGGGAGGGGGTAGTCATGCCCGGGGGTGCTTCAGGCCGACCGCAAGCCCTGATCCTCGTGTCTCGAATACCACGCGAGATATGGCGCACCGGGGTATCTATGGACCTTTAGGCATCCGCAAGCGATTAAGAAAACTTCCGCTCAGTTCCAATAGTCTGTACCATCTGCGTGCGAACTGGGAGCCTGCGATGTGCTCGCGAAAAAGGAGTTTTCATGGCAGCTCGATGCCTGGGCGAATTCATGGGCACGCTGGTGCTGATTTTGCTGGGTAATGGAGTGGTCGCCAACGTCTTGTTGAAACGCTCCAAGGCTGAGGGCGCGGGCTGGATGGTCATCACCAGCGGATGGGCCTTCGCAGTGATGGCGGGCGTATTCACAGCCGTCGCATGCGGCAGCAGCGACGCCCATCTGAATCCGGCGGTGACCCTGGGGTTCGCCGTGTCTTCCGGCAGCTTTGCTAAATTTCTGCCCTACTGCGTTGCCCAGATTCTGGGAGCGTTCGCGGGAGCCACTCTCGTCTGGTTGCACTTCCTTCCGCACTGGAAAGAAACCGAAGACCCAGATTTTAAGCTCGCGTGCTTCTGTACCATTCCGGCGATTCGCAAATTCGGCGCTAATCTGTTCAGTGAAATTCTCGCAACGCTGGTGCTGGTTCTGGTGGTAGGAGCGATCTTCTCCAAGAGAGTCGCCGCCGCTGGCCCTGCCTCCGCACTAGGGCCTTACCTCGTCGCCGCCCTGGTTTGGGGCATCGGCCTATCGCTAGGTGGGACGACCGGCTACGCTATCAATCCCGCTCGTGACTTTGGGCCGCGCCTCGCACACTCAGTCTTGCCCATCGCCAACAAAGGCGGATCCGATTGGAGCTATGCAGCCGTGCCGGTGATTGGCCCCCTCATCGGAGGCGCACTTGCGGGTTTGCTGATCCGGGTTATTGGTTTGTAAGTAAGGCTGAGATTCGGCTCTCGGGATTGCGGCTTGGGCGTGAATGGTGCTTCCTGTCTGAATCCAGGTTAGCGTCCAAACAGCGCTTCGGGAGGAGTTTAGATGGAATGTAACTTCGTTCGACGGGCGAGATGCCAGTTGCTGCAAACGAGCACGATTTGCGGACAGGAATGTCCGTGCCACACGACTCGGGAGCGTTAGCGGAGAATTGGCGTCCCAATTGTGTGCTGACGATGATCCCACCCTCGCCGCAAAGGATGCACAAGGTGGGGCAGCCGGCGAGTAGGACGGGCGAGACGCCCGTCCGTCCCAGTCGCGAGCAAGTGCGGTTACTGATTGTTAGTCCTGTTTGCTTCATACCAGAGCGCCAGCTCGGTACGATTCCATACACCTAACTTGTCGTATATGATTCGCAAATAGTTTTTGATGACGTATTCGGTTGTGCCAAGTTCTGTGGCGACGCTCCTGTTATTAAGTCCACTTGCGACAAGTCGGATGATGTCGTTTTCTCGAGAGCTGCGACTCCTCCTCCCATAGAGTTCTGGCATGATTGACTCCTATAAATTAGTACAGCTAACTTAACCCGTTTGATTCCATCCACAATTCCAAACAAGAAAAACAACTTTTGAAAGTGCGCTTTCACAGTGCGACGGGACATTTTGAGTTCTTTAGCAATGTCAGAATTATCTGCACCTGACACGAGTAGATTCAGGATTTTCCAGTCTGTGCTGGTAACTTTTTTAAGATTGCTTTGCGTAGGCATTTAACGACTCCAACCACAGTTTATGTCTCGGACTTCTCCCGGCGGGCCAGAACACCGCGAGACAATACGCATTCCCAGTTGAGCCAGTATTCGGGTCAGGTGCTCAGAGTGTCCAGTTCGGTCGTCACAATACGGTTGTGAGTTTCGCTGCGGCGCTGGTAAGTACCTGGACCTGGAGATAGGCTGGTCGGCTCTCGACAGCGAAAGACGCGGGGACAAGAGTGTCTGCGCTGCACGTTTTCAACGAATAGGAATTACATAGGTCCTTCGCTGCGCTCAGGATGACAAGGTAGGATCTCGGGCTTTCGGCTCTGGCTTTCGGCTCTCGGGACGGACTTGGGGGCAACCTAGAACTTATGTTGCTTCGCCGAGGGAGAAGCAGCGCAAGTTCATCGACTCCGCGGATGCCTTCTTCTTCGCCTTGGCAAGATACGCATTCAACTGGTGCTTGATGTCAGCCATTTGCTGCCGCAGCATGTGGCCGTCATTGAGCAGTGCTTTCGAGTCCATCGTCAGCAGCTGTGATTCTTTCCTGAGTACGGCAGAGTGGGCAAGGAGGTGAAGGGCGCGAATTTCGGTTTCCTGCACGAAAGCTCCGGGTCGAGCCAGCGCAGGAAGTCCTGGAAACGTGCGGCTAAATGCGTTGTAGTTTGATTATACGCTCAGCGGGTGGGTACACGCCGGAGTTTCGCTTGTTGAAGAAGTTCGGCAGCTCTCCGGGCACGCTTCTTGATTTCGGCCAGATCAACGGAGTGGCGCGCCGACGAGTTTTTGGCCTTAGAGGATTCGGAACGAGCCTCTTTCGCAACGCGGGCACAGTCCTTGAAGAGGACAGTCCGCATCTCTTTCAGGAGCTGTGTCACTTTCGGTACTTCGTCGGACTTAACGGTCTTCAGGGTTTCCAGATCGCGAGTCGCGTGACGCATGGCGTCGCGTAGTTCGGCGAGGAACGCAGGATCGGGCTTCATTAGACGGAGTGGCTGATGCCAGCGTATCCGAAAGTCAAGCTTTGTCGATACGGTGCAACGGGTATTTTTTGGTGGTGTGAGGGTCAGGCGCGTCGTTTGGTTGTTAGTCGCTGGTCGTTAGCTGGGAAAAGTGTTGCAGAGCGGATTCCTCGGGGCTGAAGCCCGCTCGGAATGACAAGGGTTAAAGCGCGAGTGGAATGACAACGAGCCGGAGAGTTGCTTTGGATTGCATGGGTCCTTCGGGCCTGAAGGCCCTCAGGATGACAGCGGTACTGAACAGACGAGCACATTCCTCAGGATGACAGCGTATACAAGCGCGAGAGCAGATTCCTCCGGGGATGAAGCCCGCTCGGAATGACAAGGGTTAAAGCGTGCTTGGAATGACAAGGAGCCGGAGAGTTGCTTTGGATTACAGGGGTCCTTCGGGCCTGAAGGCCCTCAGGATGCCAGCGGTATAAATTACGGTTTTGGTTGTTGTACCCTTTTTTCCCCTGATATTCCGCGACTCACAGGAATTGGGGCGAATTCGCCGGCAGAGTTGATGATGTCGGCGTCTTTATCACAGCTATTCTGGAATGATTACTTGTATTACGAACGGGCTACGGCGATGGCACGACGGTGCATTGACCCGTCGTTCCGGGGTTGCTAAGTTTGAAGGCGAGAAGTAGCAGTGATGTCTCCCCCCGGTTCGGCTGGTTTGGTTGGGGGTGAGCTATGAAGCTGATGCATCTGTGCTATGCAGCGCTAGGCTTTGCCATTGCCCGCTGGGTGTTTCATCGGCAGGGGGTCCTGGTGAGCGATCCCGTTGCGCGCTATCGTACCTCTGGCCTGTTGTAGACTTACTCTGCTGTAGCTGATTTTTGGCTTCCACCGGGTGTGCTCCGTTGCGCGCCGCTTCGTAGCGCACCCACGTTGTAAACCAGCAACAGTGGCTGTTTCCGAAGGTTCTAATACCACGGTTCACCGTAGTCCCGCCCGGTTTCCCTATAATTTTGAGAGAGCTATGCCGCATTCGTCTCCGCAGGCGAGCTCGTCAGCCATGCGTCTCTGGATACATGCCGTGGTGTTGCTGGCGCTGGTATGCGGCGTTGGTCGACAACTGCAAGCGCAAGAAGAGACTTCGCTGGGCGACCTGGCCCGCAATCTCCGGAAGACGCAAGCGCCCCCCAAAACCATCATTGATAACGACGACTTATCTGCGGTGATGGAAGATGGCGAGACTAAAAAATGCGCGTTGACCGAGCCAGTTCGCCGCGATCCGATTCAACTGGTCCTAATATCATCTCCCGATGTGACCTGTGCTCTGGCATTCAATGACAAGGCCGATCCGCTGGCCGAACTGCAGCCCCAGGATCTGCCGGATATCGAATTGGCGAAACTGGAGGGTCCCGCGACGCTGGCCGCGGACTCTCTTCAGATCTCAGTTCACAATGGCAGCGCGTGGGATTTGCGGGAGATTACGGTGAGCCTGACTATCGTGCGCCAGCAGGATACTCCGCCTCCGCCGGTTGAGTACGATGCAATGAACCTGGTGCCAACGATGGTAAGAAGCGGGCCGCGCCTTGAGAGCAATGTTGGTGCGGCATCGGAAAAGCTATCGGATACGACGGTGCTCTATCACTTGAAGGGAACGGCAGCGCCGTCCGCCACGATCGTGCTGCGGGAGACGCTAAGCACGCCGATTGCGCCCGATCAGGAGTGGCACTGGGCTATCGTGCAGGCGAAAGGGATTCCGCCCGGAACCGCAGCGACTGGCGGGAACTAAGCTTTCAGTTTCGCGGGCGCTGAACCGGCACGATGCTTTCAGTGCGGCCGGACTTCATGCTGCGATACGCGGCGTCGAGAATCTCCTGATTCTGCCAGCCTTCCTCAGCGGGAACGGGGAAGGGAGCGCCATCTTCAAGGGCTTCGGCAAAGGCGTCGACCTGGCGCGCGTAAGCGTAATGGTTGGAAACAAGCTCTGACTCAACAACGCTGCTGTCCCGGCGCAGCTGCAAGTTAATTGGCCGTTCTACGTTGAGGCAGTCATCGGCCCGCAAGACGCCGGTCTCGCCAACAATTTCGAGCGGGGTGCGGTATTCAGCGCGGATTGAAACCATCACGACACCCAAGGTGCCGCGTCTGAATTTGAGGGACAGAGCAGCTGCGGCTTCGACCTGTCCGGAATCGGCATCGGCAAGGCCTTGGGAGGCGACGCTGACAACCTCGTCATCCAGAATGTAACGCAGGGCGTCTATGCAGTGCACACCCACGTCGGCCACGGGCCCGCCGCCGGCGAGGGAAGCATCGGTGAGCCATGTGCGCGCGTGATTCCGTCCGGGATAAGAGAACTCGGAGCGCGCCAGAATCGGCTTGCCAATCTGGCCCGCGGCAATTCTGTCGTGCAAACGCCTGGTGCTGTCTTCGAAGCGAAAAACCTGTGCGACTCCCAAGAGCAAATTGGCATTCCGTGCGGCTTCCACCATGCGACGACATTCGTCAGCGTTCATGCCCATCGGCTTCTCGCACAGAACGGGTTTGCCGCATTCGAGCGCGAGCAGGACATCACTGAGGTGACAGGAATTCGGAGTGGTAACGAGGACAGCGTCCACTTGCGGAGATCGGCAGAGGGCTTCGGCGGAGTCGAAGGCCAGCGGGATCTTGTATTCGGCGGCCGAACTTTGGGCTTTCTCGAGATCACGCCGCGACAGCGCCGACACGTGGCATTTTTGAGCAAGGGCAAAGCCGGGCATCAACCGGCGCACGGCGTGAAGGCCAAAACCGAGGATTCCGAAACGGATCATGTGTAGTTGGGTAATTCTAACGATCGCGACTGACCTGCCCGCGCAGCGAAATGCGCTGCTACTTGGTCGCCATTGCTCCGACTAAGGACTGGAAGACCTTGAAACCTTCTATGCAGCCCAGTTCTTTTTCAGCGGAGCGTTCCGGGTGCGGCATCATGCCCAGCACATTGCGACCGGGACTGCATACACCAGCTATGTTGTCGAGCGAGCCGTTGGGATTAGCTTCCGGAGTTACGTTGCCCGAAGCTGTCGCATAACGGAAGACAATGCGGTTATCCCGCCGTAGTTCGGCGAGGGTCGCTTCGTCGCAGAAGTAATTGCCTTCCATGTGGCCGATGGGAATGGTCAGAACCTCTCCGGGCCGGCAGGCATTGGTGAATGGCGTGTCAGTGTTCTCGACGCGCACGTGGACGGGCTTGCACACATATTTCAATCCAACATTGCGCAGCAGCGCGCCGGGCAGCAATCCGGCTTCGCACAGGATCTGAAAGCCGTTACAGATGCCGAGTACCAGACCGCCTTGATCGGCAAACTTCTTCACCGATTCCATGACCGGAGAGAACTTCGCAATGGCTCCCGTTCTGAGGTAGTCGCCATAGGAAAATCCGCCGGGAACAATGATGGCGTCGCAATTCTGCAGATCATGCGAATCGTGCCACAGGAAAGTAACTGGCTGCCTGGCCACCTGTTGGATGGTCCAATAAGCATCGTGATCGCAGTTGGATCCGGGAAAGATGATGACGCCAAATTTCATCGTTTTTCCTTTGTTGGAAGGGATCAGTTAAAAGGATAGCACGAACAAAAAACGGGCTGCCTGATGGAGGGAAGAGAGGAATCAGGCAGCCCAACACTGAAGTGTGAAACCGCTTTCGGAACTGGCTGCGAAAGCCTGAGGTCAGAGGGGTTCGTCTCCACCCCCGCCCGGCGGTGGTGGCGGAGGCAGTGGAGGCAGTCCGGGTTCTCCCGGCGCGGGTCCGGGGCCGATTTTCTTGTGGAAGTACATGACGTTTCCGCCCATGCCCGTGGCTCCGCGAATGGACCTGAGCTGCCGCCATTGATCGACGGACAGCACCTTGCGCAAGTCTAAGTTCATTATTGTGTACTCGCGCTCCAATTTGCCGCGAGCGGAGAGCACCTGGTCGACTTGGGTATTGATCTGTCCTTCATTGGGCACGTCGGCGTCCAGAAGACTCTGCATCTTAAGATCTTCTTTTTCCATCTCGGCGCCATAGTCGATTAGTTTCAGCCTGTGCTCGTAATAGATCTGGTCAAGCTGAGTGACCTGGTTCTCGTTGAGTTGAAGTTTCTTGGCAATTTCGGAATTCTTCCACCACTTGCCCATCTCACGGCGAAACATCATGCGGTGCCCGGCGACTCCGCCGGGAGGCCCCGTCTGAACCGAGAACGTGCCTGTTTCGGGTGGTGATGCAGGCTTTGCCGTCGATTGCGCATGCAATGCAAGAGGCATCAGCATTGCCATACCTGAGGCCAGGAAACTAATTCTCATTTGCTTTCTCCTTTTGATGGCGGGATGTTGCCGGCGAACCTTCCACAGCTGAGCGGATATCTTCGGCGAGCAGTGCGGCCGGGGCTAAAGACTCGGGTACATCACTCTGTATGGCGTACTCAACTGCAAGCAGGAGGTCCTGATCAGGATCGGCCTGTGCTTGCGGCCGGGACGGGGACTTGGCCCCATTCAGAAACAGGGCAGCAATAAGGATCAAGGAGGCTGCGCTGGCCCAAACCAGGCCCGCCCAACTGCGTCGCGAAGCCTCTTGGACTGCGATGCGCGACTGAATGGCCGCGCGCTGTCGTTGCCAGAAGAAATGAGGAAGATCGGTGGCGCTGCGAATCGCTTCGGGCATGGAACTCAGGCTTGCTCGCAGGAAAGAGACATCAAGCTGGCATGACTTGCAGCGTTCCAGGTGATTCGATTGCGGATTTCCGCCGGCAAGCAAATTCGCCAGCTCTTCGTCGCTTAGATGTTTTTCTATCTCCATCGCTGCTCCTTCAATTTGTCGCGTACCGAGCTGACGGCGCGAAACAGATGAGTCTTCACACTGCCCACGCGCAAGCCCATGACATCTGCAATTTCCGGCAGCGACATCTCCTCGGCGAAACGCAGCAGGAAGATTGTCCGCTGGCGTGCGGGAAGACTCATTGCAGTTTTCCAGACGGCTTCTAATTCCTTGCGCGCGAGGAGCACTCGTTCGGGGGAGGGCAGTGGATCGGGAAATTCCACCTGGGCTTGAGTAGTGTCATCGCCAAATCCCACCAACCGCTTCCAAAATCCCGCACGGCGGTTGCGACCGTGGTCCTGCGCCAGGTTCGCGGCGATCCGCAACAGCCAAGTATTCAAAGCACATTCGCCGCGAAAGGATGCGCGGCTTTGATAGGCGCGCAGGAAGGTTTCCTGGGTCAGGGTATCTGCCGTCTCGGCGTTGTGCGTGAGGAGAAAGAGGACTCGATAGACCTGGCGTTGATGCTGGCGGACGACGTTGTCGAAGTCTTCGGCCTCCAGTCCTTGCCGTGCCGTGGGCCGGGATTCCAGGGTGGTGGTAAGCGCCGTAGCCACTCAGTCTCCTTTGGACTCTATACAGTATGGACGGATTTGCGCAATGAAGGTTGACGAGGATGAGAAGTTTCCATCGGGAGCGGGGGTGTGGCTCTGGAGGGCTGAAAGCCCTCAGCATGACATGGTGTTAAAGAAAAGCAGATTCCTCGGGGCTAAAGCCCGCTCGGAATGACAAGACTATGTGAGAGCAGATTATTCGGGGGCTGAAGCCCCGTTTGATTTTGCCAGCTACGCGGCGCTAAAGCGCCGCTCTTGCACGGCGGCTCGGAAGGAAGAAGAGGGGAGAATGCTTTGGAGGGCACGGGTCGTTCGGGCCTGAAGGGGCTCAGGATGACATGGGTGTTAAAGAAGAGCGGATTCCTCGGGGCTAAAGCCCGCTCGGAATGACAACCTTTTGGGAGAAAAGAAAAAGGCACGGGATTGGCCGTGCCCTTTCTTCGTCGTCGAACCGGGCCTTGCGACGTGGGGCCCGGCCTGCGCAAACCTTAACGGGGAACCTGCAAAGGATGGTCCAGGCGCACTTCCAAGACCGTGCCCTTGTTCAGAGTGATGTTACGTTGTGTGAGAAAGCCTCCCAGAGCGCCAGCGCCTGCGCCTACACCCGCGCCAATTCCAGCACCCTTCCCGCCGCCGGCAACTGAGCCGGCGATTGCTCCAACCGCAGCGCCGACCGCGGCGGTCTCAATCATGCGGCCCTTGTTCGGGGACTTGCGCTCAATCTCTCCTTCTTCATTGGGCTGCTTCGCTGCCTTTTCGCCGGGGACACCGGTGACGGTTGCGATTAATGGCATCTTCCCGTGATTGGTTTCGATCTCGTCGAAGCTGAGCAGCAGCCTCGCATGCAAGCCCTGGTCAACACCGCTCACGTGACCGCTCACTTTCTTGCCGCGAGGAATTACTGCTCCATCGGGCGCAACCAGATCCTCCGCGAGTTTGGCCGAGAATTTTTTTCCTTGCTTCAGCTTGGCCGTATCGAGCTTGTCGTTGAGCTTGATCAGGAAGGTCTGTCCTTCGGGAATGGCATTGGAGGCTGGGATGGGCGCCAGCACAGAACTTTGAGCCGCAAGGGGCAGGGCGGCGAGAATCACCATCGCCACGCACCACAGCTGTCGAGAACGAAGTCTCGTCATAGTTCGAGTCCTTCTAGAAAGGAGTGAGTTGCTTTAGGTTGGATGTGAGGGTCCGTGAAAATGGCTGCCTGCCATTTGCGCCACAGTATCAGGCGGATAGGAGCCGTGCGCGCCCCCGGATTCAGGGCAAGGTAGTGCGGGGCTCAACTGCAACTGCGCTGTTGTTTGCTGATACAGTAAAATCGCCCGGAACGATCACCCTAGAGGGGCACTACACATGGTCGAGAAGTCAGCCGCTGTGGATACCAGCATCGATTCCATCCTTCAGGAACAACGGAAGTTCGAGTGCGCACCTGAGTTTGCGCAACGCGCTCATATCCGTAGCCCGGAGGAATATGAGCAACTTTACAAGGAGTCGGTGGAACAGCCGGAGAAATTCTGGGCGCGGGTGGCGCGCGAACTCTACTGGTTCAGGGTGTGGGACCGTGTGCTGGAGTGGAAAGCGCCGTGGGCCAAGTGGTTCGTCGGGGGAAAGATAAATCTGTCGTATAACTGCGTGGATCGCCACGTGGAGACCTGGCGCAAGAACAAGGCGGCCATCGTGTGGGAGAGCGAGCCGGGCGAGATCCGTACGCTGACATACCAACAGCTGCTAGGGGAGGTGCAAAAGTTCGCCAACGTTCTGAAGTCGCTTGGGGTCAAGAAAGGCGACCGCGTCGCCATTTACATGGGCATGACTCCGGAGTTAGCCATTGCCATGCTCGCGTGTGCCCGCATCGGGGCACCGCATACGGTGGTATTCGGCGGATTTTCTTCCCACGCTCTCATTGATCGTATTCATGACTCGCAGGCCGTTGCTGTCATCACGCAGGATGGATCGTATCGCCGCGGCTCGGAAGTGAAACTGTTTCCCGCGGTTGAGGAGGCGCTGAAGTCCTGCCCATCGGTGAAGCATGTTGTCGTTTATCAGCGCACGGGTTCATCCATCAATATGCAGCAGGGCCGAGATCAGTGGTGGCACGAGCTGATGGCGAAAGCGAGCGATGACTGTCCGGCTGAACCGCTCGATGCCGAGCACCCGCTTTATATTCTCTACACCTCGGGGACAACGGGGAAGCCGAAGGGCGTGGTACACACGACGGGCGGATATTCTGTCGGCACATACGTCACCACGAAGTGGGTTTTCGATCTGCGCGAAGAAGACACGTTCTGGTGTACTGCCGACATCGGGTGGGTCACGGGACACAGCTACGTGGTGTACGGCCCGCTTCAGAATGGCGCCACGACTTTGATGTATGAAGGAGCGCCCAACTTTCCTGAACCGGACCGCTTCTGGGACATCATCGACCGTCACCAGGTGAACGTGTTTTACACGGCGCCCACGGCGATTCGAACCTTCGTGAAATGGGGCGATGAATGGCCGAAAAAGCATAAGCTCACGAGCCTGCGATTGCTGGGTACGGTAGGCGAGCCGATCAATCCGGAGGCGTGGATGTGGTACCGCGAAGTGATAGGTCACAATCGTTGCCCGATCGTCGACACCTGGTGGCAGACCGAAACCGGCCACATTATGATTTCGCCACTTCCGGGGGCGGTGCCGGCGAAGCCTGGATCAGCAACGCGTCCGCTGCCGGGCGTGGTTCCGGAGATCGTCACCATGGATGGCAAGCCGGTGCCGGAGGGGTCGGGGGGATTTCTCATCATCAAGCAGCCGTGGCCGGGAATGCTGCGCACCATCTACGGCGACCCGGATCGTTATGAGCGGCAATATTGGTCGCAAATCCCCGGGGTCTACTTTACGGGAGACGGTGCGCGGCGCGATAAAGATGGTTACTACTGGATTATGGGACGCGTGGATGATGTGATCAATGTTTCGGGTCACCGTCTCAGCACCATGGAAGTTGAGTCAGCGCTGGTGGCGCACGACAAGGTGGCGGAAGCTGCGGTGGTGGGGCGTCCTGATGAGCTGAAGGGACAAGCGATCTCTGCGTTTGTGACTCTCGAGCAAGGTCATCAACCCTCCAATCAACTGAAAGAAGAGCTGCGCCAGTGGGTGGCGAAAGAAATTGGCGCTCTGGCGAAACCAGACGACATTCGCTTCACCGATGTTCTTCCCAAAACCCGGAGCGGGAAGATTATGCGCCGTCTGCTGAGAGAACTGGCCAGCAGCGGGGACGTGAAGGGGGACGTAACCACGCTTGAGGATTTGGGCGTGATCGCAAAACTGAAGGAGCATGAAGAAGTGTGATGGGTACCGGCGGTGTCGGTGAGGCTACCGGATCGCTGGGGACGTAGCAACAGTTCTCGCCGAAGGAACTAAAATACTTGGGAGAACGTATGGTTTAGAGGGAGGCATAGCCCTATGCATCCACTAGCTGCTTTGTTCTTCTTCCCGCTATTCGGTTCGGGAATCGCAATTTATTTCCTGCCGTCGATCATTGCTGCCGCGCGGAGCAAGCGCGATCTACTCTCGATCTTTCTGCTGAATTTCTTCTTGGGATGGACGGCTATCGGTTGGGTGATTGCTCTCGTATGGGCGGTAAAGACGGATGTGCCGCACGCATTGCCGCCACGGAGTTACTGATGGCGCTTGTCGCTCATTAATTTCAATCTTTCGGCCTGCCCTGCTGTTGTCCACGGCGAATAAACCAGGTCAGTGGCCCGGTTCTACACCACACCGTCTTCAGACCCGCTGTTTTGTTGAAGTGCAAGAAGGGAAGGGCATTTACTCCCTTCCTCAAAGGCGCTTCAGGCCCTTGGGGCGAGGCAAAACCCGCGTCCTTAGCGGCGTCTGAGGGGCCCTACAGGAAAACTCGGCAGCAGCAGCAAACAACCAGCAATTTGGTGGGGACATCTCAACAGGAACTTTGGTTCTGAAAGGACCTGTGTGCGCGCCCCGTCCAAAATTCAGCTTTTAGGAATTGCAGCATATCTGGCCATCACTCTCAGCGGGTGCGGAGGAGGTGCCCCTGAGTCGGCACCTAAACCCACCGACTTCAGCCTGACTGTATCATCCAGTGGATCAGGGACAGTCAGCAGTACGCCCGCGGGCATCAATTGCGGCACGACC
>Ga0105238_10005727_pt1 | contig 12283 bp, 12 predicted proteins | sample KBSC34metaG_FD_81526 | JGI IMG/M metagenome (GOLD analysis project Ga0105238, IMG submission 81526) | Corn rhizosphere microbial communities from Kellogg Biological Station, Michigan, USA - KBS C3-4 metaG | ecosystem: Host-associated > Plants > Roots > Rhizosphere > Soil | place: Michigan, USA... | reverse complement strand
GAGCGCGTCTTCTCCAGGTCCTGCGGATCCACGCAGGCCCGCGGGGCAGACGTCGCAGCCGCAGACGCTGAAGAAAGATCCAGTGTGCGGGACGTTCGTCTCACCGGCTACCGCTGTGCAGAAGACCAAGGGTGGAGAGACGTACTATTTCTGCTCGGCGGAGTGCCGGGATAAGTTTTAGGCCGCTCACTGACGTTCGCGAACCGATTTTTGGATCGCGCACAACGCAGCAGGGCGCGAGCTTACTCCAGGTAACGCTATGTGCGCACCCTGCGCTGGGCGCTCCGAACCATGAGCGCTCACGGGTGGCTAAGCGGAGCTGTCAGGCGCGGAGAAGCGCGGCGGCGTCGAAGGCGAATGCACGGGGGTCCGACGCGGTGGCCTTGCGCAGTGTATCGAGAGAGTCCGTGAAATAGGCCCGCTCCAACCAGCGTGATCCGGCGAAGGAATCGCGCCCGTGGAGCACGCGATCGTCATGAAACAGGAGCGCGGTTCCTGGACGCACGACAATGCGGGCCGGCTCCAATGCCATCACCAGAGCCCGGAAGCGATTCAGCGCGTCGGCGGCTTCAGGCGTCAGGGGCTCGATCGAGGAACTGGCGGCGGATACACGCGTCAGGCCCAGCTCATCGCGCCATAGGATGGGACACGGAGCGGAGAGCGCTGGAATTCCCGGCAAGGAAAAGCTGGCTGGACATGCATGCCTGTAAATCGGTTTGGCGAGCGATGCTGCCAGATCCGCCGGAGCAGCTTCCATGATCTGGCCGGCGGTAAGAACCAACGTCGCCGCATCCTGGTTGCGGAGACCGTAAAGCAAAATCCCGTTCTGCCGATAGCGCCGCGGCAAGAAGGCGTTGTCGCTATGGAAGCCGAACTGAACACGTCCGGCGTTGGACTGAATCCCCTCCATGCCCTGGATTGGCACCACTTCCTGGATGGGCGCGCCGGACTTCTCGTTTAAGTACGACAAAATTTCCCCGTGCATTCCGACCAGGCCGCAGATCACAGCTTCGGAGACGGCTTGCTTATTGCGAGGCCGCAGCCCATCGGAAGGAATGGGAGGGAGTTCAGGATCGACCGGAAGATTTTCGAACATCAGAGCCGGGATGCCGGCCGGGGCGAAAAACTCGTCCAGCGCTTCCGCGAAGTGCTCGGGTAGATGCCGCAGCGCCAGGTTCACCGAGGCTCCACAAAAGGCTGTCCAAGCTTCGAGATCGTGATATTCGGGGAACGTCAGGGCGTTGGCGGCGCGCGACCATGAATCGCGATTAGAATCCGGAAGGCGCAATGACGGGGGCGCAAACGCTGGCGATACGGTGACGCTGGGAAGGGAAGCCATCAGAAGCTCTATTGTAACGGAGTCACGCCGGATCGTCCGTCAGCAAGCGGTAGCCGACACCGGGCTCGGTCTGCAAGTGCTTGGGACGGGCGGGGTTACGCTCAAGCTTGCGGCGAAGCTGGGCGATATAGACGCGGAGATACTGGGCCTGTTCGGTGTGTTGGGGACCCCACACTTCGTTCAGCAGTTGCCGCTGGGTGAGAACCTTTCCGGCGTGCTGGATCAGGACTTGAAGGAGTTTATATTCGTTGGGCGTCAGGTGGACGTCCTGAGTGTCCACGCGTACCATGCGTTTGTCGAGATCGACCTCCACGGCGCCAAAGCGAACCACTGCGCCGGTTGCCGCCGCGGTGGAGCGGCGCAACGCTGCTCGAATCCGGGCGAGCAGTTCGCCCACAGCGAAGGGCTTGGCGACATAATCGTCGGCACCGAGATCGAGGGCCGCGATTTTATCTTTTTCCTGGCCTCGCGCGGAAAGCACTAAGATGGGAATCTTTCCCCATTCGCGAACGCTGCGGATCACCTCCAGGCCGTCGCGGTCGGGAAGTCCGAGGTCGAGCAGAATCAGGTCGGGCTGCCGGGATTGCGCTTGCGCCAGCCCCTCTTCGGCCGTAGCGGATTCCTGCAGGCGATAGCCTTCGGCGTCCAGGGCCGCGCGCAGGAAGCGGCGGATCTGCGCATCGTCTTCAATCACCAGAATGAGAGGTTTCATTTGGACTGGATGGGGAGACGGATTTGAAAGACTGATCCACCGCCTTTGCGGGGGAGCGCTTGAATTGTTGCGCGATGGGCTTGGACAATGGCGCGGCAGATGGGAAGGCCGAGTCCAGCGCCGCGAGCGGTTTCTGATTTTCCGCGATAGAACTTTTCGAAAATACGTTCTTCCTCGCCGGGGGGAATGCCGGGGCCGCGGTCACGAACTTCAACGATCACGGCGCCTTCTTCTTCGAATGCCGCCAACTCGACGGGCGTTCCGGGCGCGGTGTATTTCGTGGCATTCTCCAATAGATTCCACAGTACCTGTCCGAACAGGACGTCGTCCACGAACACCATGATTGGTTTACTTTCCGGCGGAAGATTTTCGGAAAGCTCAGTAAGAATCGTTCGTCCTTCGAGCTGGCGGTCCATGCGTTGGAGCACGGTGCCGATGATTTCTTCGAGCGGATAATCATCGCGACGAAGCTCGACTCCGCCGGATTCAAAGCGCGTCATGTCGAGCAGGTTGCTGATCAGCCGGCCCATGCGGTCGGCTTCATCGGAGATGCTTTCGAGCAGCTCCTGTTGGGTTTCGAGCGGCAGGCGGTCTCCTTGCGCGCGCAGCGTGGAGGCGGCTCCGGTAATGGATGCGAGAGGGGTGCGGAGATCGTGCGATACGGCGCTCAACAGCGAGCTGCGCATCTGCTCGGTCTGCATGCGAAGGTGGGTTTCCTGAGCGGTTCGCTGACTGATGGTGCGCTCGATGGCAAGCGCGGTCTGGCCGGCAAACACTTCGAGCAGATGCTGCTGCTCCGGTGCGAAAATGCGGCCCTCCGGGTCAGGGAGAATCGCCAGGACACCGAAGGTTTCGCGCGCGCCTCGCAAGGGCAGATATAGGGCCGTCGCGCCGGGTAGGGTATCGGTACGCAACCCGGCTTTGTGCCCGTGTTCGAAGACCCACTGTGCGATGGATTCCTCGGAGGGCGGCACCGGCAGCGGATCGGATGTTCGGCGGCGGAAGGAGAGGCGGCCATCGTCTTCTGGAAGAAACATGACGGCGCGCGTTCCGAATACTTCCCCGGCCAGGGCGGCTGCCGCGCGGGCGGCTTCGAAGATGCTCGTTTCTCCGGCCAGGCCGCGTGACAGTCGATACAACGCTTCGGTACGAGTTTCGCGACCTGCCGCTTGCGTGGCGTGCTCCCGCAGGCGCGCGGTCTGGGCACTGATGACTAACGCGACGGCCAGCATTCCAGCGAAGGTCACGACGTATTGATAATCCGATACGGCGAACGTCAGATAGGGCGGTACGCAGAAGAAATCGAATGCCGCAACGCTTACGAAGGAGGCGGTGACGGAGACCTGGCGGCTGTAGCGCATGGCGATGGCGACGACACCGCCCAGATAGATCATCGCGAGGTTGGTGGGGGCGAGAGTATCGCGCAAGACCAGCGCGGCGACTGTGGCTATTGCAACGATCGCGGCGGCGAGCATTGCCTCACGCATCCTCTGCATCGAGCCTACGCTGTCAACAGTATCAGGTTCGCTCAGGTCTCGTGGGGCGGCTTGTGGGCTTCGTGCTCCAGAGAATTCAGAATATCGTGGCGATGGACTCCATCTAAATCGTGTTCCAGCCTTCGCAGGGCCACGCCGATAACATCGCGATGATGCAGGCGGCAGCCGATGTCGCTGTTCCCAGAAAGGCGCAGCCAGATGCGATGCAGGCGATCTACATCTTCCGGCCATAGGCGAGGGGGATGAGGGCCCAGGTTTACATATACCGACGGGCGGTCGGGATTGGTGATTTCGAGCGAGAATGCCTGGCGGGGCTCGGGCAGCTTCTCCCAGGCCAGGCCGATGCGGCGGGCCAGTTCCTCGGAGGCCATGCGGGCGGAGACGCCGACCACCAGTTTGGACGCCTGCAAGCGCGCGGCGGTTTGCACCATGGCGTCAAACGGATCGATAGCGGGAACTACCACCAGTTCCACACTCTTGCCCTGCTTTTCGGCGACTGAGACGACGTGAGAGAACAGCTCCTGCTCATCGCGGGCAAACAGCTGCTCGTCCTGGAGCTCGTATTCGGCCGCGCCCGCGGAAATTTGCCGGACCGTCATGACGACAATATCGTGGCGGCGAAGGTTGGTCTTCTCGAGGACCTTATTCAGATGCCACAGCCGGTTGCTATCCCGGACTGCGACCAGCACACTGCCGGGGCGCGCGTGCAAGGTGGCAGAGCTGATCTCGGACTGATGATCCAGGTTGAACTGTTCGAGCTCGACGTGATGCTCGTGCCGCTTGCCCAGGTTTACGCGTTCGGAGACGAGAAATAAGACGTACAGGATGATCGTAAAGGTGATCCCATACATGGTCGCGATCTTCTTGGAGAAAAGATTCGCGATCGCGGTGAGGAAAAGGATCGAGGTGGTGACGGCCAGTCCGATAGGCAACTCGATGCCGCGTACGGTGATGTTGAACGGGAACTTGTATTCCTGATCGTGGCGCTGGTAGCGGAGCACCAATACTCCCAACGCTTTTAGTGCGAAACTCCAGACGACGCCGAAGGCGTAAGCTTCACCTAGGATAACCATGTCGCCGCCGCTGAGGATGATGGTGATGATCTGCAACAGCGCCATCACGGTGAGGATGCGGTAGGTGGTCCCGAAACGGCGGTGGGGTTTGCGGAACCAATCCAGAAGTACGCCGTCCTCCGCGACGCGGTTCATTACGCCGTTGACGCCGATCAGCGAAGTGTTTACGGCGCCGGCCAGAATCAGCACGCCCACGATGACCACGAAAACGTGGAATGCGAGCTTGATGGCTACAGGTCCCACCAGGTTTTCCACCACGCCTCCGATCAAGTTGTCGTAATACATGCTGCGGACCGCATCGGGGATGATCATGACGGCCAGGACCGAGATGACGCCGGTACAGATCAGGCAGTAGGTACAGACTATGTTGGCGGTGAGGCGCAGATTCTTGAGCTTGGGATAGGCGACCTCGCGATACACCTGGGCTAGCGTTTCGAATCCGCTCATGGCGAGGATCGAGTGCCCGAACGCGACGATGAGGACGACGAAGGACATCTGCGCCCAGAAGGTTCCGTTCAGCCAGCCGAGCGAGGTCTCGTTCAAGTGAATATTCGCGGGAGTCGGCAGGGGAGGCAGCGGCGCTCCGCCGTGAATGAACAGCGTGACTCCGCACCAGATCAGAAGGATCACGACCATTACTGTGGTGATCTTCATGATGTGCAGGGCCTTGGTGCTGGATTCCGGAACGCCTTTGATGTTGCTCCACCAGAAGTAAATGGTGACGGCAACGCTGAAGAACACGGCGAACCAGTTCGCGTTGGTGCGCCAGGTAAGATGCAGCGCCTGGCTGAGTTCGTTTAATAGCGCGCCCAGGTACAATCCCGCGCTGACGACGCTGATGGGTCCGGTAAGAATATAATCGACCACCAGTGCTGCGACGGAGAGTTTCGCTACGGTGTGTCCCATGCTGTCGCGTACCACGACGTAGACGCCGCCGCGTACGAACATGCTGGAGCTTTCCATGTATACGGATCGCACCGCGTAGCTGAACAGCATAACGGCGACAACCATCCAGGGCGCGGATTTTCCGATGGCTTGTTCGGCGATGCCTCCGATGTAGTACATGGTCGAGGCCATGTCATTCAGCACAACGGCAGCGGCCTGCCACACGGTGATGAACGTAAGCGCAACGGTGGTGGCGACGACTACCTTGGTGGTCGAGGTTTGCGAAGTGGAAGAGACTTGCGTGCTCATAGCGCGACCACCAGCACGCGGCGGCCGGCGTGTCGCAAGATCCGGGCTAGTTTACGCTCCCACGAGGGCCACCAGTGTCGTTTGCGGGCTCCGACGATCACTACGGAATCCGCCGGAAGAGCGTCGTGGAGGGACTCGTAGCGATCCCGGCAGAGAAGAATTTCAACGGTGGTATTTTCATCGGCTGGGACGGACTCCATTAGTCTTTTTGTGAATTCCAGGGGAACGGGCGGAGCGGCCAAGGGAAGCGGATAGGGGACCACCTGGGCCACCAGTACGGTGATGCGAGCGCCGAGTCCGCTGGCCATCGCTCGGGCGGTTTTGAGCGCAGCCGCGGTTCTGGGAAGGTCGGTGAAGATCACTTTCAGATCGAGTCTGCCGCCACCATCGGCGCGTTCGGGATCCAGCGCCGGGAGCTTTGTGCGAACCAGATTCTGTGTCACCAATTCCAGCCTAGGATCGCGGGTCTTAGGGCCGCATAAAGATCGACTGCCTGGGTATCAAGAAAGTGTAAAGAGACCGCGAGTGTGCCACATTAAAAAAGTGCAAGGCCGCGCGCAGAGGGTGAGAAAGAACCTGAAGCAGGGCATGGCCCTGGCTTGGGCAGCCTCGCCGACATCGCTGGTACGGTATTCGGTGCTGGGGATGGTGAGCGCCGCGATGCCTCCCATCTCGGTTTACCTGGGCGCGACGCTGGTGAATCGCATCGCACAGGCAAGAGTGCAGTCCATTCACTTTACTGATCTGCTGCCGATCCTGATCGGACTGTGGCTGGCGACTACGGTGCAGAGAGCTTTGAGCGCGTATACGGGCTACGGCCGGAATCTTTTCGTCCGCCGCGTGGAGTTGGAAGCGGAGCGGCGTCTTTTAACCAAGGCTTCGAAAGTAGACCTGGGCCACTTCGATAATTCCGACTGGCATGATCGGCTGGCACGCGCCAAGCGCGATGTTTCGTGGAGGCCGGGCGATCTCACATGGTCGGTTCTGGGACTCTCGGGCAACATCGTGACCATTGTTCTGATGGCCGGACTGCTGGCGAGCCTGCACTGGGTCCTGGTAGCTTTGGCTCTAGTGGCGGCGTTATTGTCGCTGGTGCTGGAGCGCAGGATGACTTCGCGCCTGTACGAATATTTCTACAAGGAGACTCCGGAGGAGCGCGAGCGAGGGTATCTGGGCGATCTTTTGGTGCAGCCGCGCACGACGAAAGAGATTCGGGCATATGTGCTGGCGGACTACCTCTTGGAACGTCATCGCAAAGTGTCGGAGTACCTGATGCAGCAGCGGGAGCAGATGTACCGCTCGGCTACGCGTGTCTCGATGCTGACGGGGCTGGTGGCGGGAACCACGCTGGCACTTGCGTATGTGTTCATCGCGATTCGCGGAGCGGAGGGCACGATCAGTCCCGGAGGCGTGGTGCTGGTGATCGGCGCCTTCACGGCGGTGGCGAGCACATTGGGCCAGATTTCGAGCACCTTTGTTTCGGTAGATCAGCACACTACTTTTTTGGACGACTACTTTTCGTTTCTGGCGATCGATCCGCTGATTCCCCTTCCGGCCAAGCCGCATCCGAAGCCGGACTGGCATATCGATTCCATCGATTTCGAAAATGTGACGTTCCAATATCCCGGCGGTTCGGAGCCGGCGGTGGCTGGATTGAATCTGAATATTCGCCACGGCGAGCTGATGGCGCTGGTGGGCGAGAACGGTGCAGGGAAGAGCACGCTGGTTAAATTGCTGCTGCGCTTCTACGATGCGGACAAAGGAACGGTGCGCGTGGGCGGCGTCGATCTCAAAGATCTGGATCCCGAGGTTCTGCGCAGCAGGATTGGCGTGCTGTTTCAGGATTACGCAAGTTACGAATTATCGGTGCGGGAAAACGTAGTGATGGGCCGGCCTGGCGACGAGGTAAAGGACGAGCGCGTGATGGAAGCGCTTCGGGACGCTCGCAGCGACTGGCTGCTGAAGAAAATGCCAAAGGGTCTGGATTCGAAAGTCGGGCGATTGTTCGAAGGCGGACACGATTTGTCGGGCGGTGAGTGGCAGCGGCTGGCGCTGGCGCGCATCATGTACCGCGACGCCGATATCTGGATTCTGGACGAGCCCACATCATCGCTGGATCCGGAGGCCGAGGCAGCGATCTTCGCCGAACTGAAAGAGAATCTCAAGGGTCGCATCGGCATCGTAATCTCGCACCGGTTCTCGACGGTGCGGATCGCGGACAGGATCGCTGTGATCGGCGATGGCCTGATTACGGAATTGGGCACGCATGAGGAATTGCTGCGTGCGGGAGGCCGCTATGCGGAGCTGTTTGAGCTGCAGGCGGCGGGGTATCGATGAACCGCTAACGAGGATTCAGCAGATCCAGACTGCCCCGGTCATTTACTTCGAACGTCAGCATGAACGGTTCTTTCGTAAACTCTCTGACAACTCCATTGAAGCGGATCAGCATACCCCTCTTGGGTTCGGTCTTGAGCTGCGCGATGCGCCCATGGAGCAGAAGCGTGACATCGGCTGTGTCAGTGCCCTCCATCGATAACAGGAGCCTTATATCGGTTTTGCTACGTGCGATTGAGACGAGGGAGCCTTCGAGGTATCGAGCCAAGCCTGCCGTAGGAAACGAATCCTTCAGGGCCTGTTTGAAGTACTCATCGGCTCCTGGCCCACTCAGCGGACCTTTGATGAGCATCTCCCAAAACTTGCCGGGGCTCATGCTCTGCGCAGAGATGACAGAAGCCACTAGTAAGATAAGCGAGATGCCATTCACAGTTCGCGAGATAGCCATGCTTCGTACGGCAGTATACATCGGTCGGGTTGTTAAAATGGGTCTTATGACGATCATCATTGCCTGTGCTGAAATCAGCGATGATGAATTCCTCACCGCTTTCACCAATTGCACGTTGCCGGCTGCGTCGTTCCGACATGGCGATCACCTGCGGCTAGCGTGGCTGCTGCTGCATCGAAATCCTTTCGATCAGGCTCTCAATCTGGTTCGAGACGGCATTCAGAGGTATGCCGCGCATCTTGGAGCGTCTCGGCTCTACCACGAGACGATTACGACGGCTTGGGTGACGCTGCTCGCGACGCACGATGAGGCGAGCTTCGACGAGTTCATTGCACGGAATGAGCATCGTCTTAACCTCGGGCTGCTGCATCGGTTCTGGACGCCCGAAGTGCTGAAGAGCGAAGACGCGAGATCCGGGTGGGCTCCGCCAGATCGAGCGGCGCTACCGATCGGCAGGCGAAACCGCCTGCCCCACCATTAGAGCGCGTTGAGGAAGGCGATCAGGTCGGTCTTCTCCTGATCCGTAAAGAACACATTGAAGCGCCCGGTGTAGAAGTCGAGCACATCTTCGAGTGTCGCGGCGGAGCCGTTGTGAAAATACGGAGCACGTGCGGCCAGCCCGCGAAGAATCGGGCCCTTCACCTTGCCGATATCGGCCCACTTGCCGGTGATGAGCGCGCGCGCGGGATCGGTGGTCTGCACCACTGCGTTGGTGGTTTTATTCACCAGGGTGAACACTGGAAGATATTTGACATCGAGAGGGCTCAAGACGTCGGCTACGCCGATGTTCAACGGCGCGGAGACGGAATGGTTACCCACATTGGGAGAATCATGGCAGGTGCCACACGTGCCGGAGAATGACGCAGGGAGCCCGGGGACATCGTTAATTCCTGCAACGCCGGAGATCGTAATCGCTTTCGATGCGAACAGTGCTTGGCCCCGGGCGATGCTGGCTTTGTGAGGCTGTTTGGAATCTTTCCAGGCGTCGAACAAGTTGAAGATCTGCGAATTAAAGTCCGCTCCGGTTGGATTGAATCCAAAGCTCTTGGGGAAGGAATCATTGATGCCCACAAAGAACGGATTGTCCGCGTAAGCCTCCGCTCCCCCGGTTGCGCCATCGGAATCCAGACGGCCGACCCCGTGCTCGAACACCTGCGTGGTTCGCAAGGATGTCTCAAAGTCCACGATGTCCTGGATTTGTGCTGGCGTGGGAACAGAACCCTGCGCGTGTCCAGTGGTCGCGTCCATGGCCTGATGAGCCAGGTTTGCAAGCAACGATGTCGGATAGTCGCCGTAATTTATGGGAGTCGTCCCGGTTTGCGTGGATGATTCGCGACCATCCCACATCAGGGTGCTGAGAGCATTCAGATTCGTTGCGGGCAGGGGACGACGGTAGACCGAAACGGTGCCGGTCTCGTTGCACCCATAGGGATTGACTGCGCTTTGCACTGTGAATTCGGCAGTGGAAGGAACGTCCAAAGAGACGCGGATCAGCCCCCGGCTGAGCAAAAGGCTGTAAGCCTTGCGACGTCCTTCGATTGTGGATGTGTCGATGTTGTGATCGCAGTTGGAACCATCGTTGGTGCGAAAGATCGGATCCAATCCACGCGTCTGGTTAAAGCGCTGCTGGATCTCATCTGCTGAAACCGACCATCCTTGGGCCGGCAAATGGCAAGTGGAGCAGGATCGTCCATTAGTGCCGAGCGATTGGAAGAACGCTCCCTTAAGACTGATGGGCGCATCGTGCATGTTATAGGTTTCCAGAATCCCTTGCCCGTTGGGCAGAGGAAACAGATTTGGAAGGGTTTGGGCATTGACTGCTACGGTGAAAGCGAACGCGAATATAGTAACGGGATTGAGCTTCACGCAGACCTCCGAGAACCTTGTCTGGCAACTGACTGTTTGGTTCTGACAGAGTAGTGTACGCTGAGTTGGCGTTCGTATCAAATAGATTTTTGGCGTATGCCGCTACAAAGTACGTTTAGTACTCGGAGGCTTCAGGTTCTGGCTGTGGGATACTAAAATTCGTGGCGGGCTGGCGGAACTGGCAGACGCAGACGGCTCAAAATCGTCCGACCGCAAGGTCATGGGGGTTCAAGTCCCTCGCCCGCTACCAGTTGTAAGCTTGTTGGACAGACTGCTTCAGCAGCAGCCGGGTTTTACCAGGCTGACGATTTCCTCGGCCCGGTACCAATCATCCTCGGCGGTACCCTCGGGCCTTCCGGACATTTCCCATCGCAGCGCGGCTAGATCCTTCACGTTATGCACATGATCGTGTGCGACATCCTGTCGCGCGGCCGAAGATGGAAGAAATTGCTCAGCCAGGACATCCCGGGTGGTGTTGTAGAGGGCATGCGCCGTCTCGAGATCGAGCAGAGCTTTATCGATGGCTTGCTGTTCTACGCCAGGATGAGCAGCCAGAAGCTGGACTTGGCGGACCTTTTGGGCAAAAGCATCGAATGCCTCGCGGTACGCTTGCCAAACGTCTACGGCGACGGCCGGGTTTTTCACTGCTTCCATACCCATTAGACGAAGCAGAGTGGCAAAAGGTTCATGGCCTCTCAGCTTTCCTTGACGCCTGCATCGGGGCTGGGTTCTTGCGGGGAGGCTGCGAAAGCTTCCTTGCCGGCTGTAGTGATGTTGTTACGCTCGTCCAGATATCCCAGGGCGGTCAACTCCTTCAGCGTGTCGGCGCCGCCGGGACATTCCTCGAATCGATCTACGTAGTCCGGTTGTTTTAATAGCCAAACGCTGCGTCGAAGGCGGAGCTTCCACCCGCGCGATAGAAATCCGAGGACCGTTTGCTGGTTTTTCGTCAAGCCGGTTGTCTCCGCATATAACTATCGAGCCCTAGTGCCTGTCCACTTGATTATGGTTGCGATCGCATTCCAGGCAGTAGCGAGCATCCTTGGTGCGGGATCCTTGGGGAGTCCGCGGGTCCTTGCGGTCGCATTCGAGGCATTTGCCATGGCGCCGGCTGCGGCCGGCAGGATAGTATTCACAGCGCTGCGTCGCGATCTTGCAAACGTCGCAGTATTCCGATGCCATTGAAATCATAGGGCCTACTTACGCTCCCCTCTGTCACGCAGGGCGATTCGAGGCAGACGCGGGCTCTGTCAGGAAGGCTGAAAGCTTACTACGTACTCCGACTATAGCAGCTTCCGAGCTTCATCGATCTGAGGGCGGAGCGGGCAAGAACCGGTAGCCGATTCCACGAACGGTAAGCAGATGCTTAGGGTGGGTGGGGTCGTCTTCGATGTAGCGCCGCAGGCGGACGATGAAATTATCGATAGCGCGGGTGTCGGTATCCTCGTGGAGTCCCCAAACTTCTTCCAGCATTTTCTTGCGCGAGACGGCTTTCCCCTGATGCTGGATCAGATAGCGAAGGACGTTCGCCTCCATCAACGTCAACGGATAGATCTGGCCGCGGACGCGCAATTCCGGCTGATCGAAATCAACTTCTTTGTCTCCAAAGGTGAACACGTCCGGCTGGGGTGATACGGACTGAGCCTGGACGTGGTCGGTTGCCGCTGCCGGGACCGAGGCGTTTAGCCACTCGCGGCGACGCAGCAAGCCACGGATACGCGCGAGCAGAATCGCCAGATCGAAGGGCTTGGGAAGATAGTCGTCCGCACCCGCCGCAAATCCGCGCAGGACGTCGGCGGGATGGCCGCGCGCCGTCAGCAT
>Ga0105238_10005725_pt1 | contig 12287 bp, 3 predicted proteins | sample KBSC34metaG_FD_81526 | JGI IMG/M metagenome (GOLD analysis project Ga0105238, IMG submission 81526) | Corn rhizosphere microbial communities from Kellogg Biological Station, Michigan, USA - KBS C3-4 metaG | ecosystem: Host-associated > Plants > Roots > Rhizosphere > Soil | place: Michigan, USA... | reverse complement strand
TCGTCAGTACGATCGAACCCAGTCTCGCGAAAAACTCAAGCAAGCTCAAGACGCGGAGCAGCGAAAGGATTTGCAACTGGCGGCGAAGCTTTATGATGACGCGTGGACGTTGGCATTCAACGTTGGCCCCCTCGCCGACACCGAACGCCAGGTAGCCGCTGCGGGTGTCGCTTCGGTTCGCATGCAATTGGCGCACGACGCCACGCGCCGCAACGATTACATCGAAACCAAACGCCAGTTGGACGACGTGTTGCGCGTCGATCCCAGCAACCAGATGGCGCTGCAATTAAGCTCCATCAACAACGCAGATCTGGAACGCACCCGCGGCACGACCCCGAGCGCTAACGTGCTGGAACGCGCAAAGCAGATTCATGAAGAGAATGTTGCCACCTCACAATTGATTCAGGATGGGAAAGTGCTTTTCCAGTTGGGCAGAACGACGGAGGCGGAAGTGAAATTCCAGACCGCATTGGATCGCGATCCGAACAACCAAAGCGCGCTGTATTATCTCAGCCTTGCTAAACAGGCGGCCAACCGCCAGGTGGTGGATGCCCGTAATGTGACCTCCGTGAAGCGCATGCTCGATGTGGAAAAAGGCTGGGCGGACAACGACGACCGCTTGAAACTACCGGTGCCGAATCCTTACGCTGCTACCAACACGATTTACACGAGCTCCCAGCGTCAGAAAATTTATGAAAAGCTGAACAGCATCGTGTTTGACAAAGTCTCGTATCCGAACCTGCAGCTCAGCGAAGTGCTTCGCAATTTGACCGACCAGACGATCCACCGCGACATCGACCAGATCGGGATCAATTTCATCTTGAACAAAACCAAACCACCGGCAGCGGGAACTACGACTCCCGTGGCTGGATTTGGTGGAGCCTTTAATAACCCTGCCGCCGCGGCTCAGCCGCAGTTTGATCCCACGACCGGCTTGCCGATTGCAAACGGTGGTGCGGCTGGCGCCAATTCCGAAGACGTTGATTTGGCTTCTGTCGTGATTTCCATCGATTCTCTTCGCAATGTGCGCTTGTTGGACGTGCTCGAAGCTGTGACCAAATCGGCGGATCATCCGATCAGCTACTCGATCGTCGATTACGGCATCGAATTCACTTTGAAAGGCCCGGACCAGGCGACGTTGCATACGCGCACCTTCAAGGTGGACCCGAATACCTTCTACATGGGCTTGCAGAACGTCAGCAGCATCAGCTTCGGTGCGGCGGCCTCAGGTGGCGGCGGTGGTGGCGGTGGCGGCGGCGGCGGCGGCCAGGGCGGTGGCGGTGTGACCACGGTTCCGCGTGTCGATCCGACCGGCCAGGGCAATCAAGGCGGTGGCGGTGGTAACCGAGGCGGTGGCGGTGGTGGCCAAGCGCAGCAAGTCGCCCTCGCACCCGGTCTCGCAGGTAACCAAGGCGCTGCGGCTCAAAACGGTGGCGGCAGCGGTCGTGGTTTACGCTATGTGACGGCTTTGGAACCCACGACTGAAATTCAGTTGGCGGTGGTCTCCTTCTTCCAGGCCGTCGGTGTCAATCTCGCGGCTCCCAAGAGCGTGTTCTTCAACGATCGCCAGGGAACGCTGACGGTGCGCGCCACGGACGAAGATCTTGAATTGATCGAACAAGCGGTCAATACGCTGAACATTGCTCCGCCGGAAGTCACCATCAAGGTCCGGTTCGTGGAAGTGAACCAGAACGACAACAAGCAACTCGGTTTCGATTGGTATCTGGGCAATTTCTTGATGAACAACAAAGGCATCGCCGCTTCCGGCGGTTCCCAGCCTTCCTTCCAAGGCAGGCCCAGCTCGGCGAATCCCGAAGGCACGTTCCCCGGCAGCGTGCTGGGTGGCACCGCCCTTGCCCCGACTCCCGGCGACGGCGTGCTGACCAGCGGCCTCCGCAACAGCACGGAGAAAAGCGCCCCGGCGATTGCGTCGATCACCGGCATCCTGACGGATCCGCAATTCCGCGTGGTGTTGCACGCGCTGGAACAGCGCGATGGCGCCGACTTGTTGAATGAAGGCGAAGTGACCACGATGAGCGGTCGCCAGGCGAATTTCTCAGTCATCGACGTCGTCACCATCGTCACCGGCGCTCCTGCCGGTGCGACGGGCGGTAACACAACCCCGGCGGGCGGTCTCGGCGGCACGGTTGTGCAAAATCAAGCGACGGCGATCAACTACACCTTGGACACTGAACCTTACGGCACGACCCTCGACGTGGTGCCTTACGTTTGCGCAGACGGCTACACGATCCAAATGACGTTGATTCCTTCGATCACAGAATTCGTCGGCTATGATGACCCGGGTAACTTCGTTCCCACGGTCCAGAGCGGCAACGGTGGCATTCCGATCACCGGCCAATTGCCGTTGCCCCGCAGCCGCGTTCGCCAGGTGGTGACGAGCTGCACGGTGTGGGATGGCCAGACCATTGTGCTCGGCGGTTTGATCACCGAAAACGTGCAGCGCCAAAAAGACAAGGTGCCGGTGCTCGGTGACCTGCCCTTGATGGGCCGCCTGTTCCGCACGGAACTCAACATCACTCAGCGTAAAAACCTGATTGTGTTTGTGACCCCGACGATTATCGATCCTTCAGGCAATCGCAAGACCCTGGACGAAGATATGCCGTTTACCCGCGCCCAATTGCAGATGCAATCGGCAAGGTAAAAAATGCGGGTCGACCATTGAATCATTAGCATCGAATAAGCTCAAAACAGGCACAAATATTCGTCAAAAAATGGAAATCCATCCAACAAAGAATGGACAAATATTTTTAGGCCTGATAAAAGCATACAAACGAATTATGTCATTTTCGCTCAGTGCTCGGAAGTTGGTGGCTTGCTGGTGTTCAATGGTCGCAATCCCGGTCGCAGTTTTCAGCCAGAATTCCTTCGTGCCAACCGGGGGAGAAACCTCCCTCACCGGAAAACTTCCGGCGGATCAGGTCCATCCCGCGGTTAATTTCACCACCAACGGCGGCTATGTCGCGTGGGAAGATTACATGATGGATGGCAAAGGCCTCGGCATCGGCGCGATGCGATTGAAGGCTGACCTGAGCGGCACAGGTGTTCCGTTCCGCGTCGATTCCGTCACTTCCGGCGACCAGGAAGCCGCGCAGGTTTCCATGCTGAATGATGGCGGTGCGGCATTTGCCTGGCAGGGCGGCTCCCGCGGTCATCAGCACATTTTCGTGCGCTTTCTTTCCTCGAGCAATTCCTGGATCACCGGCGACGTCATGGTCAACTCGGTATCCAATAAATTTCAAACCACCCCGGTGATCACCACGTTGCTGAATGGCAACGTGGCCGTGGCCTATGTCAGCATGGATCAAGCGGCCCCCGGCAGCATGGCGGATGTCTACGTCCAGGTGTTCGCGCCGGATGGCAGCCGCGTTGGAGGTGAGACCCAGGTCAATCAATTTACCGCCAACAACCAGCGCACCCCGGCCATTACGGCGCTGGCCGATGGCAAGTTCGCGGTCGCCTGGATTTCTGAGCAGCAACGCTGGACCGACGCCAGCAACGGCGTGCCGAGCGTGGATGTTTTGGCGCGTGTTTTTGACGGAACCGGCAACCCGATTGGTAATGAATTTCTCGTGAATCTGAGCAGCAGCGTTTGCGCCGCGCCGGATTTGGCGTCTTCGCCGGATGGCGGTTTTCTCGCCACCTGGATGGAAAAAGATCTCGCGGTAAGAAACAACGGCTGGGATATCTTTGCGCGCCGGTTCACGGGCGGGTGGGTGGGGGGCAATGAAACCCGCGTCAACACTCAGTTGTATGGCGATCAATATTCTCCCAAAATCCGCCGCTCCGGTTCCACCTATCTGACTATTTGGACGAGCCTTGGCCAGGACGGTTCGCGCGAAGGCGTCTTCGGTCGTTATCTGAATGACGACGCCTCCGTCAGCGGCAGTGAATTCCCGGTTAATACCACCACCTTCGGTTCACAGATGCACCAAGTGCTTGGCACCGACGCAGCAGGTCGTTTTCTCGCCGTCTGGACAGGCTTCGACCCCGGTCCCACGGGTTTCAATCTTTACGGTCAGCAATACAAGGATCCGGCCGTCGCCATGACGGGCTTAGACAATCCGGCATTCAACATGGATCCCAACACAAATCCGAACAGCGTCTATCCGACGCCGGTGCCGACGCCGGTGGTGCTTCCGCCTTTCAACAACGACCCCAATCCTCTGCCGCAACAAGGTGGCGTGACCAATACGCTCGCCGATGTCCGCGGCACCTACGCGGGCTTGGTTTACGACCCGAATAATGTGACCGCAGGAAACTCCGGCTACGTCGTGATAACGGTTTCCTCCGGCAAGACTCTGGGCAGCTTCAGCGCCAAATTGCAATTGGGCGCCAAGAAGATTTCATTTGCGGGAGTATTTGACGCGTCTGGCAACTTCGCCGGCAACCCCGGTGGCATGGCGGTCAATCTTAGCGTCGACCTGCAAGGTGGCGACCGCATCACCGGTACGATTTCGAGTGGAAACTGGACGGCCTCGCTCCTGGCCAATCGCCTCGTGTTCAGCAAAGCCCATCCGACCTCGTTTGCGGGCTCATACACGATGGTGGTCCAGCCGACGGACGGCACCATGGGCAATGGCATCGGCACGGTCACTGTGGACAGCCTTGGCAATGTGAAATGGACGCTGACGCTGGCGGACGGCACGAAACTCGGCCAATCCACAACCCTCTCAAAAGATGGTTCCTGGCCGCTCTATTCGCAGCCTTACAAGAATGGCGGACTGGCGATTGGCTGGATGGGATTCGGCGCCAATCCGAACGACGGTTTCAATGGCCAATTCGTCTGGAGCAAGCCAAGCGGCCCGGGTGTTTATTCCGGTGGCCTGACGAACAGTTTGAAAGTAATCGGCTCGCCATTCAAAGCTCCGCCGGTTGCCTTCCACGCCTTCGGTGATTCGAAGATTGTGTTGAGTGGCGGCGGTTTGTCTTCACCCATCACCAACTCGGTGACGTGGGGATCGAACAACAAGATCTCCACTTCCTCGTTGAAACTGAGTCTCAGCCCCTCGAGCGGTTTGTTCCAAGGCACAGCAACGGTCGGGGCGGGCAAAGCCGGAACTGTGTCTTTCCAGGGTGTGTTGTTTGAGAAGGATAACGTAGGCTTCGGGTTTTTCCTCGGCTCGGATCAGAGCGGCACAGTGACATTTACTCCGAACAATTGATAGAATGAATTTTTGTATGCTGCGTTCTGTAAAAAATATCTTCTGGATGCTGGCCCTGTTGACCGGCGCCCAGTCCGCATTTGGTTTCGCCCTCATCGGCCCGCCTTTGACCACCGGCACCCCGGACGCTTTTCAAGTCCAGTTGATCGGATACGATCTTAACAACTCGGAGAATGGAACTCCCAAATTGATCGGTCAGGAATATCGCCGGAATACTCCCGTACTCTATTGGGCATACGACCAATTTTTCTGGCAATATTTCAGCACAAACGGCGTGATCGCCATTCAGCAGGCGTTCGATATGTATAACAGCGTGGGAAAAGTTTCCCAGCTGGACCCCAACGATTATCCGGAAGATTCCCGCCGAGTGAACTACCAGGCGCAGGCATTGAGTCTATATGATTTGAAGTCGTATCTTGCTGGATTGCTCAGCAATGAAGTTGGCCTCTTTGAACCCACCCGCTGGGTTTGGGGCTTGACCGAACGCGTTCAACTGCAGCCGCCCAATCCGCCTTGCCCGTTGAACATGGAATACTTTGTCGTACAGCGAAATTACAGCCTCGGTCCGGTGGGCACGGATTCTTACCCGACCACTTCTTATGTGAACGGGGTTCTTTACAGCTATTTTATCGACGACACCTGCCAAGGCAATGCTCCGGCCGATGCGGTTGAGTTTCCTGTGGATCCGCTTAGCCAGCCGTATTCAGCCGTCGCCGATTTCTTCGGCGCCACGTACCAGGGACTTTTGCCGGGAACGTTCTATACATCGCTGACACGGGATGATGTCTCCGGATTGAAGTACATTTACGCGACGAATAATTTTAATCTCGAACCCGCGGGTGACCGGGTGACCGAATATGTCACCAATGACGCGCCACAAATTGTTACCACGCAAGACCTCAATGCGCTCGCTACGGCGGCACCGGTGAGCAGCGCCGCCACTTTGCAGGCGCAATTTCCCGGATTGCAGGTGCTTTCCACATCCAATTATTTCGGTCTCCAGATCACCACGAACATCACGGAGATCCTTGTGAATTCACCATTGGATCCGGCTGGTGCCCCCCCAAGCCACCCGATTATTTCAACAAACTTTACCACGAACGTGGTGCAATTCTTCTCGCACACGTTTGGTAACATTATTACGAATACCTATGCCACGCGTGGAATTGTGGGAACGGTAACGCAAACTATCACTAATTCACCGTTCGCTCCCGCAGGGGCTCCGCCCACCACCAACACGGCGGTGAAGTTCACAACGCAAAAAGGTGTGTTTGGAGATTTCTTCATCCTGCCGACCAATCAATGCAGTGCGCTTATTCTCTCCAATTTCCTGACGACCGTCACCGTGGTGACCAATCTTCCGATTGTGACCTCGAACGCTGCCGCCGGTGGCACTGCCACCATCACCTTCACGCCTGGCAGCGTGACGTTCCAGACGAATAACACGGTGATCTATTTGCCTGTGACTTGCCCGACCAACGCCATCGGCCTGCGCGGCGGCATGGACCAAATTCATTTTGTTGCACGCCCCTACGATTTCATTACTTCTCAGTTCTGGGACACCGTTACCAACACCTACTCGTTGACGGAATTTGACGAATCAAATGGAGTATATGTAGAACGTCACTTCTCCCGCCGTGTGCCTCGCCCGGATTTCATTTTCAGCGCCGCTAATTTTTCGGGACCGGGTACTGTCATTTATACCAATACCGTTGATAACTCGACCTTTACCTTGACGATAACGATTCCTCAACCCACGACGGCCACCCAGGGCGCTTTAGAGGTTGATAACTTCACTCTCGCAACTGGAGGAAGAGGGACTGTTCCTCAAAATACATCCTTTGACCAATCAGCCCGGCCCTTAAACCAGGCCGGACCTGGCACCATTATTAATGATCCGGTATCGCCGCGATATTACGTCTTTAATAGCGTCTTTCCGCTCTTCGACAACCTTTCCGCCAGCACGGGGACGACCAACAATTTCATCGATCCGACCGAGGCAACTCAAGTGCCGATCACTGCTTGGGCTTCCTTCGACGGAACAACCAACGCTCCGGTTGTCTATCCAAACGGCACTTCGTTGTTGGAATTCCAAAACGCGATACTTGGACCCGTGCCTGCCACGCCCACCCTTCCGGATGGAAATATTGGCGTGAACTATTTGGTGCAACTTGCTGCCAGGAGCGGAACGGCTCCCTATACCTGGTCGTTGTCGCCGACATCGCCCGCATTGCCGACCGGATTGAATATTAGTTCTGACGGCAAGATCACCGGCATTCCCAGTGGACCGGCCTCTATTTATGATTTCACGGTGCGTATCACTGATGCCGCGGGCAGGACTCGCGATATCCAGTACACCATCACTATTTTCTGATTCCGTGAAAAGCGGTTTGGTTAGTCCGAATAAAGTTAGTTTATGAAACGTTTTTTGTTCACCAGTGTGTTGCTCATGGCCGTTGGCCAGGCGGCTTTCGGTTTCGAGAATAACGCCAACATCACGGTGCCGCCGATGAGTTATCAACTCATCCAGATCGATGACCCGGTGTTCGTCAATAACGGCGTCTTCAACGTCACCGTGACCAGGTACCTGGGTGATTATACCGTTTTGTACGAAACTTCCAGTACGCTCGACTATACCAATAACGGCGCGATGACGAGCTCTGCGGGATTCGATTTTGAAACGTTCCCGGCCTCCACCGGCCAGCGCCACTGGGCAAACAGCTTCGTCAACAATGGCAATGGTTTCGGCGGAGGAACGATCACCGCCATCGGTCTTTTCGGCGGAAACGTCTTTGCGCAAGGGGGCGTTGCTGGTGGAGCGCCAAGGCAACCTTTGAATTTTGAAGTTTCAGGTCTTGGCAGCATCATCGTCCACGCCACGAATGTCGTTAACACCGGTCTGCTTACCACTGACAATACGGGTTTGATTGATATCGTTGGAAACAGCCTGGACATGCGCCGTGGTCAGTTGGTGATGACTGGAAATCCCACTCCCGAATCGCAGGGTTACGGCATCGGTGGCACGGGTACCAATACGGCCCTCTGGCAAGCGGCTACTGCCTTGCGGACAAACCGAGCCGCCTCGCCTGTTTTTACGAATAGTCTCGGTAACCGCATGCAGCTTTCTTTGAACCCCAGCGAAGCCTATCTGGAGGATACCAACCCGGCGCCTGATCAGAACAATGTCGTGATCTGGCGGGCGGTTTTCATCCAGGACCTGAGCCCCACCAACGTGACGCACAGTGTCTCCTTTAACGAGGGGGGTGATTTTGCGGTTCAATGGACGGGTAACTTTCGGAACGCCCGCACCGGCGGCACGGATACCAGCTATTTCTTCTTGTCGGATGATCCTACTGTCCGCCGGGCAGTGCTGAATCCGTTCCAGGTCACGGCCAATATACCGGATGAATTCACGTTCCAGCAAAGTGCCACTCCCTTCTTCTTCGGCCCGCCCGCCACCCAGTCATTCGTCACTAATCCGTTTCCGGCGATTGCAACCAATGATTTTGCTTATGTCTCCATCGTGCCACAGGGGTTGTCGATGACCACAAATCAAGTCATTGGGGGAAGTCCGACGAATTTGCCGGGGCGCATTCAGTTGACTTCTTTGGGTAGTTTGGATCTGGCGGACACCACCATTTCGGGCGCGAATTATTTAAAAATAGATGCGCCAACGAATTTCGTTGGCAACAGCAATTCCGCCATTTCCGCTGCCTATGTTGATTTGAATCTGGGTTCCCCCAGCGGCTCTCTGGTGGTTTCGAATTTGATTTCACCCGTGCTTCCGATATGGACCGTGGCCGGTGGCGGTGGCGGCGGCGGTGGTATCGCGGCTGGCGGAACAGGCATCGAAGCCTTTAGTGGTAGTTACCTCTTCGTTAGCTCGAACACGCCCGCGGGCAGCACGAACACGATTACTGTCACGAACGACGTTCGCATTTTGCTCGTTCGCAGCCGATTGTCGCCGACGACGACGACCTCGCAAAAAGATATTGTCCTGCATGCGCCGAATAGTGTGGTGATTGGAGACGCTTACAAAATTTTCGGCAACTTCTTCAGCGATACGAAATCGCTGACCATATCGACCAATGATACTAACGCCTACAGCCCGGCTGGTTCGTTGCTTTTGACTTCACCAAATCTCCTTTGGTCGGCAAGCCTCCCGAATCTGCAATATTTCACCAATTGGGGCACGGTTTCGACCATTAACCGCGCGAATTTCGCCGGGAACCTACCGGGGCTGCTTTCGCCACTCAGCCAGGCGATTCCTTACAAAGCCTTCGTGAATCATGGTTCGATTACTTCCGGAGGTGCATTCGTTGCGGCCGACTATTTTGAGAACAGCGGCAACTTGATTGAATCTCCAAGCGGCGACATTACGTTGAGCATTTCCGGTGCGGCCCTTAATACGGGTGGCATCCTTCAGGCCCCCGAGTCCCCGATCACGATCACCGCAAACAGCCTGTTAATCAGCAACAGCATCGTCGCTGCGGACCGCGCTTTGACCATCACCACTCCTTGCTTCCTGAGCGACGGTTATGCCTTCGGCAATCAATTCGGTCATCCGACCAACGCGTCGCTGCCGAATGTCGTTACCAATGGAAATACATTTACAACCGGTGGTGGAATCAAACTGCTGGCGAAACCCGGCAGCGGGGATTTGCTGGGCACTACCATTTTTGATGTTGCCGCGAGCGGTTTGCTCTCCGTCAACGTTTGGCCCGCTGAAGACCGCGGCGCCTCGCCTGCCGGCTTTGCCGAGAACCTCGCCGTGGGACAGTTAGTGCTGAGCGCGGATCCCAGCCCGAGCAGGTTCGTGTTCCAGGGTTTGAACAACGACAACGCGATCTACGTTGACTCACTTATCCTGCTCGACAATGCCGCCAATGCGGACGCCAATGGCAACTACCCAGCCATTACGATTCAGCCGGGAATGAAGATTTACTATGCGCAAGCCTTGGCGAACGGCGTCTCCATCGCCGAAAAGCTGAATGGCAAAAACGGCGGCGGCTTCTGCTGGGTGAGCAATTACGCGGGTGTTTACAGTTCAATCAACGTCGGCGGCACGCTCTACAACCAGGCGCTGGCGGCCAGCACGAATATCGATTCGGATGGCGACTCGATCGCGAATGGGACTGATACGACTCCCTTCCCCGCGGGCTGGACGTTTGATGTTTCCAACCCGGGTCCCACCCCATGCGGCGGCGGCGGAATAGGCGGTGGCGGCGGATCGGGCGGAACCGGCGGAACCACTGGCACGGGCGGCAGCGTTGTGCATGGAACCCTCGCGTTCCCAGTGCAACCGCAATCCGGATCGGGCAGTGTATCGTTCCTCCTTGCTCAAGGCACGTATAACGGTTTGTTCTACGACACCAACGGCGTCAATCCGTTGAGCGCAGGTTCGTTTACGGCCAAGCTGAATCGTCAAGGCACGTTCAGCGGCAAGCTGCAACTCGGCACGAGTAGCTATTCCTTCGTCAAATCATTTGATGCGTCGGGCAACCTCGCGACTTCCATCAGTGGCAAGAATCTCCCGACACTCACGCTTACTCTGCAACTGGTGAACAACGACGAAATTATCGGCCAGGTCTCCGGCGATAATTGGACGGCGCAGTTACTGGCGTTTAGCGAGCTGGATAATGCGTTCTCGTTCGGCATCGGCAAACACACGCTCGTTTTGTCCACCGACGCCGGCAATTCCACTGCCGCTTCCGGCGACAGCTATGGCACCTTGACCCTCAGCAAGAATGGCAACATTCAATGGACTGGCGTGCTGCCGGACGGCGGCAAGGTCAGCCAGAAAAGCGCCCTTTCGAAGGATGGTGTGTGGCCGTTGTATTCCTCACTGTATGGCGGAAACGGCGCATTGATCGGTTGGTTGCAACTCAGCAATCATTCGTCCGACATCGGCGGCTCCGCGATCTGGGTGGTGCCTGCCAACCAAAACGCGCTTTATCCGAACGGCCTGACCAATGAATTGGACGCCAGCGGTTCAGATATCAAATCATCCGCGGGTGCCTCACAAAAGACCCTGATCCTGAGCGGTCCGGGACTTACGGCTCCCCTGACCAACAGCGTGACCATCACCGGTAAAACCGCCCAGAGCGCGAACAACACTCTGAGCTTGTTGGTGGACGTCAAAAACGGACTGTTCAGTGGCAGCGTGGTTGATCCCGGCAGCAACCAAAAGCTTTCGTTCCAAGGCGCGTTGTTGGAAAAGAGCGGCGTTGGCGGCGGCTTCTTTCTCAACGCCAGTAAAGACCTTGGCGGCAAAGCCTATCTGGCTCCTGCGAACTAGCAGAAGTTTGGTCGCAGTCCCTTCGAGACCAACTCGAGGGGACTGAATTAGGAGTTTAGTTTTGCGTCAACGGTAGCGAAGATTGAACTCCGTGCCGTTGGTCGCGACCACCATCCAATTCCAGCCTCACCATCTCACCAACGCTTTGCGCTTGCGTCCGTGCGCAGACGCAAGCATCAATGCGACATGAAATTGTTCGGGCTAACCGGCGGCATTGGCATGGGGAAGTCCGCCGCTGCCCATCTCCTCGCCAAACGAGGCATTGCTGTCGAGGATACGGACGACCTGGCTCGAAGCGTCGTCGCGCCTGGTCAGCCTGCCCTCGCCGAAATCCAGCGCGCGTTTGGTAACCAAGTCATCTCGCACGAAGGTACGCTACGCCGGGATGTTCTCGCGAGAATTGTGTTCTCCGACCCTTCGGCACGGGAAAGACTCGAAGCTATTACTCATCCACGCATTCGTGATTTGTGGAAAAGCCGGGTGAAAATGTGGCGGAGTTACCAGCGGATTAAGGCCGCTTGCGTAGTCATTCCGTTGCTATTCGAAACGAATGCGGAAAATGAATTTGATGCGATCATTTGTATCGCCTGTTCACCAGCCACTCAACGCAGCCGCCTCGCTATTCGCGGCTGGGATCCGGACCAAACGACGCAACGCATCGCCGCGCAATGGCCCATCGATAAAAAGATGGGTAAAGCTAATTATGTTGTATGGAGCGAAGGCAGCCTTGAAATCCTTTCCGCACAAATGCAAATCATCCTCGGCCAATTTTGCATCTGGGATAATCCGCAACCGGGGCAGGGCAG